>Ga0070731_10004015_pt1 | contig 12908 bp, 12 predicted proteins | sample Coa_R1_2_FD_66448 | JGI IMG/M metagenome (GOLD analysis project Ga0070731, IMG submission 66448) | Surface soil microbial communities from Centralia Pennsylvania, which are recovering from an underground coalmine fire - Coalmine... | ecosystem: Environmental > Terrestrial > Soil > Unclassified ... | reverse complement strand
GCCGTAGCCTATGCCTGTGGCTTTTTTGATCAAAGCCATTTTATTAGGAAATTTAAATCACTGACTGGTTTTCTCCCAACTCAATATCAAAAATACTGATTTAGGCTAATTTCATTCTATTTCTAAATCCGCCACTCGAATAACTTTGATGATGGATTTAAAAAAAGGCACAATGAAAAAAAAGCAAATATTATTAGCGGTCTCTATCTTCTTCACTATCGGTTTTAATTTGTATGCCCAGGAAAATGACCTTAAGGCTCATACCCGACTTAATGATACAATCTTTTCCAAATTCAACAGGGGGGAATTTAGTGGCATTTGGCAAATGGGAACAGATGACTGGAAAAAGAAAACTCTATCCTCAAGCGATTTTGCGGGGTATATGAGATATTTGAAGGAAAGGACGGGATCAATTATTTCATCTTCATTCTTTAAGGCGGCTGGGAATTTTGAGTATTTTAAATGGATTGGTGAGAAAAAAACTTTAATTGTAGGGTTAAGTGCATCATCGGCACAGACTTTTAGTGATATAAATTTTGAAATTTTCGTTTCACCAGCTGAGTTAAGCGCCATCCATACCGATAACCCTTTAAAAAATGCCATTGACTCAGGTGTAAATGAAGTTGCGGCCAGGTTTATGGTAGAGAATTCAGCAGTCGGAATGGGTATCGGCATTATTAAAGACGGAAAGATCAGGATTTATAACTATGGCACAGTCGAGAAGGGGAAAAATGAGCTTCCTACAGAACGCACGTTATTTGATTTGGGATCAACTTTAAAAACCTTTACCGGAATACTGCTTGCGCAGGCAGTTATCGATAAAAAAGCAAATTTAACAGACGACATCCGCAAATACCTGCCTGGCGATTATCCCAATTTGGCCTTCCAGGGACATCCAATAAGGCTGGTCGATCTTGCCAATTACACTTCTGGGATAGGCGATACTCCGCCGTACACGCAAAATATGACCGCCGCCGAACGGCGGGCATATGCAGCAAAATACACGGTGGCCGATTTTCTGGAAGACTTCCACACCGTAAAACTTGATTTTATTCCCGGGACAAAATATCAATATTCGAGTACAGCCGTAGCGCTTTTGGCAGCCATATTGGAGCGTATATATCACACAAGCTACGCAGATCTCGTTCAAAGATTTATCGCCGTCCCGATGCACCTAAAAGACACAAGGGTTACAACCGCGGCTGAAACAGACACCGACCGATTTGCTAAGGGATACGGTGCTGATGGCGGCTTAAGGCAGTGGACCTACGGCCCTACGCTTGAGTTAGGCGGAATTCATTCAACAATACATGATATGCTCCTTTATATCGCACAAAATATAAAGGAAACAAATCCAGCTGTAAAACTATCTCATCAGCAGACCACCCACCTTGGCATTGCAGACGAGGAATCCGGCTTAGGCTGGTTTATTGAGCCAACAGCCAGGGGCATTCAAATAGAGAAAGGCGGAAACTCGCCTCGCCACAGTAGTGAGTGTATGTTCATCCGCGAAAAAAACATCGGCATCATTTGCTTTACCAATATGCAAGGAGAGGACTTAGGTAACCTAGCCGAGAGTGTGCTGGATAAAGTGATGGCCGCCAAATAATATGCGTTGTCCAGTATCTGCACTTAACATTCCGGGTATTGGATGCGCGATAGCCTGCTGGTACATCCCCTTATTGCAATCAATGAACCGCTCTTTCGCATAAACCCGCACTACCTTAAGGCAGAGCCATAAATCACAAAAACATAACGCTTCAACTTCATTTGTTCTTAACCCAAAACATAATTTCATCGTCATTTTGAAGAAATGAAAAAGGCCATTCTGGTTTCTTGTTTGCTTGCCTGGGCAGTGGTGACCATGGGGCAAAAAGTGTATGATGTATGGCCCGGCAAGGCTCCTGGCGCTGAAAATTGGAATTGGACTGAAAAGTTGGACAGCATAGAATTTCCAGGTGATCTGCTCGCTTACAACGTCGTAAAACCGACCCTCACTTATTACCCCGCAGATTCCGCATTAGCGAATGGCACGGCTGTAATTATCTGTCCCGGCGGCTCCTTTTGTTATTTGCATATCAATACGGAGGGGGCAGACGTAGCCAGGTGGCTCAATAAAATTGGCGTCTCTGCCTTTGTTCTGAAGTACAGGCTCGTACACAGCGAAACCATTTTCCCGGTAAAAGAAAAAAACGAAAAGGTAAAAGATACGGCCAATGCAAGAAAGGCTTTCATGACATTGATCCCGCTTGCGATCGCCGACGCAAAAGAAGCAATTGCCTATGTGCGAAAACGCGCGCATTTGTTCGGACTTGCACCAAACAAGATTGGAATTATGGGCTTTTCAGCGGGAGGAGCGCTCGCCACAGCAGTTGCATTTGACTATACTCCCGCGAATAAACCTTATTTCGTAGCGCCTATCTATGCTTATGTACCGCCCTTTTTGTCCATGTCCGTGCAAAAAGATTCGCCGCCACTTTTTATAGCTGCCGCTTCAGACGATGAATTACATCTTGTGCCCATGAGCATTGGCCTATACAATAAATGGCTTGCCGCGGGCATTTCCGCGGAGATACATATTTATGCGAAGGGTGGCCACGGCTTCGGGATGAATAAGCAAGGGCAACCTTCGGATACATGGATCGATCGTTTCGGCGACTGGCTGGCTATGCGCGGCTTTTTGACGAAATAATTCGTGTCCACTTTTCTTAACAATAGCATAAGATTAGCATAATGGCCTCCTGTTATTGCGGGTGTAGATTACGTCATTGGGATGATTCTTACGGCACCTTCAAAACGAATTCAGGGAGTCCTGCACAGTCCTGCCTGGGCGCTTGTTGCTGCATTTGGCACGTACTTTTGCATGTACGGTTTTAGAAAGCCATACACTGCGGCGACCTATTCGCCTGCTTTTTTCTGGGGTTTTGATTATAAGATTTTACTCGTTCTTGCTCAAACGCTCGGATACGTTGCGGCCAAATGGCTGGGAATAAAAATAGTCTCGGAAATAAAACCGAATCAGAGAATAAAGCTGTTGAGCGCCTTGATCCTGGTCGCGGAATTGATGTTATTATTTTTCGGATTGATACCGCCGCCATGGAGTATTTTTTGTTTGCTGCTAAATGGCTTATCCCTCGGGATTATTTTCGGATTGGTGCTCGGATTTCTCGAAGGCCGCAAAAACAGCGAGATGCTGATTGCCGGGTTATGCGCGAGCTTTATCGTTGCGGATGGTGTTACAAAGTCAGTGGGTAAATGGTTGTTGGACCTCGGAATGATGGAGAACTGGATGCCCTTTATGGCAGGCCTTGTCTTCTTGGTACCGACTGTGATTTTCATTTCTATGCTGGCTCTTGTACCGCCGCCATCCCAAGCTGACGTGGAGTGCCGGTCTGTGCGCGTGCCCATGCTGGCTTCGGCCAGGTGGGAATTTTTTATAAAATATGCGCCAGGGCTGGTTGCCATTGTGCTGATTTATTTACTTGTTACGCTGCTCCGAAGCGTTCGCGCAGACTTTGCTCCTGAAATCTGGAAAGGGCTTGGATATCCGCAAACACCAGCGTTGTTTACCCAGTCAGAGTTGCTGGTTTCTTTTGCCGTCACCGTGATTAATGGGCTGGTGATTTTCATCTTGAATCATTACAGGGCATTCCGTTTTTCTCTCGTCACCTGTTTTTCAGGATTTATTCTCATATTGGCCGCAGTTTGGGGTTTGCGTATGGGGCTTGGTGATTTTCCCTTCATGGTTTTGGTCGGGTTCGGTCTTTATACTCCCTACGTCGCGATTCATACGACGATATTCGAGCGGCTCATTGCCATTACCAAAGAAAAGGCCAACATCGGATTTCTCATGTACCTCGCTGACGCTGCAGGCTATACAGGGTACATTATCCTCATGCTGCTTAGATTCCTTACTCCTCCGGGCGAGTCAATCTTCTTCCTTTTTATCAGGCTGTGTATTTACCTCGGGTGCGCGGGCGGCCTAATCGTGTTATTTTGCAGTTGGTACTTTAAATGGAAATTCAAAAATAATGAACAATACCATACCCCATTTTCCACCGGGCAAAGCGGCGCTGTTTAATGGACAGGGCCGCCCTTTTGAACATATTTCCCGGTCTTTACCCATGCTCAGGGCCGGAGAAATTCTGGTCAAAACCAGGTATACAACGATTTGCGGAAGCGATATACATACCTATAACGGCCGGCGCCTGGAACCTCCGCAAGTAGTCCTCGGTCATGAAATCGTGGGAGACATTCTGTGGATCGACCAGGCTCACCGAAAAAGGGACCTTCGCGGTAATCCGCTTGAATGCGGCGACAGGATCACCTGGTCAATTTTTGCTGTGCCGCAGGGGGTCACTGCTCCGCGCGAGGACATGCCTCAAAAAAGCGAAAGGCTTTTTAAATACGGACATCATTTGGCAGAAGGCGACGACGTATTTAATGGTGGCTTTGCCGAATATTGCATACTTCGAGCCAACACGGCCATCATAAAAATCCCTTCCTCCATCCCGGCAAAAGTTGCCGCCACGATCAATTGCGCGCATGCTACCGTCGCCGGCGCGCTCCGTGTCGCCGGAAATATAGCGAACCTGAATGTTCTTGTTTTTGGTGCCGGTCTCCTCGGACTCTCCTGCGTTGCGATGTGCAGGGAAGCCAAAGCATCCACAATTGGTTTGATCGATGTTGACCATCACCGTTTGCAGTGGGGTGAACAGTTCGGCGCGGACTCCACATATGAGTTTCCCTCGGAGTCAACGGAAACAGATCCGATGCCCTGGCCCGACGCAGATATCGTTTTTGACATGACGGGCAATCCTAAGGCCATGAAGGCCGGGATTGAATCGCTTGCCCTCGGCGGATGCGCCGTCTGGATCGGGGCCGTATTTCCCTCGGAAGGGGTGCCCGTTGACGCGCAAAGAATGGTCAGGAAAATTCTCACGATCCGCGGACTGCATAATTACAACTATGAAGATTTCCTGGAAGCGACGCTTTTTATAGAAGACCACTATCAAAAATATCCCTTTGAAAAACTTGTAGAAAAAGAATTTGTCATGGAAGATATCGACAATGCATTTGCCTATGCCAGCAAAGAAAGACCGGTAAGAGTCGGCATCCGATTCGACGGGGAATAATTGAACTTACTGCGTTTTGGTCATTAGAGCGTCTGCAAAAGGCTCAAATTTACCGCTTTCTTCGCTTTCCATTTTCCAATGCCACCTGTCTTCGTTTGCGTCTAGCGTGAACGTCGTATGAAATGTGATTTTCTCGCTAAATTTAAACAACAGGGTAACCAGGTTGGGCTTGTATTCTCCATGTGCGATTATTCCGTTGGAGAGCCCTTTATCGCTGGTATTGTCGAGCCAAAGACAATCGTATTGCCTGGAGTCTCTATTGTAGCAAATGAAAACGATCGCGTCGTATTGCGGCTGACTGTCCACCTTTTTTTCATCGGAGGTTTCCTTCAGCTCTATATATTCATGACCAAGTACCCATTTGGCGGTGACGGAATGCCGGACAGGCTTGCCATCTATAATACCGCTAAGAATCCAATTTCCTGTCAGCCGATCAAGAAGGGTATCAGCAACGCTTCGTTTTTGAGCCAACATGATTCCAGGCGCGACAATCAACAGTATGGCGTAGAAAATTTTTGACATATTCCATTCCCGTCAACTATTGTTTTGCCTGGAAAAGCGTCCAAGGATACGAAATCATATTCTTCAGGTATTTCGACTGCCATTGAAATTCAGGATGAGCCTTATAAAAAGTTTCCCCGATAAAGCTTTCGCCGCAGGGATGGCCCATGTGTCCCCAAAACTCCATCTTTGAAGCGAGATCGCTTGTTGTGATTTTCCCCTGTACGGCGCCCATGGGGTCGAATGGGGGACAATCAAATTCCGGTGCGCCGTGCGGATCTTCTTCGATGTGACCGCAAATCACGCAGCGGTTACTCGCCATTTTATTTTGGAGTACGTCCTTATGATCAGCCTCGACCTCTTTGCCTGTAGCGACATCCAGTTTCCCTTTCAGGTCAACAATGACCAGTTGTTCCATCCTGGCCTTGCGGGCATTCGGCGAAGTAGTGGGATCTTTGGGATTGAATGTCGTTTCCTTCGCAATCAGCGTGGGATCACTGGCGAAATTGGATCCGATCATGGCGGTATCCTTGCTGCGCCATACTCGACTGTATTTTAATCCCAATTCGAGCTTAGCTACCTCATTTGTCTTCGTATCGCCGATCAGCCAGTCGTTGGCATAGCCACCGTTGTTGCCCGTGGTAAAAATCCCAATAACATCATCGATGCTGTTGGCGTATTGCGATGCTTTTCGCGCGCGCACGAATTCAGGGATCGCTGTTGAATCAAAACCGACGAATTGCGTAATTGTCGTTTCGGTGATCAGGATTCCGTTTGCCGTAATGACAAAATCGTCGCCGCTATGGATGAACCCGGGCATGCAGTCCATCATCATATGATTTCCCGAAGTCGGGACGATATCGGCAACTACATTCCAATGCTGACCCCATATGTATTCAGTCCAGTTATTATGCGCCATCACAATTTTCCCATCCCGTGTATAACTCCCCGTAGCAATAAACGCGCTGCAATTGCCCGGCGCTTTATTGTCGCCGCTATGTGGCTTAGCTGCATTCTCCAGCTCAGGCACATAATAAAAGGCCAGTTCCTCCAGCGCATTATATGCCGTCAGGTCGAGGCTGTCATAGTGCTTGTTCTTGGCCTGCATGCCGCTGACGATGCCATTGATCTCGTCTTTATATTCCCTGTCGACCTTATTCCATAGAAAGTCTTTCGCCGCATTACGATAAAACTGCCAGTCGCGGTGCGTCTCGTGCTGGAGCCAGTAAGCGACAGCCTGCACATTGGTGTCGATTTCGTCGGCGAGTAGATACCCGTGCTGGTAACCGATTGTCGAAGGGTCGCCTTCCAGATGGACATAGATCCAGCCTCCCTTGTTCTCCCGCGATGCCTTCGCCATTTTATCCTGGGGGGCCTGATGACAGGAAAAGAAAAGGATAACTAAAACAGCTGCAGATGTCGAAAGAAATTTCATACGCGTAGATTTGATGTAACGAAATGAGCAAGCTACTAAAAGTATCGAATTTAGCCTTGCGATCAGCCGGGTTTGTAAAAAATCGCATGAAAACGCGGCCAATGGCGATTTCGCCAAGTTTCACTAAATTGATGACTAAACAAATATATGGAAGAGCAGGAAATACCTACCGAACATCTCCAGGAAGCCATTAACGAGAAAGCCGAAGAAGCCAGGGAAAGATGGACTTTATATGTAGCCCTGTCTACGGCGTTTATGGCCGTGCTCGCAGCGATCGCAGGCCTGCTCGGCGGCCACCAGGTCAATGAAGCACTGATCGACCAGATCAAGGCATCAGATCAGTGGAATTACTACCAGGCAAAGGGGATCAAATCCGAAATTGCCGCTTCCACGGATAAGCTCCTGCACAACCTGGCCTCCAAACCGGTCGACGATTCGGCAAAGATGAACGTGGCAAGATATGAAAGCGAGAAAGAAAAAATCAAATCGCAGGCGGAAGAATATGAGAAGACTTCAGAGGCTCATCTGGTCAAGCACGTGACGCTCTCAAAAGCGGTAACCTTTTTCCAGATTGCCATCGCCATTGCAGCAATCGCCATCCTGACGCGGCGAAAACCGCTTTGGTTCGGGAGCATGATCCTGACGATATGCGGCGCGTATTTCCTTGTGATTGGTCTTTTCTTCTGAGAAAGGGGAATCCGACAAAATATTTCACCTTTATTTCGCAAAGGGACCGCATGAACGAGCATTCTTATCCCGGTAATGTTTTAGAAAAACATGAATAATGCGAATAAAAAAAAGTACAAATTGGCCTTTTGAGTCGGATAAACCAGGTTCCATCCTTTGTTCAGTAAAAGACCTTCGGGGGGAATTTTATTTACTGTAATAACTGAGTCTTGAGGAAAACAGAAAAGATAAGAAAATCCAAATAGGAAAACGTAAAGTGCAATCTTCATAAAATAAGTAGCCGGTTATGGTAATCCAGGTTTTCATTCAAAACGTAAGGAAACTATTAAATACGATAAAACCAGTCGGACTCATTAACAATTACGCGGACAGTCGTGGTTAATTCACATACTGGCGAGAGGGGATTTATGAGATGGGTAATTGCACTGTAAATTTTGTAAATTCTCCTTCCTTTGTATTTGCCGTGATTTCCCCACCATGCGCTTTTACAATATCATAACTAAGGCTTAATCCTAACCCGGTACCCTGACCAGTTGGCTTGGTTGTAAAGAATGGCTGGAAAACCTTATCAATAACTTTCTGAGGGATGCCGTTGCCGTTATCTTTAACGCTTATGATTATCTTATTATCAGTTTTCTTGGTGCTTACTGAAATCGCAGGCTCATAACCTTCAGATTGTTGCTTTTTCTTTTCTGATACAGCATAGAAAGCGTTATTGTAAAGATTCAACAATACTCGTCCCATATCCTGAGGTAAGATGTTTATGTTTCCAATGCTTGGGTCAAAGTCTTTTTGCATCGTTGCATTGAACGAGTTGTCCTTTGCCCTTAACCCATGATAGGAGAGCCGCAAATATTCATCGGCTAAGGCATTGATGTCCGTTGGTTCTTTTACCCCTGTGCTTGTCCGCGAATGCTGCAGCATGCCTTTCACAATGCCGTCAGCTCGCTGACCGTGATGACTTATTTTTTTCTCGTTGCCAATAACATTATCTGCGATTGCATTTGCAACATCAATATTTCCCTTGTTCATTTCATCTTTCATTTCAACAAGCAATTCTTTATTTACTTCACTAAAATTATTCATGAAGTTTAACGGGTTTTGAATTTCATGGGCAATGCCTGCCGTGAGTTCACCAAGGGATGCCATTTTTTCTGACTGGATCAGCTGTGCCTGGGTTTCACTCAGTTCTTTGAGCGACCTGGTCAGCGCCGTGGTTCGTTCGGTTACCTGGCTTTCAAGCGTTTCATTTTGCATGGCCAGTATGTTTTGCTTTTCCTGCTCCTGTAATATGCTTTTTTTCGAGAGCTTTTCTACCTCTGATAATTTCTGAGTGAGTGAACGATTGGTGAAAGCAAAATCAAGTCCGAGGTATATCGAGGTGGCGATGGGGATACTTAACGTTGCGAAGTTAAAAGCGACATTGATAAATTGAAAATTCGATACGACAATTACACTTTCGAATCCAAAGATGTTGGCGAGAAGGTAAGCCAGTGTAAAGAGCAAAAAACCAATAGCTCCCCAGAGAATTATCCATGCCCCTCTTTTCTTTGCCCTGACAGATATAAAAGCAATTCGGGCAATTTCCAAACCGATTATATTCGCTGATATCGCGACGCTTATAAGCGGACCCCATGAATAGGTGAAGGCATTCAGGAAAATGCCGGCTACAATGGTGGCCGTTAAAATCCAAAAAGCCCGCCCTCTTTTTTTCCCCAGTAGGATATATAGGGCGGTGATCAAAAACATGTAGCTTGACACGTTCAAATCCTGGGCAAGATTGTAGTAATAGAATTTATATTCGACCACATGAACAAGCATCCGTACGCCTGTTATTTGACCGGCTCCCATGATCAGCGCAAACAAGAAGAAGTACAAGTTGGCCTTTTGACGCGGATAAAACAGGTAAAATGCCAAATGAACGATGGTTAGGATAAAAAATACACCCACCCTGAAATATTCCAGGATGGCTAGACCCGAAGAGGAGGCCTGATAGTATTTCTCCATGGAGGATTCCAAAGTATTAACACGGATCCTTAATGCAGGACTTCCGTCGAAAGTAAAAAGCGTGTAAGAGATGGATGGCTGCACGGCAAAACGCACCGCTAGGAGATAGTGTGCCCCGCTGTTTTCGGGGAGTAAAACAGGTTTTCCAATAGGATCATACGCCCTAATTTCTTTGGGATTGGCACTCAATACCCCAAAGTGCGCAATCTGGGTGCCATTCAGATAAATCTCCGATGCGCCGGATTGATAGATCATTAAAGCTAGGTGTTGCCTGATGGAAGTATCTACCGATAAATGCAGACGAAACCAGCAAATTCCTGATTTTGGTAATTCTGGCAATGAGTCATGAATGTTGAGCGCAGGATTAATGGATTGCCAGGTTCTGTCCTCAAAATCTGATCTTGCATACGCCGGGTTATCGTCCGCTTTGAATTTCCATCCTTTATTAAGGACCAGGCCACCAGCAGGAATGTTGTCTATATGAACAACCGTATCTTGTGAGAAGCAAAAGGAAGCAGTAAAAAAAGTCAGAATCAGAAGACCATACAGGATTTTCATAAATTGACCCATTTAGAGATTTTCTTTCGCAAGTAGCAGCATAACGAATTCCGCATACTCACCTTCTTTGGTCTCAGCTTTCAATTCACCGCCAGGCGCTTTTATGATATCATAACTTAGAGGCAGACCCAGTCCTGCGCCCTGGCCGGCCGGTTTTGTGGTGAAGAAGGGCTGAATTATCTTATCGAACACCTTTTGAGGGAGGAATATTTTATCAATAATTTTTGGAGGAATGCCGTTGCCGTTGTCTTTAGCTTGGACGATTATCTTAAAGTTAGTCTTTTGCTGGGAATGTAAAATATACCGCCGGGCTTTCCGCCGCAGCAGGATAGGCCTGAAGACAAGGTATGATTTAAATCAATTCCGATTCCCTTACCTTATCTAAAGGCATTTTCAAAAGCTGAAGTATTATAGTATGATCTTCCGAAAGAAGGCCCCCCGTCTTTGAAATGCCAAACCATCGCCCAATCTGCGACTGCTTCTTTACCCGTCTTCTTGCACCTGATTCCGTGCCTGCCAATCGCAACCAGCTTATCCTCATCGCCTATGTAATCGTTCACCTCCCACAATATAGTGTCTGTGCTGCTTCCTATCTGTTGAAAAAATTCCAGGAATCCGCTTTTGTTTTTGTGTATTCCTCCAAAGGGAACTATGGAAGAGTCGCAAGGGTCAAACCATGAAAAATTTTCAGCAACGTGATCTAAAATAAAAGGTATGTCACCTTTTCCAAAGGCATCATACAGAGCTTTCACGGCTTCTTGTGCAGTAATCGTAGTTGTTTCCATGATGTAAATTTTATTGGTAAGTTAAGACTGAAAATAAAAATATGAATGAAGGCTTTCACCACGACCTGACCCGATCGGCACTGGCAAGCAATTTCGGTACCCAAATTTAAAAATAAAATATACGAAACAAGGCAAGGTTTTGGATTCAAGCCAGCTCCGAGGGGCAATGGAGAAGGGGGTTTCCCTATAATAGTCTTTTCAGCCGGGCACTTTTCTTTTAAGCTTCGTGGATCAGTGGATGACCCTTTTAGAGATCCCATCGCACTGTAAGGCATTATATTTGTGTTAATGCGCACACACCTTAAGATTGGACAAAAAAATTTGCCTCTGATTATAGGATTGTTGGCGTGCTCGGTTTTGTCGGGACTGGTGCTTCATAAAAAACTGGATGCATTTGACATGGCGTTCGGGTGGCCAACAGTAGGGCTGTTTGTTCCAGCTACCATTGCGCTATTTTATATTTCAATTTCGGCTTGGCGTCAACAAATCCTTACTATTCGCCACTTTTTTGTAGCCACAACGATTTTCTTGATAGGGTTTCTGCCATTCGCAAAATCTTTCAACCAGCAAATAAAGCAGAATTGGTGGGATGACGGATACCGGTACAGTGTGACTGCCCGGAATATGGTCAATAGCAAGACCCTTTGGGGAGGAGATTCGCTCATAAACAAGAATGACGGAATAACTTATAGGTTCCAGCCAGGCTACCGATACTTCCTGGCGCTTGAGTACCTGATTTTTGCGCACGAAAACAGATTGTTTCAAATCACAAACTTGGCAATTTGGTGTATTGCGATCTTTTTACTCCTAAAAAAAATACAGCAACTCTCGATGCCACCCCTCCTTTTTAAGATCATCTTGATATTCTTATTTGGCGCAAGTGTATATGCATTTAAGAATATATTAATGGGGCTATCAGAATGGCTGTTCGTCCTATTCATTCTGATTTTCACGATTTTGTTTTTGGATCGTCGTACGATTCCGGCAATTTGCTTTTTGGCTCTCGCTGCATTTATACGACAGAATCAATTACCCGCTGTCTTGCTGCTATTTATTTTTGGATTAGTAAGAACTAACCAAAAAATTCTCGCCTCTGTGTTATTCATTTGCATCTTGATGTTGCCTTTGTATCACAATTTGTACTATGCACACAGTCCGGCGTTTTTTGCGAACTATTCCAAATATCCAATCCTGGTTTACCATGGCACCGGTCACATTTTCCACGATTTCCTGTTCATGGTAAGAAATACCAGTCTTCATTACATAGGATTTGACTGGCAAAGATCGATGTCTACAAATTTTTTCGGCGTAATTTTTATTCCGACAGGCGTTTGTATGATCATATTAATGTTCCTTGATCTGCACCGCCGATATCGAATTCTATTTGTGGTTTCTTTGATTTTGATACTTGCGTCAAGCGTAATACTTAATTACGCTTATTTTCCAAGATTCGAATTCGCCAATCTGATGTGTGGGATGGTCTCCTATATAATTTTGCGAAGTTTCCAAGATGAGGGATTGATCACGTGGCGGCTTTCTATACTGAAACCAAACAGACTACCAATCAGGAAATCTGAGAAAGGGGAATCCGAAAAATATCTTCTTAGTCCGGCTGCCGGGATTTCCATTCGCGGACCTTGGGATAGGCTACATGAAACCACTGTGTAAACTGTTCAGGCGCATCCAGCATTTTTTGTTCGAGCTCTTCAGGTTTTATAAAAACCCACGCACTCACTTCGTGGTCATCAGGCCGGACGGTGCCGTCATAGCGGCCTACAAAAACATGATCGAATTCAAATT
>Ga0070731_10004014_pt1 | contig 12909 bp, 13 predicted proteins | sample Coa_R1_2_FD_66448 | JGI IMG/M metagenome (GOLD analysis project Ga0070731, IMG submission 66448) | Surface soil microbial communities from Centralia Pennsylvania, which are recovering from an underground coalmine fire - Coalmine... | ecosystem: Environmental > Terrestrial > Soil > Unclassified ... | reverse complement strand
TTCAGAACCGCGGCTATGCAGATGCCAAAGTGGACATTCGCGTGCTCGAAGGCAAATCCGAGGGCAAGATCGTCCTCGAAATCAATGCCCAGCGCGGAGCAATTTATCATTTCGGCAAGGTCACATTCAAAGGAAACAACCTCTTTTCCTGTCCAGAGATCGATGCGCTTTTTTTAGCTCGTCCTGGAGGAGTGTATTCTCCAGAAAAACTGCACAAGACGGCACAATATATCAAGGAGTTATACGGCCGCAAAGGTTATATAGACGCAGAAGCTCAATATGAAACTGAACTTGTCGCCGACGAACCTGTCTACAATGTGTATTTCCATATCGAGGAAGGCCAGCAGTATAAAATTGGACTCGTGCGTGTTTTTGGAAATGTGCAGACGCAGAGCAATGTCATCTTGCGCGAATCTCTTCTTGTTCCTGGGGAAACATTCGACTCTGCCAAGCTCAAAGCGACGCAGGCTAGATTGGAAAACATGGGGTATTTCAAAAGTGTCAATGTCTATGCCGTACGCACGCAGGACGATCAGGATCTCGGAGAAAATTACCGCGATGTATATATCGAAGTGGAAGAAACGACAACGGGAAATATCAGCTTATTCTTAGGCTTTAGCAGTGCGGATGATGTCTTTGGCGGTCTTGACCTCTCTGAAAGCAATTTTAACTACAAAGGCATCCCTAAAATCTTTAAAGAAGGCCTTTCCTCCTTACGCGGCGGTGGAGAATATATCCATGCACGAGCGAGTATTGGTAAGAAGCAGCAAAGCTACTCCATTTCCTGGCTGACTCCCTATTTTCGCGATACTTTATGGCGCGTAGGATTCGATGTCACCGATAGTTACAATAAACTGATCTCCAAAGATTATCAGATCAACACTCTCGGATTTTCCCTATTCGCTTCTTATCCGCTGAATAATTATTGGACCTTCGGCACCAAATATCGATTCCGCAATGCGAATATTCACGTCTCTCACCATCGCACGACCCAGGAAGAAAGAGAGGAGACGCGCAAAGATGGGATCATCTCAGCTATTGGCACTTCGCTCACCTTCGATTCCACAGACAGTGCGATCAAACCTCACAATGGTTTTCGTTCCTTTTTGGAAGCGGAATTCGCAGGACTGGGCGGCGATTTTACATTTTTGCGTTTTGGGTATCTAAACAGTTACTATACCCAATTGTGGAAACGCGGGATTATGAAATACCGTTTTGACTTCCGCTTTATCGAACCTGTCATCAAAACGCATAGCCCAGATGACATCCCCTTGAGTGAGCGTTTCTTTATTGGGGGTATCAACTCGGTGAGAGGTTATCGCGATTTTGACCTCGGTGGCCATTTCCCAAGAACTGGGGATCCTAAAGGAGGAATCTCCGCAACTGTGCTTTCTGTGGAATATCTTCAAGAGATATTCCCATTCATGGATATTTTTCTGTTTGTGGATGCAGGAAGCATAGCGATGAAGCGATTTTACCTTGCCAACTTTAAGTTGAGCACAGGTATCGGCACCCGCTTAGAATTGATCAATCGAGTACCTGTCATCTTGGGTTGGGGCTATCCAATTAACCCCAGCAGCCATCATGAAGTCCGTCGATTCTTTTTCTCAATGGGTGGACAATTTTAAGAAGGTTTTTAACCAAGGAAACTATATGAAAAAACGTTTTATCCCCATTTTTATCACCGCAATCGGGCTACTTTCGACCGCGTGCGCTGCAGAAAGCGCTCCTTCTGTCGGAGTCGTCAATTTTACGACTTGCGTATCCGATTCGAAATTGGGAAAACAGGAACAGGCTTCGTTTGAATTGCTCAAAAAGCAAATGGCTTCGCTTTTAGAAGACACAGAAAAACAAATTAATGAATTAGCTACTAAATTTAACGACCCCGAATTTTTGGATTCATTATCTCCAGAGGCTGAAGAAGAATTGAAGAATAAATTTCGCAGCTTAAACGAAGATCTCAATCGCTATCAAAATCAGTACTATCAAGTATTGAATCAATCGAACATGAAAATCATGCAGACATTGAGCAATAGCATTAATACGGCTTCTGAAAAAGTCGCTAAGGATAAAAAACTATCCCTCATCGTTAATAAAGACGCTTGCTTCTTCACATCGTCTACATTAGATGTCACTACATTTGTCGTCTCAGAGATGGATAAAACTTACGATCAATTAGCCAAACAGCAACCAAGCGCTGCCCAAAAGGAAATTGCGCAAGAGTCTGAAACAAAAACAGAGGAACTAAAGAGGTAGTTACAAAAATCAGGTTCTGTCGATTTTGGGGTTCTTTTGAGCCGATTTTCGATTCTTTTTACAGGAGTTGTATCAACTTTCGTATACTACCCCCGCAAAAAGAATCGAAAATTGACCAAAATAATCCCTAAAATCGACGAACCCTGAGTTTTGCAACAACCTCTAAACTTAAGTAAAATTATGGAACCTAAGAAATATTCTCTTGCTGAACTCGCGGAGTTCACCAAAGCAACTTTAATCGGCGACCCTAAACATCTCATCTCTGGTGTAGATGCGATAGATGCTGCCCATTCCGAAGATGCCTCTTTCCTAGCCAATCCTAAATACCGTTCCTTGCTCAAAACAACCCAAGCCGGGGTCATCTGCATCGATAGCAATACATCGATCGAAGAGGGAAAAAACTTTCTTGTCTCAGACGACCCCTCATCTACCTTTCAAATCATCGTCGAGTCACTCCTTTTACAATCGAATGCATCGGGTTTTTCTGGGATCCACCCGACAGCTGTGATCCATCCTAGTGCTAAAATCGGCACAGGTGTCTCCATTGGACCGCATGTAGTCATCGATCAAGAGGTGGAAATCGGCGATCATACAACCGTTTTTCCCTTTGTATATATCGGTGCGCATACGAAGATAGGCACGCATTGTCTTTTATATTCGCATGTCAGCATTCGAGAAAAATGCCAGATTGGCAATCGCGTTATTTTGCAGCCAGGCGCTGTCATTGGATCGTGTGGTTTTGGATACACGACGAATGCACAGGGCCAGCATACCAAGCTCGATCAATTAGGCACCGTGATCCTCGAAGATGATGTGGAAATCGGTGCCAATACGACCATTGACAGGGCACGCTTTAAAACGACGCGAATTGGCCGCGGAACAAAAATTGATAATCTCGTTCAAATCGGCCACAACGTCACATTGGGGCCTCAAAATATTATCGTATCTCAAACGGGGATCGCAGGTTCTGTCAAGACGGGAAAAAATGTTGTCATGGGCGGTCAAGCCGGCGTCGTGGGACATCTCGAAATAGCGGATTATGTCATGATCGCTACCCGAGGCGGCGTGAGCAAGTCGATTAAAGAGCCTGGAAAATATGCGGGAGGACCTGTTATGTCGTTGAACGAATACAACAAACAGCAAGTCTATTTACGTAAAATCGCAGATTTTGTAAAACAGATCGAAAATTTAGAAAAACGCCTTGATGAACTGAAACAGTGAGAAGTAAATGTCAGCCATACGCCCTTCGTCAACCCCTCTAACCTTTCTAATGACCCCTCCTGCAGCAGGAACTGCAGCGCAAACCGTAGGGGGATTTCTCAGAACTGCATTGAGAACTGCTATTGCTATCGCGACGGGCGATCCTATCGTATTTAGGCAAGAGGTGCCCATCGAACGCTGGGTGCGCGATCATGGTCTTTTGGAGCCGATCAAAGGCACAAAAGAGGAGTTGCGCGCACGAAGCTATGCCGTTCTGGCAACACTCGAAGGTTGTGTACGCACTCTTGCAGAAACTACCTCCTTATTTTATACCTCCTATGTTTCTAAAAACGCTAGGGATGCAGAAAAGCATCAGCTCGTTTTCAAAACGCAAATGAAAAGCCTTCAACTCAGCGCACTGGCCATCATCAATCCTAACACGGTCAAAGAACACATCAAAACTGAATGTTCGAATGAAGAACGTCTCATTTTTTGTCGAACAAGCAAGATGCGATGGGGAACGGAATACTATGGCAAAATCACCATTTCACCGTTATCTCTTGAATGCTCTTCCTATCCCTGGTATACCGAAAGTGTTTGAAAAATTGGGATTTGGCTATGCATAAATCACTGTCTCTAATGTTGGGAAAAATGAAAAGCAAATGGATTTTAAAGTTCTTTATTTTTTTATTTTTAGTGGTTCGGGCTGAAAGCATGGTGAATGTTCCTTTTGACGTTTCCATGCAAAGTGTTGTTGCAAACTATCAATACAACCCAAACGATGCAAGATGGCAATTTTTAAAATCCTTATATGAAAAATATCAGAATGAATTTTCTCTTTCAGATCAATATGTCATTCCGAAATGGATTCACTTTATTTGGTTAGGAAGTCCGCTTCCCTCCAGATGTGAAGCCATGGTCGATACATGGAAAAAATATCATCCCGATTGGACAATAAAAGTCTGGACAGAGGAAGATTTGTCCTCATTTGATTTTATCAATCGCATTGCCTTTGATCGTGCACAAAACTATGCAGAAAAATCTGACATTTGGCGTTATGAAATCCTTAATCAATTTGGTGGAATGTACGTTGATACAGATTTTGAATGTCTTCAATCATTTGATGAACTGCATAGAAGCTGCGAATTCTACCTAGGTATTGGACAACACAAAAATCCTGAATTATTAAACAGCATCATAGGTTCTAGGGCTGATCACCCCATTTTGAAAGCGCTTATTAAAAATGTACCAATTGGCCCAGGTGATAACGATTCCTGGCGTATATTGAGAGATACTGGTCCTTATTTCCTTACTCAGATTTTTTTTGATGTAGCGCCTACGTGCCTTCCTTCAACCATTGTTACTTTTCCAACAACTTTTTTTTTCCCATTTCCAGGATATCACAGACAGCGACAGGATAAAGAAAATATTAAAAGAGAATTTGTAAAACCGGAATCGATGGCTATTCATTATTTCGCAGCAAGTTGGCAATTATAATAAAAGTAGCGATGGGTTCTCGAGCAATTTTTGAAGGGATTTGAGGAATTTTGCTCCATCCGCCCCATCTATGACACGATGATCAGCTGATAAGGTCAATTTCATGAGCTTTCCCACGATGACCTGTCCGTCTTTAACAACGGGACGGTCTTCCATTCCAGCTACAGCGAGAATCGCTGCTTGCGGAGGATTGATGATAGCAGAAAACTCGCTGATGCCATACATGCCCAGATTGGAAATGGTGAAAGAGCCACCCACATATTCTTCACGCGCAAGCTTTCCCTCTCGCGCACGCACAGCTAAACTTTTTACTTCTTGAGAGAGTTGGCCGATATTTTTGTAGTCAGCATGGCGGACAATAGGAGTGATCAGGCCCGATTCCATGCTCACAGCAATTGCGATGTCAATGGTTTTGAATCGAATGATTGCCTTGGACACGGAATTAAAGCCTGCATTGACATGGGGATGTTCGCGAAGAGCGAGCGCTGTAGCTCTTAAGACAAAATCATTAAAAGAAAGTTTTAAACCGGCAGAAGCAAGCTCCGAACGGATCGAGACGAGTCGATCCACCAAAACATCCTGCGTACAATAAAAATGGGGAACGAACGTTTTAGATTCTTGTAAACGTTGACCGATCACTTTACGCATGGGAGAAAGAGGAATTTCTTCATACGTTCCCGGTGCAATGGTGGGTGCTTCTCGACGCCCAAAAGTCACAAGGGCAGACGGCTGCGCCATATCGAGATCGCGCTCCATGACCCGTCCTGAAGGACCTGATCCTTTAACTGTTGAAAGATCGATCCCCCGCTCTTTAGCGAGTTTTTTAGCAAGTGGGGATGCGACAATACGCCCTGAGAGCTCTTCTATGGGAACTTTAAAAGTATAGTGCGTAAGTGGAGGTTCAGGAACAAAAGCAGGTTCTTGAAGACCTCCTCGAACAGCTTCACGCGGCTTTTCTGCAGGCTTTTCTTCTTTTGTCTCTTCCAATGGGGTAGAAGAAATTTTTGCTTTGGGTTCTATACCTTCAGGCTTATAGCCTTCGATGCTTTCATTCTTTTCTTCTGTAAAAATAGCAACGGCCTGATTGACAATTGCAGACTCCCCTTCTTTAATGAGAATTTTACGCAGCCAGCCTGCATCCAAGGCATTATGCTCTACTGTGGCTTTATCCGTAGCTACTTCAAAAAGGACATCTCCGGCTTTAACTTGCTCGCCTTCTTTTTTGCGCCACTTTGTGATAGTGCCCTCTTCCATTGTCGGAGAGAGCTTCGGCATCGTTAGAGTAAAGGGCATATCACCTCGTTAATTCTTAAGCCAATACCTGTTCCATCGCTATAATGATGCGCTCGACAGTAGGCATGGTTTCTTTTTCCAGAGTTTTTGAATAAGGCATAGGGGTTTCGCGCTGGCAGACACGAGCAATGGGCGCATCGAGATCATCGAAACAATGTTCATTGATTTGGAATCCCACCTCAGCACAGATTCCCGAAAAAATGTGACCTTCTTCAACCAAGACGCATTTATGCGTCTTACGGATGGACTCAGCAATAGTGACAATATCTAAAGGCTTGATCGTGCGTAGATCGATCACTTCCACACTCACATTGCGTTTTGCCATCTCAATTGCTGCTTTTTGGCATAAAGTGACCATTCTACTATGGGAGATTACCGTGAGATGCTCGCCTTCTTTAACGATTCGCGCCTTGCCGATCGGAACGAGATATTCCCCGGTAGGGATTTCCATTTTATCGTTGTACGACAACTCGCTTTCGAGAAAAAGAACAGGATTATTATTTCGAATCGCAGATTTTAAAAGACCTTTGGCATCATAAGGATTGCTCGGCGCCACGATGATCAATCCAGGAAGATTTCCATAAATCGCTTCGACACAATGGGAATGCTGAGACGAAACCTGGGCTGCGGCTCCATTGGGGCCGCGAAAAACGATCGGCACTTTAAATCGATCGCCCGACATGTAATACATTTTGATCGCATTGGAAATGATCTGGTCGCAGCCGACAAAAGAAAAATTAAAGCTCATGAACTCCACAACAGGACGCAAACCCGTCATCGCTGCTCCGATCGCAAGTCCAGCGAAACCCAGTTCGGAAATTGGGGTATCGATCACTCGCATAGGACCCCATTTATCCAGCATGCCTTTGGTCACCTTATAAGCACCATTATATTCTCCGACCTCTTCGCCCAGGATAAATACGGCGGGGTCCCTTGTCATCTCCTCATCGAGGGCTTGACGGATGGCTTCTCGCATTTCTACAGTTTGCATTGGCTTAACAGTCTCATTCATGGCGCAAAAACATCCTCGCCCAGCGTAATGGGATCTGGCCAAGGGCTTTCATCGGCAAATTTAATCGCGGCCATCACCCTTTCTTTTTGTTCTTTGTCGATCGCGTGATACTCATCCTCGGTGATCATACCGGCATTGGAAAGAGTTTTAAATAGGATTAGCAGAGGATCGCGTTCCATGCAGGCGCTGAGATCTGTCTTAGCTCGATAGAGAGCGGGATCAGAAATAGAGTGGCCGCGGAAGCGTTCGGTCACTACTTCGACAAGAACGGGACGCGCATTCCTTTTGACCTCCTCAAAGACGTGTTTAAATCCTGCATAGCAATTAAAGAAATTCATCCCATCGAATGTATATCCCTGCATCCCGAAACTCGGGGCCTTGTGTTCGGCCATCGGATGTTTTGATATCGCTCGGGTTAAATGTGTGCCCATTCCCCATACATTGTTCTCAATCACATATATGCAGGGCAAATCCCATAACGCAGCGAGATTCAATGATTCATGAAAAGCACCTTGGGCAACAGCTCCATCCCCAAAAAAACAGACCGATACATCGCAATTTTTCTTATCCTGCATTTCTGGAACTGATTTTAAATATTTAATGGTAAATCCCGCTCCCGTTCCTATCGGAATTTGCCCGCCGACAATACCAAACCCCCCTAAAAGGCGTTCTGTGAAAAAGTGCATGGATCCACCGCGGCCCCTGGCATTGCCTGTAGCTTTTCCAAACAATTCTGCCATCAGTTCCTCGACGGGTGCGCCCAATAAAATGGCGAGCGCATGGCAGCGATAAGAAGTAGACCACCATTGATCCTGTCCCATTACGGCTACAGCAGCAGTCTGAACTGCCTCCTGGCCCATGTAAGAATGGAAAAAACCACCAATTTTTCCTTGCAAGTAAGCGGCCTCCGCCCTCACTTCGAAATTGCGGATGAGCAGCATGCGCTTTAGCTCATTTAGCAGGCGCTGCTTTCCCAATTCCGCAACGACCTTTGAAGTGTCGGCAGAGAAAAAATGATATTTTATCGGATTTTTTTTATCTTCCATTTACATTTACACCATTTGTGTATACTTAAGCCGCATAAAAAAATCAAATACCTGCTCCAGGAATTCTGCTGGCTGTTTGAGGAACAATATTGGGGTTATTCGTGACAGGGACAGTCCGTAAATCATCATCGGAATGGATCTGATAACAGCTAGTAAGCCCGATCGCTGAGACGAATAAAATAAATACTATCGCTAAGCCTTTTTTTAAAGTCATTTTAGTTACCTCTTAGTCACCAAAAGGATACACATAGACTCTAAAATTTTGAAGAAAAAAAGGATCACATTCTTGACTTTTCGATCAAGCGACTAAGAATTTGCCCAGCCATATCCGCATCCTTACATCCGTGAAAGATAGAAAAATTAATTTTGCCCGCATAGTCACCCCCATAATCCGTCCTTTTGCCGTTTAGATAATCTTCGGCCAGGGTAAAGAAGGGCACGCAGAGATCAATATAATCTCGTGCATGATGTTTCCAGAGCAGCACATTATATACTGACTCATCTGGAGCACGCGATAGACATCCAAATTTATTATAATCCAGCCATTCTCGAATAAAAGAATGGCATTGTTCATTAAAAATAATTATAGGGTTATGAAGATATGGCGTGGTCGCCTCGGAAACGGACATCGCTGCCATGATCAATTTCTGATTGGAAGGCCGTTGATACGGGTGAGCGTGGGATAAGGGAAAATGCATCTGGGTTTTGAAATACTCAAAAAGAGTATCGCAGTCTTTATTTAAAATGATATCTGCATCCAGATATACCGCGTTCTTAATACCCGATTCCAGAAGCACGCGAGGTTTAACACAACATACACTTCCCCAAGAAGCATCGGCGATATCGATGCGTTTTTTTATCATAAAAGGATATTGTTCATGAGAAAAAGGGACATCAGCATTGACGCCAAATACGACAATAGGATGCATAGAAAAAGCTTTGACGCTGTCCAAGAGAACTTCTATGAGGGGAAAATAATTTTCAGTGCCATAAGTTACAAACGCTTCTTCAAGAAGTTCCTGTGGGGGATTTAATAATCTATTGCAATTATTGGAGTAAACAGAAAAAATGCATACCAAAAACAGGAACACTAGATTTCTTCTCATGACTTTCCTTCTTTGCATAAATTTAAAAATCATTTACAGGTATATTTTTTTCGCGTTTATTTGTCTATTAAGAGTCTTCGTTGAAAAAAGGCTTTGCTATGACTCAACAATATAGACCCATCTATTACGATACCGAAACAACAGGAACGCGATCCGATAAAGATCGGATCGTCGAGCTGGCAGCTTTCGACCCCTTTGAAAATCGCACCTTTGTGCATTTTATCAACCCAGGATCCCCTATTCCTCCTGAGGCAAGCGCGATTCATCATATCACCGATGCTATGGTAAAAGACGCTCCCACTTTTAAAGAGGTAGTGGAAAAATTTATTGCTTTTTGCCCAGAAAAAACCGTTCTCATCGCACATAACAATGACGCCTTCGATAAACTATTTCTCCTGGCCGAATGCAAAAGAGCCGGCATGTCCTTCCCCTCTTATGAGTATGTCGACACTCTGAAATGGGCACGAAAATACAGACCTGATTTACCTAGGCATACGTTGCAGTCCTTAAGAGAAGTGTACGGGATTCCCTCCAATCAGGCCCATAGAGCTCTCGATGATGTCATCGTCTTGCATCGTGTCTTTTCCTCTATGGTCGATGATATTCCCATAGATATCGTGCTTCAGCTTCTTTCTAAGCAGAAAACCCTTAGCCGCATGCCTTTTGGAAAACATCAGGGAAAACCGTTAGAAGAAATTCCTAAACATTACATCAATTGGCTTGCTGAAAATGGCGCGTTGGATAAGCCAGAAAATCAAGAATTGCGCAAAAGTCTTGAGCAGCTGGGATTATTAAGGCTAAAGTAATTGTTGAATCCTTTCTAGATATATCTGCGTAGGAAAGTCATGAGGATATTTTTGATGGATAGTGGAAAAAAGAGCTTTTGCCTCTTCTGTCCTTCCTGATTGAAATGCTTCGAAACCTTTAGTAAAAGCATCGCAGAATTCTCTTTGCTCTAGAGTCCCTGCGATATCCGATTCCCCTTCTTGCTGAGCGATCAATTCGTAAATCTTGATTTTTGTCTTTTTTCCTGTAGGAGCAACAATATCCAACGGCCGCGCGAGGAATTGATGATTTGTCATGTTCAAGGTCTCTTCTGTGACGATGATTTTCGTGTGATAAATTTTATTCGTCTGCTGTAGATGCGCAGCAGCATTGACCGTATCTCCAATGACTGTGTAGTTCATGCGTTCCTGAGTTCCAATATTTCCAACAATCACAGTTCCCGTGTTAATCGCTATACGCGTCACTAATTCAGGCTTTCCTTCCTCCTTTCTTTTTTTATTGAAACCCGTAAGAAAAGCCTGACAGCGCAGTGCAGCCCTGCATGCTTTGATCGCATGATCGGGAATTTCCATCGGCGCTCCCCAAAAAGCCATAATACTATCCCCGATGTACTTATCAATGATTCCCTCCTCCTTGATGATCAATTTGGATAATGCATCAAAATACTCTGTTAAAAAGGCCATTACATTATCTGTAGAATTGGCTTCTGAAAAAGAGGTAAACCCAGCGATATCGGTAAAAAAAACAGTGATTTGTCTTTTTTCTCCTCCTAATGAGATCTCTTCTCCCTTTTCAATCAGCTGTTTGACAATTCGTCTGGGCACATACCTGGCAAAGGAACGCAACCCATTCCTCAACGCAGCGATCGAAGCATCCATGAGGATGATTTCCTTGATATTCGACTTGACACGCATTTCGCTTGTCAGATCAAGATGCTTCATTTTATCAATCTCTTTAGACAGCGTCACAATCGGAGTAGAAATACGTTTAGAAAAATAGAAAACGAGTATTGAGGAAAGAATCAGAACACCAAAGGTAATTAAGGCAACCATTTCTTCCATTTGCGTGATATTCGCAAAAAAATCCGATTCCGGCGCAATAATTGCGATCAGCCAGTTTTTGTCTGTAATGACAGGAACAGTATCGAAATAAGCGAGATATTTTACTCCTTCGCTTTTAAAATGAAAGGTTTTTCGATGGGTTATAGAATACTTGCGATATGCCGCTACAATAGCACTATGAGAAATTGCCTTATGGACATCTTCTAAACTTCCATGTGAAACAAGCTCTTCTCCATTACTATACAAAAGAAAAGCCTGACCTGTTTTTCCTATTTTTTGGTGCGAAAAAAACTGGGAAAGGAGCACAAAAGAGAGCTCCACTCCTGTCACCCCGATGATCTGTCCATTTTTATCGTAAAGAGGCTGGGATACGCTGATTCCTCTATCACCCGTTGCATAATAGGTAAGGACATCAGACCAATATACCCCTTTATTCCTTATGGCGTCTTGAAACCAAGGACGCTGCCTCGGATCAAATTCATCCCCCACCTTCTCTTCATAACAAATCGGATTGAGATCAACATCGTAATATTGCCAGATATTCTTGTGGGGCTGAACCCTACTGTCTACAAAAAAAACAGAAAATCTTGCTTCTTTGGGCAATGGCTTTGAAGGTTGTGTAATATACATTCGCTGAGTAGAGACTTCAAGATCGTCTGCAGAAATGAAATTTCCATCCAATGTGGCGACAAATATATGAGCAAAATTTTCTTCTAGCTTAACGATTCGCAGTAAAAACAAGATGAGATCTTGATTATCTTCGTCAACATCCTTTTCATTCCAGATAATGCTGTCAGTAATAATCGGGAACCTTTTGACATCGAGAATGACCCCTTTGAGCCTTTCGAGAATAATATCGCTCGCTCGCTCTATTGTACCCAAAGAAAATGCTTCGATGACTTTTTTTTGTTTAACATGAGTAACAAAGATAACAAATGCAAAAGAAAAGATGAAGAGAGAGAGAAAAAGCGTGAGGATATCTATCCTCAGCGTCCGATAAAAGGGCCGCCGCAGGTAGCGCAAGCTTTCAGAATTTTTTTTCTCCATATACACATACATGGCAGATTTTCCTTCCTGACTCAAGAAAAAGTTAAAATAATTCGTTTACAAACCTTCTTAATTTTAGTAAACACAGGAAAAGGAAGAAGCACGCATGGGAGGAATCATGCACAAAAAACGCATCACAGGGCTCGTGATTTTTATCATTGGCATAGCCCTTATTATTTTTAGTCTCATTGTAAAAAGCCGTATGAACGCGGCAGAAGGCAATATAGGACATATCACCCATAGTCCTTTTGGTGAAAACAAAGGCACTAATATGGTAGGCGGGGTATTAGAAGGAAAAGTTGCTGAATATCAACCTCTGTTTATTTGGTCACTTGTAGGTGGCATCGTGCTTGCAGTCATAGGCGGGGGAATGCTGATTTGCTGCCGCTCTCAAAGAAGATGATAACTATACCGAAACAGCTTGAAGAATCGAGAATTTTGAGAAAAAGCCAACGTCGTCAAAAACCGATTCTTCAGGTTGTTTTGGTATATACACAACGTGTCTGAAAAATTGGGAATTTGACAAGAAGGCTTCTCAAAATTCTGATCTGGAACGAGCGACCATTGTGCGTGCACAAGGCGCGAGTGAAGATGAGAATTTTGAG
>Ga0070731_10004013_pt1 | contig 12909 bp, 13 predicted proteins | sample Coa_R1_2_FD_66448 | JGI IMG/M metagenome (GOLD analysis project Ga0070731, IMG submission 66448) | Surface soil microbial communities from Centralia Pennsylvania, which are recovering from an underground coalmine fire - Coalmine... | ecosystem: Environmental > Terrestrial > Soil > Unclassified ... | reverse complement strand
CGTTGACCAGCGGCTCGCCGGCAATGAAGCGGGCCACCTCGGCTGCGGCCAGCCGGCCGCCCGTCTCGAGGGTATCGACGGTCGCCCCGCCGATGTGGGGCAGGACGATCACGTTGGGCAGCCCGACGAGGGGATGGGCGGCGCCCGCCGCGCGGCCCGAGGCGACGTCGACCGCGGCCCCCGCCAGGTGGCCCGCGACGAGCGCGTCATGGAGCGCCGTTTCGTCGGCCAGCTCGGCTCGGGCGGTGTTCACGAACGTGGCTCCAGGGCGCATCTGGGCGAACCTCCGGGCGTCGAAGAGACCCCGATTATCGGCGCTCAGCCGGGCATGCAGCGAGATGTGATCGGATTCGCCGACCAGGGCGTCGAGGCTGACCGGCTCGGCGCCACCGGCCCGGACCACGTCGTCGGGCATGTACGGGTCGTGGGCCAAGATGCGCATCTCGAAGGCGGCCGCGCGGGCCGCCACCCGCCGGCCGACCTGGCCGAAGCCGACCAAGCCCAGGGTATGGCCGGCCAGGTCGTGACCCAGCCAGCGGGCACCCTCGTAATTGTCGATCCCGAACTCGCCGCCGCGGTCGATCCAGCGGATCGCGTCGACCGCCTGGCGGGCAAGCAGGACGAGGCAGGCGATGGTCAGCTCGGCGACCGCGGTGGCGTTCTTGCCCGGGGTGGTGACCACCGGGATGCCCCGTTCGGCGGCGGCCGCCAGGTCGATGTTGACCGGCCCACCGCGGGCCACGGCGACGAGCTTGATCGGCGCCGCGTCGAGCACCGCGTCGGTGACCGGCGCGCCCTGGACGACCAGGATCTCCTGGCCGCCGAGCCGGGCGATCACCTGCTCGGGCGAGCCCAGGATCTCCTTGATCGCGTGCTCGGACGGCGTCGCCGGGCGCCAGGCCGGCTCGTCGACCAGGTCGTCGTAGTCGACTCCGTCGACGCCGGCCAGGGCGCCGAACGCCGGCCGGAACATCGTGCTCGGGCAGTAGCTGTCGCCCAGGACCAGGATCCGCATCAGGCCGGCCGGCCCTGGCCGTACGTGGACCGGGGGCCGTGCTTGCGGGCGTGATGGCGCTCGAGCAGCTCCGGCGCGATCGGTCCCTGGTCTGGAGCAAGGGCCAGGGTGTCGAGCGCGATCCGGGCCACCAGCTCCAGGGCAATCGCGTTGGCCACGGCGGACGGCCCATCGGGCCCCCAGGTGAAGGCGCCGTGGTCACGGACGAGGGCCGCCGGCACCCCGTCCGGGTCGAGCTCGGCGAACGCCTCGACGATCGCCCGGCCGGTCGCCGCGGTGTAGTCGTCGGCGATCTCCGTCGCGGTCAGCGGCCGGGTCACCGGCACCGATCCCCGGAAGTGGTCGGCGTGGGAGGTGCCCAGGCAGGGAATCGGCCGGTGGGCCTGGGCCCAGGCCGTCGCCGCCGGGGAGTGGGTATGGACGATTCCGCCGACTCCGGAAAAGGCCCGGGCCAGGACCAGGTGGGTGGGCGTGTCGGACGACGGCCGGGTCGCCCCGGCGACCTGCTGCCCGTCGTCGATCCGGACGATCACGATGTCCTCGACGGTCAGGGCGGCAACCGGGATGCCACTGGGCTTGATCGCCAGCCAGCCGTTGGCCCGGTCGATGGCGCTGGCATTGCCGAAGGTGAGGGTGACCAGGCCCGCCCCGTCGATGGCCAGGTTGGCCTCGAGCGCCGCCTGGCGGAGGCGCGCCTGGGCTGCCGGCGCGTCACCTGAATCTGCCACCCGATTGGTCGCCTCCATGGAGTTGCAGCATACGACAAGAACGTGCGCCAAACGTCGGTTCCAGCCAGGGCGATCCTGTACGATGGCCGCCACGCGCCCACCCTTCCGTGGGCCCAAGGACGGAGTCGAGCGTGCCGGCGAGACTGGACCGAACCCCGGTCGACGCGCAATCGCTGGACCTGCTGATCGACCTGGCCACCCGGCACTACCTGTACGGCAACAGCCAGATCGAGATTGCCCGGGACCTGGGCCTCGATCCCTCGACGATCTCGCGCTACCTCAAGCGCGCCCGCGACGAGGGCATCGTCAAGATCGACATCGTCACCCCGGTCCGCTCCAACGTGGCTCTCGGCCTGCGCCTGGCCAGCCAGTTCGGCCTGGACCGGGCGGTCGTGACCGAGCTGCCGGCCGAGGCCGAGGCCGGGGCGATGGAGATCGTCGCCCGGGCCGCCGGCGAGTTCATCTCCGACCAGCTCCGACGCGGCAGCCGGGTGGGCATCGGCTGGGGCCAGACGATCGCGGCCGTGGCCCGCCACCTCGATCCGGGCGTCGTCGGCGAGCTCCAGGTCGCGCAGCTGGCCGGCGGGCTGGCCGATGCGGCGCCGGGGACCCAGGGCCACGAGCTGGCCCGCCAGCTGACCGAGATCTACCCCGACAGCCGGGTGACCTACCTGCACGCCCCGTCGATCGTCGATTCGGCCGCGATCTGCGATGCCCTCCTTGCCGACCGCTCCGTCCAGGCCGCGCTGGCGACCGCCGCCCGGAGCGAGATCGCGATCGTCGGGATCGGCGACATGACCCCCAACGCGACGCTCCTGGCCGCCAGCCACATCCTGGGCGACGATCTCGGCGCGCTGCTGGCCCAGGGCGCGGTGGGCAGCATGAACTCGCGGTTCTTCGACATCGACGGCCGGCCGGTCGAGCACCTGGACCGGCGGACCGTGGCGATCGAATGGTCCGACCTGGCGGCGATTCCCCAGGTCATCGCGATCGCCGCCGGCTCGGCCAAGGCCGTGGCCGTCCGGGCCGCGATTCGGAGCGGTGCGATCGATGTCCTGATCACCGACGAGGAGACCGCCGAGGCGATCCTGGCCTGACGCTAGGCGCCGGGCGCCGGATCCCGGCCGGGTCGCCCGTCGAGGGCATTCATCTTGGCCACCTTGCGGGCCGATTCGCCACCCTGGAATTCCGACGCCAGCCAATGGTCGACGATGATCCGGGCGACCTCGGGCGCCACGACCCGTGACCCCAGGCACAGGACCTGGGCGTCGTTGGACTTGCGGGCCCGCTCGGCCGAATACGGGTCGGCCACGTTCGCGGCCCGAACCCCGGGCACCTTGTTGGCGGTGATCGACATCCCGATGCCCGTGCCGCACACCAGGATGGCCCGGCTGTAGGTGCCCGCGGCCACCGCCTCGGCAACCTCGATCGCCACGTCCGGATAGTCGACCGGAGTCGCCTCGGTCACGCCGAAGTCGACAACTTCGTGGCCACCCGCCTCGAGATGCGCCTTGACAACGTCCTTGAGCGGCAGCCCCAGGTGGTCGGCGCCGACGGCGATCTTCATCGAGCACCCGCCTGGGCCGGCAGGACGCCGGCAATCTCGGCAAACCGGAGCGGATCGAGGCCGTTCCGGCCGATGAACAGGCCGTCGACGCCGGGCTCGGCCAGCAGGACGGGCGCGCTCGTCGCGTCGACGCTGCCGCCATAGATGATTCGGGGCCGGACGCCGGCTCCCTGGCCGAGGCGCGCGGCGATCGCCCGATGGATCCGCCCGACCCGGTCCGGCGGGGCCGGTCGGCGGCCCTCGCCGATTGCCCAGATCGGCTCGTAGGCGATCACGACCCGGGCCAGGTCCGACGGGCCGACCCGTTCCAGGCAGCGCTCGATGTCGGCCAGCACGGCGTCGATGGCCGCCTCGAGCGACCCCTCCTCGAGCTCGCCGGTGCACAGGACGACGTCCATGCCTGCCTGGATCACGGCGTTGACCTTGGCCGCGATCGTGGCCGGCGTCTCGCCGTGGTCCCGCCGCCGTTCGGCATGGCCGACTTCGACGTAGCGACAACCCAGATCGGCCAGCATCGCGGCCGACACGTCGCCGGTGTGGGCGCCATCAGCGAACGGGCTGACGTCCTGGGCGCCCCAGGCGATCCCCGACCCGGCCAGCCGCTCGCGGGCCAGCCAGAGGACGGTGAACGGCGGCAGGACGAAGAAGTCGATCGCCGCGTCGCCCGCCAGCGGCCGGAAGGTCGTGAACCAGTGGTCGGCCTGGGCGACGGTCAGGTTCATCTTCCAGCTCGTCCCGACCAGGGCAGGCATGTCAGGCCTCCGCGCCCGCAAGCCCGCTGGCGACCAGGGCGTGGATGATGATCGCCAGCGACGCCGCCCCCGGATCGACCGTGCCCCGGCTCTTGCCGGCGTTTCGGGCGGACCGGCCGATCCGGGCCTCGAGCTCGGCTGTCGACGCGGCACCGGCCTGGGCGGCCTCGTCGGCAGCAGCCAGCGCCACAGGCCAGGTCACACCCGCCCGGGCCGACTCGGCCAGCGAAGCTGCGGTCGGCAGGAGCGCATCGAGGATGGTCTTGTCGCCGGGACCCGCACCCATGGCACTCGTCGCCGTCGCGGCCCGCTCGAGGGCCTCGGCCAGCAGCTCGAGGCCGGCGGGATCGTCCGGACCGGCCGGTGGCGGTCCCTCGCGGAGGCCGGCCGCGATCGCCAGGAGGCCCCGGCCGTAGATCGCGCCGATCGCGCCGCCGGCGCCGGCCATCCCGATCGCCGCGGCCCGGATCAGCGCCTCGGGCTCGTCCGACGCGACCTGCTCCAGCTGGCTGCGCACGCGGCGGGCGCCGATCGTCATCGTCACGCCGTGGTCCCCGTCGCCGCTGGCCGCGTCAAGCAGGCAGAGCGGCTCGCGGGCCGCCTCGACGGCATCGGCCGCGGCCAGGATCGCGGCCCGCAGCGCGCCGCTCATCCGCCCAGTCGCGCGGTGCGGGCCGGCGCGTCGAGCAGGCCGCGCAGCTCGTCGTCGAGGCGGAGGATGGAGATCGAGGTGCCGGCCATCTCGAGCGAGGTGACGTACTCGCCGACGAAGCTGCGGCTGATCGTCCAGCCTTCGGATTCGAGCCGCCGCCGGGCGGCGCGGTAGACGATGTACAGGTCGAGGTAGGCGGTCGCGCCGAGCCCATTGACCAGCAGGGCGACCTCGCCCGGTGACAGGCCGCGAGCCGCCTGGTCGGCCAGGATCGCGTCGAGCATCAGGTCGACGACCGCATCGGCCTGTTCCAACCGGCCGCGCTGCAGGCCTGCCTCGCCGTGGATCCCCATCCCGATCTCCATGTCCTGGGGACCGAGCTCGAACGTCGGCCGGCCGGCGCCCGGCACCTCGCACGGCGCGAGGGCGACACCGATCGTCGCCGACATCTCGTTGGCATGCTCCGCGATCCGGGCGACCGCCTCGAGGTCGTCACCGCGCTCGGCGGCTGCCCCGGCAATCTTGAACAGGAAGAACAGCCCGGCGATCCCCCGCCGGTGGCCGCGGTCGTCGGGGGGCGCCGAGGCGACGTCGTCGGTCCCGCGCACCGTGCGGCAGGTGATCCCCTCGAGCTCCGCGAGCTCGCCGGCGAGGTCGAAGTTGAGGACGTCGCCGGCATAGTTGCCGTAGGCCAGCAGCACGCCCCGGCCGGACGACGCGGCCCGGATCGCGTCCAGGCAGATGTCCGCCCCCGGCGCGGCAAAGACATTGCCGATCGCAGCTGCGTCGGCGACGCCCGAGCCGACGTAGCCCAGGAACGAGGGCTCGTGGCCGGATCCGCCGCCGATCACCAGGCCAACTTTGCTGGTGGCCTTCTCGCGACGGGCGATGACCCGCGGCGCCGGTGCCGCGACGATGTCGCCGTGGGCGCCGACGAATCCCTCGAGCAGCTCGTCGACGGCGTCGAACGGGTCGTTGATCAGCTTCTTGAGCATGTCGCCAACGATACCGCCGACGAACGCCGCCTGGTCAGCCTCGTCGCGGACGCCGTGCATGGTCTTGACATTCGATGCACAGTCTTTCCATACACGGGCAGGCGTCTGCCCCCAGCCCCGGACGAGGTGATGAACATGGCGTTGCCGGCAGGTCCGACCCACATCTCCCAGGTGGCGATGGTCGTCCGCGACCTCGATGCCTCGATGAAGATGCTCCACGACACGCTGGGTTGGGGACCGTGGAACGTCTACGAGCACGTTCCGCCGAAGCTCCACCACACCCACCTGCGCGGCGAGGCGGTCGCCTTCTCGATGCTCGGCGCCGAGTGCGAGGTCCAGCCCGGGCTGGTGGTCGAGCTGGTCCAGCCGCTCGAGGGGCCGAGCATCTACAAGGAGCATCTCGACAAGTTCGGCGAGGGTGTCCAGCACATCGCCTGCATGATGCATTCGCAGGCCGACTCGGACGAGTTCAAGAAGGAATGGGAGGCGCGCGGGGCGAAGGTCCTGATGGGCGGTCGGATCGGCGAGACGATCGAGTTCTACTACCTGGACACCGAGCCGATGCTCAAGTTCGTGCTCGAATCGGGCAGCGGCCACGCCATCGACCTGACCCCCAGCCGCGTCTACCCGCCCGCCTGATGGCCGGCGCAGCAGGAACCCGGGGCGGCGTCGATCCGAAGGCCATGCTGGCCGAAGGCTATGAGCGGGTGCGGCGCGAATATGGCGCCGCGATCGGCCGGCCGCAGGCCGATCTCGTGACCCCGGCCCTCGTCCTGGACCTGCCCGCCGCCAAGCGCAACATCGCCAGGATGAGCGCCAGGATCCGGGAGCTGCCTGCCGAGATCCGGCCGCACATCAAGGTCCACAAGAGCCCCGAGCTCGCCCGCCTGCAGGTCGAGGCCGGGGCGATCGGGCTGTCGACGGCGACCGTCTGGGAGGCGATCGTCCTCGTCCACTCGGGCCTCGATCACATCCTCCTGGTCAACACCGTCGCCGGGCCGGCCAAGATCCGGGCGGTGGCCGAGCTTGCCGGCGAGGCCGACCTGATGATCGCCGTCGACGACCGCTCGAATGTCGACGCCCTGTCCGCGGCCGTGACGGCGGCCGGCACCACGCTCGGCGTGCTGGTCGAGGTCGACACGGGGATGGACCGGGCCGGGGCGGACAGCGTCGAGGAGGCCGTCGCCCTCGCCCGCCGGGTCGCCGAACGGCCGGGCCTGAACCTGCTGGGCGTCACCGGCTACGAGGGCCACTGCTCGAATACCCCCGACCACGACGAGCGGCTGGTCAAGGAGCGCTCGGCGATGGGCTTCCTGGTCGAGGTTGCGGAGGCCTTCGAGCACGACGGGCTGCCCTGCCCGATCCGCTCGGCGGGCGGCACGGCGACCTGGGACTGGACCGCCGCGTTCCCCGGGATCACCGAGATCCAGGCCGGCACGTATGTGGTCATGGACAACTTCCACGGCGCCATGGTCGGTGGCTTCGAGCATTCCCTGACGGTCCAGGCCACGGTCGTCAGCCGCCGCCCGGACCGGGTGATCGTCGATGCCGGCAACAAGTCGGTGGGGGCCGGCGACATCGCCTCGATCGAAGGCCACCCGCTGCGCCCCTTCCGCTTCGACGAGGAGCACGGGATCTTCGATGCGACCGGCGGCTCGACGCTCAAGCTGGGCGACGTGGTCCACCTCGTCCCGGGCTATTCGCCGTCGACTGTCAACTGGTTCGATGCCTTCCACGTGGTGGACGACGGGGTCGTCGTCGACGTCTGGCCGGTGATCCCTCGGGGACCCGGGCATCACGGCCTGGTCGCCGGCTGAAGGCGCCAACTCGAGAGGAGCAGGGTCGAACGTGATGCGCTTCGAGGGCAAGGGAGCGGTGGTCACGGGGGCAGGACGGGGGATGGGACGAGCGACGGCGGAGTGCTTCGCCGAGGAGGGGGCCGGGGTCGTGCTCTTCGGCTGGCACGGCGAGGTCCTCGAGGAGGTCGCCGCCGCGATCCGGGCGAAGGGCGGCCGCTGCGAGGTGGTCGTGGGCAACGTGGCCAACCGGGCCGACATCCGGCGAGCGGTCGACGCCTGCGTCGCGAGGTTCGGCCGGATCGACCACATGATCGCCAACGCCGGGATTGCCGATTTCGTGCCCTTCCTGGACGGCTCCGACGAGTCCTGGGAGCAGCAGATCGGGATTGACCTGCGAGGCACCTGGCTGGCCCTCCAGGAGGCGGCCCGCCAGATGGTCAAGGAGGGCCATGGCGGGGCGATGGTCGTGGTCTCCTCGACTAATGCCTTCCAGCCCGAGCAGGAGGGCGTCTTCTACAACGTCAGCAAGTCCGGCCAGGTGGCCGTCATGCAGACCGCCGCCATGGAGCTCGGCAAGTACGGCATCCGGGTCAACGCGATCGCCCCGGGAATCATCAACACCCGGCTGGCGTGGTTCGTGATCAAGGACCCGGTCCAGTCGAAGGTCTTCCTCGACCGCACCCCGATCGGCCGCTTCGCCGAACCGATCGAGATCGCCAAGCCGATCCTGTTCATGTGCTCCGACGACGCGTCGTACATGACCGGCGCCCTGATGGTCGTCGACGGAGCCTATTCGGTCGGCCTGCCGGTCCCCAACCAGCTGGCCGAGCCGCTCGTCCCCGACGCCATCCGATGACGGTCAAGTCCGTCCTGGATCCGACAGAGCGAAGAGGGGGCTGACCATCGGATTGCCGATTCGCTGAGATCCGGATTTCCGTGGATGTTCCAACATCGAGGAGTGACTCGTGGAGACGCAAAGCCAACCAGCGGCCGGGAGCGGGCCACTGACGACGGGCCTGCAACGGAACCAGATCGGACTGCTCGGCGCGACGATGCAGGCGATCACCCATATCTCCCCGGCAATCGCCGCCCTCTTCTTCACCCAGTTCGTGATCTCGCTGGCCGGCATCACCGCGCCGCTGGCGTACGTGGCCGGCTTCATCATCGTGCTGCTCCTGGGCAGCACCCTGGTCCAGCTCTCGAAGCACCTGCCCTCGGCCGGCGGCTACTACACCTACGTCAGCCGGGCGGTCAGCCCGCGGGCCGGCTTCCTGACCTCTTGGATGTTCATCCTGTACTCGCCGATCGCGGCGGGGCCGGTGTACGCCTTCTTCGGGTTCATCCTCCAGAACGAGCTGAACTCGCAGTACAACATCAACCTCCCGTTCCTGTGGGCGCTCAGCGTGGTCATCTTTGCGCCGCTGATCGCCTTCTTGCAGATCCGGGGCCTGAAGCTGTCGGCCAAGTGGCTGGTCGTCACCGGCGGCCTGGAGATGCTGATCGTCCTGCTCCTGGCGATCTCGGGCTTCATCAGCCCCGGTCCGGGCGGCGTGACGGTGTCCGTCTTCGACCCCAGCAAGTGGCTGGGCTTCTCGTCATTCGCCCTGGCCGTTGTCTTCTCGGTGCAGGGCCTGACCGGCTGGGAGGCGGCGGCGCCGCTGGCCGAAGAGACGACCGACCCGAAGCGCAACGTGCCGCTGTCGGTGTACCTCTCGATCGTGATCATCGGGGTCTACCTGGTGATCGTCTTCTGGGGCGTGATCTCCGGCTTCGGGCCGAACAACGTCCAGGACATCATCAACGACAAGGAGCTGCCGGCCCTCGACCTGGCCCGCCGGCTGTGGGGCACCGGCTGGATCCTGATCCTGATCGCCTTCCTCAACAGCGTCATCGGCAACGGCCTCTCGACGGCCAATGTCAGCACCCGGATGTGGTACAGCATGGCCCGCAGCGGGTCGTTCCCCAAGGCGCTGGCCAAGACCCACGAGACCTACAAGACGCCGGTCAACGCGATCCTGCTCCAGATGTGCCTGTCGCTCGCGATCGGCCTGATCCCCGGCTTCGCCTTCGGCGCGGACGTGTCGTTCTTCTTCGTGGACGGCCTGATCCTGGTCCTGGGCGTGACCGTCGTCTACCTGATGGCCAACCTGGCCGTGTTCATGTTCTACCGGGGCGAGCACAAGGATGAGTTCAACATCCTGCTCCACCTGGTCTTCCCGCTGATCGGCTCGCTGGTCCTGATCTACGCGGTCTACGCCTCGTTCTTCCCGACCCTGCCGGCTCAGCCCTATGTCTATGCCCCGATCATCGACGGGGTCTGGCTGATCATTGGCATCGCCCTCCTGTTCTACCTCAAGTCCCGCGGCCAGGAGGACTGGCTGCTGAAGGCCGGCGAGGCCATCAGCGAGGCCTGATCCCGGCGATCCCGCCGTCGAGACCGACGGCGCAGGAATGAGCTCATCGGCCGCCCTGGGGGTCGCATCACGCGAGCTCCCCGGCGGCCAACCCGTTTCCGGCCTGACGTGAAACCGTGAAAGGCAGAGCGATGACCAAGCTATGGGGCACGACCTGGACCCGGTCCGAGCTGATGCGCAGGATCGGCCGTCTCGACCAGGTGGCCGGTGTTCGCCTGACCACCCTCGGCGACGGGCTCGGCCGGGGCGTCCGGCTGCTCGAGTTCAGGACGGGCAGCGGCTTCAGCTTCGACGTCGTCGTCGACCGGACGTTCGACATCGGGCGCTGCGAGATCGACGGCCGGCCGATGGCCTGGATCGCCAACGCCGGCACGGTCGGGCCGTGGTACTACGAGAACACGCCGCTGGGCTGGTTCCGGGCGTGGGGTGGCGGGATGGTCGTCACCTGCGGCCTCGACCACACCCTGCTCGGCGGCGAGGACAGCGCGGCCGATTTCCACCAGCCCCACCTTGGCGCGACCCAGACCTTCGCCCTGCACGGCCGGGTGGGCGGCCTGCCCGCCCGCCTCGTCGGCTACGGCGAGCGGTGGGAAGGCGACGAATGCATCCTGTGGGCCGAGGGCGAGGTGCTCCAATCGGCCATCTTCGGTGAGCACCTGGTCCTGCGGCGGAGGATCGAGGCCCGCGTCGGCGAGAGCCGGTTCACGATCCATGACGAGGTCGAGAACGTCGGCCACCACCGCACCAGCCACATGTTCCTGTACCACTGCAACACCGGCTGGCCGGTCGTGGCCGGCGGGTCCGAGCTGCTCGTCCCGTCACGGGCGACCACCACCGACTACCCGGTCTCGACCGAGGGCTACGCGATCCTCAGCGACCCGATCGCGAGCTTCACCGAGACCTGCTTCGAGCACGAGCTCGTCGCCGAGCCGGGCGGCACGGTGCCCGTCGCGGTGGTCAACCGGAAGATCGGCCTGGGCGTCTACCAGGTCTTCCGGATCGACCAGCTCCCCCACCACACGGTCTGGAAGATGATGGGCGAGGACACCTACGCGCTGGCGATGGAGCCCAGCACGAACCGCGATGCCGGGCGCTGGGATGCGCGCGAGCGCGGCGAGCTGCTCTTCCTCGAAGGTGGCGAGATGCGCAGCTACGACCTGGAGATCGGTGCCCTGGACGGCGGTCCGGCGATCGAGGCCTTTGCCCAGCGGATCGCCGGCATCCCCCTCGGCCCGGCCTGACGGCGATGCGCTTCGGCCTGATGATCGAGGGCCAGCAGGGCCTGAGCTATGCCGAGCAGCTGGCGGTCGCCCAACGGGCGGAGGCGGCCGGCTTCGAGGCGTTCTACCGCTCGGATCACTTCGACAGCTTTCCCGGGCGCGACGGCCTGCCCACGACGGATGCCTGGACGGTGCTGGCGGGGCTGGCCCGGGAGACGACGACGATCCGCCTGGGCACCCTCGCCTCGCCGGTGACCTTCCGGTTGCCGGGCGTCTTTGCCAAGCTCGTCGCCACCATGGACGAGATGAGCGGTGGCCGGATCGACGTGGCCGTGGGCGCGGGCTGGCACGAGTCGGAGCACGCCCGCCTGGGGATCCCCTATCCCTCGATCGACGAGCGGGCCCAGATGCTCGAGGAGCAGCTCGCAATCCTCATCGGCCTGTGGACGGGGCCCGACGGCTGGTCGTTCGAGGGCGCCCATGGCGTCGTGCGCGACGCCCTCTTCCGGCCGAAGCCGGTCCAGCGGCCGAGGCCGCCGATCATCATCGGCGGCGAGGGTTCACCCCGCTCGGTCCGGATCGCGGTCGAGTATGCCGACGAGTTCAACCTGGCCCGCTCGGGACCTGAGCGCGCCGCGCACTGGTTCGGGCGCCTCGACCAGGCCTGCGCAGCGGCCGGTCGGGATCCGGCGACGATCGTCAAGTCGGTCCTGGTCCGGACGCTCGTCGGCGCCGGCGCAGCCGAGGTGGATCGGCGCAAGATCGCGTTGCTCGAGATGCTCACCGCCGAGCAGGTTGCCGACGAGCTGTCGCCGGCCAACGCGACGCGCTGGATCATGGGCACCGTCGAGGAGGCGCGCGACACGGTGGAGCTCTTCGCCCGGGCCGGCTGCCAGCGGATCATCTTCCAGGACTACCTGCCGCGCGACCTCGAGATGGTCGACCTGCTCGGCCGGGCGTTCGCCGCCGCAGGTCGGGCCTAGCCGCGATGCGAGCCTTCATCTTCGACCTCGACGGGACGCTCGTTGACACGGTGTACCCGCATGTCGTGGCGCTCCAGCAGGCGCTCGCCGAGGCTGGCGTCGAGGTGCCTGCCTGGCTCGTCCACCGCCGGATCGGGATGAGCGGCGGCCTCTCGGCCCGGGCGCTTGCCCGCGAGATCGGGCGCAACCTGTCGCCGGCCGAGCAGGACCGGATCCAGCACCGCCACGGCGAGATCTTCCTGGCCATGATGCCCGGCCGCCGGGCGCTGCCCGGGGCGCGCGAGCTGGTTCGCTGGCTGATCGAGGCCGGGGTCCCGTTCGGGATTGCGACCTCGGGCCGCCGGCCGGACATCGATGCCTCGTTGGCAATCCTCGACCTGCCCCCGGGAATCGTCGTCGTCAGCCGGGCCGACGTGCTGCGGGCCAAGCCCGAACCTGACCTGTTCCTCGCCTGCCAGGAGCGGATGGGCGTCCGACGCGAGGACGTCTACGTGGTCGGCGACGCAGTCTGGGACCTGCTCGCGGCGCGCCGGGCGGGGATGCTCAGCGTTGGCCTGCTGTCCGGCGGCTACAGCCTGGAGGAGCTGACCCAGGCGGGCGCGCTGCGCGTCTATCGCGACCCGCGCGAGCTGCTCAATTCGCTCGACGAGCTGGGCGTCCAGGGCCGGGCCCCGGCGTGACCTCGCGATGAGCTCGGCCATGACCTACCGTCGGCTGGGCGCCAGCGGGCTGGAAGTCTCGCCGCTGTGCCTGGGCACGATGCTGTTCGGCTCGCGAACCGACG
>Ga0070731_10004012_pt1 | contig 12923 bp, 12 predicted proteins | sample Coa_R1_2_FD_66448 | JGI IMG/M metagenome (GOLD analysis project Ga0070731, IMG submission 66448) | Surface soil microbial communities from Centralia Pennsylvania, which are recovering from an underground coalmine fire - Coalmine... | ecosystem: Environmental > Terrestrial > Soil > Unclassified ... | reverse complement strand
CCGCTGATGCACATCATCGCCGCGAAAGCCGTGTGCTACAAGGAAGCGGCGACGCCGGAATTTGTCGCCTACCAGAAGCAGGTGACAGCGAACGCGAAAGCTTTAGCCGCCGCGTTGCAGGACGCCGGATGCCGCGTGGTCTCGGGCGGCACCGACACCCATCTGATGCTGGTGGACGTGTTCGCCAAGGGCGTGCGCGGGAAAGAAGCCGAGTCCGCACTCGATCGCGCTTATATCACTGCGAATAAGAATACGATCCCGTTTGACGTGAATCCTCCGCTCAACCCGAGTGGTATGCGCTTCGGAAGTCCCGCCGTGACCACCCGCGGCTTCCGGGAACCGGAAATGCGCGAGACGGCTGAGTTGATCGTGCGCGTACTTGAAAACGTCGCTAGTGAAGACACGCTGGCCGAGGTTCGCCGCCAGGTAACCGCGTTGACGGATCGCTTCCCCCTCTACGCGTGGAAACTCGCCGCGGCCGCAAGCCGCTGAGGACGCCGGATCGTCGATGTCGCATCTGGTCATCGACGCGCGTCATATCGGTGATTTTGGAATCGGTACCTACATCCGCAACCTGGTCCGCGGGCTGTCGGACCTCGATCGCGAGAATCGTTACACACTGGTGGTTCGCCCGCACGATACCTCGGCCTTCGCGGGATTAGGTTCCAACTTCAAGACCGCGATCTACGCCCGGCCGGACACCGACTTGATTCATAACATGACGTTTCCGCAATTTCTGCGGACGTTACGCGCGGACTTGTATCATATTCCTCTCAATTCCGTCGCGTGGTGGATGCCGCAACCCTACGTCGTTACGATTCACGACATGAGCAGCCTGTTGTTTTCCACCAGCCGCGATGTGCGCCAGACGCTGCGGGAAGAACGATACCGCCGCGGCGCCCTGCGCGCCGCGCGCGTCATTACAGTATCTCAGTCCACACAAAGGGACATCGAACACGTCCTGCATCTGCCCCCCGAGCGGATCCGTACCATCTACAGCGCGCCCGATCCGGCGTTCGCCGGCCACGCGATCAATGGCGAGCACGACCGACAGATCCTCGACCGTTACAGCATTCACTATCCCTTCATCCTTTACGCCGGGACCATCCGCCCCCGCAAGAACATTCCGCGCCTGATCGAAGCCTTCGCCGTTTTGCGCTCCGAATTCGAACATCATTCCGAATATGGCGATTTGCATTTAATCATAATTGGCGACGAAATCTCAAAGAATCTATCAGTTCGGCGCGCGGCCGCCCAAGCGCGCATGGAACCGGTGGTACGCTTTCTCGGTTTCGTCCCGCTCGAAACGCTGCGGGTGTTTTACCGCGCCGCTTCGGTATTCGCTTTTCCATCGCTGTACGAGGGCTTTGGACTGGCCCCGCTCGAAGCGATGGCGTGCGGGACCCCCGTGGTGGCATCGGATATTCCAGCCCTGGTGGAAGCGGTGGGCGACGCCGCCGAATTGGTCAGCCCTGACAACGTTTTCGATATTGCACGCGGGCTGCGCGAGGTGTTGCTCGATCCCGGCCGCCGGTCCAGGATGGCGGAAGCTGGCCGCGCGCAAGCCAGCAAGTTTCATTGGGATCGGACCGCGCGGGAGGTTCTCGAGGTTTATCGGGAAATTATTACCTAATTCGCGAATAATTATTGACAGTTTGTTAAATACGGAAGTACTATACGTAACAGATCCCGGCGCGGGGCCGGGATGGAGGACGGATGGAATGGACACGTTCGGAGACATTGGCGCTGGCCATGCACAGATGCACGCAATGCCACGGATCTGGATTGCGTTTGAACAAGAAAGGAGCGGTCGCGCCCTGCAACTGCGTTCTGCGGGCGATCTTTCGAATCTGTTGGGATCGTTTCGTGAGATGCGTAACCCAGGAAAAACATTTGAGCCGCGTTACGGTGGAACCGCACGCGGGCCGTTCCCGGCCGAGCACCTGGGGACGCAAGGACGAAGAATACATCGCGGATTTCTGTCTGATCGCGCGCCGGGCGCTGGACCCTCTCGAACATCAATTATTCCGCTATCATTTTCTGCTGGGCGCCGATTGGAAGCTCTGTAGCCGCCGGCTGGACATCGACCGGGGCAATTTCTTTCACGCTGTTTATCGGATCGAACAGAAACTTGGCCGCGTGTTCCGTGAATTGGAACCGTATCCATTGTTTCCGCTGGACGAATACTTTAATGGCCCATCCAGAACGTACGCCGCCCACATACCTACCATGCAGGAGCGCCTGCACCGTCCGCCAAATCTGGAGTTTCCCGTGCCGATCGGCCGCACCGCCTGACACTCATTAGTCCGATCGCGAAACCCGCCGCGCGGCACCGAGCCGCGAACGACAGTGAGTGGGTCTCGACGCGTCGTCAATAGCGCTTGCTCTTCAGCTTTCACTAAGAAGCGCGGGTTCTAGAAAGACGTCGGGACCCGCTTGCTGGCGCGCGCGGTTCAGTGGTCGCCAAGCCGCCTACGCAGAGCGACGGTCGTGGTTCGAATCCTGACATAGAACCGCGCGCGACAGCAAGCGGGTCCGCCGATCTACCGGCGAGCATCGAAAAACGCCTGAAGCAGCTTCGCACAATCAACACCCATAACTCCTTCGACGATTTCCACGCGATGGTTCAGCAGCTCAGAATCCGCCACTCGGAACTTGCTGCGGACGCCCCCGAAACGGAGATCCCGCGCCCCGAAAACCAGGCGTGAGATCCGTGCCGCCACCAGCGCCCCCGCGCACATCACGCAGGGTTCGAGAGTTACGTACAGAGTCGCACCCGGCAGACGATAGTTCGCGACCGTAGCGCCCGCCTCGCGGAGCGCCAGAATCTCGGCGTGCGCGGTGGGATCGTTCAGAGAAACGGGCGAATTGCGTCCACGGCCGATAACCGTCCCGTCCAGAACGACCACCGCGCCCACCGGGACCTCTCCGCTGTCCTCCGCCTCCCGCGCCAGATCGAGCGCGTCACGCATGTAGACCTCGTCTTCGGTCACTCGGCGTTCGTCCATGAAAATTCGCCATTCGCCGGTACGGGTTCAGTTCGGGCCCTGGCGCTCCCTTAGAATATAGTTGATGTTCCGATACCTGCCGCTAATGCTGAAAAACTCCCTGCGCAACCGGCGGCGCAGCGTTCTGACCATCTTTAGCATTGCTGCATCCCTGTGTCTGCTGGGTGTGATGTTTGCGCTGTATCGCGGCCTGTTTCTGGCCCCGCCGACTCCCGGACAGGAACTCCGTCTGGTGACGCATCATAAAGTTTCCATCACGCAGCCGATTCCGGCTTACTTCGGCGACAAGATCCGTCAGGTTCCCGGTGTGCGCGAGGCGATGATCTGGCAGTGGTTCGGCGGAACCTATAAGGACGCGCGCGATCAGAAAAACTTTTTCGCTCGATTTTGCGTCGAGCCAGACAAGTTCTTTAAGGTGCGTCCCGAGATCGTGATGCCGGAGGACCAGAAACAGACGTTCCTCCATCTGCGCACCGCCGCCATCGCCAGCTCCGACCTTGTGGAGCGCATGAATTGGAAGATCGGCGAGAAGATCTTCCTGACCGGCGATATATTTCAGGCCAATCCGGAGTTAACGCTGGTCGGAGTCTTTAACGATCCGAATACATCCGAAACGCTGTTCTTCAGCAACGCCTACTTGCGTGAAATGCTGGGCGCGAAGAGCGCGCAACAGGACCTGGTCGGAACGTTCCAGGTGCAGGTAGAGAACGTGGACGCCGTTCCGCGCGTGATCAAGGCGATCGACGATATGTTCGCCAATTCCCAATTTCCCACCAAGAGCGAATCCGAACAGGCATTCGGGCTCCAATTCATTTCGTTTCTCGGAAACATCAAGCTCTATCTGATGAGCATCTGCGCCGCCGTGACGTTCACGATTCTTCTGGTTTCGGCGAACACCATGGCGATGTCGGTCCGGGAGCGGATTCGCGAAGTAGGAATCTTAAAGACACTCGGCTACACGCCGGGCGCGATTCTCTTCATCATCCTGGGCGAAGCGGGAGTCATTTCGATCGTTGGAGGAAGTCTCGGAATGGTGTTCGCGATGGGGCTCACCTCCCTGGTCCGCCGCGGACCCAGCTTCATGCAGGCGATGAAGACCCTCGCCATCACGCCGGACGTGGGCGCGATTTGTATCGCTCTCGCAGTGTTCATCGGCGTCGTCAGCTCCACCATTCCCGCGCTGACCGCCGCGCGGACGCCGATCCTGGAGTCATTACGGAGTAACGCGTAGCATGGCGATTCCTCTCGCTTACAACATCCGCAATCTGGCGGTGCGAAAGACCACGACGCTGATGACTGCGTTGGGCATCGCGCTGACAGTTTCGGTTCTTGTGGCAGTGCTCGCCCTGGTGAACGGCCTGCGCACCGCGTTTCACACCACCGCGAATCCTCTGAACGTGCTGGTGATGAGGAAGGGAGCGACGGCCGAACTTAGCGGCGGCATGCAGCGGTCCGTGTTCGAGGATTTGAAGTCGAAGCCGGGCATCGCCCGTGCCGCGGACGGTCACCCGATCGCCTCTCTTGAGCTGGTGACTGTCATCAACCTTCCCAGCGTCGAAAAGCCCGAGGGGATGAACATCACGCTCCGGGGAATCACGCCCGTCGGACTCGAGATCCGCGAGCACGTAAAGATCGCGGACGGCCGGTGGTTTCGACAGGGAATGCGTGAGGTAGTGGTCGGAAAGTCGGTGGCCAAGCGCTATCCCGACGCGGGTCTCGGGAAAAAATTGCGGTTCGGCCGCGGCGAATGGGAAGTGGTGGGCGTGATGGACGCCGGCCAGAGCGCCAATAGCAGCGAGATCTTTTGCGACCTGAATCAGATGGGCGGGGATTTCAATCGCTACGATGGCCTCAGCTCGGCGCTAGTGCGCGCCACCGACGCGGTCTCCGTCGACGCGCTGGTGAACTCGATCAACGACGACCGGCGCCTGCTGTCCACCGCGCGTACCGAGCAAAGCTACATGGACGCGCAAACGGTTTCCGCCGCGCCCATCGAATATCTGGGCGTATTTGTTTCGATCATCATGGCCGTCGGATCGAGTTTCGCGGCGATGAACACGATGTATGCGGCGGTCGCGCGGCGCGCGAAAGAAGTGGGAACCCTGCGCGTGCTTGGATTTTCGCGCAGCAGCATCCTGACCAGTTTCTTCTTCGAATCGCTGGTGCTGTCATTAATCGGTGGCGCGCTGGGCTGCGCGCTGGTGCTTCCGCTGAATAACGTCACCACCGGTATCATGAGTTTTCAAAGCTTTAGCGAAATCGCTTTCAATTTCCGCGTGGGACCGGAAGCGATGGCGATTGGGGTCACGTTCGCCTTGATCATGGGCGCGATCGGCGGCTTGTTCCCCGCCCGTGCGGCGGCGAAAAAAGAGATCCTGGTAGCATTGCGCGACGGTTAAAACGGGGATTATGGAAGCCGAACTGAAAAGTCTGCGGATCGACCGCAGCCGGAAAAGATCGGACGGTCCGTCACGCTGGGCGACAGTTTGGATTCTTACTGGCATCGGAATCCTCCTGCTGCTCGGCGCGGGCCGGTTCGCGTTTGGCATCATCAACCGAGCAACCGATGTCGACGTGATGCGCGTTCGCGCCGCCACCGCCGGGGATCCCGCGCGCTCCGGCGACGTCATCCTTAACGCAACGGGATACGTGGTCACGGCGCACAAAATCGAGCTTGCCGCCAAGGTGGTCGGCAAAGTCGCCTGGATCGGAGTCGAAAAGGCCGACCACGTTCAGCAAGGTCAGGAACTGGTTCGCCTGGAGGACGAAGAATACAAAGCGCAGGTTTTGCAGGCAACAGGAAATCTGACTAATTTGCAGGCGCAGCTCGATCAATTGCTGCACGGTTCGCGGCCGGAAGAAATCGCCAAGGCGAAAGCAGATGTAGAAAACGCGCGCGTCGCCGAGATCAACGCCAAGGTGACGCTCGACCGTACCCGGCCGCTGGTCGAACAAGGCGTGATGACCAAGCAGAATCTGGACGACGCGCAGGCGAAATACGATAGCGCGCTGGCGCAGCGATCGTCGCTTGAACGCAGCTACGACCTGATCAAGCTGGGCCCGCGCCAGGAACAGATTGACGCCGCGCGTGGAATGGTGGAGCAGGCGAAGGGGCAGCTCGCCTACTCTCAGTTGCAGCTCGACAACACGGTGATTCGCGCGCCGGTAACCGGAACTATTCTTGAGCGCAACGTCGAAAAAGGCGAGTTCGTCACCACCGGATTCGTCGGCGACAAGGGCGCCAAAGGCTACGTCGTTTCGATGGCGGATCTGAACGATCTGAAAGTCGAGCTGGATATCAATCAGAACGATTTCGCGAAACTCGGCCCTCGCCAGCGCGGCGTCGTGACTACTGACGCGTTTCCGGATCGTCATTACGAAGGCTACATCGACGAGGTTTCCCCGGAGGCGAATCGCCAGAAGGCCACAGTACAGGTGAAAGTGAAGATCGCGAAGCCGGACGTCTATCTGCGTCCGGAAATGAACGCAAGTGTCGCCTTTATCGCGGAGGCGAAAAAGACCGGCGAGGCGGAAAAACCATCGATCGTGATTCCCACCTCGGCCGTTCGCGAAGGTGGCGTGTTCGTCGTCAGCAACGGCCGCGCTGTCCGGCGCCCGGTGAAAGCTGGATCGACTGGGCCGCAGGGAGTTCGCATTGACGAGGGCTTAATCGGCGGCGAGGATCTGATTGTAAGTCCGCCTGCGGATTTGAAGGACGGGGACAGGGTGAAACCGAAATGAGCGAGACAGTCATACAAACGCGGAACCTGACCAAGGAGTTCATCCGCGACGAATTTCACGTGATCGCGCTGAAAGACGCGAATCTCGAAGTCCAGAAGGGCGATTTCGTCGCTCTGATGGGACCTTCCGGCTCCGGCAAATCGACGCTCTTGCACCTGATCGCTGCAATGGACCGGGCCTCCGATGGCGAGATCCTGGTGCTCGGCGAAAACCTGCGCGCCTTATCCGATCGCGCTATCGCCCACTGGCGCAACGAGCACATCGGGTTCGTCTTCCAGAGCTTTAATCTGATCCCCGTCTTGTCGGCGATTGAGAACGTCGAACTGCCGCTGAAGCTGACGAATCTGAAAAAGAAAGAACGAATGGAGCATGCGGGGACGGCCCTGAAGCTGGTCGGTCTCGGCGACCGCCTGACGCATCTTCCTCGCCAGCTTTCGGGCGGCCAGGAACAGCGCGTCGCCATCGCCCGCGCGATCGTGACCGACCCGGATCTGATCCTCGCGGATGAGCCAACTGGGAATCTGGATGCTGCGTCGGCGCAGGAAGTGTTGACGCTGCTGGGAAGGTTGAATCGTGAATTCGGAAAAACGATCGTGATGGTGACACATGATCCGCATGCGGCGCGGGCGGCAACTCGAATCCGGCATTTAGAAAAGGGCGAGTTATTGCCGGAGGGGCAGGTCCCAGCCGATTACGCTGCAGTCTAGGCCGTCAATCAAACTGAATGGACGTTAAGAGAAAAGCATCAGTTGCGCGTCCTGCAGCCAAAGCTCCGGTTCTGCGGGCGCGGTCTTGACGTCGAACCCATACCGCCGCCGAATCTGCCGGATGCGTTCCTGAATCTTCTCAGGGTAGTCGCCGCGCAAATATGCGACGCGTTCGAATCGTTCTTTGTAGCGGCGCACCAGCAAAGGAAAATGTTCTTCGAGAAACGGCAGAAAAACCGCCCGCGAACACGGTTTCAGAAACAATACTTGACCGCCGAAACTCCGCGCACCCGCGCGAGCCGCAGACTTCGCAACCGCGTCCAGGCTCGGATCGCTGTCGTTGATCAACGGCATCACAGGCGAAGCGAAAATATTCGCCCGAATTCCTGCAGCGTTTAGTTTCCGCACCGCTGCGATCCGCAAATCCGGCCGCGGAGCCATCGGTTCGATCAGCCGGGCAAGCTCCCGATCCACGGTCGTGACCGTCATATGAATCCCCAGATAATGCCGCCGCGCGATCTCACTCAATAAATCAATATCCCGTGCAATCAAGTCCGATTTCGTCGTCACTCCCAAATGAAACCCAGACGTGCTTGCGAATACTTCGAGAATCGCCCGCGTTACGCGATACCGCCGCTCGGCCGGTTGATACGGATCGGTCGCGGTCCCGATCGCGATCGTTTCCCCGCGTGGAATCTTGTGCAGCTCGTCGCGAAACCTGGCGGCGTCGAATTGCTTCGCGAAAATCTTCCGCTCGAACTGGAGCGGATCGCGGAGCTCCATGAATTCGTGCGCGTAGCGGGCGTAGCAATACTTGCAGCCGAACTCGCAGCCCCGGTAAGGATTGATGGTCCAGCGGAACGGCACCCGGGGGCTCGCGCAGTAAGTGATGTAGGAGCGCGTTGGGAGTTCGAAATACTCGACGCGGCGCTTGGCTTCGACAAGAGGGCTTTCGGCGGCGAGGCGGGCGATGCCGATGAGTTCAGGCATGCGTCTATGTTCGCCATTTATTCGCCCATTGTCAATTCACCACGCGCGAATCTCCTTCGCGGCGTGTAACTCGTTCTCTATCAAGAAATTCCAGCAGCGGGATGGCGTATTTTCGCGAGACGCCGGTCCAATCCTTGAAATCGGCCACGGAGAAACGGGTGCCCTTTCGAGGCGCCAGCATCGCGCGAAGGGATTCGATGGCGGTCACATGATAGATCAGATCGTCGCCGACGCGCACCAGCTTGCGGCTCTTGAGAAGAATCTGAAGCAACGACCGGGCGCGGGCAGGTTCGACGCCGGATTTGGAGAGCACCTCCGACGTCGCCGGGACGGCCAATGCGCCTTCTTTGAAGAGAGCCTCGATTGTTTCGACCGCCGCCTCTTCATCCTGCTTGAGAGCGACACGGTGCGACGCCAGGCGCACGATCTCGCCTTCCGAAACGATATCTTTCGCTTGGCCGAGCACCGTTTCGATCAGAAATGCCGGCGCGCCGGGTAGCTCCCGGCTGCGAAGCTCTTCCTTGGCGAGGCCGGGTTGCAGAGGATTCTGGCGATGAAAATCCTTGAGCAGTTCTCGAAAGTGCGCGGCTGTCAATGTGACCCAAGCCGGGTCGACCACCCAGTTATCCGGTGCGCTGCCGATTTCAGATTGGCGAAGGCCCGTTCGAGCGACCAGGTCCTCGACGCTCATCCCGTACTTCGATTCGGAAACCAGCAAAGCGACTCGCTCTTTCGCGCCGCAGCGTTCGAGCTTCGAAAGACGCTGATCGAGCTGAACCCGCCGCATTTTCGGAGGCGCCGCGATGTCGAGAACCGTTCCACCGCCAATCGTGATCACCGGCGAGAACATACGAACAATGAAGCGGTCGCCCGGCAGAAGCAGCAGGGGATCGCGCAGCGCGAAGCGAACGTGGGCGCGAGTGCCGGGACGCATCGGCTCGAGCGAAGACAGCAGCCGGGCTTGCGCCTCGACCTCGGCGGTTCCCGCGTGAAAATGCACCGGAGCTCGATGCTTCAGCGCATGCGCTGTCGGGAGCAGATCGAAGACAGTATCGATCTGATACGTCGGCCGGAAAATTCCCGGCGGCGCCAGAACCATGCCGCGGGCGGCTTGCGAAGCGTCGACACCGCCCAGGTTGGCGGCTACGCGATCTCCGGCGTGCGCTTTCTCGACCGGCTTGCCGTGGACCTGCAGCCCCCGGATTCTCGCGCGCGCGCCGGATGGGTACAGCTCGACTTCGTCATGAATCGAAAACGTACCGGAGATCAACGTTCCGGTGACTACGGCTCCGTGTCCTTTCATCGTAAAACTGCGATCTACGGGTAGCCGGGGATAACGGCTCGCGTCTTTTCCACGAATACCGGAGGCCGCCTTGGAGAGCGCCGCGCGAAGATCATCGAGCCCCGCGCGCGTGGTGGCGCTCACGGGAATCATGGGCGCGCCTTCGAGAAAAGATCCTTGGACGAAATCGGCGACTTCGAGTTGAACAAGGTCGAGCAGGTCTTTATCGACCAGGTCGGACTTCGTCAGCGCGATCAAACCGTGACGAATGTCGAGGAGGCGGCAGATGTCGAAATGTTCCCGAGTCTGCGGCTTGATGGATTCGTCGGCCGCGATCACCAGCAGCACCAGATCGATGCCCGCCACGCCTGCGAGCATGTTCTTGATGAATCGCTCATGGCCGGGAACATCGATAAATTCGAGATTGTCCAGATGCGCGAACCCGAGGTCGATAGAGATGCCCCGGCGCTTTTCTTCTTCGAGGCGGTCAGTATCGATGCCCGTCAGGGCGCGAACGAGCGAGGTCTTGCCGTGATCGATGTGTCCTGCTGTGCCTACAACGATGTGCTGCATGAGAGGAATGTGGGCCGTCTCGAACTAACCATCATAGGCCGTTAATGAACATGAATGAACGTGAATTGATCGAGACGGTGGTCGGGGCCGCGTTTGAGGTCTCGAATACACTGGGTTGCGGATTCTTGGAGAAGGTATATGAGCGGGCGATGACGAAGGAGATTCGGCTGCGGGGACTTCGCGTTAAAACTCAAGTCAGCTATTCGGTGATCTACAAGGAACAGTTGGTCGGCGAGTACTTCGCCGATCTGGTGGTTGAAGACAAGCTCGTGTTGAATTGAAGTGCGTCGAACAATTCGAAAACGAGCATCTGGCGCAGTGCCTCAACTACTTAAAGGCGTCAGGCTTGCCCGTCGCCCTCCTGATCAATTTCCACCATCCCAAAGTGGCGTGGCGGCCCATTCACGTTCATTCGCGTTCATTAACGGCCAATCTTTCGGTCTGATGCCTGCTATAGACGAAATAAATCACCATCCCGATCATCAACCAGACAAAAAACCGGATCCACGTCAACACGGGCAGCCCCATCATCAGGATCACGCAACACACAATCGACAGAATCGGCACCAACGGCACCAGCGGAACTCGGAATGACCTCGGGCGCTCCGGCTGTTTCTTCCTCAACACGATCACTCCCGCCGACACCACCACAAACGCGAACAGCGTCCCGATATTCGACAACTCCGCGAACGTATCGATGTCCCACAACCCTGCCGGCAATCCGACGACAAATCCGGCGATCCACGTACTGATATGCGGCGTCTGGAACTTCGGATGTACCGCCGAAAATAGCCCCGGCAGCAGCCGGTCGCGCGACATCGCAAACCAGATCCGTGCCTGCCCGTATTGATAGACCAGCAGCGACGAAATCATGCCCGTCAGCGCGCCCGCCGTCACGATTAGGCGCAGCCGGTTATACCCGAGCGTCTTCAACGCGACCGCGACCGGTGAATCCGGATCCAGCGTCTTCCAGTTCGTAATCCCCGTGAGCACAGCGGACACCGAACCATAGAGAATCGTGCAGATAATCAACGTCATGATGATGCCGAAGGGGACGTCTCGCTGCGGCCGCCCGCATTCCTCCGCCGCCGTCGACACCGAATCGAATCCGATATAGGTGAAGAACACGATCGACGCGCCCGTCAGCACGCCGGAAAAACCATTCGGCGCGTAAGGATGATAATTGCTAACATTGATCGCCCGCGCGGCGCCCAGGCAGAAAATCAGAATGGCGGCGATCTTGATCACCACCATGACCGTATTGGTTTCGGCGCTCTCTTCCACGCCCCGAACCAAAACCCAAGTCACTGCGAGGGTAATCAACAAAGCTGGAACATTGAAAACTCCCGCCGGACCTCCGGGAGCCGGGAACATCGGAAACGCGATCGACACGGGCAAATGGAACCCGAACAAGTTGTCCGACAGATCCTGCAAATACGCCGAGAACCCGACGGCGACCGACATGTTCGAGACCGCGTACTCGAGAATCAAGTCCCATCCGATGATCCAGGCGATGATCTCGCCGAGAATCGCGTAGGCGTATGTGTACGCGCTGCCCGCAATGGGAATCATCGACGCGAGCTCCGCGTAACACAGGCCCGCGAAGATGCACGCCACTGCGACCAGGAGAAAAGATATCGTGATCGCAGGTCCAGCTCCGGGCCGCCCGTGCAGGGATGCCGCATGCGTGCCTTGGGTGACCAGGTCGAGCAGCGTCGCGTGCAGCAGCGATTCGACCTTCTCGACTTTTCCGGCGGCGGCCGTGCCGGTAACCGTGAAAATGCCGGAGCCGATAACGGCGCCGATGCCAAGAAACGTCAGGCTCCAGGGGCCAAGCGTCTTCCGAAGCCGCCTCGACGGTTCTTCGGAAGACCTGATAAGTTCGTCTATCGACTTGGTCTGGAAGAGCGACACAGGCGCTAGCTTAGCGCTTGCGTTGGCCCTTAGCCATCTTCTTTACTTTGCGCTTTTGCGATCCGCGTGCGACGTCGGCGGCGCGCTTCTTAATCGCCGGCGCTTTCTTCCGCGCCGCGCGCTTCAGCTTCTTACGTTCCGCTTCGTCTGTGACTTGTTTAGTGTTCATTCAACCTTGATTCCCGCGTATTTTGCGATCAGCTTCTTCAACCCGTATCCGGGGAAGTTTACCGTAACTTTCGTGTCGTCGCCCGAACCTTCCAGGCGAACCACCGTGCCGCGGCCGTACTTGGCATGATCCACCGCCGAGCCCGGTCCGAATTTCTTGACTGCTTTCTTTACCGGCTGCGGGTTTACCGCGCGCTGGGTGCTCGCCGCCGCCGCTGCTCTGGCGGCTTCCAGGCCCTGCGGCGCCGGCATCCCTTTTTCCGCGAAAAACTGCCGGATGTTTTCGACTGAGTTATAAGTCTTCCCAGTATAAAGGTTCCGCTGCGCCGCGTCGCGGACGGCGTAGCGTTCCGCATAAAGATCCACGTGCCCCTGATCGCCGCGCACACGCTCCAGCAGCGCCGTCGGAACTTCCTTCAGGAATCGCGACGGAATCGACTGTTCCGGCTGCCCCCCGCCATATCGCCGCCGGAATCGCGCCCAGGAAAGATGCAGCTTCGCTTCGGCACGCGTCATGCCGACGTAGCAGAGCCGCCGTTC
>Ga0070731_10004010_pt1 | contig 12931 bp, 12 predicted proteins | sample Coa_R1_2_FD_66448 | JGI IMG/M metagenome (GOLD analysis project Ga0070731, IMG submission 66448) | Surface soil microbial communities from Centralia Pennsylvania, which are recovering from an underground coalmine fire - Coalmine... | ecosystem: Environmental > Terrestrial > Soil > Unclassified ... | reverse complement strand
CACCGACTCGGCCGCGTTCCAGCGCTCCATAAACACGGTCCGGGTGCCGGTGATGAAGGGCAGCTCGATGCCGTTGGAGTAGCCGGTGGTGTGGGTCACCGGCGACGGCATCAGAATCACGTCACCCTCGCCCAGACCCCAGTAGCCGCAGCAGACGCGCAGCACGCGCCCCAGCGTGTTGTGGCTGTGCATGACGCCCTTGGCACGCCCGGTGGTACCGGACGTGTACATCAGCACCTTGACCGAATCGGGATCGACCGACGGGAATTCGGGCCGCCGGCCGTGGCCCGCCTGCAGCAGCTCGGCATAGGACGACGCGCCCGCCGGCGACGACCGTACGGCAATGACGTGGCGCAACGCAGGCAGGCGCGGCTGCAGCCGCGCGATCATCGCCGCATAGTCGAAGCCGCGATAGGTCCCGGGAATAAAGATCGCCTTGCTGGCGCAGTCGGCCAGGATGAACTCGACCTCCGCATCGCGATAGATCGGAACGATCGGATTGCAGACCAGCCCGAGCATGCACGCCGCGAGGTCGATCACGACGGCTTCGAGCCAGTTCGGCAGCTGGAAGCTGACGACGTCGCCGGCCCGCAACCCCAGCTCGGCCAGACCGGCGGCAAGGCTTTCCGCCTGGTCGACGAGCTCGCCATAGGTCGCCGGCTCCGTCTCGCCGAGAAAGGCCACGGTGTCCGGCATCCGCTGAGCGCGTTCCCGCGCCTCGCGCGCCAGCGTCCGGTCGGACCACACGCCTGCGTCGCGGTAACGCCGATAGGCAGCCTCGCGCGCCGCCTGGGTATCGCTCACAGATCGGCCATCCGGTCGAGATGCCATTCGGCGTCGCCGAACAGGGAATCAATCATCATCAGGCGTTTATAGTGGCTGCCGACAGGCAATTCATCGGTCATTCCCATGCCCCCGTGGAGCTGGACGCCTTGCTCGCCGACGAACCGGCCGGAGCGCCCGACCTTGACCTTGGCGGCCGAGACGAGCCGCGCCGCCTCGGGCGAGCCGGCATCGAGCGCGGCGATCGCCCCGGCCACGATGGAGCGGCTCGACATCAAGGCGACGTTCATGTCGACCAGCCGATGCTGCAGCACCTGAAAGCCGCCGATCGACCGGCCGAACTGGTGGCGGGTCCGGACATAGGCGAGCGTCGCCTCATTGATCGCCGCCATGGCGCCGAGCGCCTCGGCACAGACCGCGGCCGTCGCGCGGTCGAGGATACAGGCCACGGCCGGCTCGGCCTCGTCCGCGCCGAGGTGAGCGGAGACGGGCACCTGTACCCGCTCCAGATCCAGCCGTGCCACGGTGCGCCCGTCGATCATCCGCGCGTCGAACACGGCAAGGCCCGGCGCCGAGCGATCGACGAGGAAGAGGCCGAGCTTGCCCTCGGGCCCGCCCAGCCGCGCGCTCACGATGATCCGGTCCGCGGCAGCGCCATGAAGGACGAGGCTCTTCCGGCCCGTAAGGACGAAGCCGCCGTCGGCGGCGACCGCCGCCGTCCGGACCCAGCTCCGCGACATGCCGCTCTCCGGTTCGTCATGCGCGAAGGCCAGAATGAGCGTTCCCGCCGCGACGGCCGAAAGCACGGCCTCGCGCTGCTGCTCGTCGCCGGTGCGCTCCACCAGCCCTGCGCCCAGCACGACGGTGGCAAGAAAGGGCTCGAGCATCAGGGCGCGGCCGATCCCCTCCATCACGACCGCCGCCTCGCCCAGCCCCGCACCGCTCCCGCCATAGGCCTCAGGCAGCATGATCCCGAGCCAGCCGAGTTCCGCGCAGATCCGCCACTCCTCGCGGCCGAACCCCTCGGCCGTCGCCAGCAGGCGACGCCGGTGCTCGAAATCATAGCGCTCGAGCGCGAAGCGCTCGATGCTCGATGCCAGCAGCCGGCGATCTTCGTCCGCGAAGCCCGACATGATGCCGCTAGAGACCCAGCATGGATTTGGCAATGATGTTGCGCTGGATCTCGTTCGTGCCTCCATAGATGGTCGAGGCGCGTTCGTGCAGATGCGCGCGGATCATGCCGGCACCGCCGGCGGGCCCGACCGGCTCGCCGTTCCAGTCGGCCGACAGCGCCTCGGTCTGGTAGACCAGCCCGTGGCGCGCGAGCACGTCGACCGTCGCGGTGGTGATCGCTTGGCCCAACTCCGAGCCAAGGATCTTGAGGAGCGAAGCCTCGGTCCCCGTATCCGAGTGCGTCTCCTCGGCGGCGAACTGATCGAGGCAAACCGCTTCGAGCGTGACGAAGTCGACATCAAGCTCGGCCAGGCGGCGGCGCCACAGCCGGTCCTCCGTCAGCGGCCGGCCCGCCTCGAAGGTGCGGGCCAGAAGGCTGCGCAGCTGCATCATCAGCCGCTTCGAGCGGCCGATCTCGGCGGCCAGAAGTCTTTCGTTCTTGAGGAGGAACTTGGCGTAGGTCCAGCCATGGCCTTCGGTACCGACGAGATTGGCGACCGGCACACGCACCTCGTCGAGGAAGACCTGGTTCAGGTGGTGGCACATGTCGATGCTGACGATGGGCCGCACGGCCACGCCCGGCTGGTGCATGTCGATCAGCAGGAACGAGATGCCGTGCTGCCGCTTCTGCTCGGCCGAGGTGCGCACCAGCGCGAACATCATGTCTGCCCAATGGGCCATGGTGGTCCAGATCTTCTGTCCGGTGACCACGTAGTGATCGCCGTCCCGGACCGCGCGCGTGCTGAGGTTGGCGAGATCCGATCCGGCCCCGGGCTCCGAATAGCCCTGGCACCACCACGTGTCGGTCGTGAGGATATCGGGCAGGAACCGGCGTTTCTGCTCCTCATTTCCATAGGTATAGATCACCGGGCCGGCATAGGCGACGCCGAACGGCGTGAGCCACGGCGCCCCGCAAGCGGCGGTCTCCAGATCGAAGATATAGCGCTGGATCGGCGACCAGCCCTCCCCGCCATAGCGCTTGGGCCAATGGCCGGCAATCCAGCCACGCTCGTGCAGGATCTTCTGCCAGCGGACATAATCCTGCTTTCCCAGATGCTGGTTCAGCAGGACCTTGTCGCGGATGTCCGGCGGCAACGCGCGCTCGCAGAACGCACGGACCTCATGGCGGAAGGCGACGAGTTCCGGATCGTCGATGCGCCTCCGAACCGGCATGGTGCCCCCCGAAACATTGACTGATGACTCATAAATCACGCTATCGTCGGGGACGGTGCCGCGTCAACAGCTTCCATGAAGGATTTCGACGATGGTATCTAGGTAGCGGGGCCTCGTGCGGCCAATGCCAGCCTTCACACGAGGACGAAAATCCCGTCGCCGTCGAGCTTCAGCGGGTAGGTCGTGATGGGGCGGTAGCCGACGCCGCCCAAGGATTTTCCGGTCGGCAGATCGAAGCGCGCGCCATGGGCCGGACAGGAGATCCAGTTCGCCCGCACGCGCCCGCCGTCGAGCTTGGATTCGGCATGCGTGCAGAGATTCTTGACGGCATAGAAGGCGCCGCCGGTGTGACAGACCAGGACATCGTTGCCGGCAATGTCGAAGCACTTCATCGTGCCGGCCGGAATGTCCTCCGTCCGCGCCACGAAGCGGTAGCCGTCGCTGCTCTCTCCCGCGGTCTCGCTCATGCCGCGCACCCTTTCCCGCGACCCTCGGCGGATCGAGATCCGTGCCCGTAATCCTTCCGACATTATCGTGTCAATGCAGATGAATCGGCTGCCACCACGACCACCTGCAAGACCCTCGCCCGCCGCCCCAAGCCTCGCTTGACAGGCCTTCGACCGCCTCCTAGTTTGATTCGTGAGTCATAAGTCACTTCAAGGCGGACTGCCAGCCGCTACCCTGGCAGGCGATCATTCCGGGAGGATAGGCATGGATCCGAGCGCCGTGCGGAGCGTCGCCGACAAGCAGGCCATCGCCAATGTGCTCGCGGTCCACAGCCGCGGCATCGATCGGCGCGACGAGGCGCTGCTGCGGAGCGCCTATCACGACGACGGCGCGGTCGCTTACGGCTTCTTCGATGGCCCGGCCGCGGATTTTTGTCGGATCCTTACACAGGGCCTGGCCGGCCAGCCGATCACCACCCACCGCTCCGCGCTCCCGTGGATCAAGCTCGACGGCGACCGGGCGAAGTCCGAGACCTATGTCGTCGCCTATGTCGAGCTGCCGCTGCCGACGGGGGCCGTGCAGTGCCTCATCGGCGGGCGCTACCTCGATCACCTCGAACGGCGCGACGGCGCGTGGCGGATTACGCTTCGCACCTACGTCCTCGACTGGAACGTCAACCAGCCGAGCACGGTGAGCTGGAACGACGGGATGTACGCCCAGCTGAACATCCGGGGTGCCGCCGGCGAGGCCGATCCGTCCCGTGCGCTGTTCTCGGGCTGGCTCGAGGGCGCGGCCGCCGGACATTCATCGTCGCGGGGAGCCGGCGACGCGGCGGGTCTCGCCGCCTCCGTCGACAAGCAGGCCCTGCATGATCTGCTGATGGCCTATGGCCGGGCCATGGACCGCACGGACGAGCCCCTGCTCCGCTCGATCTGGCACGAGGGCGCTACGGTCTCCTACGGCATCTTCGACGGCGATGCGCAGGAATTCTCCCGCTTCATCCTCGAGTCGAACCGCCCGCTGAAGCGCGCCGCCCATTCGGTCGTGCACGAATGGTTCGAGATCCGCGGCGACCAGGCGGTCGGCGAGATCTATGCCTTCACCTTCGCGACCGCGCCCGGCGCAGACGGCGACGAGGACAGCCTGGTGGGCGGGCGGTTCATCGACCGGTTCGAACGCCGCCATGGCGTGTGGAAGATCACCCACCGCACCTTCGCGCTCGACTGGGCGATCAATCAGCCCTGCAGCGTGATCTGGGACGGCGATCTCTACGGCAGCCTGAAGCTTCGCGGCAGAAGCGACACGGACGATCCGGTCTACGCGTTCTGGCAAGGCTAACCGGCGGCCGGCCTTCTCGCTTCAGCCGCGACGGGCGACTTTCTCGCTCTCGCCGCGCCAACCGCCGGCGGCCGGGATCACGGCGCCGCTGATATAGGCGGCGGCATCCGAAACGAGAAAGGCCGCGAGCTGCGCCATCTCGTTTGGCACGCCCAGGCGGCCCAGCGGGATCATCGCCTCGCGCTCCGCCCGCGCCGCCGGCGAGGTCAAGAGCCGCGCGCCGTTCCGGCCCGCCTCGATGATGCCGGGGGCGATGGCGTTGACGCGGATGCCGTACTCGCCGAGCTCCACCGCCCACATCGCGGTCAGCGCGTTCAACGCCACCTTGGCGGCGCTGTAGGCATGATAGGAATGGCGCGGAAAGATCCCGTGCACCGAGGTGATGTTGAGGATGACCCCGCTGCGCCGCTTCACCATCAGCCGCGCCGCCGCCTGCGCGGCGATGACCGGCCCGCGGAGGTTGAGCTGCATCACGCCGTCCCACGCCGCGAGCGTGGTGTCGAGGAGCCCGGCGCTGCCGCCCTCGACATAGGCGCCGGCCCCGCCGGCGTTGTTGACCAGGATATCCAGCCGCCCGAGCGCCGCCTCCACGCGGCCCGGCAGCGCGGCGGCGGCATCCGCATCCTGCAGATCCGTCTCGGCCACCAGCGCGCGGCGGCCGATCGCCTCGATCTCGCCGGCCAGCGTCTCCAGCTCCGGCCGGCTGCGCGCGGCCACGGCGACATCGGCGCCGCGGCGCGCCAGCTCGAGCGCGATGGCCCGGCCGCTGCCGCGGCTGGCCCCGGTGACGACAGCGACGCGGCCGGCGAGGGAGGTCGCGTCGGTCACGCGGCGATCGGCGCTCGCGGCGCGAACGTCACCGGCATGTGCTTGATGCCGGGGAAGAGGTTCGAGGCCGAGACCTGCGGCGTGCCGGCCAGCTCGAAATTGTGGATGTGCTCGAGGAAGTACTCGAGCATCACCAGCATCTCCAGGCGCGCGAGATGCGCCCCGAGACAGAAATGCTTGCCGAATCCGAATCCCAGATGGACGTTCGGCTGGCGCTGGCAGTCGAAGCGGAAGGGATCGGGGAACTGGCGCTCGTCGCGGTTGGCCGACATGTTCCAGACGACGACGCGGTCGCCCTTGCGGATGAGCGTGCCGCCGATCTCGACGTCCTCGGTCGCGGTCCGCATCTGGTGGTTGAGCGGCGTGCCCCAGCGCACGAATTCCTCGACCGCGACGCGGAGCGCCCCCTTGTCGTGGCGCAGGTCGCGCAGGCGCTGCATCTCGTCGGGATGCGCTGCCAGTTCCGACAGCCCGGCGCAGAGCGTGTTGCGCGTCGTCTCGTGGCCGGCGGCGAAGAACATCAGGCCGTTGAAGGCGAGCTGCTCGTCCGTGAGGTACTCGCCGTCGAGCCGCGTGGTCGCGAGGTCGCTGATCAGGTCGTCGCCGGGGTTCTTGCGCCGCTCCAGCGCCAGCGACAGGCAGTAGCCGTTGATCTTGGCGAGCGACTGCTGGCTGGTCTGGAGCGGGTCGCCGATCGAGAACTCCGGATCGTCGGGCGACGCGTGCATGTTGTTCCAGAGATAGAGATCCTCCCAGTCCGCACGCGGCACCGCCATGATGTCGGCGATCACCATCAGCGGCAGCTTGGCCGCGACGTCGATCGCGAAGTCGCAGCGCCCCGTCTCGATCACCGAGTTGAGGATGTCGACCGAGACGCCGCGGATGAGGTCCTCGAGTTTGGCGATGCTGGGCTTGGCGAAGCGCTCGTTGAAGGCCTGGCGCAAGGCCGTGTGCCGCGCCCCGTCCATGGACGAGAGATTGGCGCCCTCGACCGACAGCCGGTTGTGCTCGACCGTCTCCAGGCTCTCGAATTCCGGATGCGCCGGCAGCACGTTGCTGTTCGCCTGGATGCTGAAGGTTTTGTTGTCGGCGGCGAAGACCTGGTAGATGTCGCGGTAGCGGAAGATCGACCAGAACCCGTAGGTCAGGCGTCCCTGGGTCCAGTGGACCGGATCGTTGTCGCGCATCCGCTTGTAGAGATCGTGCGTGTCGCCCTCGGCGAAGAAGACCGGGTTCGTGAGGTTGTAGTCGTCCTGGTTCATGCCTCGCGCTCCCTAGAAAGTCTGCGCCTCGGGGGTCCGCACGACAATGCCGTCGAGCGCATCGTTAAGGGTGATCTGGCAGCCGAGACGGCTGTTTGGCTTGCGCTCGGCCACCGTGCCTTCGAGCATCTCGTCCTCGTGCTCGGTGATCGCGGGCAGCTTCCCGACCCAGGCCTCGTCGACATAGACGTGACAGGTGGCGCAATTGCAGAAGCCGCCGCACTCCCCGACGATGCCCGGTACATCGAAGCGCTGCGCGGCGGCCATGACCGTGTAGCCGGCCGGCGCGTCGACGACGTGCTCGCTGCCGTTGCTTTCAATGTACGTGACCTTCGGCATCGCTCCCTCGCACACCCGCCCGTTCGCGCGATGATCGGCTGAAGCCGCAGCACAGGCGACCGATTTTTGATGATGTTCGGATGAAGTGCCGTCATGTAGCGCAGCCGCGAGCCCGGAGGCCAGAATGACCGAACGATTCCCGTGGATTGCTGATGCCGAGATGAGCGAGGCGCAGCGTGCGCTGGCCGCGCGGCTGACGCGGGCGTCGAACGGCGGCACCGGCGGGCCGTCGGGCCTGCTCCTGCGCAGCCCGGAATCGGCCGAGCATCTCCACACGCTGATCCATCATCTGCTGACGGCGAGCGCGCTGGAGCGGCGGCTCGTGGAACTGGCGATCCTCATCCAGGCGAAGCTCTGGGACCAGCCTTACGAATGGTGGGCGCACGAGCATCTGGCGCTCCGCCACGGCATCGCCGCCGCCACGGTCGCCGATCTCGCTTCCGGCCGCCGTCCGGCCACGATGCCGGAGGACGAGGCGGTCGTGCATGATTTTTGCCTGGCGCTGTCGCGGGATCACGCGGTGGACGACGATCTCTTCGACCGCACGCGGCGCCTGCTCGGCGAGGCGGCGCTGGCCGATCTCACCGTGCTCTGCGGCACCTACGTGACGATCTCGATGATCCTCTGCCTCGCCGAAGCCAAGGTCGATGCCGCCGATCCGCTCCCATCCCCCGGAAGCGAACCATCCCCCAGCTCCGCCTGAGGTACGCTACGTTACGGGGCCATCCTCTCCGTCATGCCCGGGCCAGCCCCCATAGGCGCTAAGATAAGCTCGGATACGCTGGTGCGACCCCTCCCCCTGTCCCCCTCCCGCAAGGGGAGGGGGTTTCCCGCCGTTGAATTCCCCCTCCCCTTGCGGGAGGGGGACAGGGGGAGGGGGTGTCAGCCGTAATGCTCCAGGCAGCGGAAGCGCCTTATCTTGGCGCCTATGGCCCCCGTCCCGGCCATCCACGTCGGGCCGAAGCGCTGTTGCCCGACGTGGATGCGCGGAACAAGTCCGGGCATGACGACGAAGGTGTAGCGCTTGTCAGTCCACCCGGACCGGTATTGCCTTCGGCGCGCGCTGCTTCGGCACGCCGATGATTTCCGGCATGAAGCCGGGCTCGGCGAGGCGCAGCGCCGGGAAGCGTTCGACCGTGCGGGCGATGGCGATGCGGCCGGTGAGGCGCGCCAGCGCGTTGCCGATGCAGTGATGAATGCCGTGGCCGAAGCTGGTGAGCGTCTTCCAGTCGGTGCCGCGGGTGATGTCGAAGCGCAGCGGATCGGGAAAGACGGACGGATCGTAGTTGCCGGACGCGCTCAGCGTGTGCACGGGCATGCCGGCATAGAGTCGCAGCCCTTCGAACTCGATGTCGGCCACGGTATAGCGCAGCGAAGCGTAGGAGGACGGGTCCATGCGCAGGGATTCGGTGAGTGCTGCCGTGGCCAGCCCGGGCTGTGCATGCACGAGGTCGCGCTGATCGACGTGGCGGGCGAAGCGCCAGAGCGGCCAGGCGATCGAGTTGACCAACCCGCCGATCCCGGCGGTGTAGAGCACGAAGAGCACGCCGAAGAGCTCCTCGGTGGTGATCCGGCCCTCGGCATCATGCGCCTCGACGATGTTGCTCACGAGATCGTCGGTCGGCCGGCGCCGCCGCGCCTCTATCACTGAATCGCAATAGGCGCGCGCCCGCTCCCACGCGGCCTCGTAGCGCGCCCGGTGGTGCGGCTCCGGCGACGGCTGGTCGAAGGCGGCACGCTGGGCGGCGGTGAGGTCGGTGAAGATCGCCCCGTCGCCGTCGGGAAGGTCGAGGATCAGGCGGAAGAGCACATGCGTCGCCAGCGGCAGCGCCAGATCGGCGACGAGATCGAAGCCGCCGCCCGCCGCCGCCAGCATCTCAATGCGCTCGGCGACGAAGCTCTGCACGCCCGCCTCCACCGCGGCGAGCCGGCGCGGCGAGAAGGCTGGCGCCATCAGCCGGCGCAGCCGCGCATGGTCGGGCGGATCGTTGTCGGTCACCACCGGCAGCGCGTTGAAGTAGTAGAAGCCCGCCGTCCCGCCCCAGGGCCGCTTGCGGCTGGAGAAATGCTCGTAGTCCTCGAGGATGCGGCGCGTGTCGGCGATCCGCGTCGCCACCGCCTGCGGGCTGCCGTCGATCAGGATGTAGAAGGGCGGGCTCTGCGACAGGCCGACATAATGGTTGTAGGGATCGCGCTTCACCGCGCCGTAGATGTCGATGTCTCGGATCTTGGACCGGTCGAAGTCGGTGAGATCCGCGATCATCTCAGTCGGCCAGCCGTTCGACGAACTCGACCGGCACCCCGTCGGGATCGGCGACGTAGAAGCTGCGGATCGTCCGCCGGTCGTTGATGACGATGGGAGAGGTGATCGGAACGTCGCCGCGCGCCGCGATCGCTGCCCGGCAAGCCTCGATATCCGGCACGAAGAAGGAGAGGTGCGGGCTGCCGGGCCGGTTGTGGCCGGGCGTTACGGCCTCGCCGGCACCTGCTTCGTAGGCCACGAGCTGCAGCGTGAAGCTGCCGGCGGTGAGGAACACGCTGTCGAGCCGCGCGCCGGGGATGCCGACCAGCGTGGCGAGTGCCGGGCTGGCGCTCGCCAGCGACTGTCCCTGCGCCATGCCGACGACATCGCGGTAGAACGCGGTCGAGCGGGCGATATCGCTGACCGTCAGGCCGCAATGCCAGAAGGCGGCCATCGGCTCAGCCGCCGAGGAGGGTCTGCCCGCCATCGACGATCAGCGTCTGGCCGACCACCCAGCGCGCCGCCGGCGAGGCCATGAACATCACCACGTCGGCGATCTCCTCGGCCTGGCCCAGCCGTCCCGCCGGGATCTGCTCGAGCGTCTTGAAATAGGCGGGATCGCCCGCCTCCCGGCGCTTCTCCCAGAAATGGCCGGGGGCCGTCACGGAGCCGGGCGCCACCGAATTCACGCGGATGCCTTTGGAGATCAGCGTCAACGCCTGCGTGCTCGTGTAATGCCGGATCGCCGCCTTCATGGCCGCATAGGCGGGCGCCTTGGGCGACGGCCGCGTGCAGGCGATCGAGCCGATATTGATGATGGCGCCTTCCGGCCGCGCCCCTTCCAGAAACGGCAGCGCCGCATGCGAGGTGCGGACGAGCGCCATGACATCGACGCCGAAGGCGGTGTGCCACCCCTCCTCGTCGTCGGCCCGGCCGAAGCCAGAGGCATTGTTGACCAGGATGTCGATGCCGCCGAGCGCTTCCGCCGCCGCTGCCACGTAGCGCACGATCGCTGCGCCGTCCGAGAGATCGCAGACCTCGGCATGGGCCTTGCCATGGCCGGCGAGCGCTAGGCGCGTCTCTTCCAGCACATCGGCCTGCCGCGCGCAGATCGAAACGGCTGCACCGGCCTGCGCGAATGCCAAGGCGGTCGCCCGGCCGATGCCGCGGCTGCCGCCGGTGACGACGACCCGCCGTCCGCTGAAATCGAACACGACTTCTTCCTCCCCTTGCGCCGCCCACTCAAGGGAGCGGCGGGCGGCGAGGCAAGCCAGATTTTCTTGGGCTCGCATGACCGGTGCTCAGTTGCCCAGCCCGAAAAACTCGTTTGCCGCGGCGGGCGGGGCGAGGGTTTCTGTGCGCTCCGGGGCGTGGCGCTCGCGTCCCCTCTCCGCCCTTCAGGGGGGAGAGGGAGGGGCCCGCGCAGCGGGAGGGTGAGGTGGCTGTTTCAGCCGCCTGGACGATCCCCCACCTCACCCTGACCCTCTCCGCCCCCGGGGGCGGAGAGGGAACCGCGAGAAACGTTGAGGGGAGAGGAATTTGGCCGATCAGACCGCGTCCGGCATCGTCCCCTTCCGCGTCGCGATCGACGAGGCGGCGCTCCGGGACCTCCGCGAGCGGCTGGCGCGGACGCGATGGCCGGACGAGCTCGACGCGCCCGAATGGAGCTACGGTGCCGATCTCGGCTGGCTGCGGCGCGTGACCGAATACTGGCGCGACGGCTTCGACTGGCGAGCGGCGGAGGCGCGGATCAACGCGCTGGCGCAGTTCACCGCCGAGGTCGAGGGCACCAGCTTGCACTTTATCTACGAGCGCGGCTGCGGGCCGGCGCCGCTGCCGCTGCTGATCTCGCATGGCTGGCCGGGCTCCTTCGTCGAGATGCTGGAGATCGTGCCGATGCTGGCCGATCCGGCGCGGTTCGGCAGCGATCCCGCGGATGCGTTTGAGGTGGTGGTGCCCTCGCTGCCGGGCTACGGGTTTTCCGGAAAGCCGCTCCGGCCGGGCATGACGCCCCGCGAAATGGGGCGGCTCTTCGCCGGGCTGATGCAGGGACTCGGCTATGCGCGCTACGGCGTGCAGGGCGGCGACTGGGGCGCCACCGTCTCGACCTGGATCGCCCGCGACATGCCCGAGCGGGTGACGGGCATCCATCTCAACTGGCTGCCCGGCTCCTACCTGCCCGAGGGTGGGCCGGCACTCTCGGCGGACGAGACCGCGTTCCGCCAGCGGATGGAGGATTCGCTCGGCAACGGCATCAGCACGCATACCGCCATCCACGGCACGCGGCCGCAGACGCTCGGCTACGGGCTGAACGACTCGCCGGTCGGGCTCGCGGCCTGGCTGCTCGACAAGTTCCGCATGCTGGCCGATTGCGGCGGCGATCTCGAGAGCGCGATCCCGCTCGATGCGCTGCTGACCAATCTCTCGGTCTACTGGTTCACCGGCACGATCACCTCGGCGATCCGCCTCTACAAGGAGGCGCGGGCGGAGCCGCTGCGCTTTGCGCCCGGCGAGCGCATCCGGCCGCCGCTGGGCTTCGCCGCGTTTCCGGGCGAGGTGGCCGTGCCGCCGCGCGAATGGGCTTCCCGCGTCTTCGATGTGCGGCGCTGGACGAAGATGGCGCGCGGCGGCCATTTCGCCGCGATGGAGCAGCCGGCCGCGCTGGCCGAGGACATCCGCGCCTTCTTCCGTCCGCTGCGAGGCGAGCCATGATCGAGAACTTCACCGTCAACATCTCCGAGCCGGTGCTGGACGACCTCCGCCGGCGCCTCGCCGCCACGCGCTGGGCCGCGGACTACGCCAACGACGACTGGGGCTACGGCACCAACGGCGCCTATCTCAAGGAGCTCTGCGCCTATTGGCAGGACGGCTACGACTGGCGCCGCCACGAGCGGGCGATGAACGGGTTCCGGCATTTCCGGACCGAGATCGACGGCATCCCGATCCATTTCATCCACGAGCGCGGCAAGGGCCCCGCGCCGATGCCGCTGGTCATGACCCATGGCTGGCCCTGGACCTTCTGGGACCTGCACAAGGTCATCCGTCCGCTGACCGATCCCGCGTCCTTCGGCGGCGATCCGGCCGACGCGTTCGACGTCGTGGTCCCGTCGCTCCCCGGCTTCGGGTTCTCGACCCCGCTGCGCAAGCCCGGCTACCCCTATTGGCGGACCGCCGATCTCTGGGTGACGCTGATGCGCGAGCGCCTGGGCTACGACCGCTTCGCGGCCCAGGGCGGCGATTACGGCGCCTTCGTCACCGGCCAGCTCGGCCACAAATACGCCGCGCATGTGATCGGCATCCATGTCCACCTGATCGGCCCGATGGGCATGATCCGCGGGAACATGCC
>Ga0070731_10004009_pt1 | contig 12936 bp, 11 predicted proteins | sample Coa_R1_2_FD_66448 | JGI IMG/M metagenome (GOLD analysis project Ga0070731, IMG submission 66448) | Surface soil microbial communities from Centralia Pennsylvania, which are recovering from an underground coalmine fire - Coalmine... | ecosystem: Environmental > Terrestrial > Soil > Unclassified ... | reverse complement strand
ACTGTCTCGGCCGCGATGCTGCCCTTGTCGGTCTGAACGCCGGTGACATGTCCATCGGCCACGTCGATCCCGGTGATCTCGGTCTGGGCGACCACCGTCAGGGCGCCCATGGCCGTGGCCGCTTCGCGCATCAGCGTTCCGGCCCGGAGCGAGTCGACCACGCCGACGCCGGGGGTGTAGAAGCCGCCAAGGAGGATCGACTCCTCGATGTAGGGCACGAGCTCCTTGATCCGGGCCGGCGTGATCAGCTCGGCCTCGATGCCCCACGCGTGGGCCGAGGCCAGCCTGCGCTTGAACTCCTCCATCCGCTCCGGCGTCCGGGCGACCTCGATGCCGCCACTCTGGGTGAAGACCCCGAGCTCCTTGTACTGGCGGACGCTGTCCAGCGTGAACGCCGTCATTTCCTTGGAGTGATCGGTGGTGAAGATGAAGTTCGAGGCATGACCGGTCGAACCGCCGGGGTTGGGGAGTGCGCCCTTGTCGATCAGCACGATGTCCCGCCAGCCCAGCCTGGCCAGGTGGTAGGCCATGCTGTTGCCGACGATTCCGGCGCCGATCACCGCGACCCTCGCCCGGTCAGGTACTCCGCTCATGCGATCTTCGATCCTCCTCTGGCTCAGGTCGCTGGAACCTCAGGCCGAGGCCGCTGGCGCCTTCGGCTTCTTCGGCTTCGGTGGTCGCTTCGGCGTCTTGTCACCCACGATGGACCTCCGTTTCTGGCTGTTGACGCGACGCCATCTGGCGCCCGCAATCAGGACGACACGATACCGCGGCGGGCACCCATCGCGAGGCAGCCCGGCGGAAGCCTGGACGAGCTGGGGCGATTCTCTCAGGTTGTTCTCAGAATTGAGGACTACAACGAACCTCGGGTTGCCGTGAGGTCCACGGCTCCGGGCGGAATGGGCGGTTCATGCACCTCCTCGTCGTCGAAGATGACCAGCGCCTGCGGCGCCTCCTCAAGCGCCTGCTCGAGGAGGACCGCCACGTGGTCGAGGCGGTCGCCGACGGGACGACGGCCGTCGAGATCGCGACCGGCACGTCCGGCATCGAGGCGGTGATCCTCGACGTCGGCCTGCCCGACATCAGCGGCCTGGAAGTGGCCCGCCGGATCCGGGCCACGGGGATCGACCTGTCGATCCTGATGCTGACCGCCCGGGACACCGTCGGCGACCGGGTCGGCGGCCTGGATGCCGGGGCCGACGACTACCTGGTCAAGCCATTCGCGTTCGAAGAGCTGTCGGCTCGCCTGCGCGCCCTGTCGCGGCGCGGCTCGGCCGGCGCCCGGCGGGCCGAGCCACGCCTCGTCGCTGGTGCGATCGAGCTCGATGAAGCGGCCCGGCGGGTCACCGTGGGCGGCGACCCCATCGACCTGAGCCCGCGCGAGTTCTCGCTCCTCGAATGCCTCCTGCGCCACGTCGGCCAGACGCTCAGCCGCGACCAACTCCTCGACCAGGCCTGGCCGTTCAGCGTGGCGGTCACGCCCAACGCGGTCGACGCCTATGTCCACTACCTTCGCGGCAAGCTCGGACCGGCGAGCTCGCAGCTCGAGACGATCCGGGGGATCGGCTATCGGCTGGCCGGTGGCTGAGCCGCTGCCGCCGGTGGCACCCGGCTCGGGGGTCGACCGGGTCGAGGAACAGGCGCGCGAAGGCGATGCCCGCCTCGTCCGCGGCGTCCGCTGGCGGCTCGTGCTGTTCAGCGGCGGGACGACGCTGCTGATCCTGCTGGCCCTCGGCGCGCTGCTCTATGTCCGGGTCGCGAGCTCCCTCCAGACGGCGGGGGTGGCCCAGCTCGACGCCCGGGCCGACTCGCTCAAGCAGTTCCTGGGCGGCAGCGACGACCCCAGCAACGGAACCCCGACGGGCTTGATCTTCGGCGGCGGATCGTCGGGCACGTTCGCCATCCTGGTCACGGCGGGCGGCCAGCGGATTGGCGATATCGACGATGGCGTGCCGGCCGGGCTGCCCAACGAGGATTCTGTCGCGGCGGCCTGGCAGTCCGGGCGGGATGTCCGCGATTCGACCTTGGCTGACGTGCCGGTCCGGATCCTGAGCGAGACCGCGTCGAGCCGGATCGGCCCGATCGTGATCCAGGTCATCCAGGACCGGACCGATGAGCAGAAGACCCTCGACGTGATCTCCGACGTGCTGATCTTCGGCGGGCTGCTTGCGGTCGCCGTCGCCGGCGGCTTCGGGGCCCTCTATGCCCGGCGCGCGCTCGCCCCGATCCGGACCTCCCTGGCCAATCAGCGCCTGGCGCTGCGCCGGCAGCGCGAATTCGCGGCGGATGCCAGCCACGAGCTGCGGACGCCGCTGACCGTGATCCGGAGCTCGGTCGAGTACCTGGGCCGCCACAAGTCGGAGCCGGTCGCCAGCGTCGGCGAGGCGCTCGAGGACATCACCGCCGAGGTCGACCAGCTCTCGACCCTGGTCGAGGACCTGCTCCTGCTGGCCCGCTCGGACTCCGGCGCGATCGAGCTCGACCAGCTGCCGCTCGACCTGGGCGACGTCGCCGGCGAAGCGGCCTCGACGCTGGCCCAGCCGGCGGCCGACCGCCACGTCCGGATCGTGGTCGATCCCGAACCGGCGGCGGTCACCGGCGATCCGGTCCGCCTCCGGCAGCTGGTCGCGATCCTGGTCGACAACGCGATCCGCCACAGCCCGGCGGGCGGCGAGGTCCGGGTCGCGGTGCGCGCCGACGGGCGTTCGACCGATCTCTCGGTCGAGGACGAGGGACCCGGCATCCGGCCCGAAGACCTGCCCCGGGTGTTCGATCGATTCTGGCGGGCGCCCGGTGCCCCGGCGGGCGGGACCGGCCTGGGCCTGGCCATCGCCCAATGGATCGTGGAGCGCCACGGCGGCCAGATCGTCGTCAGCAATCGAACCGGTGGCGGCGCCCGGTTCGACGTCCGGCTGCCCCTTCGGCCAGCGCCGGCTGCCCGTGCCTGACCCGACGCGCCGTCCGCATCGGGCCGGGTCTCAGACGACTCTCAGGACCCTCGCCCAGACTCGGAGTCGATGACGACGATGACCGGCACCCGCCGCGCCGTGCCCTTGCCACGGGGCTGGACCCTGCGCACCCGCGAGATCGTGGCCGTCCTGATCGGCAACGGGCTGTTGATCGGGGCAATGTGGCTGCGCCACGGTGGCCCCGACCTGCTCGACTCGCCCAGTGGCTGGTTCATCGCCGGTGGTCAGCTGACGGCCCTGCTGGGTGGCTACCTGGCCCTGATCCAGCTGGTCCTGATGTCGCGCAGCCCGTGGCTCGAGCAGGTCGTCGGCCAGGACGCCCTGACGGCCGCCCATCGCTGGGTGGGCTTCGCCTGCGTCTGGTTCATCGTCGGCCATGCGATCCTGACCACGACCGGCTTTGCCCTGGCCGATGGGTCGAACGTGATCGTCGAGCTGTGGACGCTGCTCACGACGTACGAGTTCATGCTCATGGCCGGCGTTTCGCTGGTCCTGTTCATCGCCGTCGCCGTCAGCTCGGTCAAGCTGGCCCGGCGCCACCTGTCGTACGAGACCTGGCACGGGATCCACTTCTATGCCTACCTGGCGATCGCCCTGGGCCTCGGCCATCAGCTGGTCACGGGCACCGATTTCGCCCACGACCCAATTGCCTGGGCGTACTGGGTGGCCCTGTACCTGATCGCCGGTGCGACCATCCTGGTCTTCCGATTCGTCCAGCCCCTGGCGACCTCGGTCCGCCACCAGTTCCGGGTGGTCAATGTCGAGCGGGAGGGGCCGGGCGTCGTCTCGATCTACCTGGGCGGGCGGGACCTGGACCGCTTCGCGATCCGGGCCGGACAGTTCGTGATCGTCCGGTTCCTGCGCCGGGACGGCTGGTGGCGGGGGCACCCGTTCTCCATCTCGGCCGCGCCCAATGGCCGCTGGCTGCGCCTGACGGTCAAGGACCTGGGCGACGACACGACCTCGATGGCCGCCCTGCCGATCGGGACCCGGGTCTACCTGGAAGGCCCGTACGGGCTGCTGACCGGCGCCCGGCGCAAGCGCCGGCGCGTGCTGCTGATCGCCGGCGGGATCGGCATCGCCCCGCTGCGCGCCCTGTTCGAGGAGCTGCCCGCCGGTCCCGGTGACCTGACCTTGCTGTACCGCGCGAGCCGGCCGAAGGACATCGTCTTCCGCGAGGAGCTCGATCACCTCGCCGCCGCTCGCGGGGCGATCGTCCACTACCTGATTGGTGCCCGCGGCTCGCGGGCGATGCCCGCTGACCCCCTCGCGCCCCCGGCGCTGCGCCAGCTGGTGCCCGACGTTCGTGAACGCGAGGTCTACCTGTGCGGACCGACGCCAATGATGGAGGCCGTGCGCGATGGCCTCCAGCTGCTCGGCATCCCGCGCCGCCACATCCACTTCGAACGTTTCGAGTTCTGATCCGGAGACCCCATGCCAAAACGCGCCGTCGCGGCGATCGTGGTCACGGCCATTGCCCTCGCCCTGCTGTTCAGCTTCAAGACCCCGGCCGACAACGCCTCGGCGCTGGGTGTCCCCGCGATCCTGTCGCCGGCGCCCGATGCCTCGAGCGGCCCGGGCCTGGGTGATACCGGTCCGGCCGCATCAACCGCGCCGTCGACGGCTGCCTCGCTGGCCCCTGGTGCCACGCCGGTGCCGACCAAGGCGGCCACGAAGGGCAGCGGGACGTTCACCGGCTCGGTGGTCTCGGAGCCGTTCGGCGAGGTCCAGGTCCAGATCACGATGTCGGCCGGCAAGATCACCGACGTCACGGCCCTCCAGCTCCCGACCCACGGCCGGTCGGGGTTCATCTCGCAGAGCGTCGCCCCGATCCTCCAGGGCGAGGCGCTGGCGGCCCAGAGCGCCAGCATCGACACCGTCTCGGGTGCGACCTACACAAGCGACGCGTATGCCCAATCCCTCCAGAGTGCGATCGACCAGGCCCATGGTTGACGCCCCGGCCCGCACCCGGCCCCGGATCGTGGCCACGATGGGCACGGTCATCGCCCTCGACGTCCGGGACGCCGCCCTGCCCGACGACGCCTTCGAGGCGGCCATCGCCTGGCTGACCGAGGTGGACCAGCGCTTCAGTCCGTTCCGGCCGGCCAGCGAGATCAGCCGCCTGGCCCGCGCCGAGGTCGTCCCGGAAGATTGCTCGCCGGACATCCGGTTCGTGCTGACCCGCTGCGAGGCGATCCGCCGCGAGACCGACGGGTTCTTCGACATTCGCGGTCCGGGCCTGCGGGCCGGCCTCGACCCGTCGGGCTACGTGAAGGGCTGGGCGGTCGAGGAGGCTGCCCACATCCTCGAGGCGGCCGGCGCCCGGAACTACGTGCTCAATGCCGGCGGCGACGTCGTCCTGCGCGGCGCGCCCGAGGCTGGCCGCCCCTGGATCGTGGGCATCCGCCATCCGCTCGAGGCGGACCACATCGCGGCCCGGCTGGCGTTCGAGCCAGGCCCGGGCCGCCAGGCGGTGGCCACCTCGGGGCTGTACGAGCGCGGCGGCCACATCGTCAACCCGTGGACCGGCGCGGTACCGTCCGAGCTCCTGAGCATGACCGTCGTCGGGCCCAGCCTGGCCCTGGCCGATGCCTACGCGACGGCCGCGTTCGCGATGGGCCGTGACGGCCTGCCCTGGCTGGCCGGCCGAACTGGTTATGCCGGCTACGCGATTGATCGCGAGCTGCGACCGAGCTGGACCGCCGGTTGCGAGCCGTTCCTGGTGGCCGCCGGCTAGTCGTGGCGCTTGTAGCGCCGCCGCCGGGCCCGGATCTTCACGTCATCGCCGCCCGTCGGCACGATGCTCACCGAGCCGTCTGCTTCGAGGGTCGCCAGCTTCATCTCCTTGACTGTCTCGAGCCCGTGCTCGCGTAGGGCCGCGCCCAGGTCGTCCGGGTCGAGGCCCTGTGAGTCGAGCGCGTCCGCCAACCACGCGCCGTTGCGACCGATCACCGTGGGCTCGAACTCGAGCAGCCGGCGCACGAATGGGACGCGGCGCCGGAGCTGGGCCAGGATCCCGTTCAGGGCGAAGATCGTGACGATGATGATCGCGCCACCGGGGATCGACTGGTCGGGCCCGGTCATTGCCGGCTGGAGGGCGTTGGCAACGAGCAGGACCAGGGCCAGGTCGAAGAGCGTGAACTGGCCGATTTCTCGCTTGCCGAAGATTCGCAGGGCGGCGACGAAGAACAGGTAGACGATCACCGTCCGGGCGACGATCTCGAGCGGCGGCAATCCGAGCGTCCACATGGCCGGATCGTCGCACATCGATCCGGCCTGTACCCTGCGCCAATGTCACCGCTCTCGCCGAGTGTGGACCACGGCCTCGTCCGGGAGCTGAAGGGCCGCGAGGATGCCCGCTTCGCGGCCGAGCATCCCCGTTCGCTGGCGCTCCTCGAACGGGCCCGCCGGGTCATGCCCAACGGCGTGCCGATGGCCTGGCACATGAGCAGCTACCACCACCCGCCGCCCTGGGCGGCCGAGGGCCACGGTGCCCGATTCACCGACGTCGACGGGCACACCTACAGCGACTTCAACATCGCCGACCTGTCGATGTTCTGCGGCTACGCTCCCGAGCCCCTGGTCCGGGCGGTCAGCGAGCGGATGGCCCGCGGCCACCAGTTCCTGCTGCCGGTCGAGGACGCGATCGTCGTGTCGGAGGAGCTCGGCCGCCGGTACGGCCTGCCGAAGTGGCAATACACGCTGTCGGCCAGCCAGGCCAACAGCGAGGCGATCCGGGTGGCCCGGGTGGCGACCGGCCGGGACAAGGTCCTGCTGTTCGATGGCAAATACCTCGGCCACCTGGCCGAGGCGCTGGTCGAGGTCGATCCGGATGGCCGGATCGTGGCCGAGGAGCGCGGCCTGCCGGCCGACGTCGTCCACGGCACGGTCCTCGTCCGGTTGAACGATCCGGCCGCCCTGGCGGGCGCTCTCGAGGCGCGCGACGTCGCGATCGTCCTGACCGAGCCGGCCCTGACCAACAACGTCGGGCTGATCCTGCCCGACCCGGGCTTCCATGCCGAGCTCCGCCGGCTGACCCGCGAGGCGGGCACGCTGCTGGCAATTGACGAGACCCACACCCAGGTGGTGGGGCCCGGTGGCCTGACCGCGACCTGGGGCCTGGACCCGGACTTCGTGACCTGTGGCAAGTCGATCGCCGGCGGCGTGCCGTTCGGCGCCTGGGGGATGACCGAGGAGATCGCCGCGATCCTGGTCCAGGCCAAGGGCGACGACGGCGAGCGCTCGGGCCTGATCGCGATCGGCGGAACCCTGTTCGGCAATGCCCTGTCGCTGGCTGCGGCGCGGGCGACGATGCTGGAGATCCTCACCCCCGAGGCCTACGCCAGCACCCAGCGGCTCGGGTTGCGCCTGGCCGATGGGATGCGTGCCGCGGTGGCCCGGGTCGGACTGCCCTGGCACATCTACCGGCTCGGGCCACGCGCCGGCTACACCTTCCGGCCGGAACCCCTGCGCAATGCCGACGAGGCCCGTGCCTGCCAGGACGACCTGCTGACCCGCCTGATCCGGATCTGGCTCGCGAACCGGGGCGTCTGGGAGGCAATCGTCGGGGCCGGCCCGGTGGCCTCGGTGCCGGCATCCGACGACGACGTCGATGCCTATCTCAGTGCCTGGAACGAGCTCCTCGACGCGCTCGGGCGCTGATCGCCGGCCCTCGTCAGGCAGGCGCCTCAGCGGGTCGAGGCTCGAGGCGGGGCTGCTTGCCGGGGCGGCCCTGGCCCTGGTGCTCGAAGTGGCCTCCCGTGCGGGCGATCCGCTCGAAGGGTTCTCGTTCGGCGCGGCGCTCGCTGGGATCGCCAGCCAGCTGCCGGTCACGCTGCCCGCGGCCCTGGCGGTGTCGGTGGCCGGCACGTTCAACGTGGCGGCCGGCGCGTTGCTCCTGCGGGCCGTGCGCAGCTCGCCGTTCCGGACCTGGTCCGACGCCGTGCTGGCCGGCTTCGGCGGCGCGATCCTGCTCGATGTCCTGCTCGTTGCCGTGCTGGGGGGCGCCGGCCTGTTCCGTCCGGTCGTCCTGGCGGGCGCGCTGCTGATCGCCTGCCTGGCGATCGTCGTCGGTCGACCGCTGGTCGCCGCTCCGTTGAGGATCAGCCGGCCGAGCCTGGCCCGGGTCCTGCTGATCGCCCTCGTGTGGTGCGGGCCACTGCTCGTCGCCCTGGCCTCGCCCGTGGTCCCGGCTGCCGACGTGCTGCCCAACCACGTCGCCCCGGCTGAGCACCTGCGCGTCTTTGGCAGCATCGCCTCGCTGGCCACGTACCCGTCGCCGATCTACGGTCCGTCGCGGCTCTTCCTGGGCTACGCAGCGCTGATGGGCACGCTGGCGACCCTGACCGGGCTGCCCGCCGCCCTCACCGTGGCCGCGTTCACGGGTCCCTTGCTCGTCGTTTCGGCGCTCGCCATGCGCCGGCTGGCCGGAGCGGCGTTCGGACGCCAGGCCGCGTTCTGGGTCCTGCTCGCCTTCCCCCTGGCGTTCACCTTCACCCGCCTGCCCGATGTGCGCGACAGCGTCGTCGCTCTGCCCCTCGCCGCCTCTGCCCTGGCCTGTCTGCTGTCTCGCGATCGGTCCGACCCGGCCGCCCGGGCCGGCCGCCCGGACTGGCTGCTGACCGTCGCCCTCAGCGCGGCGACCCTCGTTCACCCGCTCGTCGGCGTGCTGACCGCGAGCACCGTCGCCCTGCTGGCGTTGTCCGATCCCGGGCGATTTGCCCGGCGGGCCATCCCCGCCTTGCTGGCCACGGGCGTGGCCGTCCTGCCCCAGCTTGGGGTGATGGTCGGCCTGGATCCGGCGCCACTGTGGGCCCCCGCCGCGTTCGGGGTTGCGCTGTTCGCCGCACTCGCGGCTTCAGCCGCGGTCGCTGCCGTGGCATGGTCCAGGATCCCGGTTGGCTGGGCGACGGGCGCGACGGTGGTTGCGCTCGGGCTCGGCCTGGCCGTGGTCGTCGTCAGCGCACCGGGGGCGCCCGGCGCCGCGTGGCAGGCGTTCAACCCGGCGTTCCCGATCCTCTTCGGGCTCGCCGCGCTGGCTGTCCTCGGGCTCGCTCCAGGCACGCACGGTGGGCGCCGGCTGCTGCTCGCCTCGTTGGCGAGCGGAGCGGGGGCGCTGTTGCTCGTGGCGGCCGTACCGGACAGCTCACTCGTGGGCCAGTCCCTGCGCTACGAGGTCCCCAAGGCCGTGGGCTACTGGCTGCCGTGGGCCTGCGTGCCGGCTGCTGCGGGATTGCTGGCGGCGATCGCCCGCCGGCGGACCGCGCCGCTCGAGGGTTCGGGGCGCGCCGGCATCGCGCTGGCCGCCGTGTCAGTTGCCGCCTTCCTGGCCGTCGTCCTGCTGTCGGTCGGGCCGCCGGCGCCCGATTCGAGCCAGGCGTCCCACGCTGTCGCCGACGACCTTGCCCACGACCTGCGGATCGCGGAGCTCGGCTTCTGGCAGGACGATCCGGATCCCCGGCTAGTCGTTGATCCGGCCGGCGAGGCGGTCCTGGCCTTCTTGCGCGGCGAGATCGCCGCCGGCCGGCTCACCGCCGAGACCCAGCTCCTGCACGTGGCTGCCAGCTACCAGGAGTCGGCCAGCCTGCCGATCGCGGATTTCACGGGGATCGACGAGACGATGATCTCGGCCGATGCCACGACCAGCATCTTCACCGCCGGCGGCCGGATCCATCCGCTGGCCGACCTCCCGGCCGAGCTCAGCGGCGGATTCGGGTACGTGGTCCTGGAGGCGGCCGGCCTGCCGCCGGGCAACCGGGCCGCGATCCTCGCGGCGGGCTACCGCTCGGTCTTCGCCAACGGCCGGGCCGAGGTCTTTGCCGGGTCGCCGTAGTGGGCGGCGATCGCCTGGGCCGCAGCGGCGATCGTGGCCCGAATCGAGGCCGGCTCCAGCGCCTCGACATCGCCGCCGAACTGGAGCAGGAACGCCACGGCGGGACCCTCGCCCCGGAACCGCAGGCCGACCTCGGTCCAGCCGGTGGCCCCGTCGTCGGTCCCGGGCTCCGGCGGTTCGACCGTCGGGCCGGCGGCCATCCGCAGGAATCGGGCCAGGTTGGCGGTCCGCATCCGCACCCGGACGGCGAGGCCCTCCCCGCCGCGCTCGTCGAACCGGCGCCGGAGCTCGAGCCAGAGCGCCTCGAGGTCGAGCCCCGAGGGCCGGCTGGAGGGCGTGTCCAGCAGCTGCGCCGACTCGATTCGCGATGCCCGGAACAGGCGCGGCTCGCCCGCCGCGGCGGCGATCAGATACCAGGTCCCGGCCTTGGCGACGAGGCCATACGGCTCGACCTCCAGCTCCCGGGCGCGCGGCGCGTCGCTGCTCCGATAGGCGAGGCGCAGGCGCCGATCGAGCCAGACGGCCTCCTGGACGATGGCCAGGTGGGGGACCAGCTCGGCCTCCCGTGACCAGCCGGTCGGGTCGACGACGACCCGCTCGCGCGCCTGGACGGCGGCCGGCCGGTGGGCGTCGGGCACCGCGGCGAGGAGCTTGCGCAGCGCGCTCTTCAGGTCGGGCTCGTGCCCCAGGCCCGTCGGCAGCCCCCGGCCGGCGAAGACGAACAGCGCCCGAGCCTCATCCGCGGTCATCCCGGTCACGTCGGTCCGGAATCCGGGCAGGAGGCGGCAGCCGCCGTTCCGGCCGCGTTCGGCGTACACGGGCACACCGGCCGCCGACAGGGAGTCGAGGTCACGGTAGATCGTCCGGGTGGAGACCTCGAGCTGTCGAGCCAAGCTGGCCGCGCTCAGCCGGCCGTTGGCCTGGAGGAGGAGCAGCAGCGCGAGGAGCCGGTCGGCTTGCATGACCGGAGGATCGCACGAATAGCTGACATCCGTTGGCAAGTATTGCGAGAGAAGCTGACGGCGACCAAGCGACCCGGTGAAGGAGATCAGGACCATGCCCGCCACCAGCAACGCCACCGCCGTCGATGCCCGCACGTTCCGGATCGAGCCCCGCGGGCCGTTCTCCTGGCCAATGGCGGTCGATGTACTCGGCCACTTCGGGCCCACCGGCCGGCATGTCCCGGACGGCGATCCGGAGACCGCCGCCGGCTCGGTCCTGCGGCTCGCCTTCCCGCTCGATGGCGACTTCACGCCAGTCGCGGTCGCGCTTCGGTTCGAAGGTGGCGGGTTGGTCGGCGAGGTTGCCGGGACGGAGCGCGTCGACGCGGTCGCGGCGCAGGTTGCCCGGATCTTCTCGCTCGATGTCGACGGCTCGGGGTACCCGGAGCTGGCCCAGCGCGACCCGGCCCTCGCGCCGGTCATGGCGGCCTTCGACGGGCTGCGGCCGGTCTGCTTCACGTCGCCCTACGAGACCGCGGCCTGGGCGATCCTCAGCGCCCGGATCTCGATGGCCCAGGCAGCCCGGGTCCAGGACCGGCTGATCGCCGACTATGGCACCCGCCTGCGGGTGGCCGGCAAGGATGCCTGGAGCTTCCCGACGCCCGAGCGGCTGCTCGAGGTCCGCGAGCTGCCCGGGGCCGCCGCCGAGAAGGTCGTCCGGCTGCACAGCGTGGCCCGGGCGGCGCTCGACGGACGACTCGATGCGGCCCGGCTTCGGGCCTTGGGCGACGTGGCCGGGCCCGAATCGCTGCTCGGGATTCGAGGCATCGGGCCGTTCTGGTCGAGCGGGATCTACCTGCGCGGCTGCGGCGTCGCCGATGTCTTCCCGGCGGAGCCGCTGTCGATTGCCGCGCTGGGCCACCTCCACGGCCTGGGCGATCAGCCCGACCCGGCGGTCGTCGCCGGCCTCACCGACCGCTACGCCCCGTACCGGATGTGGGTCTGCTTCCTGCTCCGAGTTGCGGCAGGGCGGGGGATCATCCCCGGCCTGGCCGGCCGCGAGATGGCGATCCGCCGGGCCTCGCGGGGGTAGCCGGGAGGGCTTCCGGCCAGGCCGAGGCCGATGCCGGCTGGACGGCGGGCGAGCTCAGGTCCCGGGCGCCGGCGGCGGCATCATCGCCTCGTCGGCGTAGTCCCAGCAGGTCGTGACCTCGGGCTCGAGCTCGGCGACCATCCCGGGCTCGACACTCAGGTAGGCCGACACGTCCGTCGTCGGGTCGTAGGCCTCGACGTATGGCCGGCAGATCGTCAGCCCGACCTCGTGATAGCCGTCGCGGGTCATCCGGACGCGGCCGCGGACCTCGATCGCGCGGTACGGATGGGCGTCTTCAGCCAGGAGAATCGTCGCTTGTGGATCGGCCTCGAGCAGCGCGATCTTGCGATCGCCGGCGGGGAACTGGAAAACAAACCGCCCGTTGATGAAGCGATGCCAGATCGGCCGGCTGAAGATCCGGCCGTTGGGCAGGGCGATCGAGATCACCGCCGCGCGGGGCTGCGCGAACAAGTCGCCAAGATCCGAGGGCGCCAATCCACGTCGCACTGCGCTGGCCTCCTAGCACCCCCGGATGCGAACCCGATGCTACCGCCCCCACTGGGCCGGATGGCGGCTGCCGGGCCTGCGGTCGGTCCTGCCGTCGAGCCTGGCGCGCACCAGGTGGTTCCCTCAGAGCGACAAATGGCCAGGAACGGAGGCGTTTGGTCTGCACAGAAGGACAAATGAGCCCAAAACGTGCCGAACCGGTCTCGAGGATCGCCTCGGCCCGCGCCACACAGCCGTTTTATGCCGAGCTGAGCGTGGGCCGGCACAATTCGCGCGGCTCGAGTGGCGGCAGCTCCGCCTCGGAGCCCCGAATCCGCGGGTTTGGTGCGTGGAAAGAACCAACGGCCCGGCGACCCCTCGACCAACGGCCCGGCGACCCGGAACCGCGGCCGGATCAACGCCGAACGGGGCCCGCTTCGGGGCCGGCCTGGCTCGGTTGACAAATTCCGGTGGGAGCGGCGCTGTGGTCGGAATCGGGGCCGGTTCGGCCCAGATGACGCCGAGCGAGGCGGCGTGCCGCCGGATTCGTGCACGGACCAAGCACGAACGGGCCGAGATCGGCCACTGGTACGGCGGCCGCCGACCATAGCGCGG
>Ga0070731_10004008_pt1 | contig 12938 bp, 8 predicted proteins | sample Coa_R1_2_FD_66448 | JGI IMG/M metagenome (GOLD analysis project Ga0070731, IMG submission 66448) | Surface soil microbial communities from Centralia Pennsylvania, which are recovering from an underground coalmine fire - Coalmine... | ecosystem: Environmental > Terrestrial > Soil > Unclassified ... | reverse complement strand
TCCTCTACCACCGATAGTGGGCGAAGGCCTTGTTGGCCTGCGCCATCCGATACATGTCGTCCTTGCGCTTGAACGCGTTTCCCTGCTGCTCGAGCGCATCAAGGATCTCCGCCGCGAGCTTGTCCTCCATGTGCTTCTCGCGACGCTCGCGTGCGTACGTCACGAGCCAGCGTAGCGCGAGCGTGCGGCCACGCCGCTGCGGCACTTCGACCGGCACCTGATAGTTGGCACCGCCGACGCGCCGGCTGCGGACCTCGAGCACGGGCGTCACGGTCTTCACGGCCTGCTCGAGCACCTCGACGGGCGGCCGGTTCGTCTTGGCGCCGACCTTCTCGAGCGCGCCGTAGACGATCGACTCCGCGGTCGAGCGCTTCCCGCGCGTCATCACGCGGTTGACGAGCTGCGTCACGAGCTGGCTCTCGTAGACCGGGTCCACGGTCAGCGGGCGCGGCTGGATCTCGGCACGGCGAGGCATTACGAGCTCCGCTTGGCGCCGTACTTCGAGCGCGCCTGCTTGCGGTCGGCGACGCCGGACGCGTCGAGTGCCGCACGGATGACCTTGTACCGGTAGCCCGGCAGGTCCTTGACGCGGCCGCCGCGGACGAGCACGACGGAGTGCTCCTGCAGGTTGTGCCCCTCGCCGGGGATGTACGTGCCGACCTCGATCCCGTTCGTGAGCCGGACCCGCGCGATCTTGCGCAGCGCCGAGTTCGGCTTCTTCGGGGTCATCGTCGAGACGCGCGTGCAGACGCCCCGCCTCTGCGGGGCGCCCTGGAGTGCGGGCGTCTTCGTCTTGTCGCGCTTCGAGGTGCGACCTTTGCGGATGAGCTGATTGACAGTCGGCATTGGAAAAAGGGTCGTTACAGACAAAAGGCCGGCAGGGCTGGTGCCCGACCGAACCGGCCAGGCATGGTAGCAAAGCTCCGAACGGCGTGAAAACGCCGGCCGAGACCGGCACCTCCAGGGTAGCGGACAGGACTGAAGCCGGCGCTCATCTCTACAGTTTGGGAGGCAGCGTCATGGCGGAGATCGCGTCCATCCTCGTGCTCGTCCTCGCCGGGGCCGGGATCGTCGTGCTCGCCGTCCGCATCCGGGCTCGGGCCGAGGAGCGGATCCGCAGGGTGCTCGCAGTCCTCGGCAGTGAGAACGAGCTCGCGGCCTCGCTCGACCCCGACGACGTCATCGACCGCACGCTGGACGGAGCCTCGGCGCTTCCCGGCGTCGACGCGGTGGTGCTCGAGGCGGGCGAGCGGCGGGAGCTTCGGGGCGCGACCGCCGAGGAGGTCGCGCGGGCGGCTCTCCACCCGCCGCCGCACCGGAACCTGCGCGCGCTCGAGGTCATCTACCGGTACCGCCTCGACGAGGCCGACCGGGCCGCAAGCTTCCTGCGGAGCGGGCTCGCCGTTCCGCTCGTCGTCGGCGGCGAGCCGATCGGAACGCTGACGGCTTTCTCACGTTCGGCGGCCCACGGCTTCCCACGCGAGACCTCGGTCGCGCTCGAGCGGCTCGCAGCGCGCGCGGCACCGGCACTCGACAACGCGACGCGCTACACGGAGGCCCGACGGCTGGCCGACATCGACTCGCTCACCGGGCTCCGGAACCGGCGCTATTTCCACGAGCTCCTCGGCCGCGAGATCGCGCGGGCGAAGCGGTACGAGCGGAAGCTGTCGCTGATCGTGTTCGACCTCGACAACTTCAAGCAGATCAACGATCGCGTCGGCCATCTGACCGGCGACGCGGTGCTTGCCGAGGTGGCCGCCCGCGTCCGCGACGTGATCCGTGAGTCCGACCTGGCCGGCCGCGTCGGCGGCGACGAGTTCGGGGTGATCATGCCGGAGACTGCGCTGATCGACGCCGAGCAGCTGGCCAACCGGATCGCACGCACGGTCGGCGAGCGCCCGGTCGGCGACAGCCACAAGCTCTTCGTCTCCGCCGGCGTCGCCGAGCTCCGACCCGACGACGACGCAACTGAGCTCTTCGAGCGGGCCGACGACGCGCTCTACCGCGCCAAGAAGGCCGGCAAGTCGCGCACGATCGCCGCGGGCTAGAAACCCACGCCTACATGTCCGGGTCGGCTGTGCCGATACCTGGCCCGTGGACGCTCGTCGCGCGCGCCTCCTGCTCATCCTGCTCGTCCTCGTCTCCGCGGTCGCGAAGACGGCTCTCGCCTGGCTGCAGGCGACGCCCGTCTACATGCCCGACGAGTACTTGTACAGCTCGCTGTCGCGCTCGCTGCTCGAGTCGGGGCAGCCCCTCGTCCAGGGCGGCTCGGCTCACTTCTGGGCGTTGCTCGTCCCGGTGCTCGAGGCACCGGTGTGGCTGGCAGGCTCGGTCGGGACCGCGTACAGGCTGATCCAGGCCGAGCAGTCGCTTGCGATCTCGCTGAGCGCGCTGCCGGTCTACTGGCTTGCGCGCCGGCTCCGCGTCGCGCGGGGACGCGCGCTCGCGGTCGCGGGCGTAACGCTCCTGATTCCCGACACCGTCTTCTCGTCGGTCCTCCTCAGCGAGTCCTTCGCGCTGCCGCTCTTCCTCACGGCGGTCTGCGCGGCGGTTGCCGCACTCGAGGCCGGCGGCCGCCGGCGCTGGGCGGTGTTCGGCGTGCTGGCTCTCTTGACGACCGCGGCCCGCCTCCAGTTCGTCGCGCTCCTACCGCTCGCGCCGGCGGTCGGCATCGTGCTCGAAGTGCGTAGGCGACGGTTCGCCGCCGCCGCGCGCCTGGCCGCTCCGCTGATCGCACTCGTCGTCATCGCGGCCGCGGTCGTGACGGTCGCGGGTGTGTCGCTCGTCGCCGGCCGGTACGGATCGCTGTTTTCGCAGCACGTCGGCGCCGGCGGCCTGCTGACATGGACCTCGTACAACGGCCTCGCGCTCGCGTTCGCATCCGGCTGGGTCGTCGTCCCGGCTGCGCTGGTCGGTCTCGGATACCTGACGGCGCGCCCGACGTCGCGGGCCGACGACGCCTTCGCACTCGTGACGCTGCTGGCACTACTGACGCTGCTCGTGCAGGCGGCGCTGTTCGCACAGGGCGGGCTGCAGGCGATGGAGCGTTACACCTTCTATGCGGCGCCGCTGCTGCTCGTCGCCTTCGGCGTCACCTGGCAGCGCCGCCTGCTCGAACGCCGCGCGCACGCTGCACTTGCGCTCGGGCTGACCGGAATCGGTTTGCTGCTACCGCACTTCGCCGAGTTTCTCTTCTCGCGCGCCGACGCAGCGCCTTCGCTGCTCGCCTATCGCGCGTTGCTCCACGTCATGGGTCTGAACGCCGGTCTAGCGTTCGGTATCGCGGCAGGCGTACTCGGGGCCGGCGCGCTGGTGCTCGGTCGACGCGGCTACGGCAACGCGCTCGCAGGATTTGCCGCCCTGGTCGGGGCGTTGCTGCTCGGCGGCGCGCAGTTCGAGTTCCACGACGCCGCCGACCGGACAGCGCGCCTCGCGGGCGGCTCGCTCTCGTTCGCCGATGAGGCGGGCGCCCACGATGCCGCGTACCTCACCTTCTCGGACACCGCGGCGTCCGACACCGAGGAGACGGCCTTCTGGAACCGCAGCATCGTCGAGGTGCTCCGGCTCGGAAAAGGCGTGGCGGGCGACGGTTTCCGCTCCCCCCACGTTCAGCCCGGGCGCAAGGGCCGTCTGTTCGTGGACGGCCGGCCGGTCGCGAGGGAGCTGGTCGTCGACCGGACGGCCGCATACGCGCGGTTCGACGAGCCAGCCCGAGTGCGGACCCCGACTGCGGACCTGTTTGCTGCGGGCGCACGGCTTCAGGAGCTCGTCGACGGCTTCATCCGCTCTGGATCGTGGCTTGCCACGAGCGGCACCTTCAACGCCTGGCCCAGCGGGTCGGCAGCGGGGGCACGGGGCTCGCTCGACCTCCGCATCTGGGGAACGAATCCACTCCTGGAGCTCCGCGGCCCGCAGTGCAACGGCCGGATCGCCGTCAACCCTGAGCCGACCGACGTCCAGATTCACTTCGACGCTCCCGGCCGGTGGAGCTGCCGCTTCGCGGTACCCGGGTTCGGAACGATCGTCGGCACCCACCTCGTCGGTATCCACGCACAGATCCTCTGCTTCGCGCAGGAGCCGAAGACGTGCCCGCCGCATCCTGGCCCCAAGGTCGGAGGCCGGCTCGAGCTGACCGCAGCGCCGTAGCGCCGACCCTGTCGCCCGGGAGCGACCAGGCCGGCGGCGGCTCGGCTACCTTGTCGGCGTGTTCGGGCGACAGCAGTGGAAGACGCTCGCGGGGCTGACGATCGTCGCGTCGCTCGCCGTTCTCGGATCGCCCGCCGTGGCGACATCGGCGAAAGCGGCACCCGTCGTCAAGGCGGTCATCCAGCGGAACCTGAACATCACGTTCTCGCCGGCGACGTTCAAGCACGGTCTCGTTGCGATCAGGATCACGAACCTGAGCACGCAGACGCACAGATTCCTCATCGGCGGCGTCGCCTCGACGTGGGTCAGCCCCCACAGGACCGTGACCGTGAAGGTGACGTTCAAGAAGAAGGCGACGTACCTCGCGACGCTCTCAGACTGCGGCTACCTGAGCCTTTGCGTCGGCGGCAACCCGGACATCGGTCCGACGGGCTACGTCAAGGTCACCTGACCGCCAGGCGCGACGCCGGACATTACGTGCACCGAGACCGGTCCGGCCTTCTGCCCGGGCGGTACCAGCACGGTGGGTCAGCCCCACCCTAGGGGTAGGAACTCAGGTCGGGTGCAACCCGGGGCTCAGCAGCTCCGGCTGAGCTAGGTATTGGCCGAGCTCGTAGACGTGGTCGAGTGCCTCGGCCAGCGAAAAGGAGATCGACGTGCGTAGCTCGATGTCTGGCTTGCCGGTCCACAGACGCTCAGTGTGGGTCGTCTCCGCGTCGACCTCCGCCAGCATGACCCGGAGCCTGTCTCGGAGGGCGTCGTCGCCCGTGAAACGCGTTACGCCAGACGCGGTGCGTGTACGGGCCGTGTCGAGCGTCGCGCGCATGGCGGCGAGCTGCGCGTCGCTTCGCACTTCGTCGACCCAGTGCGGGAGTGGAAACGGCACCTCGAACGCGAAGCGATAGTCGGGACTTGCTTGCGCCTTGCGCGCCTCCTCGACCCAATGGCAGGCCAGCTCGAACAAACGGCGCGCGAAGACGACTGCTTCGACGGCCACATAGCGCCCCGACGTCGCCGCGGAGAGAACGTTGTCGCCGTAGACCTGGGGCATGAACGCGTTCCATGCCGCGAGGGACGTCCAAGTGGCGGGCGGCGCGCTCTCGATCAGATCGTAGGCATCACTACCCGCACGCCGGTACGGCTCCACCTCGCTCACCGGCAGGTCGGTACCGATCAAGCTCGCAATCAGGCCGCGCAGACCCATGTCCGACTGAGCGTAGGCTCGGCCTCGCGCGTACGCTATTCGACCGGCCAGACCAGCAGGTCAGCCGTCTCGCCGAGAGCCGGCTCCTCAAGCGGCGCCTGCGTAACACGCCAGCGCGCCCCAGCGTGCTCGATCTCGTCACCGACCTCGTAGAACCGGTCGCTCTCGATATGCACGCTTCGGCCCTGCTCGATCGGCACACCTTCGGGAACCGGAAAGATCAGGCGGTAACTCGGCATTCGCGGAGAGGATAGAGCACGGAATCGCCTCCTGGCTCGTCGTCTCATCGCTCACACGTGTCCTCGGTGCCGAGCATCCGCGACGTGCGAAACCACGAGCCCGCAGCGGCGGTCAACAGCCCTGCATGACCGCTACGAACCCAGGCTTGGAATGGCAACGAATCGGACCGAATGAACTCTCGTGTTTGCGCAAGAGAGCCTTGCCTCTGATCAAGACGCCGCGAGGCCGGGCTTGGCCCGGCCTCGCTCACTTTCGCTCCTGGTTCAGCTCCGGCGCCAAGACGATGCCGCCCGGAGCGCGGCTTGCTCTTCGCGACGCCTACTCGGGCTCGCCGTCGACGAAGTCGAGCGAGCCGCCGTCCTGGCCGATCTCTTCGAGCGCCTGCAGCAGCAGCTCGTCCTGCTGGTAGAGCTCTCGCGCAACCGGCTCGGTGGGGCTGATGTCGATCGTGCGGTAGCGCTTGAGGCCGGTCGCGGCCGGGATCAGCTTGCCGATGATCACGTTCTCCTTCAGGCCGAGCAGGCGGTCGACCTTGCCCTCGATCGAGGCGTCGGTCAGCACCTTCGTCGTCTCCTGGAACGAGGCCGCCGAGAGGAACGACTCCGTCGCGAGGGACGCCTTCGTGATGCCGAGGATCAGCGGCTCGAAGGTCGCCTTCTCCTTCTTCTCCTTCTTCACGCGGGCGTTCTCGCGCTCGAGCGCGACGCGGTCGACGAGCTGCCCAGGCAGCAGGTCGGTCTCGCCGGCGCTCTCGACGCGCACCTTCTTCAGCATCTGCCGGACGATCAGCTCGATGTGCTTGTCGTGGATCTCGACGCCCTGTGACTTGTAGACCTTCTGCACCTCGGCGACGAGGTACAGCTCGGTCGGCGTCGATCCCTTCAGCGCGAGCAGGTCGGCCGGGTTCCGCGAGCCTTCGTTGATCGCGTCGCCGGCCTCGATCTCCTGGCCGTTTGCAGCGAGCAGACGCGTGCGGCGCGGGAGCTGGTACTCGACCGGCTCGACGAGCTCGCCGCTCTTGTCGAGCTCCGTCGGCGTGATCGTCACCTTCGGCCCACGCTCGGTCTGCTCGACCTCGATGCGGCCGGCGACCTCTGCGAGCGTCGCGGCGCCCTTCGGGTTCCGCGCCTCGAAGATCTCGACGACGCGCGGCAGGCCGTGCGTGATGTCGGCACCGGCGACACCGCCCGTGTGGAACGTTCGCATCGTCAGCTGCGTCCCTGGCTCGCCGATCGACTGCGCGGCGATGATCCCGACCGCGTCGCCGATCTCGCACATCTCGCCGGTTGCGAGGAAGATGCCGTAGCAATACTGGCAGACGCCCGTCTCCGCGCGGCACTTGAGCACCGAGCGGACCGGAATCGTCGCGTCGGGTCCGAACTCGGCCTCGAGCTCCTCGAGGAGGTCCGGAGTGACGATCCAGTGCTGTTCCGCGATCACGGTCTTGCCGGGCTTGCCGGAGGCGAGCGGCCGGTAGATGTCCTCTGCGATCAGGCGGCCGAGCAGCGACTTGTTCGGCCCCTCGGCGGTGCGCAGCGGCAGCTCGACGTACTCGTGGGTACCGCAGTCCTCCTCGCGGATGATCACGTCCTGCGAGACGTCGACGAGGCGGCGGGTCAGGTAGCCCGAGTCGGCCGTCCGGAGCGCCGTGTCGGCAAGGCCCTTGCGGGCACCGTGCGTCGAGATGAAGTACTCGAGCACCGACAGGCCCTCCATGAAGTTGGCCTTGATCGGCCGCTCGATGATCTCGCCCTTCGGGTTCGCCATCAAGCCACGCATGCCGGCGAGCTGGCGGATCTGCTTGAACGATCCGCGTGCGCCCGAGTTGGCCATCATGTAGATCGGGTTCAGCTCGTTCAGGTTCGCCTGCATCGCGTCGGCGACCGTGTCGGTTGCCTCCGTCCAGATGTTGACGATCGTCTCGTGCCGCTCGTCCTCGGTGATCAGGCCGCGGTCGTACTGCGCGTGTACCTCGTCGACACGCTTCTCGTAGTCGCCGAGGATCCGCTCCTTGTCGGGCGGGATGACGATGTCGTTCTTCGAGATCGTGATCCCGGCCTTCGTCGCGTAGCGGAAGCCGAGCGACTTGATCGTGTCGAGCGCGGGCGCGAGCGTGTGTGCGCCGTAGCGGTCGGAGAGTGCGAGCACGTACCGATCGGTGTCGGGCTTCGCGAGCGTCTGGTTGACGAAGACGAAGTCGTCGAGCTTGCCGTCCTCGTCGCCGATCAGCTCGACGAGCTGCCGGTAGACAGCCGAGTTGAAGAGCACGCGCCCGGGCGTCGTCAGGTAGAGCTCGTCGCCGAAGCGGAACTCGATCGGATCCTGGAGCCCAACCCCGCCGCCCTCGACGGCGATCTCGACCTCGTCGGCCGCGTCGAACCGCTTCGGGTGCGGGTTCAGCTTCTCCACGTCGAGCTGCGGCAGATCCTGCACGCAATAGGTGAGGAAGTAGATCCCGAGCACCATGTCCTGCGTCGGCGTCGCGAGCGGCCGCCCGGATGCCGGCGAGAGGATGTTGTTCGACGACAGCATCAGGACGCGCGCCTCGGCCTGCGCCTCTGCCGAGAGCGGCAGGTGCACGGCCATCTGGTCGCCGTCGAAGTCGGCGTTGAACGCGTGGCAGACGAGCGGGTGGACCTGGATCGCCTTGCCCTCGACGAGCACGGGCTCGAACGCCTGGATGCCGAGGCGGTGCAGCGTCGGTGCGCGGTTCAGCAGCACCGGGTGCTCCGCGATCACCTCTTCGAGCACGTCCCAGACCTCGGGCGTCATCGAGTCGACGTACTTCTTGGCGGCCTTGATGTTCTGCACCGTCTTGCGCTCGACGAGCCGGCTCATGATGAACGGCTTGAAGAGCTCGAGCGCCATCAGCTTCGGCAGCCCGCACTGGTGCAGCTTCAGGTACGGCCCGGCGACGATCACCGAGCGGCCCGAGTAGTCGACGCGCTTGCCGAGCAGGTTCTGCCGGAACCGGCCCTGCTTGCCCTTGAGCATGTCGGACAGCGACTTCAGCGGCCGGTTGCCGGGACCGGTGACCGCGCGGCCACGGCGGCCGTTGTCGAAGAGAGCGTCGACAGCCTCCTGCAGCATGCGCTTCTCGTTGTTGACGATGATCTCGGGCGCGCCGAGGTCGAGCAGCCTCTTCAACCGGTTGTTGCGGTTGATCACGCGCCGGTAGAGGTCGTTCAGGTCGCTCGTGGCGAAGCGGCCGCCGTCGAGCTGCACCATCGGGCGCAGCTCGGGCGGAATGACCGGGATCGCCTCGAGGATCATCCATTCCGGCTTGTTCTCGGACTTGACGAACGCGGACACGACCTTCAGCCGCTTGATCGCGCGCTGCTGCTTCTGACCCTTCGACGTGCGGATCGTCTCGCGCAGCGTGCGTCCCTCGTCAGCGAGGTCGAGATCGCGGAGGAGGTCGCGGATCGACTCCGCACCCATGCCGCCGCGGAAGTAGACGCCGAAGCCGTACGGCGACCCGAAGCGGTCCTTGAGCTCGCGGAAGAGCTGCTCGTCGTTCACGACCATCTTCGGCTCGAGGTCGCGGAAGAGCTGCCAGGTCTGCTCGAGCCGGCGGACGGAGTCGACCGCCGCCTCGCGCGTGTCCTCGCGGCGGGACTCGATGTCGAGGTACATCTCGCGCACCTTCAGCGACCACTGGATGATCGCGTCGAGGTCCTCCTTCTGGATCTTCCCGTCGGTGCGCAGGCAGAGGTCGTTCGTCAGCTCGCGGATGTCGGACTCGCCGTCCCAGCCCGCGATCACGTCGTCGAGCAGGCCGTTGCCGAGCTCGCGCGCCTTCTCGAGATTCTTCATGTCGACGGTCGCGACGAGCTGCTTGTCCTCCTCCGGCAGCTCCTCGCCGGCCTCGAGGGCATCGATGACCCGGTTGATGTGCTTGGAGATCGCGCCCTTCTTCGAGCCGGTCGCCTTCTCGTGCTGCTTGAGCAGCGGCGCGAGCGCCGCGAGCACCTGCTCGGCGGCGACGGAGACGGTCTCGAGCTCGCGCGGCGACAGCTTGCGGTCCTCGCGGATCGCGGCGTTGCGGACGAGCTCGCGGATCTTCTTGGAGTCCTCGGTCGTGATCTGGCCGACGAGCTCCTTGAACAGACCGTTGACCAGGTCGCGTGCCGCCTCCAGCGGCGGCAGCGCCTGCTCCTCGGCCCAGGTCGCAAGCCCGCGCGTCCAGAAGTCGTCGTCCTCGTCGAAGCCCTTGTCGAGGCCCTTCGCGAAGTAGTCGCGGCGCCGCTTGAGCCGCCGCTCGAGCGCGGCGAGCTGCTCGTCGCGGTCGACGTAGATGTGCTCGGACTCCGACTTGACCTTGTCCTCGAGGTCGTTCAGGTCCTTCGCGCGCGCCTCGACGTCGACGTTCGTGACGATCGAGGCCGCGAAGTACAAAACCTTCTCGAGCTCGCGCGGCGCGATGTCGAGCAGGTAGCCGATGCGGCTCGGGACGCCCTTGAAGAACCAGATGTGCGAGACCGGAGCGGCGAGGTCGATGTGACCCATGCGCTCGCGGCGGACCTTCTGCCGCGTCACCTCGACGCCGCAGCGCTCGCAGATGATGCCCTTGTAGCGGACACGCTTGTACTTGCCGCAGTAGCACTCCCAGTCCTTCGTCGGGCCGAAGATGCGCTCGCAGAAGAGACCGTCGCGCTCCGGCTTGAGCGTGCGGTAGTTGATGGTCTCCGGCTTCGTTACCTCGCCGGAGGACCAATCGCGGATCTGCTTGCTCGATGCAAGCCCGATCCGAATCGCATCGAAGTCGTTGATGTCGATCAAGTTGTTCTTCGCCTCTTTCTTCAGTCTTCGATGTCGAGGGGTTCGACGTCTTCAAGTGCACCGACCGGCTCTTCCGTGTCCACGGCCGCCCCGGCTTCCGGAGCGATCTCCTCGAGATCGTCCAGGTCTTCGAGCGACTCGTCGGAGGGCAGCGCGAGCTCACCGTCGGTGTCGATGCGCTCCTGGCCCTCTTCGACCTCCTGCCCCGTCGGCTGGCGGGCGGCCGCCCGCAACGACCCTGGTGAAAGGTCGATGCCGAGCTCCTCGGCAGCGCGGAGGAGCTCGTCGTCCTCCTCGCGCACCTCGACCTCGCGACCCTCCTCCGAGAGCACGCTGACGTCGAGTGCGAGCGACTGCATCTCCTTCAGGAGCACCTTGAACGACTCGGGGATCGACGGCTCGGCGATGTTCTCGCCCTTGACGATCGCCTCGTACGCCTTGACCCGCCCGACCGTGTCATCGGACTTGATCGTGAGCATCTCCTGGAGCGTGAACGCGGCGCCATAGGCCTCGAGCGCCCAGACCTCCATCTCGCCGAAGCGTTGGCCGCCGAACTGCGCCTTGCCGCCGAGCGGCTGCTGCGTGACGAGCGAGTACGGCCCCGTCGATCGTGCGTGGATCTTGTCGTCGACGAGGTGGAGCAGCTTGAGGATGTACATGTAACCGACGGTCACCTTCTGCTCGAAGGGCTCACCGGTACGGCCGTTGAAGAGCCGCACCTTGCCCGAGCAGCGCCTGCCGGCCGGCCGCTTCGGGTCGACCAGGATCTTGATCGGGCTGTCCTCGTTCTGCTGCGTCCAGGTGACGAGCGCGTTATCGACGTCCTCGACGGTGGCGCCGTCGAACACCGGCGTCGCGACCGGCGTCGGCTTGGGCGCGTTGATGACGCGCATCGCCGTGCCGTTCATCGGCTCGACCTCGTCGCCGGCGAAGACGCCGTGCGCCGCCGCCCAGCCGAGGTGGGTCTCGAGGATCTGGCCGATGTTCATCCGGCTCGGCACGCCGAGCGGGTTCAGGAGGATGTCGACCGAGCGGCCGTCCTCCAGGAACGGCATGTCCTCCTCAGGGACGATCTTCGAGATGACGCCCTTGTTGCCGTGGCGGCCGGCCAGCTTGTCGCCCTCGCTGATCTTGCGCTTCTTCGCCACGTAGACGCGGACGAGCTCGTTCACACCCGGCGAGAGGTCGTCGCCGGCCGCGCGCGAGAAGGTCTTCACGTCGATGACGACGCCGCCCTCGCCGTGCGGGACCTTGAGCGAGGTGTCGCGGACCTCACGCGCCTTCTCCTTGAAGATCGCGCGGATCAGCTTCTCCTCCGCCGTCAGCTCGGTCTCGCCCTTCGGTGTCACCTTGCCGACCAGCAAGTCGCCCGAACCGACCTCGGCGCCGATGCGGACGATGCCGCGGTCGTCGAGGTTGCGCAGGGACTCCTCCGAGCGGTTCGGGATGTCGCGCGTGATCTCCTCGTCGCCGAGCTTGGTCGAGCGTGCGTCGATCTCGTACTCGTGGATGTGGATCGAGGTGAGGACCTCCTGCTTCACCAACCGCTCCGAGATCACGATCGCGTCCTCGAAGTTGAAGCCCTCGAACGGCATGAACGCGACGAGCAGGTTCGCGCCGAGCGCGAGCTCGCCGGCGTCGGTCGACGAGCCGTCCGCGAGGACGTCGCCGGCATCGACGCGGTCGCCGAGCTTCACGATCGGCTTGTGGTGGATCAGCGTGCCCTGGTTCGAGCGCATGAACTTCGTCAGGTCGTACTCGTCACGGGTGCCACGGCCCTCGACGACGATGTGCGTCGCGTCGAGCTCGACCACCTGGCCGGCGCCCTGGGCGACGACAACATCGCCCGAGTCCACCGCCGCGCGGTACTCGAGGCCGGTGCCGACGAGCGGCGCCTGGGGGATCATCAGCGGCACTGCCTGCCGCTGCATGTTTGCGCCCATGAGCGCGCGGTTCGCATCGTTGTGTTCGAGGAACGGGATCATCGCCGTCGCGACCGAGACGATCTGCGCCGGCGAGACGTCCATGAACTCGATCTCCTTCGGCGCCGCCATCACGGCCTCGCCCTCGCGCGAGCGGCAGAGGACCTGGTCGTGCACGAACCGGCCCGTCCTCTCGTCGACCGGCTCGGACGCCTGCGCGATCGTGTACTGCGCCTCCTCGGCCGCGTCGAGGTAGACGATCTCGTCGCTCACCTTGCCGCCCGAGACCTTGCGGTACGGGGTCTGGATGAAGCCGAACTCGGACACCGTCGCCATCGACGCGAGCGAGCCGATCAGACCGATGTTCGGGCCTTCCGGCGTCTCGATCGGGCACATGCGGCCGTAGTGGGTCGGGTGCACGTCGCGCACCTCGATCGGTGCGCGCTCGCGCGTCAGGCCGCCCGCGCCGAGCGCCGACAGGCGGCGCCGGTGCGTCAGGCCGTCGAGCGAGTTCGTCTGCTGCATGAACTGCGAGAGCTGTGACGAGCCGAAGAACTCCTTCAGCGCCGCCACGACCGGGCGGATGTTGATGATCGTCTGCGGCGTGATCGTGTCGACGTCCTCCGTCGTCATCCGCTCGCGGA
>Ga0070731_10004007_pt1 | contig 12939 bp, 9 predicted proteins | sample Coa_R1_2_FD_66448 | JGI IMG/M metagenome (GOLD analysis project Ga0070731, IMG submission 66448) | Surface soil microbial communities from Centralia Pennsylvania, which are recovering from an underground coalmine fire - Coalmine... | ecosystem: Environmental > Terrestrial > Soil > Unclassified ... | reverse complement strand
CGCGCGGAACTCCCGCTACGTGGGAATTATTCAAATGAGCGGCGAACGAGCTCTATGCTGGTCCGTTTGTTAGCGCCGACGAACGCCGACAAGGAATTGCAATCGTGCTGAAGCAGATATTTGCGGACGTCTTCCGCGCCCACCGGAAAGACAGACAACATCGGGGCAGTCGAGCGTCGTCCCATTCCGTCGAGTTGTCGACGCCCGGCAATTCATTCGGCCAGCTCGGGCATTGTTGGCGTGTCTTCGGACCGCGATACGACCCCTCTTGGCCATTCGACGTCGCGGTCGTAACGCCAACCGTGGGTCGCCGATCGGCAGTAGATGCGGTTGCCTCGGTCTTTGCACAGACGGGAACACTCAGGATCCAGCTGCTCATTGGCGTGGACGCACCAAAAGGTTCCTTCACCGAGTTGATCGAGTGTTTGGAAAGCGGACCACCTGATGTCACGACGTATCTCTTCTATCCGGGCTATTCGACTTCCGTCCGACATGGCGGCTTGCACCCGGCGCGCGACGGAGGTGTGTTGCGGACCGTGCTCACCTACCTCGCCAACGCTCGTTACGTGGCCTATCTTGATGATGACAACTGGTGGGCTCCGAACCACCTGCAATCGCTTCTTGCTGCGATAGCCGGCAGGACCTGGGCGTTCTCTCACCGGTGGTTTGTCCATCCTGTGACTCGCAAGGTCGTTTGCGAGGATAGCTGGGAATCGGTGGGGCCTGGGAAGGGAATTTTTCGCGAAAGGTTCGGCGGCTGGGTGGATCCAAGCTGCCTCATGTTCGACAAACTGTCCTGTGAGCCGGCTATCCGTTGGTGGAGCATCCCCCTTCCCGGCGACGAAAAGGCGATGAGTGCCGATCGCAACGTCTATGATTTCCTGCAGAGAAACGGCCCACCAGGCGAGGTATCGGAACCCACGGTCTTTTACGCCATGCAGTCCGACGATGCCATCCATCCGCACCGACTGAGCGTCATGGGCGAACTCTACGAGGAGGCAGGCGGTGTCGTCGTCCCCGCGTACGCCTTCGAGAACGGGCAAATATAAGGTCGCCATCGTGCTGAAGCAAGTACTTGCCAGCTTCGTCCGCGCCTACAGGGAAGACAGACAACATCGGACGCCACGAGCATCACCACATTCCTCCGGGCCGTCGGCGACTTACCTCGACATGGACGACATCGCCAAGCCGCGTCGTACGCTGTACTTGGAAGCGGCCTGCGTAGAGGAACTGGCGAAGCAGTATCAAGCGAAGAATCTGTTGAACGAAGAAAACAATGCCCGATTTGTCGATCACATCGATTTCGTTCGCAATTTCGAGGCACGCGCGGGAACCGAAGGGGTGGGCTATCGCGTGATGCGTGCGCAGTTCTTCGCCAACAACGAAGGAATGGATCGCGACTTAAGCGATCTTTTTCGCGTCACCTTCCCTCCCACCCATAACGCGGTGGACGCGCGCCCTTCAGCGTTGATCGAAACTACCGATCCAGGCGCCACCAATGTGCTGGAATCATTGAAGACAGACGGTTATTGGGTGTCGCCGGTGCGCGTACCCGACGCCATTCTCGCGAACGTCATGCCGCCGTTTGACCAGACGGTCCATGAAACGCCGGGCCGCGACATGGTCGATGAAGCCTTGTTGATGCAAAACCGGCAGATCATGGATTTGTGGGTCGATTCGTTCTTCCTGAAGATCGCCGAGCGATTCTTTGAGTCGGCCCCCATCCTCGATTTTGTCGTGGGCATGATTACCAATGCAGGCGACACTAGTGCCATCAAGATGTCGCAAGACGCCATGTATTACCACTCCGACAAGGATCGGATCCGCTGGCTGAAAGCCTTCATTTATCTGGATGACGTCGGACTCGACAATGGTCCGCATACCTACATCGCAGCATCGCAGCGTCGCCGTCTGATTTCTCGTGACGGCCGTTACAGCGATGCCGAGGTGCGGTCGGTCTCACCGCCCGGCTCGGAAAAGGTCGTTACCGGTCCGCGTGGGACCTTTTTCCTGGCCGATACTTCCTGCCTGCATAAGGGCTCGATCGTGCGCGCCGGCGTGCGGCGCGTGCTGCAGTTCGAATGGACGAACTCGTTGTTTGGCGCGGCCCTTCACAAGGTCCCGATGTCGGTCTATCGGCAACAGGGAGTATCGACCGCATTCGTCGAGAAGTATCCGCGCCTGTTCCAGCGCTTCGTTTAAGAATGCGCCTGCGTCGTCGATTGGGAAGAGCTGCGGCTCAGGCAAGCGACGCCGTCGATTCGGTCATGTTCACGATCCTGCATCGACGATGGGCAGACCTGACTCGACTACTGTTCGCGCTGCTTGCGGCTGTCGTCGCCGAGACGGCCGTGGCGGGCGCCGCCAGCGTCGTTGTCTTCGGCGACTCGATCGCCGCCGGCAACGCACTTCCTCCGACCGAGCGCGATCGCACCTGGGTCGTGCGCGTGGAGCAGCTTTCACTGGGACGGCTGCACATGATCAACGAAGGCAAGCCGGGACGCTGGACCAGCGCCAGCGACGAGTTTGCCGAAATGCTCGCTCGTTACTCTCATATCGACGCGCTGGTGATTGCCCTCGGCACGAACGACTCCGGGGACCTTAGCCAAACCGCAGTGAAGGCCGCAGCCGACCATCTGCGCTCGATGATTGAGCTTGCGCGCGCACGTCGGGCCCGACTCCCGATTCTCATTGTTGCACCGCCCGATCTTCGCCGTGATCGGCTTCGCGCCGGCAAGGAAATTGGTCAAAGGCGCGAAGCGCAGCTGAGGGCGCTCGATACCGCGTTCGAACACCTATCAGGCGAGATGGGCTGCGCCTTCGCCAGCCTGCATGAGGTTGTACCGAACGGCAGCCTTGCTGTCGATGGTATGCATCCCGACGCGGCGGGCAACGAAGCGATCGCCCGCTACCTGCTACCGCGGCTCCTCGCCATACTGGAACCCGGCACTTGAGCAACCGCTATCGGGCGGACGTCGACGGGCTTCGGGCCGTCGCGATCATTCCGGTTGTGCTGTTCCACGCTGGCCTGTCGGCTGTCAGCGGCGGCTTCGTCGGCGTAGACGTTTTCTTCGTGGTGTCAGGTTTCCTCATAACCGCACTGATCCATGACGAAATTCGAGCGGGAACTTTCTCCATCCTCGCGTTCTACGAGCGGCGCGTCCGTCGGATCTTTCCCGCGCTATTCACTGTGCTTGCTGCGGCAGCGGTCGCCGCGCCGCTGATCCTGCTGCCCGACGATCTCATCCGCTTCGGGCGCAGCGTCGTCGCTACTGCCGCCTTTGCGTCGAACTTCCTGTTCTGGAGCGAGGACAGCTACTTTGGGGCGGCAGCGGAGGGCAAACCGCTACTTCACACGTGGTCGCTTGCGGTCGAGGAGCAGTTCTACATTTTCTATCCGATATTGCTGCTGCTGATTCGGCGCCTGTCGCCAGCGGCGCAAAAATCGCTGCTTGCAGTCCTACTCGTCGTGTCTCTGCTCTCGAGCGCACTGGTGACGCGCATAGCGCCTTCCGCTGTTTTCTATCTCGCGCCGTTTCGCGCCTGGGAACTGTTGCTCGGGTCGCTACTTGCGATCGGTGCATTGCCGCCGCTGCGCGGGCGCGTTCTGCCGGAGTGCGCCACGCTGATCGGTCTTACGCTGATCGTCTGGACCGTTTTCGCGATCTCGCCACAAACGTCATTTCCTTGGCCTGCCGCGCTTCCGCCGTGCCTCGGTGCCGCGCTGGTCCTGCACGCGGGGCGCGAGCGTGCCGGGACCGTGATCAATCGCTTGCTTAGCAGCCGGCTGATGGTCAGCGTCGGACTGATCTCGTACCCACTATATCTTTGGCACTGGCCGCTGCTCGTGTTCGCGAGACGCTGGACAGCATCGCAACTCGATGTCCCGCAAACCGCTGCAATTCTCGCGCTTGCGTTGGTGCTTGCGACCTTGACCTATCGCTACGTCGAGCAGCCGATCCGTCGCGGCATGAGCGTGGACCGGCGCACTCTTCGTTCCGGCGCGGCACTGGCGATATCGCTATCGATTGCGGTTGGCTTGGTGCAGTCAATTCCAATGGAGCCGCACTCCGCGCTCGTGGCACGGCACATCCGAGGAGTTGAAGACTATCGCCGAGCAACGTGCTTCATGGATGAGAACCAGAGCTATGCGCAGTGGTCCGCCTCCGCGTGCCTGACGGACCACCACAGCGAGCGCACGGTACTGTTATGGGGCGACTCGTTCGCCGCGCACTACATCGCTGGCCTCGCCGGCGGCTCGTTCGGGCAAGACTTCAACATCGTCCAGTACACGGCTTACAGCTGTCCCCCGGTGCTTGGCGCAAATGTAGCTTGGGCGCCCAACTGCCGTCAGTTCAACGATCACGTGAGCGACGTGCTGGATCACTTTCGCTTCGATGCCGTCGTACTTGCTGCGCGGTGGGAGCGCTATTGGAATGACGCGGTCGACCGCGAGCAATTGCAGCAGACCCTCACCTTCCTCAAGGCGCGACATCTCAAGGTCGTGCTCGTCGCGCAGGGCCCGTCGTTCCAGTTCGAGAATCCGGTCGAGTATGCGTATCGCAACGCGGGGCACAATGCCAAGCCCAATCCGAGTGATCGCATCAATCGCGAACTGCAAAGCCTGACCGGATACGATGCGTACTTCGATCCACACGACTATCTTTGCGTTGCCGGCCGATGCTCCGTGATCCGCGATGGCCAGTTCCTCTACTGGGACTCAGGGCATTACTCGACATACGGAAGTAAGCTGATGTCCGAGCCGCTCGCTCGGGCGATCGATCGTGCCGTGGCGAAAGTCGTCGCTCGCCACTGAGCGGGATTCCAGATGCGGTCACTTCCGGTTCACGCCACGAAAAGTGTCAACCGGCATCGAAAATTGATGCAGCGCAGGTCGGTCGATGGCGGACCCGTTTTCAGCATCAACTGCCAGCCGGTCCTCAATCGCCGGCCGGCGGAGCGCTGAGCTCCCACCAATCGTCTCTATTCTTGACCTGACGAAGCGCTGCCATCGTCGTGTGCCATTCCGCCGGTATTCCCAAGAGCATTAAAGATACGATATTGTTCGGCGCCCAGTGATTCACCGGGTTGCCGAAAAAATTGTCCGGCTCGAATATCGGGGCGGGATGCCAGTACACGTCATAGCCAAGTGTATTGATCGCGAAATCCAGTAGCGCTGCCGATCTCTCCCGCACATCGTTTTCGAAATATAGAATCGGGCGATGCTTTTCGATTGTCGTCTCGGCGGTGTGTAGTACGTCCAACTCATTACCATCGACGTCGATTTTGATCAAGTTACATGCCTCCAACTCCAATGTATCCAATGCGAGAAAGTTGGGCTTCCAAGTTTCGCCTGCGTAATTTCCCCAAACTCCGCGTGTGTCCACCTTATCGGAGCTCGCAACAAAGGCGTTGATCGGTTTGGTATTGAGAATTCTATTCAATGCGAGATTCGCGCATAGAACGTTGAACAGATCGGGGTTTGATTCGATGGCATAGACTCGTCCCGAGTCACCAACCGTTCTCGACAATGGAAGGGTGAGGTCGCCGATATTCGCGCCGACATCGATGACGGTATAACCGGGCTTCAGAAAGTTGCGCATCATTGCCACTTCGGATTCGCTGTACTGCCCGTATAGTTCGAAGCACTTGCCGATGTACGGGCCACGATAAAGCATCCAGCCGTACTTGCATTGCTTGAGGGTAAGGTTACCGAATTGCATGTGCGCGCCTCGCCGCGGAATGAAGCGGGAATACTAATGATCCTCTCTGACGAAGTCACTATCCCCGCAAAGCCCGCTTTGGATCGCCGAGCTGCTCGAAGCGACTGGTTCGGAGGTCGCTGGCTCGCCCCAACCAAACTGAGCCGGAGCGAAGTAGCGTCTTTCGAAACATTGGCAAGCCAACGGTTTCCCACTGTAGGCTGCTTGACTACCAGGGCGCGCCCATCGTGGCCTGGTGGAACGGAAGCACTTCCTTTACGATGCGTCCATTAAACGGTATTGCTTTATTCGTTATCGTGCCTCCCGTACAAGCATTCTTTCGCGCTTTCGCGAAATCTCTGCTCACCAAACGCTGCGCGGCCGGCTCTAGCTGCATCCGCACGCATTGAAACCGTGCTACGCGCTTCACGAGACCAATCGGACGCGATTCGCCTCATCGAGCAGGGCAACGTCCACGAGGACCAGGGGAATCTCGACCTGGCACTTGATTGCTATCGCGACGCGATTTGCGTGCAGCCCAATCTTGCGCGCGCCCATATGAATCTCGCCAATGCGCTTCGCAAGTCCCACCGTGATGACGAGGCGCTGGCTGCGCTTCGGTGCGCCGTCGAATGTGAACCAGGCTATGCGCCGGCACGTTTCAACCTCGGACAGTTGCTCGCGGACGCGGGCCAGGCCGAGTTGGCGATGGTCCAGCTGCGGGAGTCGCTTCGGCTCGACCCCTCGCTTGCCGAACCCGGGATCGTGCTCGCCGACGTGCTCGAGGCGCAAGGGGATCGGGCAGCGGCCGAGCGTGAGCTAAGACGCGTGTTAGCCGATCATCCTGATCATCGCGGCGCAGGTCTCAATCTACTCCAACTCCTGCTTCGCCAGGCACGCTACGATGATGCCGAGCGTTGGATTTTCCAGGTGATCAGCAGCAACCGGGCGCTTGGCGAGGCAACGCTCGATGCGGTCCTCACTTCCTTCAATGAGGGTGACACTGTCGACAATGAAGCCATCTATCGGGCTCATTGCTGGCTTGGACGATGGATCGAGCAAAATACCGGCAACAAATTCTCTTCGTGGCCCAACGAGCCAGAACCGGAGCGCCGACTTCGCATAGCTTATGTGTCTGGCGACTTTCGCCAGCATCCAGTCGCCTCATTCATGCATCCGGTATTGGAGTCGCACGATTCCGACCGATTCGATGTTCATTGCTACTCGAACTACGGAGGAACGAACGAGGCATCGCGTCTCCTCGCGCCCCTGGTATCGAGCTGGCGTGATGTGTCGCTCCTTGCCGATGAACAGTTCGCAAAACGCGTGCGAACCGATGTAATCGACATTCTCGTCGACCTCTCAGGCCACACCGCATACAATCGCCTTCCGGTATTCGCTCGACATCCGGCACCAGTTCAAGCCACTTGGCTCGGGTATTTGAACACTACGGGCATTGCATCGATGGACTGGAGAGTATGCGATCACAACACCGATCCGGAAGGCGAAACTGATCGATTCAACGCGGAACGGCTGTACCGCCTACCATACAGCCAATGGTGCTACCGGCCGCCGCACGATATCCCTGAAGCGAGCATTTCGCGCTCGTCGAAGTCGCACGAAATAGTATTCGGCTCGTTCAATCAGCATCAGCGCATCGGGGACGCGTGTGTACGCCTTTGGAGCGACCTGCTGAATCGGTTGCCAAGTGCGCGTCTTGTCCTGGTCGATGTTCGTGATACATCCATTGCACGAGGTCTGATCGACAAATTCCGAAAGCACCGGGTCGATCCAAGCCGACTCGAACTGAGGAACCGCCTTCCTCTTCGCGACTACTTTCAGGCGATCGGCGACGTCGATATCGCACTCGACACTTTTCCTTATAACGGCGCAACTACCACCATGAATACACTGTGGATGGGTGTCCCCATCGTCGCGTTGCGCGGAAAGCGAGGCTTGTCCCGCGGCAGCTACAGTGTTCTACGGACCGTTGACTTGCCGGAACTGATAGTCGAATCGGAACGTGACTACATTACCGCCAACGTGCGACTGGTCGAAAATCGCGAGCGGCGCATTCATCTACGCTCGACATTGCGCGAGACGGTGAAAGCGTCTCCGTTGACTGACTCGAGGCGGTTCGTAGCAGCCCTCGAGCATGGTTACCGGCATATGTGGCGCGACTGGTGCGATCGCCGGGCAGCACACCGTTGATCTTGACGCTGTCCGCGCGCCGAAGCGCAAGTTGTCTTATGCGGAGTTGACATGCCGAAAGTCAGCATCGCAATGGCGTCGTACAACCACCGGCCCTACGTCGCGGCCGCACTCCAGAGCGCACTCGATCAATCGTTCCAGGACTTCGAGATCATCGTGACCGATGACGGCTCGACCGATGGAACCGCGGAGGAAATTGCCACGATCCGCGATCGGCGCGTGTCGCTGGAGACGTCTCCAAGGAATTACGGCGGCTCGGTGGCGCTTAACTCGTCCATTCTGCGCTCACACGGAGAATACATTGCAGTCCTGAACTCCGACGATCTTTTTCTGCCTGGCAAGCTGCAACAGCAGGTCGAGTTCCTCGACGCCAACCCGCACATCGGTGCCGTTTTTGGTTATCCCACGTTCATTGACAGTGATGGAAACGCGTTGCCCGATGAAGCGACGTTTTATCGCGATACGTTTCGAGTACGAAACAGGTCGCGCGCCGAATGGCTCCGTCACTTCTTCTTTCTCGGCAATGTGCTTTGCCACCCGAGTGTACTCATACGTCGCCGATGCTACGACACGATAGGCTTGTACAACCCCGCGTTGGCGCAGATTCCCGACCTCGAGATGTGGATCCGTGTGTTGCATCGATTCGAGATACATCTGATGGAGACGCCGCTCGTCGGCTTTCGCATTCTGAAAGGCGATCAAAACGCGAGCGCGGGACGTCCCGACGCAATCGTGCGTGTGCAATGGGAATGGACGCACGTTCTGTCGCATTACCTTACGCTCGATAACGCTCTCCTCTCCGAAGTGTTTCCGGAATTGCCACGCGCTTTCCCCTCCTCGCCATACCCGCGCTGGATGACTCGCTTGGCGCGCTCTCGTCTCGACAAAGTGACCGGACAGCCCGAGGAGATGGCTCGCACAAACGTCAATCCCTCGCTCGGCGAAGGCGCGCGTGCGCCGCTTCCCTTTTTGTGGTTCCTTGGCGAACTGGCATGGCGAGTCGGAAAAGCACCGCATGTGCTTTTTGGCCTTGCCGTGATGCATCGTGCCATCGCCGATCTGAACGAGCCGTCCTATTTCCGTGATTTCATCGGACGCACCGGTTCGTACGATTTGTTCGACGTACTTTCGAAGGCGCCGCCAGGAGTGGACATCCCGAATCATTCCGTCCGACCGTGACCCTGTCGGTCATCATGTTGTCCTCGCGGGCACGCCGGCTACAGTCGTTTCGGGTTCGACATCACCGATGACGCACGCGCCGGCGCCAATGATCGCGTCATCGCCAATCACGATAGGCCGATCTCGTGATCCGTTTTTTATGCTGGCGCCAGTGCCGATGAACACGCGCTGTCCCATCGTCACCCATCCCGCGATATGAACGCCGGGCGAGAGCGTGCTGAAATCGCCGATATTCACGTCATGCGAAACCGAGCACATGACGTTGACGTGAACGTGTAGTCCGAGCACCAGATTCGCCGTCAGCACGCTGCCCGCGCAAACCACGCATCCCTCTCCAAGCGAAATCCAGGGGGACACTTCAACGCGCGGGTGCAACAACGAGACAAAGCGCAGCCCGGCGGCGCGGCATTTGGCGGCACTGCGTTCCCTCGACAACGGGTCCCCAATGGCGACGACAACTTGTGAACCAGGGTGACGGTGGGCGAAGTCTTCCAGTTGCATGACGCCAATGCCGTTGATGCTCTTCTCGACGGACTCCTGGTGATCGACGACGAACGTGAGCGCCGTCCCTTCGCCAAAGCACTCGCGCGCGAGCCACGCAATCTCGCGGCCGTGCCCTCCAGCACCAAAGATGGCAAGCGGACCGGCTCCGTCGAGCGGGGTGCAGAATCGCCTAGGCATTCACTGCCCGGATCTTGCGGAAGCGTCCCTTGGCTTTGACATTTTCGGATGCCAGTGCTCGGAGCACCGAGAGAATGCCGCCAATGTGACGTTCGTTGATGGTCGAGCCGTTCGGCAGCACGACTACGCGCTCGGCAATGCACATCGTATTGGGAAGCACGAGTCCGGCGTGGGGATAATAGGACCGATACGGTTCCATGTTGTGGCAGCCCGGCCAAAAGTACTTGCGAGCCAACACGTTTTCGGCATGCAGTGCCTCGATGATTTGGTCCCTGTTCACAGGAAACTCGGGGCCGATTTGGAGCACGATGTATTGATAGTTGTTGGATTCTGATTCGTCGTAGGCCAGGAGATCGAGACCATCGATGGCATCGATACCGGTCCGGTAGCGCAGGTAGTTGCGCCGGTTGATCTCGACAAAGGTGTCGAGTGCCTCCAGGTTCGTAATTCCCATCGCCGCGGACACCTCGGTCATCTTGCCATTCGTGCCGGGATAGATCACATTGTCGTAGCCCGCGAAACCAAAGTTGCGCATGAGCCGCACTTTGTCCGCAAGTGCAGCGTCATTCGTGACGATGGCTCCGCCTTCGAACGTGTTGAAGAACTTGGTTGCATGGAAACTGAAAACCTCGCATTGGCCGAAGCAGCCGAGCATTCGCTTGCCAGAGGAACAGCCGAATCCATGCGACGCGTCGTAGAGCAGTTTGAGGCCATGCTCGTCCGCGACGGCCTGTAATGCGTCGACGGCGGCGGGACGTCCCCAAAGATGAACACCGACGATACCGCTCGTCCTCGGCGTGATCATGCGTCGCACTGAGCTGGGGTCCAGATTGTGGGTCGATAAATCGATGTCGGCGAATATTGGTGTGATCTCCTGCCATTGCAGCGCGTGTGCGGTCGCGATGAAGGTATAGGACGGAACGATGACCTCGCCGGTGAGTTCCAGGGCGCGCGTCGCGATCTCCAGCGCGATGGTGCCGTTGCACATGGCGACGCAATGCTCGACGCCAAGATAGTCCGAGACCCTTTGCTCGAACTCTTGCAGGTACGGGCCATTGTTCGACAGCCAGCCACGATCGAGCATGTCGTTCGTTCGAATGAGGAATCGCGCGCGATCGCCGATGTTGGGCCGGCCCACGTGAAGTGGCTCGTCGAAAAGCGGCGCCGCGCCGTTGATCGCCAGGTCGTCCGCTGTCTTGATCGTTTTCATGGCGAAAGTGCGCTCGTCTTTGTCACGATAGGCTTTTCTAGGTATTTCCGGCCCGCTCTTCGGGGAACGCGAGCACCGCATAAGCGCACTTCCCCTCGAAGATGTCGGTATCTCGCCGGTAGAAATTCGCGGGATTATGCAAGCCCAGGGTCATGTTCCGGCATGCGTAGCCATATCCTTCCAGTCGCTCGATCATCGTCTCACCGCTTGCTCTGTCGGCCATCTCGAGAAACAAAGTGGGCCGGAGTTTCCAGAGCACCGCCTCCGCGCCGGTCAGCACGTCAACGTTCGCGCTTGCGGCGTTTACCTTCACGAGACCGAGCCTGGCGAGCCGCAATTCGTCGAGCGTCTCATTTCCGATGCTCCGCTGCATGACGGTCACGTTTTCCGCGCCCGCGGTATCGAGATTCCTTCGAAGCACGTTGCGCAGAAGTGCATCGTCTTCGTAGAGCATCAAGTGCCCCTTCGGTCCCAGAAGGGATGCGAGGAACACCGCGTGCGCGCCGATACCGGCGTTGGCTTCAACTACCGCCATATCGGGTCGGACGAGGCGTGCGAGTAGGTTGACTGCAGCTTCGAGATACTCGCCATACCAGTGCAGTGATTTGCCGACAGGATCGTCGTGCGGTCGATACTGAAGGAGTCCGTGACGCGTCTCCGCGACCAGGAACATGTCGGGTCTTACGCCACCGCATGCGGCGGCGGGAACATCGAGCTCGCGGTTGACTGCCACAGGGGCAAATGAAGGTTCGCTGCGAAAGACAGCGGCGTTATCGCGTTTCTTCGAAATCGCGTCTTGCAGCGCCGTGGCAACACGTCGAATGACGTCGTTCCAGTCGCCCTGCCGGTGCTGCCGAAAGAGACGCATCGTGGGATACCACGGGCTCGTATCTCCGACGCCCATCCAGCGGAAGTCGGGCGGCGTTGGCAGCAATGCCCACGTCTCCTTCCCCAAGGCGCCCGCGAGGTGCAGAACGGCGGTGTCGACACCGATTACGAAATCGAGGGCATCGATGAGCGCGGCGGTGTCGTCGAAGTCCGAAAGCTCGTCCGTAAAGTCGGCGAGCGTTTCGCCAAATGCCGAGTCCGCCGCCTGTGCACCCGCATCGCCTTTTTGCAGCGATACGAACTGCACGCCGGCTTGCCTGGTCAAAAACGCAAGCATCTCGGGTGGGATCGAGCGATCACTGTCACGCGGGTGATTCGGGTTTCCGGCCCAGACCAGCCCAACCTTCCAACCGCTGGTTCCGCGCAGCCGCTCGGCCCATCGCGCCGTGAGCTTCGGATCCGACTCGATGTACGGTGTTGCCGCGGGAATGGTCGCCACGTCGGTGCCGAACACCCGTGGAAGGCTCAATAGATGGACGTAGTAGTCGAACGGTGGCAACGGCTCGCCCAAAGGTATAACTCGATCGATGCCTCGTAAGCGGCGCCCGAGACGAGCGAGCCCTTCGGGAACACGCAGCAGCACCGTCGCCCCCAATGCCTTCAGCATCGCTGCGTAACGAACGAATTGAATCGTATCCCCGGAACCCTGCTCCGCCTGCAGCAGGATCGTGTGCCCTTCGAGATTTTGACCACTCCATACCGGCTTTTGATGCCGCTCGCGAGCAGATCGGAACGGCTCCTGCAACCATCGGTATTCGTAGTGGCACCAACCATCGCGCATGCGTCCGGAGCGAATCAACACACCCGCATAGGCAAAGTGACCGGCTGGCAACGGGTTTGCCGGAAGATGACGCTCGTAGAGTGCGATGGCTTCGTCGATTCGGCCGTTGTCGGCGAGCTCTACGGCCAGGTTGATGAAATTGTCGGCGCCTTGGCCCGTGGCGATTTCGATGCGGTCCGCGCGCTCGAACGCCGAGAGTGCCTCGCGCGAACGCCGCTGGCGTGAGAGCGCGACACCGAGGTTCGTCCAGCCGATGGCGTTCTCCGGGCGAATCTCGATTGCCCGCC
>Ga0070731_10004006_pt1 | contig 12939 bp, 14 predicted proteins | sample Coa_R1_2_FD_66448 | JGI IMG/M metagenome (GOLD analysis project Ga0070731, IMG submission 66448) | Surface soil microbial communities from Centralia Pennsylvania, which are recovering from an underground coalmine fire - Coalmine... | ecosystem: Environmental > Terrestrial > Soil > Unclassified ... | reverse complement strand
GTCGAGGAAGGCCTTCAGCGCGTCGCGCAGGCCCATCACGCGCGGCACGCCGCACGCGTCCAGCACGTTGAGGTTGAGCGGCGCGCGCAGCTCCAGGTCGGTCGCGCGGAACAGCGATTCCATCAGCACGTCGGGATCGACGTTGCGCGACTTGGGCTCCAGCACGAGGCGCACGGTCTCGGCCGATTCCTCGCGCATGTCGCCGAGCAGCGGCAGCTTCTTCTCGTCGAGCAGCTGGGCGATCTTCTCGACGAGGCGGGATTTCGGCACGAGATAGGGGATCTCGGTGACGACGAGCTGCCAGGTCCCCTGCCCCAGCGACTCCTTCACCCAGCGCGCGCGCAGGCGGAAGCTGCCGCGGCCGGTGGCGTAGGCCTCGCGGATATTGTCCGCGGTCTCGACCAGCACGCCGCCGGTCGGGAAATCGGGGCCGCGGACATGGGCCAGCAGCTCGTCGAGAGCGCAATCCGGCTTGGCGATCAGCAGGCGCAGCCCGTCGCAGAGCTCGCCCAGATTGTGCGGCGGGATCGATGTCGCCATGCCGACGGCGATGCCGTTGGCGCCGTTCGCCAGCAGGTTCGGGAAGCGCGCCGGCAGCACCACCGGCTCCTCGCCGTGGCCGTCATAGGTGGTGCGGAAATCGACCGTGTCGTCGTCGATCCCGTCCATGAGCGCCTGCGCCACCGCGGTCAGGCGGCTCTCGGTGTAGCGCATGGCGGCGGGGTTATCGCCGTCGATATTGCCGAAATTCCCCTGCCCGTCGATCAGCGGGTAGCGCTGCGCGAAATCCTGGGCGAGGCGAACCAGCGCCTCGTAGATCGCCACATCGCCGTGCGGGTGGTAGTTGCCCATCACGTCGCCGACGATCTTGGCGCATTTGCGGTAGGCGGCGGCCGGGTCGAGCCGCAGCTGGCGCATCACCCAGAGGAGGCGGCGATGGACCGGCTTCAGCCCGTCGCGCACATCCGGCAGCGAGCGCGCCATGATGGTCGAAAGCGCGTAGGAAAGATAGCGCTCGCCCAGGGCGTCGCTGAGCTCGGTATCGCGGATCTCGCCCGCCGCGGAAGAGGACATCACCGGATATAGCCACGCAGGGGCTCAGGGCGTCAATCTGTTGCGGTATCCTCTCCCTCTCCGCCCCTTGGGGCGGAGAGGGTCGGGGTGAGGTGGGGCGAAGCGTGAGATCTCGCCGGCATGTCTGTCGGCGCTTCAGGGCTCCCGACGGGCACCGGTGGTTCCCCCACCTCACCCTGACCCTCTCCGCCCCCGAGGGCGGAGAGGGAATGGAGCCGCCGCAGCCGGTCGACGAACCGGCCGCGGGCCGGCGGCAGCGCGGCACCGAGGGCGTGACGCTCAAGGAAGGAGCCGGTGAGGTCGAACCCGTCGAGCAAGTCCTGCACCCCGTCGCCGCCGGATCCGCTCCCGCCGAGGACCCGCGGCAGGACGAGCAGCCGGTCCTTATACTGCCCGGCGCCGGCAAGCGAGACGGCGCGGCCGGTCTTGGGCGAGACATAGGCGAGGTTGGACGTTGTCCCGGTGACGGCGCAGGCGGAGAGGTCGAGGCCGAACCCCAGCTCGGCGAGAAGCTCCCGCTCGAAGCGGAGATATTCCGCGGGATAGGTCTCGCCGACCTCGATCTCGGCCAGCACGCGCACCAGCGACCCGTAGACCGCGGGATGCGACGCGCGCTCCGGCAGCGCCGCCTCGACGAGCGCGGTCGCGGCTTCGAGGCAGGCGAGCCGCAGCGGATTGTCCATCACCTTGGCCGCCGTGTACCCGACCGGCTCCAGCCGCAGCAATCCCAGATGCTCGGCCAGCCGCGCCTGCCAATGCGCGACCACCCGGTTGCCCGGCTCGTAGATGCCGCGCTCCCGGCTCTTCGCGCCGCCGCGGACGAGGCCCTTATGCGCGCCGTGCTGCCGCGTCAGCAGCGCGACGACGAGGCTGCCCTCGCCGTGCCGGCGGGCGCCGAGAACGATGGCGTCGTCGGTCCAGTCCATGGGGGTCAGCGGTCTGGAGCGGAGGGTTTCATGGATCGAGGATCAACGACCGAACATCGGAGGCGGTCAACGCCGCATGTGCGCATCGCGGAGAACTCCTCGGATGCCGCGCCGATCCCGCATCTCTCCTCTCGCGAGCCGAATTCGCCAATAGCAATTTTCCGTGTTGGCACGCTGTTCGCTATAAGCGAATATCGCCGCGTGCAACTGATCGTCCTGCCTGCCGCCGCATCGGGCCTCCGCACCCTGCCGGGTCACGATGCGGCAGCGATGATCGGGAAGCTCAAGCTCTTCGCGGCCGATCCCCATGCCAAGCATGGCTGGGCCAAGGCCTTCGCGGGCGGCAAGGGACGCATCCGCCACGGCGACTGGCGGGCGACGTACCTGATCGACGCGAAGGCCGGAACCGTGACGATCGTCACCGTGAAGCACAGACGGGAGGTTTACCGATGAACGACACGATCACCCTCAGCCGAGCGGATTACGAAGCCATGGTCGAGCGCATCGAGGATCTCGAGGATCAGCTCGACCTGCTGCGCTTCGAGCGGCGCATCGAAGCCGTGGGGTTCGCGGAAGCGACGAAGGATGCTCTCGACATCGCCCTCGTCGACCGGCTCGTCGCCGGCGAGAGCCCGGTCCGCATCTGGCGCGAGCACCGCGGCTTGTCGGCCAAAGCGCTCGCCGATAAGGCGAGGATCAGCCCCCCGTATCTTTCCGAAATCGAGGCCGGCCGGAAGCCCGGCAGCGCCGCGGCGCTGGCCGCGCTCGCCAAAGCGCTGGAGATCGGGATGGAGATGCTGGTCCGGTGAGCGGCCGGGATCGGCTCGACGTTATGACCAGGCGCCCGTCACGAGCCGCCTCCCTCGCCGGGCACCGCGGCACGCACATCCGTTTTGGCAAAATCGCTTCCCTTGAAGAGCAGCGGATGGTCAATGGCCACGGCGAGTGCGTAGGAAAAGCAGTCGCCGATGTTCAGTCCCGCCGGATGGCGCCCTTTGCCGTACCGGCGGAACGCCTCGATAGCAAGATCCGCGTGGTGCGGAGTGACGGCGACGACCTCGAAGCCGCCGCTTCCCAGCAGACGCTCAAGATCGTGCCGCCCGGGCTCTCCCTTGCGGCTCTCAATGACAAACGACAGTTCGACGCGCGTCACGGCCGAGATCAGCCGCGCATGCGCTTCGCCGAGAACCCTGGCAATCGGTTCCGCGTCCCGCTCGGCCAAGAGGATGGCGACGATGGCCGAGGTATCGACGACCATCACCACATACCGTTTTCGTCGTAGCCGACGATCTCGTCCGGGCTGCGCGTGTCGAGGTCCGGCAAGGCGGCGCAATGCCGGCCGATCTCCATCAGCTGGTCGGCGAGCCGGGCGCGCTCTCCTCGGCGCAAGCGCACGCGCTCCAGCCGTTCGGCCAGGGCGACACGGATGGCGTCGGTCAAGGTCTCTCCGGTGAGAGCCGCCACGGCCCGCGCGAGCCGATCGGTCTCCTTGTCCTTCAGGCTGAGCGCCATCCAAGCCCCATGCTTCTAGAAATCGGGCTCACATATAGAATGGGGCGTCGCCGCCGTCGAGGCTCAGTTTCCGCGCGGTGCCGCCCTACCCCGCCAGCGCCACCTCGTAATGCGCGTCGGTCTTTTCGGCGATCTCGTCGACGGTCACGCCGGGCGCCAGCTCGGTCAGCCGCATGCCGAGCTCGTCGATGGTGAAGACCGCGAGATCCGTCACCACCATATCGACCACCGCCTCGCCGGTCAGCGGCAGGGTGCAGCGGCGGAGCAGCTTCTTCTCGCCTTTGGCAGTGTGCTCCATCAGCACGATCACCCGCTTCACGCCGGCCACCAGATCCATGGCGCCGCCCATGCCCTTGATCATGGATCCGGGGATCATCCAGTTGGCGAGGTCGCCGTTCTCGGCCACCTGCATGGCGCCCAGCAGCGCCACGTCGATATGGCCGCCGCGGATCATGCCGAAACTGTCGGCGCTGGAGAAATAGCTCGTCGTCGGCAGCTCGGTGATGGTCTGCTTGCCGGCATTGATGAGGTCGGGATCCTCGTCGCCCTCGTAGGGGAACGGGCCCATGCCGAGCATGCCGTTCTCGCTCTGCAGCTGCACGCTCACGCCCGCGGGGATGTAGTTCGAGACCAGCGTCGGGATGCCGATGCCGAGATTGACGTAGAAGCCGTCCTTCAGCTCCCGGGCGGCGCGCGCCGCCATCTCCTCGCGTGTCCAGGCCATGGTATCTCTCCCGTTCAGGCGGCCGGCCGCGGCCGGGTGGTCACTTTCTCGATCCGCTTCACGGCGTCCGGCACGTGGACGATGCGCTGCACGAAGACACCGGCGGTGTGGATCGTGTCGGGATCGAGCTCGCCGGGCTTGTGGAGGTGCTCGACCTCAGCCACCGTGACGTGGGCCGCGGTCGCCATCACCGGATTGAAGTTCCGCGCCGTCTTCCGATAGACGAGATTGCCCTCTGTATCGCCCTTCCAGGCATGGACGATCGCGAGATCGGCGACGAGCCCGGTCTCCATCACGTATTTCTTGCCGTCGAACTCGCGGACTTCCTTGCCCTCGGCGACCAGCGTGCCGACGCCGGTGGGGGTGAAGAAGGCGGCGATGCCGGCGCCGCCGGCGCGGCAGCGTTCGGCCAGCGTGCCCTGCGGGTTGAACTCGATCTCGAGCTCGCCGGCCAAATACTGCTGGGCGAAGAGCTTGTTCTCGCCGACATAGGACGCGATCATCTTTTTGATCTGCCGCGTCTCGAGCAGCACGCCCAGCCCGTCGCCGTCGATCCCGGCATTGTTCGAGACGATGGTCAGGCCCTTCACGCCGGCATCGCGGATGGCGCGGATCAGGGTCTGCGGCACGCCGCAAAGCCCGAACCCGCCGGCCATGATCAGCATGTCGTTGTGCAGCAGGCCGGCCAGCGCCGCCGTGGCATTCTCATGGACCTTCTTCACGGTGATAGACCTCGCCGCGGGTGGTGGCACGCGAGCAGCCTGATAGGCAGGCCGCCCGACCCTGTCAACGTGAGGGAAGCACGCGGGTGCCCTGTCCGGCTTGAACGGCTTCGACGGGCCGGCTGACGCGACGCTTCACTTCGCCTCGGTATCGGGGCGCATCACCGCGTCGGCGAAGACTTCCCACTGCCCGGCCTTGTTCTTCTGCTCCATGCGCCACTGCCAGGTGCCCTGCGCCTTGTCCCAGCGGAAGGTCGTGTGGAAGGGACCGTCGGGGTATTCGAAGACGAAGGCGATCGCGTCGCCGTCGCGCTTGCCGTAGCCCAGCGTTTCCGACCACCTGCCGCCGAAGATGTCGAGCCAATGCGCGACGTAGCGCTCGCTGACCGCATCCCAGCCGATATAGGGCTCGGCCTCGTAGGCCGGGGATGCGCCGGACGCGCCTGCCGAGGCGGTCTCGTGGAGCATGAGGAACTGATGCCCCAGCACCCAGCGCGCCTCGACGCGCTGGTCCGCCGGCTTGCCGCCCATCGTGCCGGTCAGGTGCCAGGTGCCGACCATGTGGTCGAGCAGGTCGTCGGAGAGTCCGGCACCGGCGGCCGGTCCCGGCGGGACCGCGATGGCGGCCAGCACCGGAAGAACGAAGCCGTATCGGCGGATCGCGCTGCGCATGGCCCCTTGCCCCAACCCCCTTGTGCCTGCGCCGCCGAGATTAGGCCGACCGTACCCTTTGCGTCACGAACTCGTGACGGCGGCGGCTTGCCGTGTCCGTAGCGCGCGCTGCCCTGGCATGGAAGTTGCCGAACGGTTACATCGTTCCAGGGGGACGCGATCGGGGGGAGCGATGCGGGGGATCGTCGGCATCCTGGTGCTGCTGCTGCTGGCCTGGGCCATGAGCGAGGATCGCTGGCGCGTGCCCTGGCGCGCCGTCGTCGGCGGCGTGGCGCTGCAATTCGTGCTGGCGGTCGTACTGCTCCACCTGCCGGGCGCGGCTTCCGCCTTCCTGCTGCTCAACCGCGGCGTCGAGGCGCTCCAGGCGGCGACCGATCAGGGCACGCGCTTCATCTTCGGCTATCTCGGCGGCGGCGCCACGCCCTGGGACGCGGCGCACCCGGAGGCCGGGTTCATCCTCGCGTTCCAGGCGCTGCCGCTGGTGCTGGTGATCAGCGCGCTGGCCTCCGTGCTGTTCTACTGGGGCATCCTCCAGCGCATCGTCGCCGGCTTCGCCTGGTGCCTGCGCCGCTCGATGGGGGTGGGCGGCGCGCTGGGGCTGGGCGCGGCCGTGCATGTCTTCGTGGGCATGACGGAATCGCCGCTGCTGATCCGGCCCTATCTCAAGGGCCTGTCGCGCGGCGAGATGTTCGCGCTGATGAGCTGCGGCATGGCCGGGATCGCCGGCACGGTGATGGTGATCTACGCCACCTTGCTCAAGTCGGTCGTGCCGGACTCGCTCGCCAACATCCTGATCGCCGGCGTCATCAGCACGCCGGCGGCGCTGGCGGTCGCCGGTCTGATGATCCCGTTCCGGCCCGATCCCGAAGGCGAGCGGCACCTCTCCGTGCCCCACCCGCCGTCCAGCACGCTCGACGCCATCGTCAAGGGGACGTTCGACGGCGTGCCGCTGCTGGTCGGCATCGTCATCATGCTGCTGGTGATGGTGACGCTGGTGTCGCTCCTCAACATGACGCTGGGCCTGCTGCCGCATTGGGGCGACGCGCCGATGACCATCCAGCGGATCCTGGCGTGGGGCTTCCGGCCGCTGGTCTGGCTGATCGGCGTGCCCTGGGAGGAGAGCGAGACCGCGGCGGCGCTGATGGGCACCAAGACGGTGCTCACGGAATTTGCCGCCTACATCCAGTTTTCGCAGCTGCCGCCCGAGGCGCTGTCGCCGCGGTCGCGGCTGATCATGACCTACGCGCTGTGCGGCTTCGCCAATTGCGGCAGCGTCGGCATCCTGGTGGGCGGCGTCGGCGTCATGGTGCCGGACCGCCGCGCCGAGATCGTCGAGCTCGGCCTGCGCTCGCTGGTCTCGGGGACCATCGCGACGATGACCAGCGGGGCGGTGGCGGGGATGTTGTAGGGGTCCATCCGCAGATGACGCGGATGGGCGCAGATCGGTTCGGGGAATCCGCGATCGCAGCGAGCACCAATGACCGATGGCCGTGCCTGGTTCTCGGATCTGCCTTCTCTTCATCTGCGGACATCTGCGTCATCTGCGGATAGACCCCCACCCCGGCCCTCCCGCGGTCGCGGCTAGGGCATGCACACTTTTCCCCTGCTGCGGCCGAACCTCCCTCTCCGCCCCCGGGGGCGGAGAGGGTCGGGGTGAGGTGGGGCGGCGATGACTCTCGGGTGCCTTGCCGCGGCGTGCCGAACGGCCAGGACATGACCGGAGTGCGACGGCTTGCGTCCTTCGTCCCCCACCTCACCCTGACCCTCTCCGCCCCCGAGGGCGGAGAGGGGATCCGGCCGGTGCGCCAGAGACGACATGTGCACGGCCCTAGCGCGTCGCGGGAGAGGAAGATGGCGGCGCTTGCGGGGGAGGACCGGGTGGAGGTACCTCCACTGCGCAAGCCCTGTCACGACCGCCGGACCCCCGCCACATGCTCTGCCTCGTCACCGGCGCGACCGGGTTCGTCGGATCCGCGGTCGCGCGGAAGCTGCTTGCAGCGGGCCACGAGGTGCGCGTGCTGGTGCGCGCCGGCAGCGACCGCCGCAACATCGCCGGCCTGCCCGTCGCCGAGGCGATCGGCAGCCTGTCGAAGCCGGAAACCCTGCCGCCGGCGGTCGAGGGCGTCGAGGCGCTGTTCCATGTCGCTGCCGACTACCGGCTGTGGGTCCCCGAGCCGGACGCCATGTACCGGGCCAATGTCGACGGCACGCTGGCGCTGATGGAGGCGGCGCTGGCCGCCGGCGTGCGCCGGATCGTCCACACCTCGAGCGTCGCCACGCTGGGCCTGCTGCCCGGCGGCGCCAGCGCCGACGAGGCAACGCCGGTCGGGCTCGACGACATGGTCGGCCCCTACAAGCGCTCGAAATACCTGAGCGAGCAGGCGGTACGGCGGCTGGTCGAGGAACGCGGCCTGCCGGCGGTGATCGTCAATCCTTCCACGCCGATCGGTCCGCGCGACGTGAAACCGACGCCGACCGGCCGCATCATCGTCGAGGCGGCGACGGGACGGATGCCGGCCTATGTCGATACCGGGCTCAACTTCGCGCATGTCGACGACGTGGCGGAGGGCCACCTGCTGGCCTTCGAGAAGGGCAGGATCGGGGAGCGCTACATCCTCGGCAGCGAGAACCTGACGCTGGCCCAGGTACTGGCCATCGTCTGCCCGCTCGGCGGCCGCAAGCCCCCGACGATCAAGCTGCCGGCAGGGCTGGTCCTGCCGATCGCCTACGGGGCAGAGGCGGTGGCGCGGCTGACGGGCCGCGAGCCTTTCGTCACGGTCGACGGCGTGCGGCTTGCCCGCAAGAAGATGTTCTTCACGATCGACAAGGCGCGCCGCGACCTCGGCTACCAGCCGAGGCCGGCAGCCGAGGGATTCGCGGACGCGGTGACTTGGTTCCGCGACAACGGATATTTGAAGTGATCAGACCTTGTGGGTGCGGTGATGATGAGCGGCGGCGTGGTGATGATGCGCCGCCGCGCGGTGAACATGGCGTGCATGCGTGGCGTGATGCGCATGATGCGGGGCGTGATTGGCGGCCAGGGCAGGCAGGCTCGCCGTGCCGAAAAGGATGGCGGCGGCGGCGTAGGCGATGAACTTCATCAAACTCTCCCAAGGAACGGAACGCTGTAAGCGTATCACAAGTGTCCGCCAGAATAATCTCACCCCAGTCCTTAGGGCAATCTTACAAACTACTGATCGAACGTCGAATTCCTTGGAGAAAGATAACATTCTCGTAAGTGGGGCATGTTCATCGTAAACTTGCCCTCATTACGGGAAGACACCCCCCTTATAACGCCGAAATGGTCTCGCTCGGCGGTTCCTCGAACCCGCATGAGGCGAGCGCAGGCTTCATCTGGCGCGGTATCGGCGCGGTGGCGGCGACGATTCGGTCCGGGCCCAGCGCGAATCGCACGGCGCGAGCATGGAGATGGAGGCGTTCGCCCGGATATCCGGGCCTGCCGTAAAGCGGATCCGCGACGACGGGATGGCCGAGCGCGACGCAATGCACACGGAGCTGATGCATGCGGCCGGTCTCCGGCACGAGCTCCAGCCAGCTCCGCCCATCGCCACGGCCGAGCACGCGCCAACGTGTCGCCGCCGCCTTGCCGCGCCGGTCGGCGACAACCGACCGGAGCCCGCCGCGCACGACCTCGCGCAGAGCGAGCGCCACCCTGCCCTCCGCAACTGCGACCTCGCCTTCAACGACTGCCCAATAGACCTTCTCGACCGCGCCGTCCGCAAAGAGCCCGTTGAGCCGGCGCAGCGCCGCCGGGTGGCGGCCGAGGACGAGGCAGCCGGTGGTGTCGCGGTCGAGCCGATGCGCCGGAACCGGCGCCGTGGCCAGGCCGAAGCGCAAGCCCTCCAACGCGGACTCGAGCGTCCGCCCGGCGCCCGGCGCCTGATGCACGGCGACACCCGCCGGCTTGTCGACGACCAGCACGTCGGCGTCGCGGTAAAGGACTGGCAGCGTGTCGCTCATCTCCGGATACTCTCCATGGCGCGTCGAGCAGAGATCAGGCTCCCGCTCGACGAGCGTCCGTATGTGTCACCTTCCGGCAACGGCGAGGCCGGCACCAATGCCCGGTGTTGCAATACCGTGGCACTTTTGCCTCGAAATCTTTAGAATCGCGATCAAAGCAACTGACCTGGGGAGGATTCCTTGGTGATTCGTCGTTACGCCGTTACCGCACTCGGGGCGCTCGCCGCTGCCGGCATCGGAACTCACGCCCACGCCGCCGGGTTTGCGCTGGGCGAGAATTCAGCCATCGAAAGCGGCGAAGCCGATTCCGGGGCCGCGGCCGCCGCCGACGATCTTTCGACCGTCACCACCAATCCCGCCGGCATGACCTATTTCTCCGGGGTCAACGCCATGGCGACCACGCACTTCATCGATCCCAGCGGCAGCTTCTCGCTGACCGGCGCACGGACCAATATCGGGCCGCTGCCGATCCCCGAGTCGGGCGGCGCCGGGCCCGATCCCACGCGTACCGCCTGGGTCCCATCGGCCTATATGGTCGTGGCGCCCGCACCGGATATCCGCCTCGGGTTGGGGGCGAGCGTGCCGTTCGGCCTGACCACGAACTGGGCGTCGGACAGCGCCGCGCGCTACCAGGCGGAGGTCTCGAAGGTCGAGTCCTTCGACCTCAATCCCAGCATCGCCTACAAGGTCGCGCCCTGGCTGTCGCTCGGCGCCGGGTTCTCGGCGCAGTGGACGAAGGTCCAGCTGTCGAACGCGATCGATTTCGGCACGCTGGTGCCGCTGTCGCTCGAGCAGCTCGGCCTGATCGGGCCGCAGCAGGCGGCGGCGCTGCTGGCCGCCGGATCCGGCCGGACCATCAACGACGGGCATGCCTATGTCAGCGGCTCGTCCTGGGAGGCCGGGTACGATTTCGGCGCGATCGTCGAGCCGATGCCGGGCATGCGGATCGGCGCCTCCTACCGCTCGGGGATCGACCACGCGATCTCCGGCCTGGCGAACTTCACCGTGCCCCAGCAATACGCTCGGCTCATCGCGGCGACCGGCCAGTTCACGAACACCAACGCCAATGCGACACTGAACCTGCCCGACAACTTCATGATCGGCATCAGCGACGACGTCACGCCCGACCTGACGCTCAACCTCAATTACAAATGGACCGGCTGGAGCCGGTTCCAGCAGATCGCCGTCGGCTTCGGCAACCCGCGCCAGCCGGGAGTCATCGAGCCGGAGAACTATCAGGACACGTCGACGATCGCCGTGGGCGGCAGCTACAAGGGGTTCGATCCGCTGACGCTGCGCGCCGGCTTCGCGTACGACGAATCGCCGGTGCAGGACCAGTTCCGCGATCTCCGCCTGCCCGACGCCGACCGCTACTGGCTCACCATCGGCGCCACCTACAAGCTGACGCCGAACATCGCGCTGTCGGGCAGCTACCAGCACCTCTTCTTCGGCGATGCAGGGGTCAACCACTCGACCACCTTCGTGCCGGGCGTCGTGAACACGGTGACCGGCAGCGCCGATACCTCGGCGGACCTGATCGCCGCGGAGGTCTCGGTCAGCTTCTAAACGACGGCTGTCATTGCGAGCCGCAGGCGAAGCAATCCAGAAGTCCGGGACCGCGTCCCTGGATTGCTTCGCTCCGCTCGCAATGACGTCCGATAATCCTTACTCGCCCGGCGCCGCGACCGGCCGGGGGCGGGGCCGGTGCCCGCTCACCTCGGCGGCAGCGTCGGGATCGAGGCTGGTATAGGAGCCAAGTCCGGCCAAAGTCGCGGCCGCGACGACGAAAAAGGCCATTCGGAAATCCTCCGGCAGCGGTCCCGCCGCCTCGCCGTGGCGCAGCGCGATCGCCACGTGCAGCAACAGGGCGCCGAAGGCGACGCCGATGCTGAGCGTCACCTGCTGCGCCATGCCGTAGAGGCTGGTGGCAGCGCTCATCTGCGGCGGCGGCACGTCGGCATAGGCGATGACGTTGAGCCCGGTGAACTGCAGCGAGCGGACGAAGCCGCCGCCCACCAGCACGAGCAGCATGACCCAGACCGGCGTCGCCGGCGTGAATAGGCCGCAGGCGGCGATCGAGATCGCGGCCAGGACCGTGTTGCCGATCAGCACGGTGCGGAAGCCGAACCGGCGCAGGACCGGCCCGGCCGTCATCTTCATCGCCATCGCGCCGGCCGCCGCGGCGAAGGTCAGCAGGCCGGAGGCGAAGGCGGTCATGCCGAAGCCGATCTGCAGCATCAGCGGCAGCAGAAACGGCATCGCGCCGATTCCGAGCCGCAGGAAGCCGCCGCCGACCGCCGAGGCGCGGAAGGTCGGGATGCGGAAGAGCGTGAGGTCGAGCAGCGGCCGCTTCCAGCGCCGCGCGTGCCAGATCGTCAGCCAGCCGAGCACCAGCCCGGCCGCGAAGAGCAGCCAGCCGCCGCCATCGCCCGGCGCCCGGCCGATCACGTCGAGCCCGTAGACGAGCCCGGCCAGCGAGAAGCCGGACAGGAAGAACCCCGCGACGTCCAAGGGCTGCCGCTCCTCCTCCCGCGTGTCCGGGATGAAGAGCGAGACCAGCGTGACGCCGAGCAGCCCGATCGGCAGGTTGATGAAGAAAATCCAGCGCCAGGAGAAATAGGTCGTGATGAAGCCGCCGACCGGCGGCCCCAGCACCGGCCCCAGCATCGAGGGCACGGTCAGCCAGGCCATCGCCTGGACCAGCTGGGACTTCTCGACATTCCGCAGCAGCACCAGCCGCCCTACCGGCACCATCATCGCGCCGCCGATGCCCTGCAGGACCCGCGCGCCGGTCAGCGCGGCAAGATTCCCCGAGATGCCGCAGAGCAGCGACCCCAGCGCGAAGAGGCAGATCGCCGCGCGAAACACCTGGCGGGCGCCGAACCGGTCGGAGAGCCAGCCGCTGACCGGGATGAACATCGCCAGGCTCAGCATGTAGGCGGTGATCGCCAGGTTCAGCCGCACCGCCGTCGTGCCGAGCGACACCGCCATCGACGGCAGCGCGGTCGCGATCACCGAACCGTCGAGCTGCTCCATGAACATCGCGCAGGCCACGATCAGCGCGAGGAACGCAGGACGCCGGGGGCCGGAGAGAAGCATGGTCCATGACATGCGCGCGTGCCCTCGCCCGGACAAGCGCTGGCACAACAAGGCGGGTCTGTGGCGATGCCGCCCGCTCCCGCCGGCGGAAGCTCGCGGCCCCTCGCCCGCATTGCGCACGTCTGTCCGGGGAATCGAAATCGGTTGCAGGCGCCGCTTCGGAGGCTCTCTTTTGTCGTCATGGCCGGCCCCAGAGCCGGCCATCCACGTGGCTCCGCGACACGGAACG
>Ga0070731_10004005_pt1 | contig 12945 bp, 8 predicted proteins | sample Coa_R1_2_FD_66448 | JGI IMG/M metagenome (GOLD analysis project Ga0070731, IMG submission 66448) | Surface soil microbial communities from Centralia Pennsylvania, which are recovering from an underground coalmine fire - Coalmine... | ecosystem: Environmental > Terrestrial > Soil > Unclassified ... | reverse complement strand
GTCGTGTAAAGGGTCTGGCCGACGAGCAAACCGGTCAGCCGTTGATCCACCAGGATGGTGCGATTGCCGTTGTTCCAGTCCAGTGCGAGCAGCCCGGATTCACCGGGTTGCACCCGGGCGGCCGCCCGATCCAAATCGGCATGTGAAAGCGGCTTTTTTCCGCCGGGCTGGATGTAATGAACCCACCAGTTAAAAATATCGCCCACGGCCGACTGGCCGGCTTCGAGTCCGTAAAAGCCGGGCAGGACGCTGCCGTTGACGATGCCGCAAAGACCTGGGATGTCCGCAAGTTTCTCCGTGTCCGGCCAGACCGCAATGTCGCAGGTGCTGGTACCGATGATTTTTACCAGCGCACCGGGAGCGACCCCGGCGCCGATGGCGCCCAGATGCGCGTCAAACGCGCCGACGGCAACCGGAAGGCCAGCACTCAAACCGGTTTTCTTCGCCCAGGCCGCCGTCAAACCGCCCACGGCGGAATCCACCGCCCGCACCCGCGGGCAAAGGCGTTTGCGCAACGCGCCGAGTTGGGGATCCAATTGCAAAAGGAATTCAGCATCCGGATAACCGCCCCAGCTTTTGTTGAACATCGCCTTGTGGCCGGCGGCACAGATGCCCGCGCTCAATTTTCGCGGCGCTTCCGTGCCCGTCAGGGCGGCAGGAACATAATCGGCCAGCTCCAGCCAGGAATTCGCCGCCGCAAACACCTCCGGGGCGGTCCGCAAACAATGGAGAATCTTGCTCCAGAACCATTCGCTGGAATAAACCCCGCCACATTTCGCCAGATATTGCGGGCGGATTTTTCCGGCCAGACCGGTGATTTCCGCGGCTTCCGCCACGCCGGTGTGGTCTTTCCATAACCACGCCATGGCGGCCGGATTTTTGGCAAATTTTTTGTTGAAGGCCAGCGGCTGGCCGGCGGAATCCACGGGCAACGGCGTGCTGCCGGTCGTGTCCACGCCCAAGCCGACAACCTGGGCCGGCTGAAAACCGCGCACGTGCTTTCCCGCATCGGCCAGCGCCTTTTGGATGGTGACTTCCGCGCCTTTGATGTAATCGGCGGGATGCTGCCGTGCCAGATTCGGATCGCGCGACAAAATCACGCCGGCCGTGCCGTGTTCATAATTCCAGACCGCCGTGCCCACTTCGCGGCCGTTGGCGGTATTGACAATCAGTGCGCGTACGGAATTGGTTCCATAATCGAGACCGATGGTGTACTTCCCGGGCATAAATGCGATTTATTTTTATTCGTCCTGACGGTAAAAAACCAGACCTATTTGCCTGCCTTCGTGTCGGCGGCCGCCTTGTTTTCCCAAACCGCCAATCGGGCCGACTCCTGGTCCCATTGATGTTTGATTTCAGCCTCCTGTAACCTCCAGGCAGACGGGGAAAGCACGTGCCAATAGACGGTATAGCGCTGGTGTGTTACGCGATAAAAAGGCACCAACGTGACATCGTCGGGATGCCCCAGATTCTTCGTGCGGAAGGTCAGCGGCTGGCCGGTGGGCCGGATGTGTTTGAGCAAGGACGATTCGTCCGCCACCCACACCGGCACCGGCACCGCCGGCCACCTCACAAACTTGGTTTGGTCCTGCGCGTACGGATCCGCGGGCATGCCGTTCGTGCCCAGTTCGCCGGCCAGCACAATCGGCCCGTAAAGCACAGCCACCATGTCCTTCGTCCCCGGCAACGGTTCAAGATGCAGCTTCATTGGCAACCGGACTTCCACGTGGTCGCCTTCACTCCATACGCGATCAATGGTCACGTAAGAGCCGGGCGTGCCGGAAATTTTCTGTTTCCAGCCGTTCACCCGCACGGAAAGGGTCTCCGCCCACGACGGCCAGCGGATTTTGAGCGCCAGTTTCACGGGCTGCCGGCACTGGAAGGTCACGCGCGTGGTGTCCTGGTCGGGGAATTTCGTCTCCTGCCGCACCACGAGACCCTTATCCGGCCACGACAGTTCCGAAGCGATAAACAGATTTACGTAGAGCGAGTCATCCCCGCGCAGATAGATGGCCTGGCCATAGCGCGAATGGTTTTCCATGCCGGAGCCGACACAGCACCAGAATGAGTCTTGCGGCGTGGAGTAAGTCTTGAACCCGCCGGGTTGCAAGGACATCAGGTAAACGAACATGCCCGTGTCTGGATCCTGCGACGCCAGGATGTCATTATAGAGCGCGCGTTCGTAAAAATCCATTTCCGCGGCGGAAGGCGACCACTCGAACAAATGCAGCGTGAGTTTGAGCATGTTGTAGGTGCAACAGGTTTCACACGTGGCCGCGTCAAGATGACGCGCGAAATTACTCACCGGGAAAAAATGCTCACTGTCGCCATTGCCGCCGATGACATAGGACCGGTGCAACGCCACCCGGTCCCAGAAAAACTTCGCGATATCGGCGTAACGCGGCTGTCCGGTCAATTCGTAAAGCCGCGCCGCGCCGATGGTTTTGGGGATTTGCATGTTGGAATGCAATCCATCGAGGAGGTCGTCGCCGCGCGCCAGCGGATCCATGACGGCCCGGTGGTAAAACTTCTCCGCCAGGTTGAGATAATTCGTGTTGCCGGTCAGCGCATAGAGGTTGGCCATGGCCTCATTCATGCCGCCCTGTTCACATACCAGCATCTTCTGCCATTGCGTATCGGTCAGGTTCTGCGTGGTGGCGCTCACCCAGTCGGCAAAATTCGTGGCCACCGCCAAAGCCTTCGCATCGCCGCAAAAACGATAGGCATCAATCAACCCGGCGAACTCCTTGTGAATCGTGTACCAGGGCACCCAGGCGCCATCGAGGTTGAAATCCTGCGAGCGGATTTCGCCGCGCGCGACCTCGGCGAAAATTGCTTTTCCGTTCGGGATGGCCGCCACATAACCATTGCCATTGGCCTTCTGGCATTCAGCGAGCTGGTCCACGACATAACTCACCCGATTCAGAAATTCAGGATTACCGGTGTCCTGATACATCCGCGCACAGGCCGAGAGATAATGGCCGAGGGTGTGACCGGCGATGCCTTGCGATTCCCAGCCCCCGTACTTCCCGGCCTTTGGCGGCAAACCGGCCTCCGTGCGAAACCCGCTCAATAACCGGTCCGGTTCCAAGCCGAGCAGATAATGCGCATCGCGTTCCATCGCGTCCTTGAATGGTCCGTCGAGCAAACGCACGTCTTGTGGCGCAAACTCTTGTGCGGGCAAATCAACCGCCATCTTCACGTCGGCGCGGACGCCGCCGGCAAGCATCGCCACCATGCCCAGAATGGATAACCCCAGTTTTATGCGTTTACCTGTCATGAAAAGATCAACCTTTCAGCCGGGTGGTCACGATCTCAATCCGTCCCGGAGACCGTAATAAATTTCGTTCCAGTTAAGCTCCTGCTTGAAGCGCCGAAGGCTGGTTTCGCCGTCAATCACCGCCAGTTCCACACCCGCCATGCCGGCAAAATCTTCCAACATCTCCGCGGTAACGGCCTGGCTGAAGCCGGTGTGATGCGCGCCACCGCCGTAAATCCAGGCCGTGACCGCGGTATGAAAATCGGGTTTGGGAACCCATAAAGCGCGGGCCACCGGCAATTTGGGCAACGGTTTATCCGGGGCCACCACCTCCACCTCGTTGACCAGCAGACGGAACCGGTTCCCCATGTCCATCATGGCGGCGTTGAGAGCCGGCCCGGGAGGCGTGTCAAACACCAGGCGCGCCGGATCAGCCTTTCCGCCGATCCCCAACGGATGGACCTGCAGCGACGGTTTGTCCTGGGCGATGCTCGGACAGATTTCCAGCATGTGTGCGCCGAGCACTTTCATGCCCCTGGAATTCAAATGATAGGTGTAGTCCTCCATGAACGAGGTGCCGCCTTTCAATCCAATGGACATCACCTTCATGGCACGAACCAAGGCGCAGGTTTTCCAATCGCCTTCGGCGGCGAAGCCGTAACCTTCGGCCATCAACCGCTGGGCGGACACCCCGGGCAATTGCGCCAGCCCATGCAAATCTTCGAACGTGGTTGTGAACCCCTTGAAACCACCCCCCTTCAGAAAGGTGCGCAGACCCGCCTCGATGCGCGCGGCTTCCCGCAATGAAGCCTGCTGCTTTTCATCCTTGCGCAGCGCGGATGAGATTTCATAGCTGGCTTCGTATTCCTTCAACAGGGCCTTGATTTGCGTCCCCGTCACGGCGTTGACATGTTTCACCAGATCACCCACGCCATAGCCATTGACCGAGTAGCCGAATTTGATCTGCGCGGCGACCTTGTCTCCCTCCGTGACCGCCACCTCGCGCATGTTGTCGCCGAACCGGCAAAAAACTGCGCCCTGCCAGTCGTGCCACGCCGCCGCCGCCCGGCACCAGGCGCCGATTTGCTGCTGAACGACGGTCTCCTGCCAGTAACCGGCGACGACCTTCCGGTTCAACCGCATCCGGCTCATGATGAAACCGTGCTCGCGGTCACCGTGGGCGGCCTGATGGAGATTCATGAAATCCATGTCAATGGACGACCACGGAATGTCGCGGTTGTACTGCGTGTGCAAATGCAGGATTGGTTTCCGCAGCAATTTGAGACCGTTAATCCACATCTTGGATGGCGAAAAGGTATGGCACCATGTCACCAGACCGATGCAATGGGTGGTCTGGTTGGCTTCTTCACAAAGCGCGGACACCTCCGCCGGCGTTTTAAGGACCGGTTTGAAAATGATTTTGGTCGGGATCGAACCGGCGTTGTTCAAGCCCGCGGCAATTTCGCGGGAGTCGGTGGCAACTTGTTTCAGTGTCTCAGGCCCGTAAAGATGCTGGCTGCCGGTGACGAACCAAATCTCAAACCGTTTTAAATCAATCATATATTTAGTGGCTGGTGAGCCCGCTGCCGGACAGGGGCAACCAACACGGAAAATCCACAAAGGCACACGCCGACCGCGATTATCAGCCGGTCAGATGCTGTTTATGTACCCAGAATATCGCCACGATGACAGCATATAAACGCCATGTTGCGAATAAAAATCGCCAAAAAGCGCAAAGGGCAGAACCCGCCTCAAGGCAACGGAAGAAACGACGGGCCGGAAATCCATCAGCCCGCCCTTTTCCCGTAACTGCGGCGAAACGCCAGGGGGCTGATGTGCCGGTCGGCGCGGAAGTAACGGGCAAAATGTTGAACGTCGGGAAAACCAAGGCTCTCGGCAATCCGGCCAACCGGCAAATCCGTCTCCACGAGCAGCCGGACAATCTGGTCGGTTCGCACCCGGCAGATATATTTGCGGATGGGGCAGCCGAGTTCCCGTCGGAATTTCACTTCCAAAGCGCGGCGCGAGAGGCCCGCGGCTTGAAACACCTCCGCCACCGTCACGCTTTCCCGGGCATGGTCGCGAATAAACTGCAGCGCCTTGGTCACGTGGGGATCGGTGGCAGCGGCAATATCCGTCGAGTGGCGGGCGACGACGTGAGTGGCGCGCACGATGATGTTTGACGGTACTCCCCGCCTTTGTCGCAGGAGCCGAAACAACACGGCGGCGGCCTCGTAACCGGCGCGTTCGAAGTTGATGGCCACGCTGGACAAGGGCGGATCCGAAAGACCGCAAACCACTTCGTCATTGTCCGCGCCCAGGACTCCGACGCTGTCGGGCACCGCCAGGTTTGCCAATTTACAGGCTTCAATGACCTGTCGGCCGCAATCGTCGTTGCAGGCCATCACTCCCACCGGTTTGGGCAGGGATCGCAGCCACGCGGCCATCCGGCGGCGCTCTTCGCGCCATGGACTCGATGCCAGCGGAGACGCCATATGGGTCTGGACTTCAAAACCGGCTTTGCGAAGGCATCGGCTGAAGGATGCCTGGCGCAAATCCGAGAAGGGCGCGGTTCCATAGCCGCAGTAGGCAAAATGTTTGAAACCGTACTGCTGCAAATGGTCAGCTCCGATCTGGCCGATGGCCGATGAATCGGTAACCACATTGACCAGGTTGGGCACCTCGGTTTTGCTGTGTCCGATGACGACCGCCGGAATGCCCAGGGCCAGAACTTCCTCCAGCTTGTCCACGTCCCGCAAAATGATCCCATCCACGCCCAACGCCTTCAGTTTTGGCCAGGCCTTCTCCAATCCGCCCGGTTCCCAATAAAAAGACCAGGGCCCGTAGTGATGCGCGCATTTTGCGATGCCACATAACAATGCCCGGCCCGAAGCCCGCGACGACTCAACGAGAAGCGCAATTGTAGGAATCCGCTGGGAAGTGGGTTTGGAAACACCGGGCCGGCTTCCTGATTTGTTTGCGACCGCTGGTTTCGTTGATGTTGCGGAGTTCACAGTCCCAAAGGATAGGCAGAACCGTCGCCGGAAACAATATTCCAAGCCTCGCCGGCCGGTGGCTGCCAACGCATGCCCGGACCATCACGGTGTTGAGATGCGATAGAAGGCAGCGTCGCCGTCGGCGGAACTGTCAATATTTGTCGTGGTAATACCGCCGGAAGGAATGCCGGTGGCCACCGTCGTCCAGCCTGGATCACTCAGGGAGTTTTTCTTTTGCAGCGTGTACGTCGTAAATGACGCGGGCGGAGTCGAATTCCAGACCAGGGTCATGGAGTTCGTATCGACATTGTAAGTCGCACCGGTGATTTGCAACGGACTTCCCTGTTGCATTTGCCACCAGTTAAAGCTGAACAGGCTGCCGGCGCCGCCAGTGAATGTTAAATACAGGTCGTGCACGCCCGAGGCCCCGCTTACGCTGCAAGACGCCGTCGTCCAGGTCTGCCAACCGCCTGTGGGCATTACCGGACAGGTGCCAATCAGCGTGCCGGTGAGGCTGTCGAGGTGCAGTTCGATGTTACCGCCGCTCCCGGCGCTGGCAACCCGCGCATAAAAGGTGGCGGCACCACCGCCGAAATCCACGCCCGTGAGCCTGGTCCAGGAGCCATTGGTGATGGCGCCCACGTCCATGCCACCCTCACTGCAAACCTCCGTGGTAATCCCGCTGTCCTGGGCCATGGTCTCGGCCTCCACCTGATTGTACGGATTGAGATATTTCAGCTGGGGCAACCCGTTGCTGGTGCAGACAACCTGCTGCATGCGGCCTTGAAATATACCGTTTGTATAGTAATACAACCTGTCCAGGCAGACATTGCGCTTAAAGCCGGTCGGTATTCCATTTAACGTGGCGAGGTAGCGATTGTGATAAGCGCAATACCAGACCCCCAAATAAGTAAAAAACGAATGATGATTGTTGTTAAAATAGTCGTAGGGCGGATTGGGCAACACCGTTCCGGCGAAACTAAAACCGGAAATGGGATTGGAACTCATTTCATATTGAATCGTTGAACCGGCCGAATATGAATAATAATACGAGTTGCCATACTTGTGCATATAGGACGCCTCGAAGAAATTCTGCGCCGACATCGGGCTGGCTGAACCGGAGATACTGGTCATATTGGAGTTCAGCAGGATGACCCGGGCGTTGGTGGGAACTTGACCGCCAAAATACAGGTAGACGTTGTTGCTATCAATGAAGACATCCGGATCAAAATACCACTGGTTGGTCGTGAAGGCTCCCGGCGTGCTGGAGTTGATCAAATACCCTCCCTTGGCGTCCTTGAAGGGCCCCGTCGGGACACTGCTGGTCGCCACGCCAATGCCGCTGGCGTTGTTTGCAAAATACATGTAAAAGAAACCGTTGTTGGTAATTACCGACGGCGCCCAGGAATAGGTCGCCCAGGCAGCATCCTGCGGCACCTGCAAAACCTCGCCATGGTCGGTCCAATTTTTAAGATCATCCGTCGAAATGCAGGTGATCGAGTGCATGCTGTAGGGACCATTGGTGTTGTTGTCGGTATCGTTGGAACAATACAGATAGAGCCGGCCATTGTATTCGAGCCCCGTCGGGTCCGCCGAATATTTGTGATAAATAAGCGGATAATCCCCTAAAACCGGAAAAGCCATTCCGCAAATCGCAAGCGTGAAAACCAGCCGGAATTTCGGTCTATTTGGTTGGAGGAGTAACACTTCTAACGCAAACCTTCCATGATAGAGGAAGTTACGCAACACCAGTTTGCGTAAAAGAATCACCAGTTTGCGAAGTCTGGTTCAATCCGGATCCAGGCCGCACGCCGCGCCATTAATTCAAACTGTGCACAAAAGGCCCGGGCTGACCCATCCCACTTGAGTGGAATTTCCGATTTCCCGGCACCGCTTAGCTAATCAACACGGCCGCCTTGGAAGAAAGCCAGTCTTTTAAGGAAGATGGCAATCCGGAATTCTTATAGCGGGCGGGGACCCAACCCTTCGGGGCAGACATTGGTCGTAATTGCGGATTGGGCGCTGGCAGGAAACTCCGGTTGCCGTCGCTGTTACTTTCATTGCTGTTGCTTTCATTTGCCCACACTACCGGTGGGCATACCGAAAAGGACGAAGCAAAGTAAGACCCGACTGCGATTTGCGTTTTCATTATTTCGGGATTTCAGGTTATGGTTGGTTTGCCTTAAATTTGATGCTACGCTTGTGAATGGACTAGCGGTTGCTATGCCAATATGGGCATTCGGTGTTTTTCAGCCGAAATTCATGAATTTGAAGGCAATCCGCACGAAAATGAAACCGACAGGTGAAACAATTCCTGCCACCGGTGGCACGCCGCGTGCCAACCCCACGCCGGCCACCAGGTTGCGGCTGGCGGGCCTTATCCTGACCGCCCTGCTGGGTTCCATCCTGGTCATCTGGGTAAGTCGCACCACCTGGGAACGGGTGGATCATTTGCAGCGTGAGTTTGACGGGCTCAAAGCCAAGGATTTCTATCTGGCCGTTCACATGAAAGGGGAAATCCAGCGATTGAACGACAGCCTGCTCCGCTATCGTCTTCGCGGTGAACCCGCCGATTATGATCAGTTCCAGAAAAACTCACAGGCATTGACCCAATGGTTCAAGGCAAACCAGAACAATGCCGTCACACCCCTGGAACGCGAATTCTTCAAGCGGGTCGGCGGCGCTTATGACGGCTATCTGACGGACAGCACCAACTTGCTCGCGGCCAAGCTCGGTTTCCTGGAATCAAAGGCCGTTGCCTTCCCCACCAGCTACGAAAAGGTCCAGCAACAATCGGAACATCTGCTGGATTTGTGCGACGCGTTCATCCGCGACCAGAGTTCGGCTTTTGACAACTTTCTTCAGGAATCGAACCGGACTCTGGCCACCTTCCAGCGGCTGCTCAAACTCTCGGTGGCGCTGTTGCTGTTGCTGATCGCCTGGCTGGCCGTTCTGGTTTACCGCGGCGCGATCGCACCGCTCCGCCTTCAGTTGACCGAAAGCCAGGCCACCATTGTGCGGCAGGAAAAGCTCGCCTCCCTGGGCGCACTGGCGGCCGGCGTCGCACACGAAATCCGCAATCCGCTGACGGCGATTAAATTCCGCCTTTACAGTCTTAAAAAATCGCTGCCGGCCAACATGGCCGACAATGAAGATGCGGTCGTAATTGGCGATGAAATCAGCCGTTTGGAGCGGATCGTCAAGGATTTCCTTCAATTCGCGCGCCCCTCCGAGCCGGAACTCGTGGCCATTCCCACACAGCGCATTTTGGAGGAAGTGCATGGTCTGCTGAAGCCACAGCTGAAAAAGGCTTCAATTGAGTTGAATCTGGAAACATCCGGATCGGTCTGGGTACGCGCAGACACGCAGCAAATCAAGCAGGTCCTGATTAACTTGATTCAGAATTCAGCCGATAGCATCGGCCATGACGGCGTAATCACCTTGCGGGCACGCAACGGCACGGGCAGTCTCGCGGTCATGGAAGTAACTGACACGGGCCGGGGAATCTCAGTTGAGGCCCAGAAACGCCTGTTTGATCCATTCTTCACCACCAAGGAAGGCGGAACGGGACTCGGCCTGCCCATCGCGGCGCGCATTGTCGAGAAACACGGCGGCGAACTCCGTTACCAAACCCAGCTCAACCATGGCACCACGTTCTCCATCGTGCTACCACGAGTCAGTGAACATGAAGCCTAGAATTTTGTTGATCGAGGACAACGTCAGCACGGCTTCCTCCCTGCAAAAGGTGTTGCGCGAAGAGGACTATGACGTGGAAATTGCCGGCCGGGGCGATACCGGCCTGGAACAGGCCTGCCGGGAACAATACAGCGTGGTCATCACCGACTTGCGACTTCCCGGCCTGGGGGGATTGGACCTGGTGGCCCAGCTGCACGCCGCCAAACCAAAGCAACCCATCATCCTGATGACCGCGCATGGCACGACCGAAACCGCCATCGAAGCCACCAAGCTCGGCGCCTGTGATTATCTGCTCAAGCCCTTCGAAGCCGATGAGTTGCTGGACCTGGTCGCCTCCGCCGTCGCCAGCAGCCGGTTGATGTCCGAGCCGGTGGCCATGGGCGAAGCCCGCATGAATCGCTCGGCCATCATTGGCCAAAGCCGTGCCATGCAGGCAATCTATAAGGAAATCGGCCGCGTCGCCGCCACACCCGCCACCGTGCTGATCCGGGGCGCCACCGGCACGGGCAAGGAACTGATCGCACGCGCCATTTATCAACACAGCGATCGCGTGGACAAACCTTTCATTGCCGTTAATTGCGCCGCCATCCCGGACACGTTGCTGGAGAGCGAATTGTTTGGTTATGAACGCGGCGCGTTCACCGGCGCGCAGGGCCGCCGGATCGGCCGTTTCGAACAGGCGCATGGCGGAACCATCTTCCTCGACGAGATTGGCGACTTGAATCCCAGCACCCAGGGCAAGCTGTTGCGCGTCCTCCAGGAACGCAGCATCCAGCGACTCGGCAGTGAAACCGATATTCCCGTGGACGTCAGGGTGCTGGCCGCCACCCACCGGGACCTGGAGACCGCCATCCGGGAAAAGGAATTCCGTGAAGATTTGTTCTACCGCTTGAGCGTCGTGACCATCAGCCTGCCCCCCCTGAGCCAGCGCACCGAGGATATTTCGGAATTGGTCAAATATTTTATCCATCGCTACGGCAAGGAACTTGGCCTGGATTCCCCCTCCATCCAGCCCGAGGCCATTTCATTCCTGCAAAGCCAGCCGTGGCCCGGCAATGTCCGTGAGCTGGAAAACGTCGTCCGCCAGGCCCTGCTCCTGGCACGGCCCTTCGGCATCAGCCTGGATCACGCGCAGCGCGTGCTGGCCAAAACCCGGATACCAACGGAATCCAACCAACAAACCCATGCGGTTTACATCGCCGAACTGCTCAATCGCGCCCAAAGCGGCGACCTCCAGGACGCCTATGCGCGCATGATCGCAGATTTGGAACCCGAACTGTTCAAGCAGGCCATCCAGCTGGCACAGGGTAATCAATCCAAGGCCGCCCGCTGGCTGGGCGTCAGCCGGATGAAAATCCGGGAGCGGCTGATTCAGTTTGGATTGGATCCCCGGCGCGAGGAGCGGAATAAATAGGTGCCCGGCCCGTCCGGAGCTGGCAGGATTTATTCCATCAGTGGTTGCCAACCTGCCAATCGCCGGCCCGGCGCATTGAGACTTTACTCCGAAACCCCCCATTTAGCGTTGTTTTCCCGCGAGGCATGGAACTTGCCTAATAAGCGGCAAGACTGAGCAATGGCTCGCCGCGCGATAAAAAATCGCAAGGAGCGCAGCGTCAGGACGCGGAAAGTTGTTCAAGTTAAAACAGAACACTGCAATAGAACGAAACGGAATAATGCAAATGACATTAACAGTCACGGTCGCTGGTGATGACAAGGTATTCGGCCCGCCATGGGCCGGCCACCCGGCAACTCCGGCGTCATGACATCCATCAAACGAAAGGATTAAAGCTCATGAAAAAAATTATTCCACTGATTGCTTTATTGTTTCTTGCCGGTTGCGGAAACAATTCCACGGGAAACCAATCGGGTTCCGCCAATCCGCCGGCGAGTGAATCGGCGCCGGGTTCCACCGATACCAACACACCCGCCATGAGCGGGGCGTCCAACAGCGCCCCCGCCAATGAAATGGCCCCCAGCAGTACCACGACCAACTCCGGCGTGATGGATACAAATACCCCGGCGGGCACGAATCAAAATTAGGCGCCGATTTTCGGCCATAAAACATTTCGGGCGGAGAAACGCGCCAACCGGACATCATCATTGTAATCACCGGAGCGCTTTCTTCCGAGCCCCACAGGTGAAAGCCACGAGAACAGCCAGATCAAATGCGTATGAAAAAGAGATGGATGACAGGATTATTGGCGGTGTTATTGGGCCTGGCCTCCCGGGCGGCAGATTCGGTCGCCACCAACACCAACTCCACCGCCGCCGCCTCGACCATGCCGCCGGGCGATTACGGCCGTTACAACGATCACGCTGGTAAATTCGGCGCCGGTGTCACCTTTGGTGAACCCATTGGTGCGGATTTAAAGTATTGGCTCAACGACACCATGGCCGTGGATGGGGCCATCGGCTGGTCGTCTCGTGATGACACCGATTTGTACCTGCACAGCGACCTTCTGTGGCATCAGTTTCATTTGATTCCTGTGCCTCAAGGCCAGTTGCCGCTGTATTTCGGCGCCGGTGTGCTGGCGAGGTTCCGCCATGGCAACGAAGACAATCAAGTCGGCCTGCGTGCGCCGGTGGGGCTCTCGTACATGTTCGACGACATTCCCGTGGATATTTTTGCGGAAGTTGCACCGGCCATTGACGTCGCGCCGTTCGTGCGCGGTGAAGTCACGGGCGGCATCGGCATTCGGTATTGGTTTTGACGAATTCCACGACGCCAAGGAGGTGGGGTGGAACCGCCAGCGCCTTTTGAGTGGTCTTTCCGGACTGTTCAAGGAGGCGCTGGCTGGCAGCCGACGATGAAACCAACGTCGGGTCTGCACTAAAACTATGAAGTTTGGATTTAACATAAAATATTTGCCGGGCCTGTTCCTTCTGATGACATTGGCCGTGAAGGCTACGGCAGCGACCTGGTACGTGGACAGCACGGTGAGTGCGTCCGGCACCGGGACGTCGTGGGCGACGGCCTGGAAGGCGCTGTCGAAC
>Ga0070731_10004004_pt1 | contig 12945 bp, 11 predicted proteins | sample Coa_R1_2_FD_66448 | JGI IMG/M metagenome (GOLD analysis project Ga0070731, IMG submission 66448) | Surface soil microbial communities from Centralia Pennsylvania, which are recovering from an underground coalmine fire - Coalmine... | ecosystem: Environmental > Terrestrial > Soil > Unclassified ... | reverse complement strand
CTGGAGATCGGCCTGGGCGCCGGCTGGAACAAGCCCGAGCACGACGCCATCGGCATCGGTTTCGAGCCGACCGGCGTGCGGATCAAGCGCCTGACCGAGGCGATCGCGATCATCAAGGGCTGCTTCGCCGAAGGGCCGTTCTCCTTCAAGGGCGAGCACTACACGATCAGTGACCACGACGGCGTGCCCAAGCCGACGCAGCGTCCGCACCCGCCGATCTTCGTGGGCGGCGGCGGCCAGCGCGTGCTGACCCTGGCCGCGCGTGAAGCCCAGATCATCGGCCTGGCGCCGCGGCTGGTGATCGGCGACCAGCCCCGCCTCGACGCGATAAGCATCACGGCCGCGGCCACCGAGGAGAAGATCAGGTGGATCCGTGAGGCCGCCGGCGACCGCTTCGGCGAACTGGAGCTCAACACCTACGCCACCGGCGGGCCGACGGTCGTCACCGACCATCCGCGCGCCGAGGCGCGCCGGCGCGCAGACCGCATCCGTGAACAGACGGGCGTCGAGCTGACCGTCGAGGAGATCCTGGACTCACCGCACGTGTTTATCGGCAGTATCAGCGACTTGACGCACAAGTTCGTGGACCTGCGTGAGCGCTTCGGCATCAGCTCGTTCCTGATCGACGATGTGGACGCGCTGGCGCCGGTGGTGCAGGCGCTCGCCGGACAGTGATCAGACGGCTGTCCAGCCGCCGTCGATGACCAGCACCTGCCCGGTCATGTAGCTGGAGGCGGCGGTGGCGAGAAACAGCAGCGGGCCGTCGATCTCCGCCAGTTCCGGGGTGCGCGCGAGCAGGGTGCGCTCACGGATGGAGCGGGCGAAGCCGGCGTCGGCCAGGTGGCCGGTCAGCTCGGTGGGGAAGTAGCCAGGGGCCAGCGCGTTGACCCGCACCCCGCGCTCACCCCACTGGGCGGCCAGCTGCCGGGTGAGGTTGACCAGGGCGCCCTTGGTGGCGTTGTAGGCGGCCATCGGGCCGCGGGAGGAGACGATGCCGTACATCGAGGCCACGTTGACCACGCTGGCGGCGGGGGCGGCGAACAGCAGCGGGGCGGTCAGCCGGCACAGGTCCAGCACGCTGACCAGGTTGACCTCGATCACCGCCCGCAGCTGGTCCAGCGACTGCCCCTCGATCGGCCCGTCGTCACAGATCCCGGCGTTGTTCACCAGGACATCAAGGCGGCCCCGCGACGCCAGCCGGTCGGCCAGCGCAACCCGGAAGTCGGGGTCGGTGATGTCGCCGGGCACGGGCTCGATCCACCCCCCGCACTCACCGGCCAGCTCGTCAAGGCGGTCGGCCCGCCGCGCGGTCACCACCACCTCCGCGCCCGCCTGGACCAGGACCCGGGCAAACCGTGCCCCCAGGCCTGCGGAGGCACCCGTGACGAGGGCGACCCGGCCATCTAGCTGCCACAGGTCATCGCGCACGGGACCCGACGAGGCCCGGTCAGCTCCGCTCATCTGCACCCTCCCGGCGGCTTCCCAGAGGCGAGTTATGGTACGTCGTTTCCGGTCTGGCCGACGTCCAGACGGCGCACCGAGATCAGGCAGAGGCCGAGGTCGCGGACTTTGGTCAGGAGGCCGTGCAGGGCGGACTGGTCGGGGACCAGGCCGGAGATGACCGTCTCCTCGCCTTGGCCGGAGATCTGAAGGCCGTTGAACCAGGCGGTCCACCGGCCGTCCAGGACCCCGGCCACGCGGATCTCGTAGTGGGCCGGGCCGCTGGGGTCGGTCACTCTTCCCGTCATCTGTGGATGGTAGGAGCGGGCGCAGCGGCTGGGCGTCACCCGAAGGTGGCATGGGAGTGGAATCCTGGGGTGATGGGCGCGCCTATGTCCGGGCCGGAGGTCCTGCTGGCGACGAAGCTGCACGTGCCCGCGCCGCAGCCGGGTTTCGTGCCGCGCCCGCGGCTGGCGGAGGCGCTGGGCGAGGGTCTGACCAGGGGTCGGGTGCTGGTGTGCGCTCCGGCGGGATTCGGCAAGACGGCGCTGCTCGCCGACTGGGCCCGCGGCAGCGGACGGGCGGTGGCGTGGGTGGGCCTGGATGGCAGCGATAGCGACCCGGCCCGGTTCTGGCGCTACGTAGTGGCGGCGCTGGACCGGGTCCGGCCCGGCCTGGCCGGGCGGGTTGGCCCTACGCCCTCGCGTTCGTTTGAGGAGCTCGTGACGGCGCTGATCAACGAGCTGGCCGCGGATCCTGGCCCGGTCGACGTGCTGCTGGTCCTGGATGACTACCACCTGGTGGACTCCGGGCCGGTGCACGAGTCGGTGGCGTACCTGCTGGAGAACCTGCCGCCGGGCCTGCGGGTCGTCGTGTCCGGCCGGGCTGACCCGCCGCTGCCGCTGGCGCGGCTGCGGGCCCGCGGCCAGCTGGCTGAGCTGCGCGCCGCCGACCTGCGCTTCACAACGGAGGAGGCGGCGGCGCTGCTGGGCGAGGCGAGCGGGCAGGGCCTGCCCGGAACGGCGGTGACGGCGCTGGTGGCGCGCACCGAGGGGTGGGCGGCGGGGCTGCAGCTGGCCGGGCTGTCGCTGCGCGGGCACGCGGACCCGGCTGGATTTGCGACGGCCTTCAGCGGCAGCCACCGTTTCGTGCTGGATTACCTCGCCGATGAGGTCCTCGACGGCCAGCCGGCGGAGGTGCGCGCGTTCCTGCTGGACACCTCGGTGCTGGACCGGTTGTCGGGGGAGCTGTGCGATGCGGTCACCGGCCGGACCGACAGCCAGGCGATGCTGCAGGACATCGAGCGGGCGGGCCTGTTCCTGGTACCGCTGGATGAGGTCCGCGGCTGGTGGCGGTACCACCACCTGTTCGCCGACCTGCTGCGGGCCCGGCTGCTGGCCGAACAGCCCGGCCGCGTGCCCGCGCTGCACCGGGCCGCGGCCGCCTGGTGCGACGAGCACGGCCTGGCCGACGACGCGGTGCGACACGCGCTGGCGGCCGGGGACGCCGCCTGGGCGGCGCGGCTGGTGGAGCGGAACGTCGAGACGCTGCTCGGCCGCAGCGAGGGCGCGACCCTGCGCCGCTGGCTTACGGCGCTGCCCGCGGAGTCGGTACGCGACCGTCCGCGCTTGTGCCTGGCCCAGGCGTTCGGCGCGGCCCAGGGTTTCCAGGTGGACGCGCTCGCGGCCCTGCTCGACGACACCGAGCGCGCCTTGGCGATGAGCGGCGACGAACCCTACTGGGACCCCGCCGGGCGCGCGGTGAGCGTGCTGGCCAATGTCCCCGCGGGGATCGCGTTCCTGCACGCCGTGCTCGCGCGGCTTCGCGGTGATAGCGCCCTCGCGACCGAGTACAACCAGCGGGCCCTGGCCGAACTGGGCGAGGACGACTGGTTGATGCACTCCTTCGTGCGCTGGAACCAGGCGGTGGCGGACTGGCTGGGCGGCCGGCTCGGGCCCGCCGAGGGCGGCCTGGCGGAGGTGCTCGCCGAGCGGCGGGCGGCCGACGAAGCGGTCCGCCGCATCGGCCGCGAGCCCGCAGCGGTCCTGCGCGGTGTGGAAGGCGGCGCCGGGTTCTTCGCAGGCTTTCTCGCCATGCGGGTCTGCTACGACCTGGGTCGGGTGCAGCGCACCCAGGGCAACCTGGATGCGGCACTGGCGACGTACCGGGAAGCGCTGGGCGCGGCCGGCCAGAACAGCCAGCCGCCGCACCTGGGCCCGGCCCACGTGGGCCTGGCCGAGGTGTTGTATGAGCGGAACGAGCTGGCTGACGCCCTGGGCCACGCCACGGTGGGAGTCGCGCTCTGTCGGCAGCTCGTGTTCACCGCGCCGGTGGCCAGCGGCCTGGCGCTTGTGGCCCGGATCCGGCAATCGGATGGTGACGTAGCCGGGGCTCAGGCGGCGATCGGCGAGGCCGGGCAGGTCGAGCTGAGCCCGCAGGTGCTCGCCCTGCTCAACCCGCAGCGGGCGCGGCTGCTGTTGGCCCACGGCGATGTCCCCGCGGCCGCAAAGTTGACCGCGGCCGCTGGTCTCAGCGCGGACGACGAGCCGCATTACCCGCGAGAGCCTGAGTACCTGATCCTGGCCCGGGTGCTGCTCGCCCAGAACGACCCGGGCCCGGCGCTCATGCTGCTGCAACGACTGCTCGACGCCGCGGCCAGTCAGGGCCGGACCGGCAGCATCATCGAGATTCAGGCGCTGCGCGCGCTGGCGCTGGCCGCCCGCGGCGATCACGCCAGCGCCCTCGGCGCGCTGGCCGAGGCGCTCACGCTCGCCCGCCCGGGCGGCTACGTCCGGGTCTTCGTCGACGAGGGCGCGCCGATGCACGCCCTGCTCGCCCAGCTGTCCGCGGCCCGGCCGCGCCGTCAGGACGACGCGGCGCGACGCTTCGACCGCGGCTACCTGGCCGCGCTCCTGCGCGCCTTCGGTCAGCCCGACACCGCGCCGCCGCGAACGCGAGCCGCCTCGCCGCCGGGCCTGGTCGACCCGCTGACCGACCGCGAGCTTGAGGTGCTGCGGCTGCTCGCCGCGGGTCGGTCAAACCAGCGCATCGCCCATGACCTGGTGGTGGCGCTCGACACGGTCAAGAAGCACGTGACCCACCTCCTGGGCAAGCTCGGGGCGAGCAACCGGACGGAGGCCGTAGCCCGGGCCCGGGAACTGGGCCTGCTCCCCTGACGCCGCAAGGTCGGCCGAGCCGGTAGCACCTTGGTGTTACGGCTCGCCGGGACGCGGAACTCCACCCGGTAGGCACTTTCGGGTGACGCCCCACGGCACCTCGGATTCCTACCGTTTTCCCATGAACATCATCTACTTCGGCGGAAGCGCGGCCGCGGGGATCGTCGGCTGGGGCACGATCTTCGCGGCCATCATCTGGCCGAAGATGAAGCAGCAGCCGAGGGTCCAGCAACTGAAGACCCTCACGGCGTTCCACTTCTTCCGGTACTTCGCCACGGTGCTTTTGATCACGGGGCTGGTATCGCGCAAGCTGCCGGCGGGATTTGCGGACCCGGCAGCATTCGGCGACCTCATCACTCTCGTGCTCGCGTACGTGGCGTTTATCGGGCTGCAGCGCTCCAGGGCGCAAAGGCCAGCGCTGTTCCCGGTGTGGGTCCTCAACATCGTCGGCACAGCCGACTTGCTCCTGGCCCTGATTCTGGGACCTGCGCTCATTCGCGACCCCGGGGACCTCGGCCTCGGCTACATCATCCCGACGGTGTATGTACCGCTGCTCCTGGTCGCCCACTTCTACGCCCTGAAAGTCCTTAGCCAGCGTTCGGCGAGGGAAGCCGACCAGAGCGTCCCGGTTCACGCCTCAACCGGCGTGATGTGACGTGACACCGAAAGGAACCACCATGACCAGGCTCACCCCGCTGCTCGAGCGCAACGAGCAGTTCGCCCGCACCTACACCCCCGTACCGCTCGGCCCGCCCTCCGCCCAGGTGGTCGTCGTGACCTGCCTGGACCACCGGGTTGACCCCGCGATAACCCTCGGACTCCGGCTCGGCGAGGCGCCCGTCATCCGCAACGCGGGCGGACGGGTCACCCAGGCCGTCATCGAGGACCTGGCCTACCTCGCGTTCCTCGCCGGGCAGCTGTTCGCGGGGCAACTCGCCGATGACCGCCTGTTCGAGGTCGCGGTCATCCACCACACCCAGTGCGGCACCGGTTTCCTGGCCGATCCCGGCTTCCGGCACCAGGCCGCCGAGGCCACCGGCCTCCCCGAGGCCACGCTGGAGGCCGCCGCGGTCGCCGACCCGCACACCACCGTCAAGGTCGATGTCGAGCGCCTGCTCACCTCACCGCTGCTCTCACCGAAGGTGAGCGTGTCGGGCCACGTGTACGACATCGACACCGGGCGCGTCACCACCGTCCTGGACGCCCGGCACCCGTAGCAGCCGGAGTTAACTGTCCTTCTGGCGATACGCAAGCCGCTGCCGCGCCATTTCGCAGACGCCATTTCGTTCGTTGTCCGCGGCCGCCTGCCTGGCCTCATCAAGGTCAGCTGCCGTCAGCAAGCCGTTGGCCAGCAGGAAGTCGGCGAGATCGCGGGCGTGACCACGTTCCTTCCAGATGAAGCCCTGAAGCAGCTTCTTGTAGTCCGATACGGCGCCCTCGCCGCTCAGATTCAGGGCGATGACCACGTTCATCATGGGCACCGACTGCGGTGCGGCCACGCCGAGAATGAACTCCTGGTAGTAAAGGGCCATGGCCAGGCGCGCGGTGGCGTTGCGCTCGAAGTAAGCCCGCACCCGGGCGACCGCGTCCGCCCCCGGCTCGCTGATCCGCCGGACGATCGTCGCGGCTCGGGTGGTGGGGCTCTCATCAACGGCCGGGACCGGCGGATCGGCGCGGGTGCGCGCCGAGGTGTCCAGGCGCAGCCGCAGCACCCAGGCGCCTATGCTGACCAGCCACGAGCCTTCCGTGAGGGTGACCGGCAGCGCCTCGTAGCGCGCCGGGGCGACCGGGAGGACGTGGCTGGCCGTCTGCCGGACGACGTCGGCGCGCACCGGTGCGCCGGGCGTCTGCGGCGCCAGGTACACCCGGTAGGTCGTGTCCCGGCTGAACAGTTCCCAGCGGTGGTGGACGTAGCGCAGACCCGCGCAACGCGGGGCACGGTGCAGCGTGAGGTCCTCATCGCCGCTCAGCAGGCGGCGGTCCAGCCAGGTGATCTCATCGGGCGGACAGCTCACCCACTGGCCGAGTTCTGCCGACCACAGGAAAAGCCGACCCCTCACCACCGCGTCGCAACTCCCGGACGACGGCCGCCCCGGGCGCGGCCGTTCGGTCTGCCAGGTTACCTGGCATCAGCCGATCTCGACGCGGGACTGCGGCGCGTCGGGGTTTGCGCCCCAGCGGATCGTGTCGCCGTCGCTGAGCGGCTGCTCCCCCGCGACCGGGGCACCGTTGAGCGTGAGGCCGTTCCGGCCCTGGTTCGTGATCCACCAGCGGCCGTCGGAGAACGTGAACGTCGCGTGCTCCCTGGACACCGTGAGGACATCGGGGAGCGCCAGCTCGACCGGCCCGCGCCCGGCGCGGGCGCCGGACATCCGGGTTTGCGCTACCGAGGAGCCGGTGACCAGCCGCAACAACGGGACGGGGGCCAGGCTCGGTTCCATGATCGTGACCATGCCCCCGCCGACCGTCAGGTCCAGGTCGGGTTCCCCTCCGTTACGGCGGCCCGATGCGGCGTAACCCCGCTGCGGGGTCTGCGGGTTGGAGTAGGCCCAGTCCGGCGCGGCGTTCGGATGATAGGGCTGGTCGTCGATGCTCACGGGATCCCCCTGCCGCAGGCGGTAGCGGCCCGGCGGGACGGATCCGGCCGCGATGACGTACACCTGCACCCCGCCTGCCCCGGCGAGGCGGGCGCCGTACTTGGCGACCTGCTCCTGGTAGACCTCGGTTACGCTCGCGCTGATCACGGCGAGCTCCATCCGCTCGCACAGTGAGTCGAGATCATCGGGGTGCAGCTGGAGTTCGACGAGGTTCGGCGCGAGCAGCGCCCCGCTGGGCGTGACCAGGAACACGTCGGACAGGTGGCGCATCGCGACCCGCAGCACATCCTGCCCATCGCGCCACGGCCGTGAGGCCATCCGCTGGATCCACGGGTGGTCCCGGTTGACGCCCATGGCCCGCAGGCCGCCCACGCCGGCGGCGGCCAGGACCGCGAGCACCATCAGCACCAGGGTGGCCGAGATGACCGAACCCGTCACCAGCTCCAGGAACAGCCAGGACGCCGCGACGCCGCCGGCGACCGCCCAGCGCCGACGGTTCCGCGGCCCCTGCGGAGCGTTCGTCGGCCGACGCCCCACTGGCCTGCCTCCCGTCATCGAGCACCGTCCTTGACGAGTCCGTTTCGTGCTCTGATCACCGAGAATGCGGGCCGGCGGCGCCGCCGGTCAACAAAACAGCCCCGACTTCCAGATATCTGGAAATCGGGGCTGCGGGTGACCAGCACCCGCGGGTTCAGGCTTCCGCCGGCATCGGCACCCGGTCGAGGAAACCCAGGACCAGCGCCAGGCGCCCGTCCGCATCCGCCTGGGCCACGTCGAACCCGACCACGATCGCGTCGGCGCCGTCCGGTCCGAGCTCCCAGGTGAACCGGGCCTGGTCGTGGTGCGCATCGACGGCGCTGGCGAGCCGGAACGTCATCCCGCCGAACTGTGCCTGGGCGCCGGCGATGACCGCGTCGATCTGATCCGGGCCGGTCACGTCGGCGAGGGGGTCGATGTACCGGCCGCCCTCGGACCAGACCTGGCCGATCAGGGCGCGTCGCGCCGACGGGTCGGTCTCATTCCAGGTGGCGATGTACTGCTCGGCGAGCTTGGTGAAGTCAGGCATGTCGGGTGTCCTTTTCCGGCGATGGCCGACTTCTGCCGCCGGCCGTGTGCCTTTGAGCATCCTGGCGACCGGGCGGATGGTCGATTACGTCGCAGGTAACGCCCATTACCCGTGAGGTAATCGCGGCTATGCAGGGCGGTGCCTAAGGTGGCCAGGGTGACCTCCACCACCGTTCCAGGGCTGTACGCCCGGGAGCCGGCCTCGGTCGGCGCGCTGCTCCGCGGCTGGCGGGAGCGGCGCAGGCTCAGCCAGCTCGACCTGGCGCTGCGCGCCGAGGTGTCGACCCGGCACCTGTCGTTCATCGAGACGGGGCGGTCCCGGCCGACCAGCGAGATGATCATCCGCCTCGCGCACCAGCTCGACGTGCCGCTCCGCGAGCGCAACGTGCTGCTGCTGTCGGGCGGCTTCGCCCCCGCGTACCCGGCCAACGGGCTGGGCGACCCGCCGATGTCGGCGGTGCACGAGGCGATCGAGCACGTGCTGCGGGCGCACGAGCCGTTTCCCGCGGTGGTCATCGACGCGCGCTGGGATCTCGTGGCGGCCAACGACGCGGTGGGGTTGCTCACCGAGGGAGCCGCGGCAGCCCTGCTCGAGCCGCCGGTCAACGTCCTGCGGCTGAGCATGCACCCCGAGGGCATCGCGGGCCGGATCGTCAACCTGGCCGAGTGGCGGGCGCACCTGCTGCACCGGCTGAACCACGACATCGAGGCTTCGGGCGACGCGGCGCTCATCGCGCTGCGCGACGAGCTGAGCACTTATCCGAGCCCGCCGCCTGACGGCCGACCTGACACCAGGGCGATCCTGGTGCCCATGCGCGTGCGCGTCCGGGGCACCGTGCTGTCGCTGTTCAGCACGACGACGGTGTTCGGCACACCCCGTGACGTGACGCTGTCGGAGCTGGCCATCGAGTCGTTCTACCCGGCCGACGCTCCGACCGCCGCGTTCCTCAGGACCGCTGGGTCTTGATCTGGACCGCTGAGCACCAGGCGGCGATCTCGGCGCGGCGCGCGGCACCGAGTTTCGCCAGGATGTGCGCGACGTGGGCCGAGATCGTCTTGGGGGCTAGCACCAGCTGCGCGGCGATCTGCTTGTTGGTCAGGCCGTCGGCGATGAGCTGGGCGATCTCGAATTCGCGGTCGGTGAGCGGGTGCCACGGCGGCGTGAGCCGCCCGTGATGCAGCGAGTCGAGTAGCCGTTCCGCCGCGTCGTTGAGCGGTCCGGGGCTGGCGGCTTCCGCGACGGTGCGGGCCTGGTCGGCCAGGCGGGCTGCTTCGCCGGGCCGGCGGGCCTTGACCGCGGCCGCGGCCAGGTCCAGCAGGGCCCAGGTGCCTTCCCAGAACCGGCCCCGGGCCTGCCAGGCGGTGCAGGCCGGTTCCAGGGCCTGGCGCGCCGCGGCGGCATCGCCGCCCGCGAGCAGGATCAGTCCCCGCCCGTGCCCGATCGCCGGGAGCGTGCCCGGGATGGCGCGGGCGGCGAGTATCGCGCCGACGCGGTCCAGCCAGGATTCGGCGGCGTCGGCCTGGCCCAGGGCGCAGTGGGCGCGGACGCCGGTCAGCAGGAAGGGGAACAGGTAGGCCGCGTCGGTTATCCCGGCGGAGGCCTCGTAGCCCCGCTCGCACAGGGCGAGAGCGGTGTCGTGGTCACCCTGGCACCGGGCGGCTTCGGCCAGTCCCCACAGCGGTGGGGACAGGCGCTGAAGCTCGGCCATCCGCTCGCCCAGGGTGAAGGCCTCCTCCAGCAGGCTGGTCGCGGCGGCCCAGTCGCCGCGACCCAGGGCCAGGTAGCCGAGGACGTACAGCGCGGTGATCCGGGTGGTGATGCCGCCGCGGCCGTCGGCGAGGGCCTGCTCCGCGGTCTGTGCGGCGGCGGCCCAGCGGCCGGTGCACCACTGGACGTGCGCGAGGTGGGAGGCCATGTAGTGCCGGTGGTTCCACGACTCGACGTGCTCCGCGTAGCGGATGCCTTCGGTCAGCCAGCGTTCGGCGCGGTCGTACTCCACCAGCACGGACGCGGACGAGCCGAGCATCCGGTAGCCGCGGGCGGCCTCCGCCTCCCGGTGGCTGCCAGCGGCGCGGGCTATCGCACCTTCGAGCAGTCGCCAGCCCTCATCCATCCGGCCGGCGAAGACCAGGACCGAGCCGAGCGTCACGGCGGCGTTCAGCGCGGTGTCCTCATCGCCGGTTCGCTGGCTTTCGTCGCGGCCGCGCTCGCCGTAGCCGATCGCTTCCTCCAGCCGCCGGCCCAGCATGTAGGCCGCCGCCATCGCGGACTTGAGCTGGGCGCGCTCACGGTCCGCATCAGGAACTTCGTGCAGGCTGTCCAGCGCGGCCTGCAACATACCCACCCTGGTGGTGAGGTCATCGCCGAGCAGGTGGGCGGCTGCGGCGAGGCGTGGCACCAGCGCAGCCGCGGCGCGCAGGTCGCCGGTCGCGGTCGTCAGCTCGTGCGCGGTCCGGTAGGCGGAAGCGGCGGCCTCGTTGTCATCGCTGGCCGCGGCCTCGTCGCCGAGCGCGGCGAACAAAGCGGCCCGCTCCAGGGCCGGGCGTCCGGCGGGCAGGCTCCGGACCGCCCGGCGATACAGCTCAAGCGCCTCGCGGTGCGCTGAGATCTCTGCGGCCTCGGCCGCGGCCGCCAGCGCGTGCCGGTAGGCGAGCCCGGGCAGCCCGGCCTGCTCGAAATGCGACGAGGTGAAGGCGTCGCCGTAGCCCCGTGCGACCGCCGTTCGGGCAACATGGTGATGCAGGCGGCGGCGGAGGGCCAGGTCGGTGTCGGCGTAAAGCGCGTCTCGGATCAGCGCGTGCCGGAAGTCGAAGCGGTCGGCGTCTGCGCCGCCGACCACGAAGTAAGCGTCCTGCAATTCGCGCAGGGCGCCGGTCACCTCATCGGGGCTGGCCCCGGCGGTGGCGATGAGCAGGTCGAGATCGAAGGAGCGCCCGATGACGGCGGCGGCCGAGGCGACCGACCTGGCCGTGCTGCTCAGGCGCTGGGCACGGCTCAGCACGGCGTCGCCGAGCGTCTCCGGTACGGCCGTCGCCTGCACGGCCGCTCCGGACGGCGGCGTCAACGCGTCGTCGGTGATCGCGGCGAGGAGCTCTTCGACGTGCAGCGGTATGCCGTCACTGCGTTCCTGGATCGCCGCGACCAGCTGGGCTGGGACGGGCCGGCCGAGGGTCGCGCTGGCCATCGTCGCCGTCTGGCCCGCGGTCAGCCGGGGCAGCCGGATCTCCTCGGCCAGCCGCTGGCTCACCAGGCGGGCCCGCAGTTCCCGCATGGGCAGCCGGGGATATAGCTCATCGCTGCGGTAGGCCCCGGCCAGCAGAACCGGCCGGTCGGCCAGGCGGGCGGCCAGCTGGCCGAGAACCTCGAGACTCAGATCATCCGCCCAGTGCAGGTCCTCCAGGACGATAAGAAGGGGCTGGCCAGCATCGATGCCGACGATCGGGTCAGCTAGGTCCTGCACGAGCAGCCGTCGCCGGTGGTGGGCATCCCCGGTCCCGGCAGCCCCGGTCCCGGCGGCCCCGGTCCCGGCGGGCAGCGTCCGGGTCCGTGAGGCTAGGAGCTGGCCCAGATCCCTCAGCGCGGGCTCCCGGGCCTGGACCAGGTTGCTCGCCAGATCTAGGAGCAGGCCGGCGAAAGACTGTCCATCGCCGGGGAAGGCCGCCGCGCGGACGACCGCGAACCCGTCGACCTGCGCGTGCCGCGCCGCCGAACGGAGCAGGCGAGTCTTGCCGATTCCGGCCTCCCCCGCCACGAAGAGCAGCTGGCCTTCGCCTTCGGCGGCCTGGCCCAACCGACGCTCTATCAGGGCGAGCTGGCTATCCCGGCCGACCAGGACCGGCGACTGCACTAGGTGCACCTTTCTTGACCCCTCACGCTCCGCTGCCATACGGGATAGGTCATTTGCCCGATGACGTGCAACGTCCGCCCCGGCAAAACTGAACTCACCCAGAATCGCTGATCAGAAGGAGCCCGACATGCCGAAATTCATGGATGTACACAGCGGATTCGTCGGCGTCACCGAAAGCCAGCTGCGTGAGGCGCACGAGGCCGATCTGGCCATCGAGGCGGCCGAGGGTGTGCACTTCGAGCACGCCTGGCTCGACCCGGACTCGGGCAAGGTCTTCTGTTTGTCATCCGGCCCGTCCAAGGAAGCGGTCCTCCGGATCCACGAGAAGGCCGGGCACCCCACCAGCGAGATCTACGAACTGCCCGTCGAAGTCGAATAGTGGGCGCTTCTTTAAGGCGGGACCTGCCGGCCGTGTCCGTGGCCATGAGAATGCCCTTCGGGCCGCATTCAGCCGGCTCTGATGTGGTTCTGCCGCATACTGGTCCGGTGGACCCGGCAGCTGATTCCGTCGGGGGGACAGTCCAGCCCCCCGCGGGGCGCCACCGGCGGGCACGCCGTGCGCGCTTTGCCGGGCCATCTGACCAGGCACTGCACTGGCTGGCCGGCTGGTACGCCATCGCCCTGCGCCTCGGCGGGGCGGTCTTGTTCACCGCGGTGGCCGTCCTGGCCGCGACGAAGGAGATCTCCGGCTGGTGGCTGGCCGCGCCGCTGACGGCGCTGTGCGCCTGGTCGGCCTTCTTCGCCTGGCGGGTCCGGCGATCCGGGTTGACGCCGGCCGTGGTCCTGGTCGACCTGGCGGTCATCTCGGCCTTGGCGCTG
>Ga0070731_10004002_pt1 | contig 12947 bp, 13 predicted proteins | sample Coa_R1_2_FD_66448 | JGI IMG/M metagenome (GOLD analysis project Ga0070731, IMG submission 66448) | Surface soil microbial communities from Centralia Pennsylvania, which are recovering from an underground coalmine fire - Coalmine... | ecosystem: Environmental > Terrestrial > Soil > Unclassified ... | reverse complement strand
GCGGCGGCGGCCAGCCCGGCCGGGCAGATGCTGGCGGTCAACTGGGGCTGGGGTAGTGCCGGCTGGACCGGCGTGCTCGTGCTGCTCCGCCGCCGGTTCCATGAGCTTGCGTGGTTCCTCGCCGCTGAAGCCCTGGGCATCCTGGGCGTGCAGGTGCGGGACGGACTGCACCGCGCCGACCTGGCCGGGTTCCTCGCCCTGCTGGCCTGGTCGACCGGCGCCCAGGTGGCGGTCGCCGCCGGGGTCAGGGCGCTGGATGTGGCCGCCGGCCAGGCGGCCGCGGCGGCGCGGAACGAGGACGCCGCGCGTGAGCGGGCTGCCACCGCGGAGATCATCCGGGCCGCCCGGCACGCCCGCTGGCTGGCGCTGCAGGAAAGCGCCGTCCCGCTGGTCGCCGAACTGGCGGCCGGGACGGCCGACCCGGGCGACCCGCAAGTGCGCACCAGGTGCGCCGTCCAGGCGGCCCGGCTGCGCCGGCTGCTGGCCGAGGGCGACGAGGTACCCGGGTCTTTGGTGCACGAACTGCACGCGAGCGCCGATGTGGCCGAACGGCGCGGGGTGGCCGTCGAGATCGAGACGGCCGGGCTGCTGCCGCAGGTACCCGGCCCGGCCCGGCGGGTCATCACCGACGCGGCCATCGCGATCCTGACCGCCGCGCGAAGCCGGGCGCGGATCACCCTGGCGGCGGTGGCGCCCGGAATCGCGGTCAGCTTCGTCGCCGATACCGGCGCGGTCGTCCGGCTGCCCGTAGCCGGCGAGGGGGTCGCTATCGAACAGCAGCAAGACGGCGGCACGCTCTGGGCGGAGGCGCGATGGAACAGCCGGTGACGGTGGCGATCATCGAAGACCATCCGGTCGTGACCGAGGGCGTGGCGTCCTGGATCCAGTCCGATCCCGGCCAGCGGGTCCGGCTGGTGCAGACCGCGCGCGACCTGGCCGGGCTCGGCGCCGTGCCTTCGGCCCACGTGATCATCCTGGACCTGGAGTTGTCCGGCGAGCTGGTCACCGCGGAGATTCCCGGGCTGGTGGCGGCCGGATACCGGGTAGTGGCCTTTTCCGGGCACAGCGATCCGGCCATCGTGATGGAGACGCTGGACAACGGCGCGCACGCCTACGTGTCCAAGGACGAGGGCCGCGACCATCTGGTCGAGGCCGTGCTGGCGGCGGCCGCCGACCGGCCGTACGTGACCCGGTCGCAGGCCAGGGCCATGCTGGCCGACCAGCGCCCGGCCCGCCCGGCGCTGTCGCAGCAGGAGCGGCAGGCGCTGCTGCTGTGGTTCCAGGGCATGTCGAAGGAATCGGTCGGGCGGCGCATGTCGATCAGCGAGAATACGGTCCGGCAGTACATCAGCCGGGCGCGCGCCAAATACGCGGCCACCGGGCGGACCGCGTCAAGCAAGGACGCGCTGCTCGCCCGCGCGATCGAGGACGGCGTGATCAGGCCGGGCGAGGTAGCACCGTACAAGTCATTCGCCAGCGCCGCAGACAACCCACCGAGCCTGGGTACCCCGGACCGTTAAGGCCGGGACACCCAAACCCCCCTCCGGGGCTGCCTCAAAGCGAATCGGCCGCGTGCGGACACCGGCCTGCATGGCCGGGCGCATCGGCGTCATCAGATCGCGGGCTGGCGCATAATCAGCGTTGCGGTTTGGGGCGGCACTGTCACGACGCCCGATCGGGTGACACTGCTAGGGGCGGCCTGGCTGGGTGGTTAGTTGGGTAGTGGCCGACTGGGCGGTGGCCGGCTGGGTGGCCGCCGCGCCGAGCTGGACGAACAGCTCGAACGCCGCGGTGACGCCTTCCGTGTCGCGGGTGGCGAGCAGGTCGAGCAGCAGTCCGCGGGTGACGGCCATGCTTAGGCGCGCGGCGGCGGGCGCCATCTGGGGGTCGGTTCCGCCCTGGACGATGGCGGCGGTGAGCGGCTCGAGCCAGCCGGTCACTACGTGCTCAAGGAAACCCTCGGTGCCCGGCCGTCCGCGCAGGGCGTGCACGTACAGCTCGAAGAACAGCCGTTCCTGCGGCCACAGGGCCGGATCGCGGTACCGGTCCCAGAACCGGCGCGCGTCGTCCGCGCTGATCGCACCGGCGTCGCGCAGCGTCGCGCGTTCGGCCTCCTCGACGGCCAGGGTGACCGCGGCGAGCAGGCCCTCGCGGGACCCGAAGTGGTACAGCAGCATCCGGTGGCTGGTGCCGATCGCCGCGGCCAGCTCGCGGAGGCTGAGGTCCGCGATCCCGCCCAGCATGGCGATGGCGACGGCGTGGGCGAGCAGCCGGTCCCTGGCTGAGGCCGGCTCGGTTGGTCCGAGTTCTCCCGGCGCTTGCGATGTGCTCACGGTTAAGCGTACCATCTGGTACATGTTCCATTTGGTACAACCATCAGACAGACTGCAGGTCGGGGCCGAATCGGTCACCAGCGCCGCGCCGGAAGCCGTGTGGGCGCTGGTCGCCGACGCGACCAGCTATCCGAAGTGGGGACCGTGGAGCGCAGCCGGTTACCGGGGCACGGCTGGGCACGGTCTCGGCGCGGTGTACTGGCTGCGTTCGGCCAGCTGGGCCTACGGCCGCCACGTGACCACGGTCGAGCGGGTCGAGGAACTCGACCAGGGCCGCCGCATCGTGTACACGGTGCTGGGCGGGATGCCGGTCCGCGGCTACCGGGGCGAAGTCGTGCTCACGCCGATCGCCGGGGGCACCCGGATCAACTGGACCGCCAGCTGGGACAAGACGCTGCGCGGCCGGCTGGTCTGGCGCGGCATGCGCGACTTCCTCCCCGGAATGCTGGCCAGCCTGACGGCCACCGCTGATGGCGAAGGCGGCTCCTGAGTTTCACCGCTAAGTCGTGTGCCGGGTACCGGTGCCGTCATAGAGATGGTGGACCGGGTCGTGGATGAAGTACCGCGTAAAGGTCTCGACCGTGAAGTGGGCTCCATCGCTGCGGGTGCCGGTGCGCTGCCATTGATCCGGAGCGAGGCTCGCGAAGTGCGAGGCAATAACGTCGGCGGCGGCGGCCAGTTCCCCGGCCACCGTGGTGGGGTCCTGCTCGCCGTAGCGGTCGGCTATCGCGGTGGCGTCCTGGTCCCAGTTGGGAAACAGCGGCCCATCCTCGGCGAGCATCAACGAAAGGCGCTAATCGTACAGCCGCTGGACATCACGGACGTGGCAGCCGTACTCCAGCGCTGACCATTTCCCCGGTGCGGGACGCAGGCGATGATCACCGGGCCCGGCCAGCAAGGCATGCCACGCAGCGGCATTGACGCGGATCATTCCGGCGATCCCGTCACGGGGGAAGCCGCGGGTGTCCAGGCCGCAGTCCGGGCAGGGCCGCTGCAGCACCCAGGTCCAGTCCTTGGTGTCAGGCTCGATTGTGATAACCCGAACGGTACCAATAACACGGGAGCCCCGGACCTGGGTCACGATGGTGACGGCTAGCGTCAAGGGTGCGGGCGCTCGCACGCTATCCGGTCTGAGAGAGGGTCTCACCGTGGCGACAGATGCACGCCGAGTTGCGTTGACGGGAGAGCCGCCAACCCGACGGCCTCACGTCACAGGCCGACTACGGCTGGCGGTTACCTGCGGATCCGTTCTGCTCCTAGGCGCGGCCACCGGGTGCGGCGGGACGTCGGCGCCACCCGAGCCAGGAGCCAACTCCCCTACCGGCGGCCAGTCCGCCACCCCGCAGTCCAGTGCCGTTCCGGCCTGGGGAGCAGCGACACACCTCGACCACAGCCAAGGCGAGGAAGACCCGACATCGGTGTCATGCCCATCCGCCAGGTTCTGCATGGCCCTGCTCGCATCTGGCTACGCGGCTGCCTACAACGGAGCCACGTGGAGCCGACCCGCCAGGCTGTCTTCCTCCACCGTCGAGCCCGCTTCCGTGTCATGCCCGACCGCGAGCTTTTGCATGGCGGTAGACGCGCAAGACTCATCCACCTTTCTGTTTAACGGCAGCACGTGGAACTCCGCTCCCGGCATTAACGATCCTGACCCGAACACCCGAATCGGCATGGCCTCGGTATCGTGCTCGTCACCGAGGTTCTGTGCCGCGGTTGACAACGGCAGCAACGCGTTCACGTTCAACGGGACCTCCTGGGGCCGCGCCACGGCCATAGATCCTGGCCACGAGCTGAGCACGGTGTCGTGTCCGAGCGCTACCTTCTGCGCCGCCGTCGACTACGGCCCGAACGTGCTCACCTTCAATGGCACCTCATGGAGTAAGCCGTTCGCCATCGACCCAGGCAGCTACCTGCAAGCCGTGTCATGCGCATCGGCCAGCTTCTGCGTGGCCATCGATCGCAAGGGGAACGCGTTCACGTTCCACGGCAGCACCTGGAGCGCGCCCGTCAACGCCGATCCGAACGGTCTGACTATGGGGGAGGGCGGCATCTCCTGGCCTGTGGTGTCTTGCCCGGCCAGCAACTTCTGCGCCGCTGTCGACGGTGGCGGCGGGAGCGTGGTTACCTTCGACGGCGATAGCTGGAGCGCGCCCCTCACCATCGACTCGGCGGCGGTTAACTCAGTCAGCGGACCGGTCCTTAAATTCCTCATGTCGGTGGCCTGCCTTTCCGCCGGGTTCTGCGTGGCCGGCGATTCCACCGGGGATGTGTTTATCCGAAGCTAAGGGACGGTCGTTCATCTGCCTGGCCCTTAGCCTCAAGGCGCGGAGGATACGCTTCGGTCGTGGATCGCTGGCCGGACCTGCCGGACTTGGACGAGACCCAGGGCTCGGAACCGACGCGGCGGTCGACGCTGATTACCGTGGGCGTTGTATGTGCGTTGATGGCGGCCGTCGCAGGCTGGGTGGTCTATCTGTACCGTCATCCTGCGGTAGACCAGGCGCAGGCCGGGGCGATGCAGCCGGTCATTGACGCCTACATGCACTCCCATGGCGGGCAGCTCGGATTGGGCGGGTCCTTGGACCCGGGGCTCAAACCCCAGGTGTTCTGCGACGCGGGCATCATCGAGATCAGGCCGGACGGCCCGCGGTGGCGCGTCGGCATGATGCTGAACTGTGGCGAGTTCGCTCGCCGCGGCAGCACGTTGATCGAGGGTAGCTCTGGTTATCCCAGCATCGGTGAGGTGATGATCCTCTCCGGCTTTCCCGGGCACTATCGGGTACTGTCCCTGGATCTAGGGCCACCCGGCTACGATCCAGCCTGGATCCACCAGAATTTCTCGGCCCTGGCCGCTAGGTGGATGTTGAGCACCGAGCCGCCAACCGCGCCTGACCCAATCGGCCAGGCCTATCAGGCGTTTGGCTTCCCGGCGGGTACTCCCGCTGTCCAGCAGTAGCGCCGACCTCCGAGTACGCACCACTGGCACGTGCGACCCGGCAAGCGGAGACTCGACGTATGGCCGACCGCGGGCTGCGTTGCCGCTGCCGCCTGGGCCTGCGGCCGGAAGTTCCTTAGCCCGCTCGGCCTGGCGTGGGCGTCAGAAGGACCGGCCAGGGTTGAGGATGCCAGCCGGGTCGAGCGCCGTTTTGATCGCCTGGTGCACGGCCAGCGACACGGGTCCGAGCTGCTGCCGTACCCAGGCCTGCTTGAGCACCCCGACGCCGTGCTCACCCGTGATGGTCCCGCCGAGCAGGCGCGCGCGATCGCAAAGGCGTTCACCCGCCGCCATGGCCCGGGCCACCGTCTCGGCACCAAGGTCAGGCAGCATGAACACCGGATGCAGGTTGCCGTCGCCGGCGTGCGCGACGGTCGCGATCGGGATGCCGCAGTCCGCGCTCACCTCTTGGACGACCGCGAGCATCTCCGCCAGCTGCCCGGGCCGGACGCAGACATCTTCGATGACCGTCGGTCCTGCGGCCATGACGGCCGTGCCCGCCAGCCGGCGCGCCTCCAGGAGCAGGTCAGATTCCTCGGCGGTCGTGGCCTGGACCACCAGGTCGGCGCCCGCCTCCTCGCAGCACCGCGTCATCCTCCGGACCTCATCATCCGCGGCGGCGCCGTCGGCCTGGCCGATGAGCAACCCGGCGGCGCAGCGGTCCAGGTCCATCCGGCGGTAGTCCTCGATCGCGTTGACCGTCGCCTGGTCGATGAGCTCGAGCATGCTGGGCACGACCCCGCTGGCTTGGATGGCGTCCACCGCGTCGCCAATCGCGGCCAGCGCGGGAAACGACGCGACGAAGGTCACCGGGTCGCGCGGCGGGCGCGGGCGGATCCGCAAGGTGGCCGACGTGATCACGCCCAGGGTTCCTTCCGACCCGATGAATAGCGAGGTGAGGTCGTATCCGGCGACGTCCTTGCGCGCGCCGCTGCCAGTGCGCAGCACGCTGCCGTCGGCCAGGACGACTTCAAGGCCGAGCGCGGAATCCCGGGTCACGCCGTACTTGACGCATCGCATGCCGCCCGCGTTGGTGGCGAGGTTGCCGCCGATCGTGCAAATCTCGAAGCTGCCCGGATCAGGCGGGTAGAACATCCCGGCGGCCGCGGCCGCCCGGCCGAGATCGGCGTTGAGGACCCCGGCCTCGACGACGGCGTACTGATACCTCGTGTCGACCTCGCGGATGGCGGTGAACCGCTCCAGGCTGAGCATGACGCATCCATCGATGGCGTTCGCACCGCCGGAAAGCCCGGTACCCGCGCCCCTAGGCACCACGGGAACCGCGTTCTCGGCCGCCCACCGCAGCGTGCTGCTCACCTCTGCGACAGTGCCGGGCCGGACGACGGCCCGCGGCCGACCCGCCGGAACGGTAGCCGCACGGTCACGCCGGTAACCCTCCATGACCCCGTCATCGGTCACCACCGCGCCCGGCGAAAGCTGCCGCGCCAGAACCGCCAGATCACCGCTCGTCGTCCCACCTCGCACGGTCACAGTCCCAGGCTAACCATCCCGTCGCAACGGTCCAGGCTGCGTCCCACCACAAACGCGCTCTAACACCACCGGCCCAACTTCGTCTAGGAGACCTGGAAGGTCCTCGCCCGGTCGCGCGCGATAAACCCAGTGCCGTCGGGGGTCGTCCCCGCGATAATGGCCGGCGTGCCGGAGGTCGAGGTCGTTGTCGCCCATCACGACTGCGCGACTCTGCGTGTCGGCGGCGTGTTCCTGAAGATCGACGCTGATCAGACGCGCACCGACGTCGAGGTTAAGGCGATGGCTATGGCGCCGATCCCGACTCCTGAGGTCCTGTGGCGAAAGCCGCCCGTGCTCGCGCTCGCCGCCCTCCCGGGGAAGGCGCTCGGCCGCCTCGGCCAGCCGTCGACCGCGTCGCCAGAGGCGTGGGCCGCGGCGGGTGCCGCCGTTCGGATGCTGCACAACGCGCCCCTGCCGCCATGGCCCGGTAAGAGCCTCGACGAGATCACATCGCACCTCGACGGCGAATGCGAGTGGCTCCTCACGAACAGCGTCCTTCCCGCCGACTTGGTCACGCGCAACCGCCAGGTTGCCGAGGCCGCGCTCCGTCCGTGGACACCGGTGTTCGCGCACGGCGACCTGCAGGTCTCCCACGTGTTCGTCGACGGTGATGAGATCACCGGCGTGATCGACTGGACCGAGGCGGGCCCGGGCGATGCCCTGTATGACCTCGCCATCTTGACGCTCGGACATCGGGAGCGCCTGGGCGACGTCGTCGCCGGCTACGGCACCGACGTCGACTTCGACGTGATCCGCGCATGGTGGTCGTTGCGAAGCCTGCAGGCGGTCCGCTGGCTGATCGAGCACGGCTTCGACCCGGCCACCCCAGGCTGCGAGTTCGACGTGCTGCGATCCCAGGCGTGAGGTCAGGTCGCGTAGGAGACCGGCTGGGCCGTCACGTGTCGTAGGGTGCGGCGGCGGTCCGTGCGCGGGGCGTGCGGAGCTTGAGCCAGGTGAACAGCAGCGCCAGCGGTACCACGAGACCGCCGATGCCATAGGCGGCAAAGGCGGGGAACCCCACCAGGTGCCCGACCAGCCAGCCGAAGTTCTGCCCGAAGAACCCGGTGACGAAGGTGAGCGGCAAGAAAACCGTGGCCAGGATGGTGAGTTGCTCGACGGTGGCGTTCTGCTGGACGCTGATCTTGGTCTGCTCGACCGATATCACGGCCATGTTGGCCTCCAGGATGGTGCCGAGCAGGTCCCGCTGGGCGGCGACCTCCTCGTTGACCAGTTGCAGGTGATCCTGGACATCGCGCAGATACGGCTGCAGTTGCGGGTCTTCGGTGGCGCGCTCGATGGTGGTGACCACGCCGAGCAGCGGGTGCACGGCACGGTAGAAATCGGTGGCTTGCCTGCGTAGCGAGTAGATCCGCTCGGTCGGCGCGACGGCGCCGGAGAACACGGTGGCCTCGACCTGGTCGATGTCGTGCTCGAGTCCGGCGATTACCGGTGCGTAATCGTCCACTACGTGGTCCAAGATAGCCCACAGTACGGATGCGGTGCCCGCGGCGAGCAACTCCGGCCGGTGCTCCAGCCGCTGCCGTGCGCCGCGCAACTCGCTGGCCACGCCCTGCCGTACCGTGATCACGAAAGCTGGGGAGAGGAAGACGCTGATCTCGCCGAACTGGACTTCCTCGGCGGCATCGTCGTAGCGCGCGGTGCGGAAGATGACTAGCCGCACGTCCTGGCCATAACTTTCGATCTTCGGCCGCATGTGGAAGTTCTGCGCGTCCTCAACCGCCAGCTCGTGCAGGCCGAAGGTGTCCCGTACCTGGGCTAGTTCGTCTTCGGACGGCTCGAACAACCCGAGCCAGACAAAGCCGCCCTGCCCGCACCGGGCCGCGGCCTCCTCGAGCGGTACCGGGCCTTCGTCCCGCCTGCGGCCATCCAGGTAGTGCGCACAATCGATGATCATGTCCGGGCGCCTCTCTCTCGGTAGCCGGGGCCGATAGCCGCTACCCAGCATGGCCGAATCTGGCGGGCAGGCGAAGACCACAGGTCTGCAGACGGCGAACCGCAGGTAGCTGCTCCGCCGGGACAGGCGGCGACCGGCAGGCCCGGCGCCTATCCGATCCTGGAGCTTGATCTATCGGGCTCGGGCTGCTGTGGCTGAGGTGTCGGCGGAATCGGACGGTTGCGACCGGCCATGCCCACCTCGATCGCTGCGACGACCGACTCGACCACCTTCACCCGGGCCCACCGCTTGTCCTCGGCCTCGACGAGCACCCACGGAGCGGCGGCGTGGTCGGTCCGGTCCAGCATCTCCTCCACGGCCGCCTCGTACTCCCGCCGCTTCCCGCGATTCCGCCAGTCCTCCTCGGTCAGCTTCCAGGCCTTCAGCGGCTCGCGCTCCCGCGCCCGGAACCGCTTGAGCTGCTCCCCCGGCGACAGGTGCAGCCAGAACTTGACCATGATCATGCCCTCGTCGGTCAGCGTCCGCTCGAAGTCGACGATCTCCCGGTAGGCGCGGCGCCACTGCTCCTCGCTGGCGAAGGCCTCGACCCGCTCAACCAGGACCCGGCCGTACCAGGACCGGTCCAGCACCGCCATGCCGCCCCAGCCCGGCAGCACCGGCCAGAACCGCCACAGGAAATGGTGGCGCTTCTCGTCATAGGTCGGCGCGCCGAACTGAGCCACCCGGACGTGCCGTGGATCCAGCGGCGCGACCAGGCGTTTGATCGCGCCGCCCTTGCCGGAGGCGTCCCACCCCTCGAAGACCACGCAGACCGGCGGCCCGAGCTGTGCGTCGTCCCCGATCTGGCCGCCCAAGACCAGTCGCAGGTGCAGCAGCCGGGCCTGAGCCGCGGCGAGGCGAACCGCTTCCTGCTCCGGAGTGAGCTTCAGGCTCAGATCCAGCCCGGCCAGCACGCCGCCCTTACCAGCCATCCGCGACGCCTCCCTCATCCGACCCATTGAGCCGCCCCGGCTGACTGCCTGGCATCTGCCAGCCGTGCGCGCAGTGCCGATCCGGCCCAGCGGCGGTCATGCCGCCCAGGCCTAATCCTCCACCGGCCTACCCAGGTCCGAGTTCCCTGTAACTGGGCTTCGGCGGGCAGCCGCCGGGCTGGTTGCCTAGACCAGGCCTGCGGTCAGGGCCAGGCGGGTTAGGTCGGCGCGGGTCCGGGACCCGGTTTTGTCGCGGATCCGGTCCAGGTGCGAGCCGACGGTCCAGACGGTCATGAGCAGGTGGGCGGCGATCTGGCCATCAGTGGCGGCCCGGGCGACCCGGGTGACGAGCTCCAGTTCCTGGGTACTGAGCTTGCCCTCGCTCCCGCCTTTCCGCATGACCCGGCCCGAGCCGACGAGGGTCCACTCTCAAGCTGTTTTGACCGTTGCCGGGATGGCAGGATGGCGGCGTGAGCGGCGTTCGGGTAGGCATATTTCCGCCGGTCGGCCAGCACGCCAGCGGGACTCGGCAGCGGGCCGCGACGCTGGCAATGATTGCCGGGTCAGGGATCGACCATGTGTGCGTCGGCGATCACGTGAGCTTCTTCATCGGCGCCGGATCCGACGGGCTGGTGTCGGCGGCGTCACTGCTGGCCGAGTGTCCGGAATTGCCCTGCTATGTGGCGCTGTACCTGCTGCCGCTGCGTCATCCGGTGACGGTGGCGCGGCAACTTGCGACCATCGCCGAGCTCGCGCCCGGCCGGCTGACGTTCGGCGTGGGCATCGGCGGAGAAGACCGGCATGAGCTGGAGATCTGCGGGGTTGACCCGGCTACCCGGGGACACCGGATGGGTGAGTGCCTGGCGATCGTGCGCGCGCTGTTGCGCGGCGCGCCGGTCAGTTTCGACGGCAGGTTCTTCTCCCTTGACGATGCCCTGATCGTGCCCGCGCCGTCGCCGCCGATCCCGTTGGTCGTCGGCGGCCGGTCGGACGCGGCGGTGCGCCGCGCCGGCCTCCTGGGCGATGGCTGGCTTGGCATCTGGGTGTCGCCGCGCCGTTTCGCCTCGGTAACGGAACAGGTCCGCGGACAGGCCGCTGACGCCGGCCGGGACCCCTCCGGCTTCGAGCATGCCCTCAACGTCTGGTGCGGGTTCGGCGCCACTCGCGAGGCTGCGCGCGAGCCGCTGGCGGCGCAGATGCAGGCCTTTTACCAGATGCCCTTCGAGCCCTTCGAGCGTTACTCGCCCTACGGGACGCCTGAGCACGTCGCGGAATTCCTCGCCCCCTACGTCGAGGCAGGATGCTCGGCATTCAACGTCATCGCCTGCGCGGCCGATGACCAGACGGCCGTCGCCGCGGTCGGCGAGGTGCGGCGGCTTCTAGCCGATCCGCGATAACCAGGAACACACGACCGGACCTGAGCGGCCTGCCTGCGCTAGTTGCGCCCCGACCGCGACTCGAACGCGGGACCTACTGCTAAGGAGGCATTCCCGAAGCACGTCCTGACATCGCCTGCCGTGGCCTGGCGTGCCATTCGGGCGCAGCGGAATCGCTGGACGTGGCCTGGCATCGCCCGGCGCGCCTGTGGTCGCTACGGCTCGCCGCTGAGCCCGGAGTCGCTGCCGATCCCGCGGGCCTGACCGCGCGGACCAGGCCATAGGCCAAGCCCGAAACGCGCGCGGCGACCCCCCGAAATGAGCTTGGGATCTACCAGCAGGACACTGATCGTGGCCGCGCCCGCCTTCGATGAAAAGACCTGCAGATTACGCCGCCGAGAGAATATCCTGGCCAACCCGCGAACCGAAACGTGGCCGCGGAGATCAGACGCGGTCACGAAGGACCCATAGAACCTATTGTCTCGATCGGCATCGCTCAGGCCGCCGAAGAGTCCCAACGGCTGGCCTCTCATCTCCTGCACACCCCGTAGGCATTAGCTGCGCCTGTTCTCCAGAAATGTTAGCCCGATACCAGGCCTTGATACCAGCAACGCAGCGGCCAGCGCCGATAGCGCGCTGAAGGCGGGCACGTCGCAATCCAGGAAGCAGTCACCGCCCAGTTCGGCTCAGGCGTGCGCATCTTCCGTGCTTTCAGCAGAACCCGCCGAACACGTGCCGGCGGCCCTGTGTGTCGTTGGGGGCGGTGCTGGTTGGGGTCGCGGCCAGGCCACGCCGGGACCTAGAAGAAGGCATATCTAGCCAGCCGCGTGAAGGAGATATATCTTGAAGATGTCAGGCAATCGCCGCATGCGGGAGTCACGATGCCGACCAGAGCTGCTTGTCCGGGAAGCTGGTGGTCATTATGCCGGCCAGGGCGGAGCATCTGAGGTTCCCGGTCTGGGTGCTGGCGGTGTGCTGCGGGGCGGCGGCTCTGGCGGGATGCGGGTCCGGCAGCAGCCCGGATGTACTGGGGTCTGTCAGCGGCCCGGATGTACTGACTGCACCCATCCAAGTCGTCCGCACTCCTGACGGCATGGTCGCGTACCGCGAACTGGGCAGCGGGCCCGCGCTGCTGCTCATCACGGGAGCGGACGCATCCATGGACGGCTGGCCGCCGAGTCTGGTCGACGCCCTGGCCGCCCATCACAAAGTGGTGATCTTCGACAACGCGGGGGTCGGCCGGACCTCTGCGGTCTCGGCGCCGGCTTCGCTGAGCGTCACGGCCATGGCCAGCCAGACCAGCGCCCTGATCTCCGCGCTTCGGCTAGGCCGCCCGGCCGTGCTCGGATGGTCGATGGGAGGCATGATCGCGCAGGCTCTGGCTGTCAGCCATCCGGCCCAGGTCAGCCGGCTTATCCTGGCCGCTTCCGCAGAGGGGACCGGGAAGGCAGTGCCCCTCCCGCCCTCCGCCGCCGTGTTCCCTCTGAACTCCGCGGAGCTAGAGACCAGCCTCTTCCCGGCGAACCAAGCCGCCGCAGCCAGGGCTTACCTCAATACCATCCAGCAGTACCCCGGCTTCTACGCGGTATCGGCCGCCACGTTTCATAGCCAGTACCTCGCAGCTGAGCGGTGGCTGGCCGGGCAGGACGCTGCAGGCCGGCTGGCGGGAGATATCCACGTGCCCACGCTGGTCGCCGACGGAACCCTGGATCAGTACACCGGGCCGGTCAACGCCCGGCTCCTGGCCAGCACCGTGCGCGGCGCCAAGCTGCTTCTCTTTGACGATGCCGGCCACGGCTTCTTGTTCCAGGACGCGGCGGGGTTCAT
>Ga0070731_10004000_pt1 | contig 12953 bp, 10 predicted proteins | sample Coa_R1_2_FD_66448 | JGI IMG/M metagenome (GOLD analysis project Ga0070731, IMG submission 66448) | Surface soil microbial communities from Centralia Pennsylvania, which are recovering from an underground coalmine fire - Coalmine... | ecosystem: Environmental > Terrestrial > Soil > Unclassified ... | reverse complement strand
GTCGAGTTCATGCACACGGCAACGCTCCTGCACGACGACGTGGTCGACGAAAGCGAGCTGCGGCGCGGGCGGCTTGCCGCGCGCATGCTGTGGGGCAATGAAGCGAGTGTGCTGGTTGGGGATTTTTTGCTTGGCCAGGCGTTCAAGATGATGGTCGAGGTTGGCAGCCTCAAGGCGCTTGAAATCCTTTCCTCGGCCGCAGCCGTCATCGCCGAGGGCGAGGTCATGCAGCTCGCGCTCGCGAAGAACACGGCGACGACTGAGGACGAATACATCGCCGTGATTCGCGCCAAGACTGCGGAGCTTTTCGCCGCCGCCTGTGAAGTCGGTCCAGCGCTCTCGGGACGAGAAAAGGCCGAACAGGCAGCGTGCCGCTCGTTCGGCATGAATTTGGGAATAACATTTCAGCTTGTCGACGATGCACTCGATTACGGCGGTGCATCGCAAAAACTCGGCAAGAACATCGGCGATGATTTTCGCGAGGGCAAGATAACGTTGCCGGTGGTGCTCGCTTTCCGCCGAGGCGGCGACGCTGAACGCGAATTCTGGCGCCGTACGCTGGAGCGCGGTGAAACCGATGACACGGACCTCGAGCACGCGATCGGCCTGATGACCAAGCATCGCGCGCTCGAAGACACCCTCGGGCGCGCGCAACACTACGGCGCCATCGCACGCGACGCTCTTGCGTTATTCCCTGACTCCTCGATGAAATCCGCACTCATCGAGGCCGTCGATTTCTGCATCACGCGCACGCATTAGCAAAACCAAATCACTGCGCGGCCGAAGCTTCCCGCTGAAATCGACGAACCGAACGCGCGATCCTAGCCACCGCCAAGCGCGCTAGCGCGCACCCACCAGTGCGGATATTTGTTGCCCAGAGCCTTCGCAGCTTCTATGGCCGCGGCCGCCGAGGAAAACAGGGCAAAGCAGGTGGCGCCGGACCCCGACATGCGCGCCAGTCGGCAGCCGGCGAGCGCCCGCAGGCTGGCGAGCACTTCGGCAACCGCCGGCTCAACGGCGATCGCGGCATCTTCAAGATCGTTCGACTGCGTAGCGAGCAGTTGCAAATACTCCTCGCGGCTGGCGATCTTCGCCGCTGCGGTGACGTCGAGCGGCAGAGCGCGCGACGACGTGCCCTCCCAAGCGGCAAACACCGACTTCGTCGGCAAAGTAATACCGGGATTGGCCAGCACCGCCGGCAATGGTGGCAGTCTGAGCGGCGCAGAGAGTATTTCGCCAACGCCACGCATCAGGCGTGGGCGAGGGTCGAGGCAGACCGGGACATCGGAACCGACTGCGCGAGCGGCGTCGTAAAGGCGCCCGTCGTCGGCCGGCAAGTTGTTCGCACGTGCAAGCAAGCGCAGCGCCGCGGCCGCGTCGGCCGAGCCGCCACCGAGCCCGGCGGCAACCGGCAAGCGCTTGTCCAATTCAAAAGCGCCGAGACCGATACCCGCAACCCGTGCGGCAAGGGCCCGCGCGGCCTTAAGCACGAGATTGTCGGCGTCTTCCCCAGCATTCGCGGCATTGGGCCCTCGCATCGCAAGGGCAACCTCGCCACCGGGCGAAAAACTTAAAGTGTCACCGAACTCGGCGAACGCAACCAAGCTTTCGATTTCGTGGTAGCCGTCCGAGCGCCGGCCGAGAACCCTCAGCGTCAGATTGACTTTGGCCGGCGCGTTCTCAACGAACGGAGCGGGTGAAGTCACTCGTTACCCGCCGTTGCCTGCCTTCTTCGCCTTGATGGCGTCCGCCGAGGAGGCCGTGTCGGGCGGAAGCCCCTCTTTGAGCTTCTTCTCGATCGTCGCGAGTTCGTCGTCGTCCGGCTTGAAGTCCTTCGCCTGCGACCACTGGAAGTTCGCTTCCAGAGTGCGTCCGACGCGCCAATAAGCATCGCCGAGATGATCGTTGATCGTCGGATCATCGGGCTTGAGCAGCACCGCCCGTTCCAGGTTCTTCACCGCTTCATCGTAATTGCCGGTGCGGTAATAAGCCCAACCCAAGGAGTCGACGATGTAGCCGTCGTCCGGACGCTGTTCGACCGAACGCCGAATCATATCCATGCCCTCTTCGAGGTGCACACCTTGGTCGACCCAGGAATAACCGAGATAGTTGAGCACGAGCGGTTGATCGGGAAACAGCTCAAGCGCCTTTTTCATATCAGCCTCGGCGCTTGGCCATTGGTGGGAGCGCTCGTAGCAGATGCCGCGAAAATAGAGCACGACCCAGTTCGATTTCTCGAGCTTTGGTATGGAGTCGATGGCCTTGCTGTAGGTCGCTGCACATCCGGCAAAATCTTTGCGCCCGCGCTCAATATTGCCCAATGCCATCAACGCTTCAGTATCTTTCGGATGGTCGGCGATCACGCGATCAAGCTTTTTCTTGGCCTCATCGGTGCGATCGAGCGCGTCCAAATTAACAGCGAGCTCGATTTCGGCACTGCGCGAAACCGGCGACGTCGCGGGAACGCGGTCGTACACCTTGATCGCGAGATCGGGCTTCTTGAGCGTCTCGTAGAGGTCGGCCAGCGACAGCATCGCCATAACGTGCGAAGGCTCAAGATAGAGCGCTAGCTGCAGATAAACGAGAGCCAAGTCCTCGCCGCCGCGGCGTCCGATCGACGCGCCAATTCCGTAAAGCGCTTCGGCGGCGCCAGCCTGGGCCGACTCGATGAGCGGCGGAAGCTTCTGCCCATCCGTAACCTCTTTCATTTCCTCCACGATCAACGGATGGTTCGGCAGCGCCTTATCGAAATCCTGATACACCTTCAACGCCGCATCCTTGCCGCCGTTGCGCGACAAAAAGCGACCGTAAGCTTGTACGGTGCGCAACGCCGTCGGATCGACTTTGTAAGCGCTTTCAAGCCGCTTGGCGGCGTCCTTCTTGTCGTTGGCGAGGTCGAAGATGAGCCCGGCATGCAGATCCTTGAATATGCCGTACCAATCCGGACCGTTGAGCTTGTCCATTTCATCGACTGCGGCGCGCGCTTCCCCGGAGCCGGACGAGGCCCAGGCCGTGAGCAGCGCCGCCGTCAGATCGGTGACCGGACCATGGACGGACAGCGCAAGATTCTGCCGCGCCACCGCGTATTGCCTCTGCTTGAGGGCGCGCACACCGACTACGAGCCGCGCTATCCGGTCCGTGCGATCCATCTGAAGAACTTTGTCGGCGAGCTTGGCGGCCTGCTCGACGTCGCCGCCTGTCAGCACAGACAAAAAAGCACGACTCAGCAGATCGGGATTGTGCGGATCGGTCTTCAGCACCTTGAGGTAATAATTGGCGGCGGCGACGGCATCGCGCTCCACGCCGGCGTGCCGGGCGGCTAGATAATTGCCGGCGGGATTATCGCGCAGCACGTCCTGCTCGTTCGGCGCCTGCGCGGCACGTGCGGGCGACAGACTTAAAACCAGAGCGGCTCCAATAACGACCACATGCCGGTGCAGCAGCGAATGAATCACGAGAGCTCCATTGGCAGAGTGATTGGCGGAACGGGAACTACGCGCCCGAAATCGCGAGGCCACAATGACCCTTTTGCCGCACCCCCGCAAGGGAAGCAAAGCACGCCACCCTCGATACAATCGGCCCGCGCTGCTTAGGCGAGAACGGAGGCGAAATCGCGGCAACGGCCGCCGCGATTGATGTTGGGCCGCGGGCCCCCGCGCAGTCACATGTTCGGATAGTTCGGGCCTCCACCGCCTTCGGGGGGGACCCAGGTAATATTTTGGTTAGGATCTTTGATGTCGCACGTTTTGCAGTGGACGCAGTTCTGCGCGTTGATCACGAACCGCTGGCGGCCGGCGTCCTCGACCCATTCATAGACGCCGGCGGGGCAATAACGCGCCGACGGGCCGGCATAGACATCGTGTTCCGACGATTTCTGCAATGCGCTGTCGCGCACCAGAAGGTGCACGGGTTGGTCCTCTTCATGGTTGGTATTCGACAAATAGACCGAGGAGAGTCGGTCGAAGGTGATCTTGCCGTCCGGTTTCTGGTAGGCGATTGGCCGGCACTGAGATGCCGGCTTGAGCGTGGCGAAGTCGGACTTGCCATGCTTTAGGGTGCCGAACACGGGCATGCCGAGCGTGTTGGCCCACATGTCCAGTCCGCCAAGGGCGATTCCCGCCAAGGTGCCGAATTTCGACCACAGCGGCTTGGCGTTGCGCACCCGCCAGAGATCGCGACCGATCGGTGAGGAGCGCCACGCGGCGTCATAGCTCGAAAGCTCATCGTTGCTGCGCCCTTGCGCAAGCGCTTCGGCGATATGCTCGGCCGCCAGCATCCCTGAGAGCATGGCGTTGTGACTTCCCTTGATGCGCGGCACGTTCAAAAAGCCGGCCGCACACCCCACCAGCACGCCTCCAGGAAACGCCACGCGCGGCACCGATTGCCAGCCACCCTCGCTTATGGCGCGCGCGCCGTAGCAAATCCGCTTTCCTCCCGCGAAGGTGTCGCGCACAAGCGGGTGCGTCTTGAAGCGCTGGAATTCCTCGAACGGCGAAAGGTAAGGGTTCTCGTAATTAAGGTGAACGACGAAACCGACTTCGACCAGATCGTCGGCAAAGTGATAAAGAAACGAGCCGCCGCCGGTACGGTTGTTGAGCGGCCAGCCGAGGGTGTGTTGCACAAGCCCGCTATGGTGCTTTTCGGGAGCGACTTGCCATAGCTCCTTCAAACCGAGACCAAATTTCTGCGGCTGGCTGTCCTTTGCCAGATCGAAGCCGCCGATCAGTCCTTTAGTGAGGCTGCCCCGCGCCCCTTCGGCAAAAACCGTGTACTTGCCGTGCAGCTCCATCCCGCGAGTGAAGCCTTCTTTGTGGTGGCCGTCTTTGGCGACACCCATGTCGCCCGTGGCAATGCCGATGACGGCGCGATTTTCGAACAGCACCTCGGCCGCCGCGAAGCCTGGATAAATCTCGACACCGAGCGCCTCGGCCTTGCGCGCAAGGTAGCGGCAAACATCACCCAACGAGACGATGAAATTGCCGTGGTTGCTCAAGAGCGGCGGCATCAGCAAATTCGGCAGCCGCCATCCACCGGACGGACCGAGCACACAAAAGCGGTCCTCAGTTACCGCTGTCCTTACAAAAGATTCTTCGGTGCGCCATTCAGGGATCAGGGTATCGAGTCCGATTGGATCGACGACGGCCCCGGAAAGGATGTGGGCGCCGACCTCGGAACCCTTCTCCACAATGACAACGGACTTTTCCGGCGCAACCTGCTTCAACCGGATCGCGGCAGCGAGTCCCGCGGGACCCGCTCCCACGATGACGACGTCAAACTCCATCGACTCACGCGGCGGCAGTTCCGCTGTATTCATTCTGAGCTCCGCATTTGCACGACTGTTTCATGCTTTTCCGTGCTCGCATAGACTCGATGCAGCCGCTATGAACTTCGTGGCTCTCGACCCGTAGACGAGGCTTAGGCTCACGCTCATGGATTTCGGACCCCGAGAGGCACGCGAACTGCTCGCCTTCTATCGCGACGCCGGCGCCGACGCCCTGCTGGCCGAGGAAGCCATCGACCGCATGGCCGACCCTGCCGCTGCCGCCTTTTCTGCCGAAGGACTTGCGGAGAAGCAGCCGGATGAAAGCAAAAATCCCAGATCAGCTTCGAGCATCACGGTCCGTTCCGGGGCGCCTGCACGCAACGAAGAACGCAACATTTCGCGGCAGCCAACGCTCCCACCGCCCGATATTGCGGCCATGGCCGCGCGCGAAGCCGCCACGAACGCAAAAGACCTCGACGAACTGCGCGCGATCCTGGAAAATTTTCAAGGCTGCGGGCTGCGCGGCACCGCGACACAACTCGTCTTCGCCGACGGCAATCCGCAAGCACGCGTGATGTTCGTCGGCGAAGCGCCCGGATACGAAGAAGATATCAGCGGGCGTCCATTTGTCGGCCGGTCCGGCAAATTGCTCGATCGCATGATGGAGGCGATCAGTCTCGATCGCTCCAAAGCCTACATCGCCAACGTGGTGCCGTGGCGGCCGCCTGGAAACCGCACGCCGACGCCACAGGAAACCGCAATCTGCTTGCCCTTCATCCGCCGCCAGATCGAGCTCGCCGATCCCGACATCCTCGTCTGCCTCGGTCAGCCAGCCACCCAAACGCTGCTCGGTACCCGCGAAGGCATTACAAAAACACGCGGCCGCTGGTTCAAATTCGACACCGGCAAGCGCGAAATTCGCGCTATGGCCACGCTTCACCCCGCTTACCTTCTCCGCCAGCCGCTGCAGAAGCGACTGGCCTGGCGGGATTTTCTGGCGCTCAAAAAGGCGCTGAACTGATCGTCACTTCGCCTTCATCGATCAGCGCGGCGCCGCAGCCGGCGGCGCGGGCGTATTCGCGGGCCTGATCACGCCCCAGCCGACGCGCAGCAACGGCAGCCGTCCCTGCACGCGCCGCTCGAAGGTGTGCGGCACTTCGGGAATGAGATCGGGGAAATGAGCCCTGATCAGCGGCGGTGGCGTCGGCGTGGTATCGGCGGCGAGCCAGACCACGACGGCGCCCTTTTCGCGTATCCGGTCGGGCGTAACCGACGGTGAGCGCTCGGGATCGGTTTCAAAATAGACGCTTGGGCGGCTCGGCGCCCCGATCGCCACAATAGTCGCCGTAGCCGTTTCGCCGGTGACCACGGCCAGGGGCCGCCCGGTCCTGCTTTCGAACGTATCGGCAAAGAAGCGGCCCATGGCGGCTGCGGGCTCCGCCACCGCCAGATTGCTCCGCAATGTCCACGGCAGGAGAATCAGGACTGCCGGCACCAGGATCGCCGGCACGATCAACAGGCCCGCCCAGGCAAATCCGAGAATGCGTTGATGGTAAAGTTCGATGCTCTCGCCGCCAAGGAGAACCACGAACAGCGCTGACAACACCAGGAGCGGAGCAGTGCCGCCGATCGGCAGCGGCCTTTCGAGCACGACCGCAATGATCGTGGCCAGCAACGCTGGAGCAAGCGCGAAGACTTTCACGAAGGTCTTGCCGAAGTCGTCCACCGCACCACGCGTGAGCGCTGGGGTTGGATCGCTATGAGAGCGAGGCCAGCCACCAGCCAGCACCACGAGAGTCGCGAGACCAGCGTGCGCCAGGATGATCAGGACCAAGAGGCGAAGCCAGGCCAACGTGTTTTGCTGCCCGCTCCCCGCCTCACGCAGCCGCGCGATCGTCGGCGTCAGACTGTCGGAAGATCCCTCAAGCCAGAGCAGATGCAGAAAGAGGAAACCGACGAGGACGACGGTCACGATCCACGGGTCAATCCTATTGAACGCGGCCCGCCCGCGATCGGTCAGAACCGTGAACATGGCCAGGGGCACGAGCAGAATGAGCGCCCCCTCGCTCGTCATCAACAACAGAGCGGCGGCTGTGCCGAACACGTACCAGGATTGTCGCTCCCCGAGCGTGACGGCCCGCCAGTACCGCGAAAGAACGATCGCCCACAGCGCCATGGCGAGGATCGCCGGGTCGAAGTCCGGTGTCGGCACGGTGAACGCTGAAATACCGGCCATCAACAGTACAGCCAAGACGGCTTGCGCCGGACCGACAATCGAACTGCCGAGCCTGAAAACGCACCAATAGGTCACAACAACGCAAATCTGCGAAAGCGCGTAGACGCCGAACAAACCAGCCACGCGATATGCGCCCTCTGCGAACCAGAACGCGAGCGGCGGGCCAACGTCGCTGTCAAACTGGAACTCGTGGCCGATGGCGAGCACCTGCGCCAGATCGCCGGGCGGTGCGGAGTAAAACAGCATGGGCACGGCAATCCATAGCGCCGCCTGTGCCAGAGCGGCGATCCAGAACACCGCCACCGGGCGCGTGCGGATCGCTTCAAAATAGAGGGGAACGTAAAACATCGGGCTCCGCGCGTACGGGATACAGAATCGTCAGCAGGCTCGGTGTTGCGGTAGGCCGTATAGGATTAGAGCCGCGCGGCTAGAGTGGCAATACTTCCGTGATGCTCTCGTCCGCATCGGCATCCGTCAGGCCGAGCGCGTCCGCCACGGGCGAGAACGAGCGACGATGGTGGATGGTCGGGCCAAGCCGGTCGAGCGCGGCAAAGTGCTCGGGCACGCTGTAGCCCATGTGGCGCTCGAAACCATAGCCCGGATGCGCCGCGCCAAGACAGGCCATGAGCCGATCGCGGGTTACCTTGGCAACAATCGAGGCTGCGGCAATGGAGGCGACCAAGCCGTCGCCTCCAATCACGGCCTGGCAGTCGCAGCCGGCATCGATGCGGTCGCGGCCGTCCACAAAGACCAGACTCGGTCTCACCGGCAGCGCTGCGACGGCGCGCGCCAGCGCCCACAGCGAAGCGCGCAATATATTGTCGCGATCAATCCGCGACGGCGGCGCCATCGCCACCGCGACCTGCGCGCGCGCGCAAATGCGCTCGTACAACACTTCGCGGCGTTCCGGTGTGAGCCTCTTCGAGTCGTCCAGTCCGCGGGGAACGTCGTCGGGATTGAGGATCACCGCCGCGGCTACGACCGGTCCGGCAAGCGGCCCCCTGCCCGCCTCATCGCAGCCGGCTACTGGCCATACGCCGCGTTTAAGCGCGGAGCGCTCGCGGCGAAACGTTGGACGAGCGACTTCTTCTCCTAGCGGCAGGCGCGGGGTTGTCTTCTCGTGTCCGTTGCGTCCGTTCTGATTGCGACTCATCGGTCGCATGATGGCCGCAGCCGGCGAGAACCGCAACGCGGCCAGCGCAACACCGGGATGGCGGGGACAAAACGGACCTAAAACAGGGCCAGTTGTTCCGACGCCGGCCGCGGCGGCCGGAAGTGCTCCGTGGTAACTTTCCGCTTGGCAGTGTTGAAACCAAGCCGCTCGCACGCAAGCTCGAAGCGGCGGCCGATCATCCAGGCGACCGGGCCAGCCCCGGTCATGCGCTTGCCCCACGTGGAATCGTAGTCCTTGCCGCCGCGTGTATCGCGAACGAGCCTGAAGACATGATCGTGCCGATCGGGAAAGTTCTCCTTCAACCACTCGCTGAACAAGTCGCGAATTTCCAACGGCAGCCGCAGCAGCACGTAACCGGCGTTGCACACTCCGGTGGCAGCCACCGCTTCAAGAATGCGCTCGATCTCGGAATCGTTGATCGCAGGTATAACGGGAGCAACCATGGCCGACGTGGGGATGCCGGCCTTCACCAACTGGCGCAACGCTTCGAGCCGCCGCGGCGGCGTGGCGGCGCGCGGCTCCATGACTCGCGCGAGCTTCGTATCGAGCGTGGTGACCGAGATCGCGACCTTGGCCAGATCGCGCTGAGCCATGCGCGCGAGAATGTCGAGGTCGCGCAACACCAGCGCCGACTTGGTCACGATGCCAACCGGATGGCCAGCGCGATCCAGCACTTCGAGTATTCCGCGCATAATTTTGTATTGGCGTTCGATCGGCTGATAGGGGTCGGTGTTGGTGCCGATGGCAATGACCTTCGGCACATATCCAGGCGCAGAGAGTTCGCGCTCCAGCAATTCGGGCGCGTTCGGCTTCATGAACAGCTTGGACTCGAAATCGAGACCGGGCGACAGGCCGAGATAGGCGTGGGTGGGGCGCGCGAAACAATACACGCAGCCATGCTCGCAGCCCCGATAGGGATTGATCGAGCGATCAAACGAAATATCCGGCGACTCATTGTGCGTAATGATCTTGCGCGTCGAGTCGACCGTCACGCTGGTCTTGAACGCCGGCAGTTCCTCAAGGCCCTGCCAGCCATCGTCGAAAGCGACGCGCGCGAGCGGCTCGAACCGGCCAGAAACGTTGGAAACCGTGCCGCGGCCGCGGCGGCGCTCGCGGTCGACGGAGGTTCCAAACTCGCCCGCCGGCGCGGAGGGCAGCGGCGCCGGCGGGCGTCTCAAGGCGGACGAGTGAGCCATGGCGCTAAGCTAACGCGCTTATGAGAACAAAACAAGAACAATTCTGCGTGAGGCGAGGAAATTGTTGGAAACTTTTGGCGCAGCACTTATCGAAGGCCGCCGGGCCGAACGATAGCGCCCCCGAAGCGAATGCTCAGCGTCATCATAGCGACACTCGATTCCGAAGCGCTCCTCGTCGCAACTTTGGCGGCCCTTGTTCCCGGCGCGATGGACGGCCTGGTGAGCGAAGCGATCGTCGCCGATGGTGGCTCGCGCGATGGCACGGCCACCGTGGCCGATGTGGCCGGCTGCAACTTCACGGTCATTGAGGGTCCGCTGGGCCGCCGGCTCAAAACAGCCGCGGCAACGGCACGGGCTCCCTGGCTCCTGTTCCTTCGGCCGGGAACCGTCCCGGATGCGGCCTGGGTAGGCGAAGTGAGGAGCTTCATCGAACGGCGGCCGCCGGACGCCCGCGCGGCGGTGTTCAGCCGGGGGCGCGCGGGGCAGGCACCGTTGAGGGAGATCCTATGGCGCCTCGCGGCGGCGGCCGGCGCGCTGCCACGTCCCGAGCAAGGCTTGCTCATCGCCCGTCCCTTCTACGACGAGCTCGGCGGCCATTCCGATGCGGCCGTGGATCCCGAAGCCGATCTTATCCGCCGCATTGGCCGCCGGCGGTTGGCGACACTCACAGGCGCTGCGTCTCGGTAGATACTTGACTTAGTCAACTATCTCGGCAAGGCTTGGGCCATGCCGCGCCGCCAGCAAGACAGCCGCATTGCCGCCGTCCGCCGCTTCAACCGGTTTTATACGCGGCAGATCGGCGTGTTGCGCAAGAATTTCCTCGACAGTCCCTATTCGCTCGGCGAGGCGCGCGTGCTCTACGAGATCGGCAACGACAACGCGCGCACCGCGACCGAGATCGGCCGTGCGCTCGATCTTGACGCCGGTTATCTGAGCCGCGTGCTGCGCGATTTCGAGAAGCGCGCCTTGATCCGCCGCAAAACGTCTGAGAGCGATGCGCGGCAAAGTTATCTCACGCTGGCGCCAAGCGGCCGCAAGGCGTTCGCGTTGTTGAACCGGCTGTCGCAGCGCGACATCGGCGCGATGCTGCGCAAGCTTACTCCGGCGCGACAGTCCCAGTTGATCGACGCGATGCACACCATCGAGCAGCTATTGGGCGCCGACGAGGGGGAAAAACCCTCGGAGGGCCGCGACTACATTGTACGCGAGCCGCGCCATGGCGATTTCGGCTGGATCGTCAAGCGCAATGCCGAAATCTACGCCAAGGAGTACGGCTGGACCGCGCCGTTCGAAGGAGTCTGCGCGCAGATAGTCGCCGATTTCGTCAACAAGTTCGATCCAAAGCGCGAGCGCTGCTGGATCGCCGAAATGGACGGCGAGAATGTCGGCTCAATCATGCTGGCGAACGATGGCGACGGCGTCGCTCGCATCCGGCTGCTCGTACTCGATCCAAAGGCGCGCGGGCTCGGCATCGGCGCCCGGCTGGTCGACGAATGCATCCGCTTCGCCCGCCGCGCCGGATACAAGAAGGTCACGCTGTGGACCCACAGCGTGCTCACCGCCGCGCGACACATTTATCAGAAAGCGGGTTTTCGTCTCATGCGCACGGAACGGCACCGCAGCTGGGGCCGCCCGGTGGTCAGCGAATACTGGGATTTGGAACTGTGATTAGTCATACCAGCGCTACACCGTCGCGCCGCTCGCCTTCGCCCGGCGCAAATGCTCGTCAAGCCGCGGCATGATCTCGACGAAATTACACGGCCCATAACGATAATCGAGCTGATGCACCAGAATTTCGTCCCAGGCATCCTTGCAGGCGCCGGGTGAACCCGGCAAACAGAAAATAAACGTCGAGCCCGCAAGACCCGCGGTGGCACGGGATTGGACCGCTGAAGTGCCGATCTTTTGGTAGCTGAGCATCAGGAACAGCGCCGCAAACGCTTCCATCTTCTTTTCGAACAGCGGCTCGATGGCTTCCGGCGTCACATCGCGGCCGGTAAAGCCAGTGCCCCCCGTGGTGATGATCACGTCAACCACCGGATCGGCGATCCAGCCTTTGACGCGGGTACGGATCACCTCGACGTCATCGGGAACGATGGTGCGCTCGGTGACAAAGTGGCCGGCACCGAGGATGCGCTGCACCAGGAGCGCGCCGGATTTGTCGTCCTTGATCGAACGCGTGTCGGAGACCGTCAGCACCGCGATCTTGAGCGGTATGAACTTTTTGGTTTCGTCAAGGCCCGGCACGACGCAGCTCCAAACACTCCGGTGAGCAGTGTGTTGCTACAGACTACTCGCGGACAGCGTATCGCATGCGGAGATTTCGCCGGAGTTAAACCCGTTCATGAACCAGCGCTTACGCTGCTCCGATGTGCCGTGAGTGAAGGAATCAGGCACGACATAACCTTGCATCTCCTTCTGCAAGCGGTCGTCGCCGATCGCGGAAGCCGTTTGCATGGCCTGATCGACGTCGCCGGCCTCTAGGAAGGGAAGCTTGGTCTTCTCGCTGTTCCTTTTCTCCCTGTTCGCCCACAGTCCGGCGAAACAATCGGCCTGCAGCTCGATGCGGACCTGCATCCCATTCGCCGCGGCCTGACTCGAAGCCATTTTTTGCGCATTGGTCACGCGGGACAGTATGCCCAATTCGTCCTGCACATGATGGCCGACCTCGTGGGCGATCACATAGGCCTCCGAGAACCGGCAAGCCTTGCTGTCGGTGCAACCGCCGAACTTATTCTGCAGGTCGTCAAAGAACGCGGTGTCGAGATAGATGCGCTGGTCATTCGGGCAGTAGAACGGCCCCATGGCCTCTTTCGCGAAGCCGCAAGCGCCCGGTTCCGAATTGTGGAACAGCCGCAGTTTGGGCGGATGATAGGTGCGGCCGCTGGCGCTGAAGATTTCGCTCCAGCGGTCTTCGGTGTTGCCGAGCACGAGTGCAACGAAGCGGCCCATCGCGTCGGTGGGTGTGCCTGAGTTCACCTGGGGCGCTTGCGTCGGCTGCGTCGTGTCCGTCCCGTTGCCGGTGAGGATCTGTGCCCCATTTAGTAGAACGCTCGGATCGATGCCGAAGTACCAGCTGATCAA
>Ga0070731_10003999_pt1 | contig 12956 bp, 16 predicted proteins | sample Coa_R1_2_FD_66448 | JGI IMG/M metagenome (GOLD analysis project Ga0070731, IMG submission 66448) | Surface soil microbial communities from Centralia Pennsylvania, which are recovering from an underground coalmine fire - Coalmine... | ecosystem: Environmental > Terrestrial > Soil > Unclassified ... | reverse complement strand
CCGCCGCGCCCGCCGCAGAGGAGCTGCAGGCGATCTCACCCGGTGTGACCGTCCTCGGCGTCCACCTCGGCGGGCTGACTGCGCAGCCGGCCGGCTCGGCGATCAACGCCCGTATCGCGCGACCGATCGTGATTATCACCGGCACGAAGCGGATCAGGATCACGCCCGCGCGCCTGGGGGCAGCCGCGTCGGTCGACGCCGCCGTGCGCTCCGCGCTCAGTGCGACGCCGGCGAGCAAGATCGCCCTGCCAATCCGGTACTCGCAGCAGAAGGTGGCTGCGTTCGTCGCGGCGCTCGCGAAGCAGACGTACCGTCCGCCGCGGAACGCTGCTCTCGTCGGGGCCAACGCCACCGGGCCGATCTTCCGGCACGAGCACGCCGGGGTCGCCGTGCAACAAGAGACGATGCGCGCGGCGATCGGACACGAGCTGACGAGCGGCTCGCGCGCGCCGCTCGCTCTGCCGAGGAGACCGGTTCCGGCACGGCGAACGGTTGCGAACTACGGCCCGGTGATCGTCGTCACGCGCGGCGTCAACACGTTGCGGCTGTACGAAGGCGCGCACCTCGTGCGCACGTTCCCGGTTGCGACGGGACAGGCGATCTACCCGACGCCGGCCGGCCTGTTCAGGATCGAAGACAAGCAGCTAAATCCGTGGTGGTACCCGCCGACGTACGACGCGTGGGCGCGCGGCCTCAAACCCGTTCCGCCGGGACCGTCGAATCCGCTCGGCACGCGCTGGATGGGTCTCACCGCCCCCGGCGTCGGCATCCACGGCACCGATGCGGAGACGTCGATCGGCTACTCCGTCTCACACGGCTGCATCCGCATGCACGTGCCCGACGCCGAGTGGCTGTTCACCCGCGTGCACGTCGGCACGCAGGTGGTCATTCTCTAGGCAGCTCGACCCCGAGGTAGGTCAGCACAGCGATCGCGCCGGCGAGGGCGACGAAGCCGGCGTAGATCAGGCGCTTGTGCCCGCTGTCGCGGATCGAATCCATCAGCGCGCGCCCGAGCAAGATCAGCGAGGCGAGGACGATGCCGCCGCCGATCACGAACGCCGGGACCAGGGTCAGAAGGCGCTGCCAGAGCGGTACCGAGGCAACCACGTGCACACCGTAGCCTCTTGAAAGAGGGCCCTCCGCGGTTATCCTGCGTTCGTGCCTGACAGCGGCGAAGACACGAACTACACCTCGGGTGACGACTACGTCGTCGAGTTCCTCGGCTACCGTTTCTGCTTCAACGCGTTCGACTTCGAGCAGCGCGTGGTCGCTGCCGCCGTGAAGCTCGGACTCGTCGAGGTCAACGAGCTCGACGAGGACGAGACCGGCGACCTGGTCGCGCTGGCCGCGCAGGGGCTGATCGACTCGCCGCAGTCCCGCCTCGGCCGCTACCTCGCGCGTAACTGGGAGCGCGTGTCGCTCGTGCAGGGCGAGTCGCTCGTCTACTGGCTACGCAAGCTGATCTTCCGCGGCGCGTGGCTCGACCATCAGGTGAAACGCGGGGCGCTCGAAGTGGTCTGGGAGGAGAGCGACGCCGAGTTCGCCTACCAGCACCCCGGCGGAGGCAGACCGCTGCTCGAGCTCGCACCGGTGCCGTCGTGGCACGAGCTTCAATATCGCGGGTGAGAGCGTGGGGGAAACCGTGTTTCCCCCACGACCCCCCTTCTTCTTCGCCGCTCGTCGCAACGGGCACCTCGCCTCCCGCCGGGCGACGCCCGGCTCCGGCGCCGAGGCGCGCACGCTGTTGCACCTGAAGCGTGCTGCGCTCGGCGTCGGCTACCTCGCCGCTCTTCTCGGCGCCGATCACTTCGCGTCGTTCCACGAGCAGCTCGGGCTCGGGGCGCTCACGTGCGCGGTCTTCCTGCTCGCATTGAGGTGGTTTCCGGTCGAGCGCCGCGTCCAGGCGCTCGGCGTCGTCCTGTTCGCGTCGCTCGGCGAATACACCGGCTCGATCCTCTGGGGGGTCTACCACTACCGGCTGCACAACCTGCCGACCTTCGTGCCGCCTGCGCACGGAATCGTCTACCTGACCGGGCTCTCGTTCGCAATCGCGCTCCGGCGGCACGCGCGCGCGGTCGTCGGCGTCGCGGCCGCGATCGCCGCGACCTGGGGTCTGCTCGGCCTGACGCTGCTGCCACGCCGCGACGTCGCCGGCGCGGTCGGGGTGCCGCTGCTGCTGCTCTTCCTCTGGCGCTCGCGCAACCGCGCCGTCTACGCGGCGGTCTTCCTCGTCGTGGCGGCGCTCGAGCTGTACGGAACAGCGATCGGGACGTGGCGCTGGGCGGCAAGGCTGCCCGGGCTCGGCATCCCGGACGGGAACCCGCCCTCCGGTGTCGCCTCCGGGTACGTCTGGTTCGACGTGATGGCGATGCTGATCGCGCCCTTGTTGCTCAGCCTTCGAGCTCGGCGAAGGCGCTCTGCAGCCGAGCAGACTCTGCCGCGGTCCACGCCCGCGTGACGCCGACACCGAGCACGGCGGAGGCGACTTCGGCGAGCCGCAACCCGAGCCGTCGGCAGAGGAGCGTGAACCCGCGCGGCGCGGCGTCGGTGTGCGCGACGAACAGCACACCCTTCGCGGCGCCCGTCAGGGCGAGCAGGTAGTACGAGCGGATGCCGGCGTCTCCTCCGAGCGCCCCGGGAGGGGGCGAGCTGCGCGCGTCTTGGACGCACAGCGGAAACGCCTGCGCCTCGAACGTGCGGCGAAGCGCGGCGGCGAGGTCGCGCTCGGGCGCCGGGCTCGGCCAGCCCCGCTCGGCGACGCCGATCCGGTCCCCGTCGGCGAGATAGACGATGCCGAGCTCGCACGACAGCGCCTCCGCCGCAACGCCTGCGAGCGCGCTCATCGCACCCGTGACCGTGGCCTGCGGAACGCTGAGCGCGGCCCGGACGGCTTCGAGCACCTCGAGCTCGTCGGCCAGCTGCTTCGCAGGGCCCGCCGGCTCGACTTCGCCGGCGAACGCGGTCGCCGCGGCCTGCAGCGTCTCGTCGTCGACGTCGAGTCGGCCCACGCCGTCGCCGACGCCGAAGACGACGACAATGTCCGGCAGCACCGGCACGATTGCCGCCGCGCGCGCGTAGTACGGGCCGAATACGAGCTCGCGGTCGTCGTGCGCGAGCCTCACCGTACGGCCGGTCTGCAGCGCCTGTGCCAGCGGGGCCTCCTCGCCGAGCGAGACCTCGACGATGCCCGCCCAGCCCTCACCGCGACCATGCCCTCCGAGCTGGACGAACCGCTGCCCGGACACGCGCCTGAGCACGAAGACGTCCGCCGCACCAACGGAGTCGGCAGGCGTCGTCGTTCCTGGAGGAGCCACCGACACAGTATGAGCTAGAAGAGGGACGAAGTCTTGCGCAGGGCGCCGACGTGTGCTCGCCCGAGCTCTGTCACGATGCGACCGCGCGGCGTCCGCTGCAGGAAGCCCAGCTGGAGCAAATACGGCTCGTAGACGTCTTCGATCGTCTCGGCTTCCTCGCCCAGCGCGACCGCCAGGTTCGAGAGCCCGACCGGCCCGCCGCCGAACCGCGCGACGATCGCACGCAGGAGGTCGCGGTCGAACCGCTCCAGGCCGGCTTCGTCGACCTCGAGCAGCTCGAGCGCCTCGTCGGCGATCTCGGCGGTGATGACGCCCGCGTGGCGGACCTCGGCGACGTCGCGGACCCGGCGCAGGATGCGGTTCGCGATCCGCGGCGTCCCGCGCGCACGGCGCGCGATCTCGTCGGCCGCGTCGCCGTCGATCTCGACGCCGAGGATGCGCGCGCTACGACGGACGATCGAGCCCAGCTCGTCGGTCGAGTAGAGGTCGAGCCGGAACGTCAAGCCGAACCGGTCGCGCAGCGGCGTCGTCAGGAGGCCCGTACGCGTCGTCGCGCCGATCAGCGTGAACGGCGGGAGGTCGAGCGTCAGCGTGCGCGCGGCGGGGCCCTGGCCGACGACGATGTCGAGCCGGAAGTCCTCGAGCGCCGGGTAGAGGATCTCCTCGATCGTGCGGTTGAGACGGTGGATCTCGTCGACGAAGAGCACGTCGCGCGGCTCGAGCGCCGTCAGGATCGCGGCGATGTCGCCCTTGCGCTCGAGCGCCGGACCGGCGACCTGCCGGATGCCGACGCCGAGCTCCCGCCGCACGATCTGCGCGAGCGAGGTCTTGCCGAGCCCGGGCGGCCCCGCGAGCAGAACGTGGTCGAGCGCCTCGCCCCTCGCCTTGGTGGCGTCGAGCGCGATCGCAAGCTGCTCCTTCACGCGCTCCTGACCGACGAAGTCGGCGAGCGACTGGGGGCGCAGCGAGCCCTCCAGCTCCTCCTCGCCGACGTCGTGCAGCGTCGCCGTCAGGACCCGTTCGCTCATGCAGCCGCCTTCAAGGCGCTGCGTACCTGCTCCTCGACCGGCAGCGACTCGTCGACGCCGGCGAGCGCGCGCTCCGCATCGACGACCGTCCAGCCGAGCTCGACGAGCGCCTCGCGGGCGAGCAGCAACGTCGTCGGCGGGGCGGCGACCGAGCCGATCTTCTCCTTCAGGTCGAGCACGACCCGCTGTGCCGTCTTGCGGCCGATGCCGGGAATCGCCTCGAACCGCGCCGTATCGTCGTACGCGATCGCGCGCCGGAGGTCGGCCGGAGTCGAGCCGGAGACGATCGCGAGCGCGACCTTGGGGCCGACACCGGACACGCCGAGTAGGAGCTCGAAGAGCTCGCGCTCGTCGGCCGACGCGAAGCCGTAGAGCTGCAGCGCGTCGTCGCGCACGTGCAGGTACGTCTCCACGGTCGTCTCCTCCCCCACGCCGGCGGCGACGCGCGGCGTGGCGGCGACGAGGTAGCCCACGCCGCCGACGTCGATGACGACGCCGGCGCCCGTTCGCGCGGCGACGGTTCCGCGCAGGCGCGAGATCACGACGCGGCCTCGAGGAGCGGCGAGGCGAGCGCGTGGCAGATCGCAACGGCGAGCGCGTCTGAGGCATGGTGCGGGCGCGGCAGCTCGTCGAGGCCGAGGATCGCCTTGACCATCCGCTGCACCTGGGTCTTGTCTGCGCGCCCGTAGCCGCAGACCGCCTGCTTCACGCGGGCCGGCGCGTACTCGAAGCACTCAACGCCGGCGGACGACGCGGCGACGAGCACGGCGCCCCGTGCTTGTCCGACGGAGAGTGCGATGCGGGCGTCGGCGCCGACGTACGACTCCTCGAGGGCGACGACATCCGGGGCCTGCTCGCTGATCAGGCCTCCCACCGATTCGAAGATCGCGTGCAGCCGCAGCTCCAAGCGCACGGCCGGGGGCGTGCGCCACCACCCGTGGCAGCTGGCCCTGAGGCGCCCGCCGCTTTCGTGGACGATCCCGAACCCGCAAGCAGCCGTCCCTGGATCGATGCCGAGAACCTTCACGCGGAGAGGTTACGGACGCGCCCGGACGTTCCTGCCCGAACGGTGACACCGCATCCGATCGGGCTCGGAGCGATAGCGAACACCCGTCGCGGTCACTGAAGCCGAGTCCCGCGGGCAGCCTGCCCGACCCGCGGGACTCGACCGGACTGAACGGCCCGGCGGTCTTCTGCGCTTCCGACTGTCGGTGAGGGCGGCCGCTCAGTCCCTTGTGTCAGCGGGAGAAGTGTCGCGCCGCCTGCCTTGGACGGCCATCCGGTCGAACCCCCATGTTCGGTGGGGTCGTGACCCCAACGTCGTGGTTACGGCTCGACGAGCCCGCGGCGGATCGCGTAGCGGGTGAGCTCGACGCGGTCGCGCATACCGAGTTTCTCGAGGATGTTCGCGCGGTGGCGCTCGACCGTCTTGACGCTGATCGAGAGCATCGAGGCGATGGTTCGCGAGGGATGTGCCTCGGCGATGAGCTTGAGGATCTCCTGCTCGCGCGGCGTCAGCGGGTCGAAGTCGGGCTCCTCGTCGCCGCGCTCGACGAAGTCGCGCACCAGGGTGGAGACCGCGGAGGGATAGAGGAAGGTCTCCCCGCGCATCGCCGCGCGGCACGCGGCCACGATGTCCCGGTCGGCGCCGGACTTGAGGACGTATCCGGACGCGCCCGCCTTGAGAGCCTCGAACAGGAACTGGTCGTTCTCGTACATCGACAGGATCAGCGTCCGCACCCCCGGCTTTCGCCGCGCCAGCTCGCGCGTGGCCTGTAGCCCGGTCATCCGCGGCATGCTCACGTCCAGGATCGCGAGCTCGACGTCGTCGGCGAGCGCGCGCTCCACGGCCTCGGCGCCGTCGGCTGCCTCCGAGACGACGTCGAGATCCGGCTCGCGGTCCATCACGAGCCTCAGGCCGCGGCGGACGATCTCGTGGTCGTCGGCGACGAGGATCCGGGTGACGAGCGGGATCGGCATCAGCCGTGCGTGGGAACCTCGAGCCGGACCTCGACCCCCCCGTCGGCGGCCGGCTTGATTGCAAGCGCAGCGCCGACCATCACGGCGCGCTCGCGCATGCCGCGCAGTCCGCCGCCGGAACTCCCGCTGTTCATCCCGTGCCCGTCGTCGACGACGCGCAGAACGAGACTCTGGTGGCCCGCCTGGAGCGAGACCCAGACACGGCTCGCACCGGCGTGCCGCGCGACGTTCGTGAGGCTCTCCTGCGCGATCCGGTAGACGGCGAGCTCGGCGTCCGGCGAGAGCGCGGGCAGGTCTCGCGCGAATTCCGACTCGAGCTGGAGGCCCGCGCGTTGCGTGAAGGTCGTCGCGAGCGACTTGAGCGCGCTCACGAGCCCCAGGTGCTCGAGCAGCTCCGGGCGTAGCTCCTGGGCGAGCCGGCGCACCTCCTCGACGCTCTTCCGCGTCGCCTCCTGCGCCTCGGCAAACATCTTGCGACGCGACGCCGGAACCTCGTCGGCGACCCGCTCGAGGAGGAGCAGGACGCCCGTCATGGTCTGGCCGACCTCGTCGTGCAGCTCAGCGGCGATCCGCTTTCGCTCGGCCTCCTGCGCCGCGAGTGCGCGCCGGCCGCTCTCCCTACGCTCGGTCTCGAGCCGCTCGAGCATCTCGTTGAACGACTGCACGAGGGCGACGACCTCGGACGATCCGGTCGGAGTCAGCGGACGACCGGGAAGGAGAAGGTCGACGTTCTTCATCCGCTTCGCCAGCCGTTCGAGAGGCTTGAACGTCGGCCTGAGCATGGCGTAGTTGACCGCCAGCAGCACGAGGATCGCGGCCGCGAGGACGGCTTCCTCGAAGTCGCGGATCGAAGGGTTGATCGTCAGCGGCGAGACCGCGAGCACGATGCCGGTCGCCACGAGCAAGGCCGCGTTGAGCAGGAACACACGCCAGAAGATGGGCATCGTCCGCCGTATTGTCGCGCCCGGGCACGGCTCGGCCTAGCCGAGGGCGGGCGCGAGCGGCGCGCGGCGCTCGACGGGCGCCGCCGCCTCCGGCGGAACGAGGACGACCGGGCACGGCGCCGTTGCGGCGAGGTCGCGCGCGAACTCGGTCCCGGTGGCGCGGCCGAGCCGCCTCCGGGGGACCCCGACGACGATCAGGTCGGCCTTCTCCTCGGTCGCGATCACGGCCACCGCCTCCGCCGGGTCGCCTGCAGCGAGCCGGTACTCCTCGGCCCGCGAGCCGGTCGCGCGGGCGTCGGCGGGCCCTGCGCGGACGCCGTGCGCGACACGCACGAGCACGATCCGTGCGTCGAATCGTTCGGCAAGCCGCCGCGCGACCTGGACGGCAGCCGCCACACCTTCGGAGCCGTCGACCGCGCAGATGATCGTCCCGTTCATCTAGCGCGGCCGGGTGAACGGTCGCCACACCGCGGGCTCCCAGGTCGTCCCCCCGCACATCGGGCACGCGGGCAAGGTGCTGTAGCTCGCGATCGCGTAGCCACAGCCCGAGCACCGCAGCGGCCTTTTCACGAGGCGGGCCTGGGATCTCGGCGCTTTCTGTACGGCTGACATCGAACGTCCTTTCACGATGTGCTGTTCGCGGTACACGATTGCCGCGATCGAGCACGATCGCCATGGAGGCTCGACCCCAACTTGGGCGAGGGGAGTACGCAGTCGTCAGCCGACGACAGCCTCGAGCACGCGCTCGGGGATGTCGAAGTTCGCGTACACGTCCTGCACGTCGTCGTTGTCCTCGAGCTCCTCGATCAGGCGCATGACCCGCTTCGCGGAGCCTTCTTCCTCGACGGCGACGGTGTTCTTCGGCACCATCGAGAGCTCGGCGGAGTCGATCGTGAAGCCGGCCGCCTCGATCGCGTTCCGCACGGCGGCGAGGCTTTCGGGCGCGCTCGTGATCTCGAAAACGTCGCCGTCGCGCTCGATGTCCTCGGCGCCCCCGTCTGCGGCGGCGAGGAAGAGCTCGTCCTCGTCGACCCCGTCGGCGGCGACCACGACGACGCCGCGCCGCTCGAACTGCCAGGCGACCGCGCCGGTCGCGCCGAGTGAGCCGCCGTGGCGCGTGAATGCGTGGCGGACCTCCGACGCCGTGCGGTTGCGGTTGTCGGTGAGCGCCTCGACGATCACCGCGACGCCCTCCGGCCCGTAGCCCTCGTAGATCACGGTCTCGAACGCGGCGCCGTCGGTTCCTTCCCCGGCGCCCTTGGCGATCGCGCGCTCGATGTTGTCCTTCGGCATCGAGTACGAGCGCGCCTTCTCGATCGCGTTCTGGAGCGCGAGATTCCCGCCGGGATCGCCGCCGCCCTCCTTCGCGGCGACGATGATCGCGCGCGACAGCTTCGAGAAGAGCTTGCCGCGCTTCGCGTCGGCAGCGCCCTTCTTGTGCTTGATCGACGACCACTTGCTATGCCCGGACAAGTGCTACCTCCTCGAGGAAGAGCTCGTGCAAACGGGTGTCGTCGGTCAGCTCCGGATGGAACGACGCGACGAGGAATCGCCCCTGGCGCGCGAGCACGGGATGGCCGTCGACCTCGGCGAGCACCTCGACGTCCGGTCCGACGTCCTCGATCCACGGCGCACGGATGAAGACGGCACGGAGCGGCCGCGGGTCTCCGGGTAGGCGGAGATCGGTCTCGAACGACGCAACCTGACGGCCGAACGCGTTCCGGCGCACGGCGACATCGACGAGGCCGAGGTGGTCGCGGTCGAGCACGATCATGCCCGCACAGGTGCCGAAGACCGGGCCCTCGAAGGCGCGGATCGCCTCGTCGAGGCCGTAAAGCCGCATCAGGCGCATGAACGTGGTCGACTCGCCGCCCGGGATGACAAGCCCGTCGAGCCCCTCGAGCTCCGCGGGCTTGCGGACCTCGACCGGGTCCGCGCCGAGCCGTCGCAGCATCGCTGCGTGCTCGCGGAAGTTCCCCTGCACGGCGAGTACGCCGATCCGAAGCGGCTTCATCGCCGAAATGGTATCTCCGGCCCGTGAGCGGCCTCGCCGTCCTGCTGGCTCTCGGCTCGTCCGCCGTCTGGGGCGTCGCCGACTTCTCGGGCGGCCTCATGTCGCGGCGGTTGCCGGCGCTCACGGTCACGGTCGTCTCGCAGGGCGCCGGCTTCGTTGCCTTGCTCGCCGTGCTGGCCGCCCACGGCGGCCGGCTCGACGGCCGCTCCTTCTGGCTCGGACTGCTCGCCGGCCTCGGCGGCGGAGTCGGGCTTGCCGCCTTTTACCGCGCGCTCTCGCTCGGGACGATGAGCATCGTCTCGCCGCTCGTCGCGTGCGGAGCGCTCGTGCCGTTCGTGGTCTCGGTCGCGACCGGCGAGCGCCCGTCGCCCGTGTCGGTCGGCGGGGCGGGCGCTGCGCTCGCGGGTGCGGTGCTCGCATCGGCGGAGGAGTGGCGCGCACCCGCACGAGGGCGTGCGCTGGCGGTCGCGCTGGCGATCGTTGCCGCGGCGGCGCTCGGCGGCTTCGTCTACTTCCTCGGGCTCGGCAGCCGCGAGGGAAGCGCGCTCTCGACCCTCGTCGGTGCACGTGTCGGATCGCTGACGTTGCTGACCGCGCTCGCGCTCGTGCGCGGCGCGCCGCTCCTCCTCGGCCGGCGGCCGCTCGCGATCGTCGCCGCGATCGGCCTCTGCGACGTCTCGGCGAACGCGCTCTTCGCACTTGCCAGCGGCCACAGCCTGCTGGCGCTCGTCTCGGTGCTCGGGTCGCTCTATCCCGTGATGACGGTCGTGCTCGCGCACGTCGTGCTGGGCGAGCGCCTGACGGCGACGCAGCTCGGCGGCGTCGGTCTTGCACTGGCAGGTGTCGCCGTGCTGAGCACCGGTTGAGACGCGTACGATCCTCTCGATGTCGCTGCAGGGTCAGCTCCTGATCTCCTCGCCGAGGCTCGTCGACCCGAACTTCCGCCGCACCGTCGTCCTGATCGCGCAGCACGACGAGCACGGCGCGATGGGACTGGTGCTGACGCGGCAGTCGGACATGCTGATCGCCGACGCCGTCCCCGAGCTCGCCGACCTGCCGGGCGCGGACGGCGTCGTGCATGTCGGAGGGCCTGTGCAACCGGAGGCGATCATGGCCCTCGCCGAGTTCGACGACAGAGATGACGCGATCGCGCCGGTCGTCGGCTCGGTCGGCTTCGTCGCGGCCGAGGCGTCGGTCGAAGAGCTCTCGATCCGCCGCGTGCGCGTCTTCGCCGGTTACTCCGGTTGGGGCGCAGGCCAGCTCGAGGAAGAGCTCGACGAACTTTCGTGGATCGTCGCCGCCGCCGAGCCGGACGACGCGTTCGCCGACGACCCGGACGAGCTCTGGCGCACCGTGCTGCAACGCAAGGGCGGCAAGTTCGCTCTGATTGCATCGATGCCGTTTGACCCGACTCTCAATTAGCCCCGTGCCAGACTTCAGTCTGGCTCGGGCGTGACTGGAACCGCCAGACGTCAGCCGGCTCGCGCGAACTCAGAGCTCCGTCGCGAGTTGAGCGTGCTTTGAAAAGCCGGGAAACCCGGGGTCAGACACCGTTGCGGAAGTGTCAGGAGTTTGTGTCAAAAGTGAGAGAAACGCTGCAGACACGGTCGCGTACCTGACATCGTTCGGTGTCAGACACCGCCGTCGAGGCGGAACGACGCGACGCGCCGCGATCGAGGCGGAGACCCGGCTTGAACCACGCCGCCGAGGTCGGCGAGTTGGTGCCCCTAGCTCGCCCAGCGAGGTTCGCGCTTCTCGAGGAAGGCCGCGACGCCCTCCTTGCCGTCGACGGAGGCGAGCGCACGCACGAACGCCGCGTGCTCGACCGCGTCGCTGCGTCCGTCGCGCGTCTCCCGCAGGACCTGCTTGATCTCCCGCAAGGCGCTCGGGCTCTGACGCGCGAGCGTGCCCGCAACGTGCTCGATCCCCGCCTCGAGGTCGTCGACGACGAACTCCACGAGTCCCCACGCCTCCGCCTGCGGCGCCGGGATCCGCTCGCCCGACATGACGAGCCAGGCCGCGCGCCCGCGGCCGGCGAGGCGCGGCGTGCGCTGCGTCCCGCCGCCTCCAGGCAACAAGCCCAACCGCACCTCCGGAAACCCGAGCTGCGCGTCGACGTGCACGACGCGCAGGTCGCACCCCAGCGCGAGCTCGAGCCCGCCGCCCAGGCAGTAGCCGTGGATCGCCGCGACAACCGGTAGCGGCGCGGCCTCGATCAGGTCGGCCGTCTGCTGGATCGCGCGCGCACCGCCCTCGGAGTCTTTGAAACCGCTGATGTCGGCGCCCGCAGAGAACGCCCGCTCGCCCGCCCCTCGCAGCACGAGCACGCGGGTGCCTTCGCCCGGCGCCCCGACCGCCTCGCGGATCGCCGCGATCACGTCGTCGTTGATCGCGTTGACCGGCGGGTTGTCGAGCCAGACGGTCCGGATCACGCGGCTACGCCGCTTCGAGTTCCTCGGCCCGTGCGCAGAGCATCGGGTCGAGCGGCTCCTGAGCGTCGCGGCAGTCCTGGCAGCGCAGCGAGCCCGCGAGCTGGAGCGCCTCGGGCAGCTCGGCGCCGCACGCGAGACAGGATCTGCAGTGGACGTCCATCGCTGGGACTGTAACGCCGGTGGCGGCCGAAAAGGTGTCCGCCTGGGGACGTACGCTCGTTCGGTGTCCACCGCGCGGCTCGAGACGTTCGCCGACGGCGTCTTCGCGATCGCCGCGACCCTCCTGATCCTCGACGTCCGGGCGGACGCGCAACACGGCCACCGCCTGGCGCACGCGCTCGAGCACGGGTGGCCCCAGTACGCGGCCTACGCCGTGTCCTTTTTGACGATCGGGATCATGTGGGTGAACCATCACGCTTGCTTCGCCCAGATTGGACGCGTCGACCGCAGACTCCTCTTCATCAACGTCGCGTTCCTCGCCTGCGTCGCCTTCGTCCCGTTCCCGACCAGGCTCGTCGCGGAGCATCTGCGGGACGACGGACTGCGCGCAGCCGCGATCGCGTACGGGCTGACGCTGATCGCGACGTCGATCGGGTTCGTCGCGTTCTGGTTCTATGCGGCGCTCGGACGGCGGCTGATCCGAGCCGACGCCGACCAGCGAGTCGTCAGCGGCATCTCGCGCACATTCGCCCCGGGAGTTCCGCTCTACGTGAGCGCGACGCTCGTCGCCCTCTGGAGCCCCACCGCCGCGGTGAGCCTGTTTGCCGCGATCGCGGCCTTCTACGTCCTCGAAAGCTCGCTGTTCGGAAAAGGCGCCTAGCAGATTCGAACTGCTGTAAACGGCTTTGCAGGCCGCTGCCTAACCACTCGGCCAAGGCGCCGGGAGCGCCTCATGGTAGTGACCGCAGCTCCTCCAGGTCCGCCTCGCTCGGTTGCCATGCGCCGGCGGCGGCGTTGGCGCGCACCTGCTCCGGGCTCGTCGCGCCCGCGATCACAGACGTGACGGCCGGCTGCGCGGCGAGTCCGCCAATCGCCACGTCGAGCAGCGTCAAACCGCGCGAGCGCGCGAATGCCTCCAGCGTCTCGAGCCGGTTCCAGGTCTCGTCGTCCGCGTCCAAGCCCTGTGCCGCAAGCCGGCTGCCCGCCGGCGGCGGCTGGCCCCGCCGCACCTTCCCCGTCAGAAGGCCGCGCGCGAGCGGGAAGAACGGAATCACACCGATGCCGAGGCGCTCGCACGTCGGCAG
>Ga0070731_10003998_pt1 | contig 12957 bp, 11 predicted proteins | sample Coa_R1_2_FD_66448 | JGI IMG/M metagenome (GOLD analysis project Ga0070731, IMG submission 66448) | Surface soil microbial communities from Centralia Pennsylvania, which are recovering from an underground coalmine fire - Coalmine... | ecosystem: Environmental > Terrestrial > Soil > Unclassified ... | reverse complement strand
TTCGAATCGGTCAGGCGTCCGTCGTCGAGAATTTGCAGCAGGATCGACGCGACGTCGGGATGTGCCTTCTCGACTTCATCGAAGAGCACGACGCAATACGGCCGGCGCCGCACCGGTTCGGTAAGCTGTCCGGGTTGGTCGTGTCCGGCGTATCCCGGCGGAGCGCCGAGCAGCCGCGAAACCGTATGCGCCTCCGTGAACTCGGAGAGATCCACGCGCACCAAGGCCGCTTCGCTGCCGAAGAGCACCTCCGCGAGCGCTTTCGCCAACTCCGTCTTACCGACGCCGCTCGGGCCTCGGAAAAGAAACGTTCCCAGCGGCTTGCGTGGATCGTGCAAACCCGTACGCGCGCGGCGAATCGCTTCGGAGACTGATGCAATGGCGCGTTCTTGACCGATCACGCGCTTGCCGAGCAGTCGCTCCAAATCGAGCAGGCGGCCGGCTTGCGACTCGGTGAGCGAGGATTGCGGAATGCCCGTCCAGCGCGTCACCACGGCGGCCACGTCGGCGCTGGTAACGGGAGGATACTCGACCGCGCCCTTATTAGCGAGGGCGACCGAAGCCGCCGCCTCGTCGACTAAGTCGATCGCCTTATCGGGAAGAAACCGATCCGCGATGTATCGCGCGGCGAGCTGCGCGGCGGTCTCGATCGCCCCCTCATCGATCGTCACGTGGTGATGACGGGCGTAGCGCTCCCGCAATCCGCGCAGGATGCCGACCGTTTCATCGATGCTCGGTTCTTCAACCATAACCGGCTGAAAACGGCGCTCCAGGGCAGCGTCCGATTCGACGTACTTTCGATACTCGTCGAACGTCGTCGCACCGATACACTGGAGATCGCCGCGCGCCAGCTCCGGCTTGATCATGGTGCTGAGATCGAGAGGCGCGCCTTCCGCGGCGCCCGCGCCGACCAGCGTATGGAGCTCATCGATGAAGAGCACGACATCGCGCGCGCTTCGCTTGACTTCATCGAGAATGCGCTTCACGCGGCCTTCGAACTCGCCGCGATACTTGGTTCCAGCGACTAGCGGGCCGAGCGATAAGGCGAGAAGGCGTTTACCGTGCAGAGCGGTCGGCACGTTTCCCGATGCGATGCGCTGCGCCAGTCCTTCGACGATCGCGGTTTTGCCGACGCCGGGCTCGCCAACGAGACACGGGTTATTCTTACTGCGCCGGGCCAATATCGCGATAACGCGGTCGATTTCCGTGTCACGGCCGATAACAGGGTCGAGCTTACCCTCGCGGGCGAGCTGCGTGAGATCGCGCGAGTAGGCAGCAAGCGTCGGCGTGCCGCCTCGCAATCGCTTGCCCAGCTGGTCAAGCGGCGAAGCCTTTCCCTCGCCTTGCAGCTTCTCGGCAAGAATTGCGCTCCCGGCGATCACGCCGGCAGCCGCCAGAGCGGCGCCGATCAACGGCAGAGCGGTAGCGGCAGTACGTTTCTGCGCGCATGACGAGCAGAGCGGTTTGCCGGCGAACGACGTCGCGGCCGGCATCCGGCCGCAGGCTTCGCACGGACGGTTCATCGCTCTGCTCTACCGGTGATGAGCCCCTTGGGTTTCGCTGGGTTCACAGCGTCGCGAGGAAGACGACCGTGACCGAGACCGTGACGTTGACGTTGGATTGATCGAATTCCGTCGGCGCGTTCGTTGCGACCGCGGCACGCATCATCGGAACCGGTCCCCCTGCCATGCCGCCGGACTCCATGCTCTTGATCGCCGTAACGTGTAAGCCGGCCGCCGCCGCGAGCGCCTGCGCGTTGGCTCGAGCCTCGGCAACCGCCTTTCGCGTCGCCTCGGCGCGGGCGTTCGACGGATTCGACAAGCCGAACGTTACGCCGTTGATCGCCGTTGCGCCGGCGGAGATGCAGGCATCGCTCACGCGCCCCGCCGATGCGATCTTTCGAACCTTGACCGAAAAGTTGCGCGAGACCGTATAACCATATCGTTCTCCCATCGAATTGGGCGGCGTAACCTGGGGTCGCGGATTGTAGCTGACGTTGTAATAGGACAGCGTGATATCGCTGCGCCCGATGCCTTCGTTCGCGAGCGCGTTAACGATGCGTTCGTACCGAGCATTATTTTGCGAGATGGCGTCGTTGGCATTCTCCGCCGTCGTCTCGACCGTCGCGCTGATCGTCGCCATGTCGGGGGGCAATGAAACGCTGCCGTTTCCCGACGCTGTAATTTCGGTTCCGGCCGACTGCGCGGCGACCGCTTGCGCGCCGAAAGCAACAACTATGAGCAGCAGGCAAAAGAATGTGCGTTTCATAATGGTAAAGTCCACCGTAGCAAGGTTTCGTCCCTCTGCGTTCGTCGAAGGAGGAGTGTGCTCGTGGGGATTCTCAGCTGGATTATTTTCGGGCTCATCGTCGGTTTGCTCGCCCGCTGGGTCGTCCCGGGAGCCGCGCCTGGCGGCTGCATTGCCGACGTAGTCGTCGGCGTCGTCGGTGCGCTGATCGGCGGGTGGCTTTATCGTCTTTTGGGCCACGTGGGAGTCACGGGCTTCAACCTTCCGAGTTTAGTCTGCGCCTTTATCGGTGCGGTCGTTTTACTCTGGCTTTTGAGGGCGATAGGCGGCAGAACCACCGTCTGAAGGGCGCCCCAGCCTATCGAGGGAAGCTGAATTTCTATGGCCTACGTTATCACCGAGCCGTGCATCGGTACCAAAGACAAGTCGTGCGTCGACGTTTGTCCCGTCGACTGCATCCACGGCAAGGATGAAGACGAAATGCTCTACATCGATCCGGAGGTTTGCATCGACTGCGGCGCGTGCGTTTCGGCCTGCCCCGTCGAAGCGATCTTCGCCGACTCCGACGTTCCGGAAAAGTGGCAACAGTTCACCGAAGTCAACGCGGAATATTTTAAGAAGTGATAGGCGAGATCTCCAGCCACGCCTTCGACTCGTTCTTCGGGTGGGCGCCCTGGGTGATCGGCGCGATTATCTATTTTGCTTTTTGGGTCGCAAAACGGCGCGAGTCGCCGGTGCCGGCGGCAGCGAGCGCGATGGCCGCGGCGACGTATGCCTGCGCCTCATGCGGCAGGCGCGGGTCGCTCGACCAGATGCTCGTGCAGCATCACGGCGGCGCGGTGGGCTATCAATGCCCCCAGTGTGCGACAGCCCAAGCGACGGCACACTAATCCGCCCTGTCATCCTGAGGAGCGCGTAGCGCGTCTCGGAGGACTACGCCTCTTGGCCGTAGTCGTTCATAACTTCGTGCATCTGCGATGCCATCGACAGTGCCTCGTCCCACTTGCGCTGCCACATATTGCGGCCGAAAATTAATCCCACGCATCCCGCCGCCATTGCGACGTGCGCTTTATGGATTGTCGCTTCGTCGCCCATCTTGCTGCCTCCGGAGACGAGCACGAGGCTCCGTCCGGCCGATTTAACGACTTTACGCAATCCTTCGACATCGTCGAATTCCAGCGTATTGTACGGCTTGGGAAGTTTCGATGCGTCGTCGGGTTTCCAGACCGGCTCGTTGAGCTTGATGACGTCGGCGCCGAGCTCGCACGCGACGCGTGCGGCGTAATCGACGGCGTAGAGCGAATCGATCCCGCCTTTTGCCTTCACGGCCGAGCCGCGAGGATAGGCCCAGACGACGAGCGGCATTCCGTAGCGCTCGCACTCGCGGCGCACCTCGTTGCATTGTGCGATGTCGACCTCTTGCGCCGGGCTTCCGACGTAGAGCGTGTAACCGACCGCGTCCGCGCCCAAACGTACCGCATCCTCGACCGAGGACGTGAGCGGACTAAACGCCTCGTCGTCCGGCGGAATGTTCGTCTTGCCGTTGATTTTGAGCAGCAGCGGCACCCTGCCGCAGTACTTCTTCTGATACTTTTCGGCCAAGCCGACGTGCAGCGCGATGCCGGAAAAATTACCTTCCACCGCGAGCCGGTAGATCCAATCGGTGTCGACGGAATCGGGATTGTCGAAGAAATCAACGGGTCCGTGCTCTAGACCCTGATCGATCGGCAACATCATGAGCGTCCCATTTGCCGGGCCATGCTCGTACATCAGGCGATGCAAACGGGTACGCTTTCCGATCGAGAGATTCATCTGGTCGTAAGTTGGCCGCGCGACGCGGGGCGTGACGGCTACTGTCATAATAGCGTCGGCTTCGCCGGGCCGCGAAGGTTATCCTGAGGCAGCGCCAAAAGGGCGGCTCGTGATTGCGCGCATCGGTTTCATCGGGCTCGGCGCTATGGGCGAGCCAATGGCTGCCGCGTTGCGGCGCGCGGGCTACGACGTTGCCGCGAGCGCGCATCACCGGCGTGACGCACTCGATCGCTTGCGCGAGATCGGCGTCAGCGAAGCCGCCGATCCGGCGGCGCTTGCCGGAACGAGCGATGCCATCGTGCTCTGCGTCCCCGACGCTCCGCAAGTCGAAGATGCGCTCTTTGCTTCGCGTGGAGTCGCGGCGGGAGCGAAATCGGGTCTGCTAGTGATTGACATGTCGACGATTTCACCGATCGCATCGCGCGACTTCGCAGCGCGCCTCGTTGAGCGCGGGATTGAGTTCGTCGACGCGCCGGTAAGCGGCGGTCCGGTCCGCGCGCGCGAAGGGGCGCTGACGATCATGGTCGGCGCATCCCCCGCAGTCTTCGCGCGCGCCGAGCCGCTGCTGCGGGCGATGGGGACGCCGCATCTCGTCGGGCCCGTCGGCATGGGAGAGACCGTCAAGCTGGTCAACCAAATCATCATCGCGAACGTGATGATTGCGAACGCCGAAGGCCTCGTGTTTGCGCAGAGGGCCGGTGCGGATCTGAGTGCGGTGCGAGCCGTGCTCGGCTCTGCGACGGCCTCGAACTACATCCTTGCCGAGTGGCTTCCGAAGACCTGGCTTGCGGGCACGTTTGAAGACGGCTTTGCGATGGATCTCCTTCGCAAAGATCTGGCTGCAGCGCTTGACGCCGCGCGCACGATGAGCTACCCAATGCCGGCAACGGGGCTGGCGTATCAACTCTACACCACTCGCTCCGCTAGAGGGGACGGCGCGCTCGATTACAGCGCGATAGTAAGAGAGTATGAGTACAACGACCGAAGCTAAGCCACCGCGTATCTCGCCGGTAAAGACGCCGGAGTTCAATAAGAAGATCCTCGTGGTAGACGATGAGTCGGCGATCTTGCAGACGCTTCGATTCAACTTGGAGCGCAGCGGATATGCTGTCGTAACCGCCGGGGACGGACGGAGCGCCATCGCCATGGCGCAGCGCGAGCAGCCGGATCTGATCGTGCTCGACATCATGCTGCCGGTTCTCGACGGCGTCGAGGCGTGCAAGGAGATTCGTAAGTTCAGCCCGGTGCCGATCATTATGTTGACTGCGAAAGATCAAGAGATCGACAAGGTGCTGGCGCTCGAGCTCGGCGCCGACGATTACGTAACTAAACCGTTCGCGTTGCACGAGTTCCTGGCGCGCGTCAAGGCACGCTTACGTCGTCAGACGTCGATTCATTCCGGCCACGAAGAGGCCATCGCCCTTGGATCGATCGTCTTGGATCCGTCGCGGCAGCAGTTGACCGTACGGGGAAAAGAGGTCGCGCTCGCGCCGAAAGAGTTTGGACTGCTGCGCGTGTTGATGGAAAATCAGGGCCGCGTGGTAACCCGCCAAACGCTGCTCGACAAGGTTTGGGGCTACGACTTTGAGGGCGAGCAGCAGACAGTCAGCGTGCATATTCGTTGGCTGCGTGAGAAGATCGAAGAAGATTCGCGCACGCCGCGACACATTCTGACCGTGCGCAGCCGCGGCTACATGTTCAAAGCATAAGGAAACTCCGCGCTCGTGACCCCAATCGAGTGGGCTCTTCTCGCGTTCGTTGCAGGAGTGTCCGCCGGATTTCTCTCCGGCCGGTTCTTCCGGGGCTCCCGGCCGCCCGCGCCCGTGCAGGTGCCCGAGCCTTCCCCGCCGCGTCCGCAAGCGTCGCAGCCCATCTCGGTCGACAGCGCCTTTGCGCGGCTCGTGCGTGCGCTGCCGATCGGCGTCGTACTGGTGGATCGAACGTCACACGTCGAGTTCGCTAACGCTGCCGCCGGCACGACGTTTGGCTTCGACCCGGACCGCTCGCTGAACGTCCACATCATCGAAGCGATTCCAAACGTCGAGCTCGAGCGGCGGATCGGCGACGCGATGCGCGGCGAAGCCTCGGTCGCGCCGCTCATGCTTACCGGTGCGACCGGCCAACGCACCTATCGCGTGTCGGTCTATCCGCTCGTGGACAGCGATGAGGTGTCGCGACGCGTCGTGATTTTCTCTGACGATCAAACCGCGCTGCTTCGGCTCGATCGCGCGCGCAAAGAGTTTCTGTCCAACGTTTCGCACGAGCTGCGGACGCCGCTCTCGTCCATCAAGCTCATGCTGGAGACGGTGCTCGAAGCACCCGAACAGGAAGCCAGAGACCTTTTCGTGCCGCAGGCGCTCGCACAAGTGGATCGCTTGACCGCGTTGGTTGGGCAACTCTTGGAACAGGCTCGCGCCGAATCCGGACAGCTCAAACTCAATGTTCGCGACGTCGATCTCGAAGAAATCGCGCGGCCGATCGTGGCCTCGTTCGAGCAGCAGGCCGCAAATAAGGCCATCGAGCTCGAGCTCACCGCGCTGCGCCCGGTCCGCGTCGAAGCGGATCCCGACCGCCTGGCGCAAGTCTTCGTCAATTTGATCGACAATGCGCTGCGGCACACGCCCGGCGGCGGCCGCATACGGGTCGAAGTTGACGCACGCGATAGCGACGCGGTCTTACGCGTGCGCGACACCGGTGAAGGTATCCCTTACCGCGATCTCCCGCACATCTTCGAACGCTTTTACGTCGTCGACCGGTCACGCAAGCGCGGAAGCAGCGGTGCGGGGCTCGGCCTCGCAATCGTCAAGGGCATCATCGACGCGCACGGTGGCGCAATTTCCGCCGAATCGATGCTCGGCCGCGGGACGGCTTTTACGATCCGGCTTCCCATCATGCGGATCAAACGCGATGCGGCCTCTTAACATTCTTAACGGCGAACGGGCATCGGAATCGGTGTGACGAAAGACGTAACGGCGATGTTTGCGAGCACGGCTGAGCCGGCGGCGCTCTCGACAGAGACGAAAATGAATGTCGAAAACCTCGACGTGTATTACGGTGCATTCCGCGCGATCAAGAATGCGTCGCTGCGCGTTCCGGCCAACCGCGTGATGGCGCTCATCGGCCCGTCGGGATGCGGAAAATCGACGTTCATTCGAGCGCTGAATCGCATGCACGATCTTACCCCCGGCGCCCGGGTCGAAGGCCATGTGCTCTTGGACGATCAGGATATTTATGCTGCGGAAATCGATCCGGTCACCATCCGCTATCGTATCGGAATGGTTTTTCAACGTCCGAATCCTTTTCCGAAATCGATCTTCGATAACGTGGTTTATGGACCGCGCATCCACGGCGAGCGGCGCAGCGCAACGTTGATGGAGATTTGCGAGCGAAGCCTGCAGCAAGCGGCACTTTGGGACGAAGTCAAAGATCGTCTCGACCGTTCGGCGCTCGCGCTCTCCGGCGGCCAGCAACAGCGGCTCTGCATCGCGCGTTGCCTCGCCGTCGACCCGGAAGTGATCCTGATGGACGAGCCCGCCTCGGCGCTCGACCCGATCGCGACGAGCAAGATCGAAGATCTGATCGAGGAGCTCAAGAAGCAGTATACCGTCGTGATCGTGACGCATTCCATGCAGCAAGCGGCGCGCATCAGCGACAACACCGCGTTCTTTCTGCTGGGCGATCTCGTCGAGGCCGACACGACCGCCACGATCTTCACGAAGCCGCGCGATAAGCGCACCGAGGACTATATCACCGGCCGCTTCGGCTGATACGGTACCATAGTGCGCTCAAGCAAAGCGGTTAAGCGCACGTTAACCAGGCCTTAATCGTCGCGCGCTAGACTGGTCCTACTGAACGCTTCACCGTAGTAGCAAAGGAGAACCCTCTACCGTGTCATCGGCTCGCGCTCGCATCGCGCTGGTCGCGGCGACGATGGTTCTATCGAGCACGTCTGGTGCGCTGGCGGAAACGCAGGCAACACCGGTTGCGCAGACGAGCTCACCACCGTCGGCCGATTTCGGCGCTCCTCCTTCGGGGCAGATCCCGATTCTCTACAACGATCGTCATGTCTACTCGAATCCCGACATTCTCAAACAAGGCCGCGTCCTCGCCGCTCTCGTACGCGGCGGAACGCTCTTCATTCCCCTGCGCTCCATGTTCGAGCAGATGGGCGCGACGGTTTCCTACGATCCGTCCACCAAAACCGCAACGGTAAGTAAGCCCGGCGCACAAGTCGTTGTAACCGTCGGCAAACCGGAAGTCGTCATCAATGGCGAGTCCCGGCCGCTCGACGTTCCGCCGATCGTGTATCAGGGCGTCGTGCTGGTTCCCGTGCGCGTGCTTTCCGAGGGCATGGGCGCGTACGTCCAATGGGTGCCCGACCGGCACATCGTGGTCGTGCGCTACATCCCGGCAACCCCTCCGCCGCCCGAAGCCCCGCCGCCGCCAACCGAGGCGCCTCCGCCGCCCCCGCCGCCGACGGCGGCACCGAATCCATGGGTTCTGGGCGGCTATTTCCGCTCGTACTACTTCACACGGCAAAACGCTTCGAACAATCCCGGAACGCAATACAATTTCTCGCCGGGTGCAAAATACGTCTCGAACGGAGTAAACCAGGCATCCTGGGCAAACGCCGTGGCACTCCATGCAGCCTACAACTTCCCCGATAGCTATTGGACGATCGGCGGAACGTATTTATATTCGACCTCCTTCGGTTCGTGCACGGTTCCGGCAAATAATGCAAAAGGGGGTCCGTGCCTTTCCCAAGTTCCTCCCAATACCAATCAAGACGAAACGCTGCCGCCATTCACGCTGAGCACGTTTTACGAAGCGTACCTCAAGTACAAAGGGAATGGATGGGACGGCACTCTCGGCAATCAACTTCTCAACACGCCGTGGGCAAATGCGGCGGACTCACGATTGAAACCAGCGGCTTTCCAAGGCGTGGATCTTTCGTACACCGCGCCCGCCGGCTGGACCATCGAAGGTGCGAACATGTTTCAATACGAGAATCGCACCAGTTCTCAGTTCTCGCAGCAGACTTTGCTGACGAGCTACCCCGCCGGCAACAACGGCTTGGCGTCGAACATCTTCCTGCCAAACGGCAACGGGATCAACACTGACGGCTTCGCTATGGGTCACGTCGGCTACGCCGAGCCTTCCGGTTACGGCATCAAAGCCGATGCGTGGTATTACGGCGTCTACGACATCGCAAGCGAGTCATGGCTCCAGGCGCAATACACGCTCAATACGCCGGGCCATCCATGGATCGCGTTGCAAGGCGGCTGGGATCAAAACAACGGCAACTCGTACGTCGGCAAGATCAACAGCCAGGTTTTCGGCGCGCAGCTCGGTGGTAACATAACGAAGAATCTTCAGCTCACCGTGGGCTACGATCAAATTCCGTGGAAAACCGATACGGTCTTCCTCCCAACGGGCGTTACGTGCAGCAACTCGAACTATCAGATCTCGACGAAGGGTGCAACGCTCGCCTATCTGCTGCCGCTCAATGCCGCACAGTGCTTTACCAATCCCAACGGCACGACGAACATTTACTATGGTGGCTGGGGCAGCCCGTACACCGACAACTACGATAGCGATCCGCTCTTCACGACAAGCGTGACACAGGGCATGGTCGACCGTCGCGCACCCGGCTCGTCGTTTAAGGTCGGCCTGCAGTTCACTTCCACGAACCAAAAATGGATCTTTATCGGGACGGACGCGTGGTACAACTACGGCAATGCGTTGGCGCCCGAGAATACCAACATCTGGGTGCTCGACGGGCGTTACCGATTCAGCCACGTTGGTAAGGGGCCGTATCACGGATTGGTGCTGCGCGACCGTTTCATCACTCGGACGCTCAGCAACACGTTTTGCGGTGCCGCGGCCACCAACTGTCCTCCCGGATCGAGCATCGGCGCTACCGAGTTCGGCGGACTGCCGCTTTTCAAGTACAACCGAGCTCAGCTAGAGTACGATTTCTAGTCCCGACCGCAAGCGGGTACGTCGCGAGCGCCTCGGCCATAGGGCTGAGGCGCTCTTTTTTTAACATTAGTCATTAACAGGGGTTATTTTCCGAAGACCAGAAAGTGACCGGCGTTCTTTTCCGTTGAGAGGAGGCCCCTTTTCACCGTGGCATCGATAGTAACTCGCGCGTGTCTCATCGCGGCAGCGATGGTCCTTGGCGGCACGCCCTATGCACTGGCGGGATCACAGGCAACGCCGGTCGCCCAGACGTCCTCGCCGCCCGCGGACTTCGGTGCGCCGCCATCGGGTCAGATCCCGATCCTGTATAACGACCGCCACGTTTACGCCAGCCCCGACGTGCTCAAGCAGGGCCGGGTCTTGGCAGCGCTGGCGCGCGGCGGCACCATCTACATTCCTTTGCGGTCGATGTTCGAGCAAATGGGCGCGACGGTTTCGTACGACCCGTCGAGTAAGACGGCGACGGTCTCGAAAGCCGGAGCGCAAGTTGTCGTTACGGTCGGCAAGCCCATCGTCGTCATCAACGGCGAATCGAGGCCACTCGACGTGCCCCCGATCGTCTATCACGGCGACGTCCTGGTTCCCGTCCGCGTGATCTCCGAAGGGATGGGCGCTTACGTTCAGTGGGTCCCCGATCGGCGCATCGTCGTCGTGCGTTATATCGAAGCGACGCCGCCACCGACCGAGGCACCCGCGCCGCCCCCGGAGGTCACCGCGCCGCCTCCTCCCCCGCCGAAACCGACGCCCAACCCGTTGACCTTAGGCGGCTATTTCCGGTCGTATTACTTCACGCGGCAGAACGCGACGAACAATCCCGGAACGCAATTCAACTTTACGCCGGGTGCGAAATATAATTCCAACGGCGTCAATCAGGCGAGTTGGAACAGCGCGATCGCAGTTCACGGCGATTACAACTTTCCGGATAGCGGCTGGCACGTGGGCGGCACGTATCTTTACGCCAATCCGATCGACGGGCCGTGCGTCGTGCCTGCCAATCACGCCAAAGGTGCGGAATGCGTATCGCAGACTCCGCCCAACACCAATCCCGACGACACGTTACCCGGCTTTACGCTAAGCACGTTTTATGAAGCATACTTGGGTTATCACGCCCATGGCTTCGACGGCTCGATGGGCAACATCTTGATCAACACGCCGTGGGCCAATCCGGCCGATACGCGGTTGAAACCCGCCGCCTTTGAGGGAGGCTATCTCAACTATACGGCACCGTCCGGTTGGACCGTCGGCGGCGGTGACATGCTCGCTTTCGAAGGGCGAACCAGCTCCGCATTCAGCCAAGAAACGCTGTTGACGAGTTATCCCGCCGGTTCTAACGGGCTGCCGTCCAACATCATCGTTCCTGGCGGAAACGGCATTGAAACGAACGGCTTTGCGTACGGGAGAGTCGGCTTCGCCGACCCGTCGGGAACCGGATTCTCGGCCAACGGCTGGTTTTACAACGTTTCCGATCTGGCGAGCATGTGGTGGTTCGACGGCAAGTATACGTTCCACGGAAACATGGCGCCATTCATCGCGTTGCAAGGCGGCTGGGAAAACAATAGCGGACAATCTTATATAGGAAAGATCGACAGCCAAGTCTTCGGCGCGCAAGTCGGCGCGAATCTCACGAAGAACATTCAGCTCAGTGTCGGGTACGATCAAATCCCCTGGCACAACGACACGATCTTTCTGCCGACCGGCGTAACGTGCAGCAACTCAAACTACCAAATCTCGGCCAAGGCGACGCTTGCGTACTTCCTGCCGCTCAATGCCGGGCAGTGCTTCACGAATCCGAGCGGAACGACGCAGATCTACTACGGCGGCTGGGCCAGCCCGTATACCGATAACACGACGAGCGATCCGCTCTACACGACGAACTTCTTGCAGGGTCAGGTCGATCGCCGCGCGCCGGGAACGTCGTGGCAGCCCCAGGTGCAGTTCGTCTCAACCAATCAAAAATGGATCTTCCTCGGCGCCGCAGCGTGGTACAATTACGGCAACGCGCTCGTGTCGGAGAATACCAAGATTTGGTGGGTCGACGGCCGCTATCGCTTCAGCCACGTCGGCAAGGGAGCATATCACGGACTGATGCTGCGTTATCGATACGGCGAGCGCTATCAGTCAAATACCTATTGCGGCGCCGCGGCCACGAACTGTGTGCCGGGCTCGTCGATCGGCTCGACCCTCCTGGGCGGATTGCCGATCTTCAAATACAATCGCGCGATGCTCGAGTACGACTTCTAGCGGGGGGATGCGAAGATGCGATCGCTGATAACCTTTCTGCTAGTTGCCGGCGTGCTCGCCGGCGCGGGACCTGCCTTTGCGCAGCCGCCCGCGCCGGCGACCATCCTGAACGTCTCGTACGATCCAACGCGCGAGCTCTACGACGATTACAATTCGGTCTTTGCCGCGTACTGGAAGAAGAAGACCGGGCAGAGCATCACCGTCCAGCAGTCGAACGGCGGTTCAGGAAAACAGGCTCGCGCCGTGATCGACGGGCTGCAAGCCGACGTGGTAACGTTGGGGCTCGCCTACGATATCGACGCGATCGCAGACAAGGCGAAGCTTCTGCCGGAAAACTGGCAGACGCGGCTGCCGTATAAGAGCACGCCGTACACGTCGACAATCGTGCTTCTCGTGCGATCCGGGAATCCTAAGGGCATCCACGATTGGGACGACTTGATCAAGCCGGGCGTTTCCGTCATCACACCGAACCCCAAAACGTCCGGTGGAGCGCGCTGGAATTTTTTGGCGGCATGGGCGTACGCATTGAGCCGTAAGGGCGGCAATGCGGCAAGCGCGAGAGGGTTCGTCACCAAGCTTTACAAGAACGTGCCGGTGCTCGATTCGGGGGCGCGCGGCTCGACGACGACGTTCGTCGAACGCGGAATCGGCGACGTTGAGATCGCTTGGGAGAAC
>Ga0070731_10003996_pt1 | contig 12959 bp, 9 predicted proteins | sample Coa_R1_2_FD_66448 | JGI IMG/M metagenome (GOLD analysis project Ga0070731, IMG submission 66448) | Surface soil microbial communities from Centralia Pennsylvania, which are recovering from an underground coalmine fire - Coalmine... | ecosystem: Environmental > Terrestrial > Soil > Unclassified ... | reverse complement strand
GTTTCCCAACTGCAACAGGTGCAGCCGTTTCAATCGGTGGTGGCAGTTACATTTCTATTTGGGACGGAGTGGCAAGGGCGGATCTTTCTGTTTGATCCATCCTGGCGCGGAGAAAAAGTTGAGGAACTGCGTTTTCTTTTGGATTTGCTGCGGCAGGTCGGTCCTGCGGTCTATAACGTATACCTTTTGCATCGGTTACGGCGCAGGGCTTCGGCTGCCGAACGTGCGCGTTTTGCACGCGAGTTGCATGACGGCGCGGTGCAGTCGTTGATCGCGATGGAGATGCAGGTGGATGTGGTGCGCCGCCAGGCCGAGGCGAACCGCCCCATTTCCGGAGAATTAGGCCGCATTCAAGGCCTCTTGCGGGAAGAGGTTTTGAAACTGCGCGAGTTGATGCAGCAGATGAAGGCCATCGACGTCGACTCGCAGCGTTTAGTCGGAGTCTTGCGCGATACGGTCGAGCGCTTTCAACGTGAAACTGGAATCAGCGCTCGCTTCGTGACCGACCTGGAGGAACTCGATATGCCGCAGCGGCTCTGCCGGGAAATCCTTCGCATCGTTCAGGAAAGTCTGGTCAATGTCAGAAAACACAGCGGTGCGAGGCATGCCCTAGTCCGTTTGACTTCGCACGGAGGAACGTGGAACCTGACGGTGGAAGATGACGGCAAGGGTTTCGATTTCGCGGGCCGTTATACTCAGGACGAGATGGAGCAGGCAGGAAAAGGGCCATCGGTTATCAAGGAGAGGGTGCGTTTGATCGCGGGTCAACTCACAGTAGAATCAACCCCCGGACAGGGAACGCGCCTGGAGGTTACGGTGCCTCGGAACGGAGATGTCCCACATGAATTTTAGGAAGCCACAACAAGTGCGTCTGGTAATCGCTGACGACCACCCCATTTTCCGGGATGGATTGCGACGGTTACTGGAAGCAGAAGCCGATTTCAAGGTGCTGGGTGAAGCTTCTGACGGGGCCGAAGCCGTTAAGCTGGCTCGTCAACTAAAGCCGGATATTCTGCTGCTCGACCTGGCGATGCCAAAGCACCCGGGGCTGGAGGCGCTCCGCGACCTCAGTGCGCCGGCGAATGCGAGTCCGGTTCGCGTGATTCTGCTTACCGCGGCGGCGGAGAAGAGTCAGATTGTCGAAGCTCTGCAGCTTGGCGCCCGCGGAGTTGTGCTCAAAGATTCTGCAACCCAATTGCTCTTGAAAGCGATTCAGACGGTAATGGCCGGAGAGTACTGGGTTGGACGCGAGAGTGTATCGAATCTGGTGCAGTACCTGCGCACGCTCATGCAGTCCTCACATGACGAAGCACGCCAGAAAAAGTTCGGCCTGACGCCCCGTGAGCTTGAAATTGTTTCGGCGGTGGTGGCGGGCTACTCAAACAAAGAAATCGCCGAGTATTTCAAGATCAGCGAAGACACGGTCAAGCATCATCTCAGCAATATTTTTGACAAGCTCGGGGTTTCGACTCGTTTGGAACTGGCGCTTTTTGCGGTCAATCAGGCCTTGCCGCTCAAAAGCATCGCGTGACCGTCTGTTCCAGGATTGCGGTCCGGATGGCACTTCCGTGCCATTGGCGGGCTGCTGTCGCCAAGTCTATAGTCCGGTTAAGGGTCGAGCTACGGCTTGCAAGGGGAATGTGTTGCTGAAGGTTACCTGGGGTACCTTTGCTTCATAGGTAACTGCAGGACGCACAAAACTTGAAAGAGGAGCCCGTGAAACGTCTACAGCAGCTTTGGAGTGACGAGCGTGGCCAGGATATCGCGGAATACGCAGTCATGCTCGCTGTGATTCTCGTCATCGTGGTGGGAACGATCCGTCTCATCGGATCGAATGCCAACAACGTCTTTTCTTCGGTTGGCAGTTCAATCCAGTAGTCCGCGATCAGAATTGCTATTTCGGCTGATTCTCTGATGGCGAAGGAGCCGTCAGCGCCATTCTTTCATTGCTCCCGGTCGGCAACCGTGTCAAATAGGGAAAGAACGGAGTGATCTCGAACTCCATCTTCTCTTTCGAAGAAGTCAGCGCGACCGGCTTGGCCTTCGAAAGGTCCACCTGATCTGTCCAGGGATCCACTTTGATGCGGCCGCCCAAGGGCAGGGCGGCGATCTGATCGAGGCGCTTTTCATCCAACTGCGGCGCAGTATCCAGCAACGACGACATTCGGATGTTCTTGTCCGCCGCGACACCGTTGCCGAGATGTGGCCTTATCAAACGGGGAAGGTCCGGCGCTTTCTGCTGCAAAGCCTTCAGGAAAAGACCTGCATTCCCAAGTTTGTCTTTGTAGGGAGAATTCTTGAGAAGCTCCAGCGCTTTTGCATCTGCCGCTGCTTCGTCCGTTGGACTTTGTTTGAAATCCAAGCGCTGGAATGATTCCTCGTCCGGGAAGAAAAGCTTGTCGTTGAAAGCGAGCTTGGTATCGAACGGGTGGCCAAGCACGATGTGGCTTAGTTCATGCGCAAGCACCATTGCGAGCGACGCCTCATCCGGAAGCACATCCAGCAGTCCCCGGCTGACGACAATCGTGTGGCCGATCGTGAATGATTCCAAGGGCGAAGTGAGAAGCACCCGGCAGTGCACATCGCTCTGCAGGTCGATGCTATTTGTGACCAGCAGATTATTGACGACAGTCATGAGAATCTTGTCGACTTCGCCGGGAGGGGCGAGCAACCCGATCTTCTGCATGCGCTCCACGGCATTCTCTTCCGCCTGCCTCTCCCACATGCGCTCGGCGACAACGGGACTCGCATCAGCGCTTGCATCGCTCTGATCTTTTACCGATTGGGGGGAGTCTACTAATATTTGCGTGAATTCTTCGTTCTTGCCCAAGCCCTTCAAATCGTAACCCCAGAGACGCGTTTGCGCCTTGAAGTGCAGTGTTTTCGTCAGTCCCGTCTTAAGGTTGGATTCCTCGGTGTACACGTAGGCCGGAAGCCAGGTTCCCGGGCGCATGTTCAAGCGCCAGCTGTCGAAATGGAAAAAGAAATTGATCTTGGGCTGAGGATAGTACGTTCCGTTGAATCGAACGATGTTGTAGTCCTGATCTTCGACCCAGATTCGGCCAAGGAAGCGAACTGTTTTCTCTCCTTCTTTCGGCTGCACATCAATGACGAGGCATCGCACTTCACCCAGAAACTCGCGGCGCACGAAAGTGAACTTGTAGTAGCGCTTCTGGAAATCCGAATCGAGAACCACCATTTGGGCAAAGCCCATTGGCAGAAAATGCAAGGAGTACATCCCAGTCAGTTTGCTGAGCATTCTGTGCCCGAAGCCCGGTTGGCCCACGAATGAGACATCCTCGGTACCTTCGGACATGTCGAGCCTACCCAGGAAGTAGCTGTCCTTTACCGGGTAAGTATTTCCATTGGGATCGTTCTTGAGATCCTGCAAGTAGGTTTCGACCAACGGATGCATGTGTCGCATCTGCGCCATGAAGTAGTGCTCTCGCTGCACAACGCGGTCGAGAACATCATTGAGCGTCGCCGCAGGAGGGGCCGACTCGACCTGCGCAGGCGCGGCGGTGGGGGCTGCCGGCGCCGGGGTTATCGGCTCAGGTGCACTCACTGCAGGGGAGCCTAAGGCGGACTGACCCGCAGGCGCGGAAGAATCCTGAGCCCAAAGTACGAAAGTGCACGTCAGAAAAAACAGGAGCAAAGCCGAACCCGTACGAACCATACGCATAGGAACCTTCTAGGAGACGATCATGCTAACTGAAAGATGATGTGTACGACGGCCGTCGAATCCGAGGGTTGGCCGTCCTTCAAAGCAGGTCTGAATCGGATCTGCTCGGCGGCATGGACTGCTGCATCATCCAGCCCATGTCCCAGTCCGCGTACTACTCGCAGTACTCGTAGCCTACCGGATGCCTCAAATACGACCTCGAGAAGTACCTCGCCTTCAATGCGTTTCACGCGTGCTTCTTCCGTATACATGGGAACCGGCTTAGAAATGATTTCCGCCGGGACAACTCTAGCCGCCGCTTGAGCTGCCGGATGGGATTGCACGGTTGGGGGTGCGGGAACATCCGCATCGCCAAACCCGGCCTGACGAACGGTGGCTGGAGCCGAGCTGCGGGAATTTCCGAGAGCGACGCCACTGCCAAACCCCGTGCTGGCCACGACTCCTCGAACTCCCTTCGCACCGCCCGTACCGTTGCCGTACCCAGGGCCGGTCGGCATGTCAAACCCGCCAGCCTGCGCGATGTTCACGGCACGAGTCTGTGTCGTTTTTGCAGGCACGCCGTTCGGATCGCCAAATCCGCCCGTTTGTACCTGCTGAGGCGCGCGCTCGATTGTCTGAGGAGCGGAACTTCCCGTTGAGAACACGTTTGTTCGTATGAGCTGCTTCGGGATCGCAGGCGTGGGTGTCTGAACCGGCTGAACCTTCGGAGTAGCGATCTTCACTTCTGGCGCCGACATGTCCTCAACTTTCGGTTTCGGCTGCGGTTGAGGCGCTGGCAATCGAAGAGCGGTAGGGGGTGGGTCCAGCTTGGCTACGAGGGTACGTCTTGGTAATTGCCGCTGCGGAGCATGATTCTCCGGAACCGGAGTGGGGACGAGTTCAATTGCGTGATAGTCCTTCTTCGGTCCTTCCATGATTTCCGGATGCAAGACGGGTATCCAGATGGCAATCGCAATGATGATCGCCTGCGTTCCATAGCTGAAGACGAACTCGGACCACGGCGCTCTCCACTGTGGAAGAGATGAAAACAAGACGCTCTCGTCGTAATTCCGCGACGTCATAAAGACCACCCTCTTTGCTTTTCAGCTCTCAAACACCCAGTACAGCGTTAAGTTCCTGCCTGATCGATTTCGCGGGACCTGGGAGGCAGGGACTTTCCGCAAAGTGTACTACTCCACCGGGCAAGAATGCACGATAGAGGCCATTCGCCATGCTCAAAAAGACAAAGGAAAGTACTGTTAATCAAAGACTTACAAGGAATTTGGTGGGGTTACAAGCTTTTCCTTAAGGGGATATGCAAAAAACTACACTCCATCAAGGAGAGATTTCCTTTCGTTACCAGGCACCTAAGGTGTTTCTAGCAATGTACGATTTTCGAGTTTCGAATGCCGCGAGTCGCATTGCGGGTGTCGACGACCAGTTCCGATTCCTCGACAATTCGCTGGTAGTCATAGTCGGAATGATCGGTGACGATCACGACACAATCATACTGGCCCAAATTCTTAAGTTCGGCGCATTTCATCTGCAGATCGTATTTCCGGCCCTTGCCGATGAAAGGAAAATATGGATCGTGGTAGCTGACCAGCGCTCCATCTCTTTGCAGAAGTTCGATGATCGTAAGCGACGGAGACTCTCGAAGGTCGTCGATATCTTTCTTGTAGGCGACTCCCAGCACCAGGACTCGGGAACCCCTCACCGACTTCTTCTGCGAGTTCAACGCGCTGCTCACCGAGGCGAGCACATGGTAGGGCATGTTGGTGTTAATCTCGCCCGCCAGTTCGATAAAGCGAGTTCGAAAATCCCACTCTTTGGCTTTCCATGACAAGTAGAAGGGATCAACGGGAATGCAATGCCCACCGAGGCCGGGACCAGGATAGAAGGGATGAAACCCGAACGGTTTTGTAGAGGCGGCCTCAATCACCTCCCATATGTCAATCCCCATCCGGAGGCACAACAGCTTCAGTTCGTTGACCAATGCGATATTTACGCAGCGGTAGATGTTCTCGAGCAGCTTTGTCATCTCGGCGGCTGCGGGAGACGAAACTGGGACCGTTCGTTTGAAGATCGAACCGTAAAGCGCGCCCGCCAGCTCGGAAGCTTGTTGGTTGAGTCCCCCCACTACCTTGGGAATATCGTGCCGAGCAACAGTTGTATTTCCCGGATCCTCGCGTTCCGGAGAAAACGCCACAAAAAATTCCTTTCCCGTCAGTTCTGTGCCGCGGGCTGCCTTTAATCCGTGACGATTTTCTTTCTCGAGAATCGGAACCATCACTTCTTCGGTAGTGCCGGGATAGGTCGTACTCTCCAGCACTACGAGTTGCCCCGCCCGCAAATGCGGCGCAATCGAGTGCGTCGTGTCCGTGATGAAGCTGAGATCCGGTTCGTGGTACTCGTCAAGCGGTGTCGGAACGCAAATGATGATGGCGTCCATGGCGGTCAGCTGTGAATAATCAGATGTAGCGGAAAAGCCGCTGGCCTTGGCTGCGGCGATTTCCTCTGCCGCAATTCGATAGATATAAGATCCGCCTTTGGCTAGTGTATCCACCTTTCGCGCGTCAATATCGAAGCCTGTCACTCGGAACTTCTGTTCGCTATAGAGAAGCGCGAGTGGGAGACCGACGTAGCCCAGGCCGATGATGCCAACGCGGGCCTGGCGCTGCTGGATCTTTGCCTTCAGTTGATCAATCGAGGAATCTGCGGCAGAGTAAGGGGTCATGAATTTATCCGGGATAAGAAAGGGACACAGAACACAAGAGCGCATTTTAACATGCTGAGGGGGACTTCCCGCGCCCCACAACACCGATCAAATGCGGGAATTTCCGTTCCCAAACCACGTCTGCCTACTTGCGATGAACACTTTCGATCGAAAAAAATGGATTCTCACTCTCTGTGTCTTAATACTGATGTTAGCGCTTTTCGCCGCAAATGCCGGTCGGGCGCTTGTGGTGAATGCTCGAGAACGCTCCGATCTGATCGTAGTACTCGCAGGAGAGACGGACCGGCGCCTCGCCTATGCCCTACGATTACTGGATCATGGCTATGCGCGGCGCGTGATGATCGACGTTCCTGCCGACGCCGTGATCTATGGCACGACGGAGATGCAGTTGGCTCGAGAGTACGTTCAGCGGCTTCCGCAGGCCTCCTCCATCGGATTCTGTCCGATCGAGGGCCTGTCAACCAAGGATGAGTCGCACGACGTCATGCAGTGTCTGACGCAGGAAAAAGCAGGGAGAATCTTAATTGTCACCTCTGATTTCCACACGCGCCGTTCACTAAGCATCTTCCGGCACGAGATTCCGGGAAGGACCTGGTCGATCGCGGCGGCTCCGGATGATCGGCAATTCGGGAGTCCCTGGTGGGCGCATCGCCAATGGGCTAAAACTCTCGTGGACGAGTGGCTGCGATTAACCTGGTGGACCTTAGTCGAGCGCTGGCGATAGGCAGACTGCTTGTCCAGCAAGGATCCGCTGCAATTGAGTGGATGAGTTTTCCACTGGAAAACCACCTTCTCGGGCGAAAACCCATTGACGGAGAACAGGCAGGAGGGTACGATTTCGTCCAAAGGTCACCAGAAAGAATTTATCGACGGAGAGTGGGAATGGGTTTGTCCGCTTTACGCGGTTTGGTCAGTGGTGTGCTAATCGTTCTGTTCCCGGTGTCGCTGTTCGCCGCTGACAGTAACGCGGCCATGTTGTATACGAATGGCGCAGCCTGGATCAACGGAGCACACGTCCCACGATCCTCCTCAGCTGTTTTTTCCGGTGATCTGGTTCAGACCCGCTCCGATTCTGTGGCCAACATCAATGAACCGGGATCGACGATCCTGGTGCTCTCAGACTCGCTGGTACAGTTCGACGCGACGACCATGCGCGTCGAGCACGGTGGTGTGACGGTATCGACCTCCAAAGGAGTTGCCACAACGGCCGGTGATGTAAAGGTCTATCCGGCTTCCAACACATGGACGGAATTCAACGTCGTCGATCTCGATGGCACAGTCAAAATCGCTGCCCGTAAAGGCGATTTGATGATCAGCGATGGGAAAGAAACCGTGACGCTGGCACAAGGCCAGGAAACCACTCGCGACGAGACCTCGGATACTGACAGCAACGGCAAGAAGAAAAAGCGCAAAGCCGGAGGCGGGGCGATTCCAGGGGCGGGCGGCGGTATTCTGAGTTCACCCTACGCAGTCGGTATCGGCGGGGCAGCCGTTATCGGCATCACGACCTGGGTTTTGGTGAAGAGCGACGATCCGGCGAGTCCCACGAAGCCCTAGCGAAGTCACTCCAAATCCTGACATTCCCGCGTTCCTAGACAACTTCTGAGGCTGGCAACATCTCGTCCACTTCGTTAGAAGCGGGGCGGGGTTTGCGCGACCGCTGCAGGAGTGCAGGTCCGGCGGCGATGCCGCAATAGGTGTAAAACAGAGCCGCATTCGCAGGAACCTGCAGGTTGAAATCAAGGAAGCTGTGTACGAGGATTCCGATGATCCCAAGAGTACAGGCCAGCGTCATTGCTCCGCTGACGTCGGATGTCCAATTTCTGATTTTCAGGCGCACCCTTCGAAACAGCAGAGCGAGAAACCAGATCATGACAGCCACGCCCGCGATGCCCATTTCGGATAAGAGCTGCAGATAGTCGTTGTGCGCTTCATTCACAAAAAAATTCGTGTAGAAGCTTCGAAAGTGGGGATAGACCACAGGGAACGTGCCCAATCCCCAGCCGAATAAGGGGCGTTCCCGGAACATTCGAAACACGTCTCGATCTATGGAGAGGCGCATTCCACCTGACAGTTCGGTGCGCGCCTCGGTCGAGATACTCGAAACTCGATTCGTCAACTCCTTGCCTCCGAGCCAGGTAAGAAGGGAAATGAGCACCATGGCAAAGGATGCCGTGGCGATCGCGATCTTCATCCCCTTCCTGGTGCGCAGCAGAATCGTCGCCAAAACCACCAGTTCCACAAATACTGCCAGCATCCCTCCGCGAGAACCCGACAGGAAAATCGTTCCGACCATGACTGCTGCAGCCACTCCAGCGGCAATACGTTCCTTTTCGTGCGCCAGGTGCGACAGGGAAATCACCAGCGGGATGGGAACCAGCATCTCCATCAGCCCAGCGTAGTGATTGTGGTTGACGTAGGGGCCATAGATCCAACCTCCCATCCGCGGCAACCGTACCCAATACAGCCTGCCATTCGGAGAAATGCCTTGTAAGAGCGCAAACGCCGCAACCGCGAATCCGTAAAACGCCAGCATCACAGCAATCTTTCGCGCCTGAGAGCTGCGAATCATCGTCTGTGTCGCCAGAAAGCAGAGCATTGCATACGCGCAGTACTGCAGGGCTTCGGAAATGCTCTCGTGTGGGTAGGCGCTAATTTTGAAAATGAGCTGCACGCCGATTAAGGCGCCGTAAACTGACATCGGAAGAAACAGCGGATTCCAAAGAAGAGAAATTTCTTCATCAATCCACTGCTTTGCCAGCCAAAGAAGGCTGAGCAGCAGCGCACCCGTCTCAACGATAAAGATGGACCACGGCTCAACGGCGCCAAAAGCCAGCGGGCCGAACATCAGAAGCCCAAACGTACCGTACAAAACGACATTGCCGATCTGGGCCGAGCGCAACTCGCGGGTGGGAACTGTTTCTCGTCTGTGGAGTCTCATCAAGATTTTCTACCGCGGGTTGCCCGTCACTGCGCTTTTCGCGTGATGTGGAAATCACCGACCCAGAGCTTACCACGGATCGGACTGCCTGCCGGAAGGCGCCTGATATGCAAGACGACGAGTTTGCAATCCGGATCGGTCGTGAACTCGCCGTCCGCGGACTTCCAGAATCCTACGTTCTTTAATTCGTCGCTCTCGTAATAAACTTTTTGACTGTACATGTCCTGGACGGAGAAATGAGGACCGCCGGCCCCCTCCATCTCCCCCGTTTTGTAATAGGCGGAGAAGTCATACGAAGTATTTGGCTCTACGACCACATATTGATAAATTCCCGCTTCAGTAATTCCCGGCCCGTCGAAGCTGATCATCAGCGAACGCCGTCCTGAGTGAAAGTCGCTGGGATCGAGGCTCAGCCCGACGCCCGACTGTTTTTGATATTGCCAGTCAAATCCAGCGTTCAAAACCGTCAGGCTGAAATTATTGTTCACGACCAGGTTGCTGGCGGATGGTACGTAGGAGGAGAGCCCGAAGCGGTCCGCGCTTTGCTTCCAGACCAACTCCGCCTGGTCGATTTCCTTGTGCTGAATCAGAAAATGAATGTAATCGTAAGCCTGCTGCAAGGGAAACGATTCGCGAGTCTGCATCAGGGCGTTCCATACTTTGATTGTGCTCGCCGTTTCTTGCTTGGCCTGAAGAAGGTCGAGGAAAACGAGCAAAGAATCGCTGCGCGCCGGTACGACATCGCGCAGAAGGGCATCCACGTCGGGGTTTACTCGCCAGCACAGCTGCAGCGCCGATTGCGCATTGGTTGAGTCGCTTGCAATTACCACTCGAAATTCTCGCAAGGCCTTATCGGTGTCTCCCTGCACGAGATAGAAATTCGCAGCTTCCCAGGCAACATCCGGGGTCATCGGGTCAGCGATGATGGCATGCTCGAGAGCGGACGTCTGTTTAGCAGTGTCGCCCAGAACTTGATAAGCGCCGGCGAGATCAAACCAATATCGGGCGGAATGTGGATTGAGTTGCACGGCCGTCTTGTATTGCCCGATTGCGAGATCCGGGTCGCGCGCGACCAGATCGTAATACCTGCCCAGCCGATAGCGATATTCTGCGTTCCCCGGATCGATACGGGAGGCCCTCTGCAACGCGGTCAATTCGGCCCGGCCGCCAAGCCATGATCCCACGAACAGACTGGTTGTCACGGCGAGATATCCCAGCGCCAGCAGAGCGGCGACAGCCACCGTCAGCCGCTTGCGGCCGGGAGTCTTGAATGCAATCTGCATGGGTGCAGGATGGCTCGTTTTTCCGTTAAGCACTGCTCGATGCTGACGTGTCCTCTACGTCCGCGTCTGGATGATCCGCAGAATCTTCACCACGATAATAGTGGGCATACTTGCCCTGATATTCGTAATAGTAGTAGTAGTCGGGAGAACTGAGATCCACCGCATTCAGCAGTACCCCTACGACTTTTGCATTGACCTGCATGAGAATGTCGCGCGAGCGTCGCAATGCCTGTTTGGTGGTTTGCCCCGAGCGAATGACGAGCACCACGGCGTCGGCCCTTGGCGACAGCACCACCGAATCAGTCACCGACAGCGATGGTGGAGTATCGATGACGATGTGGTCATACTCCTCTCGCAAGTGCATCAGCATATCTTTCATGTTGGACGAAGCCAGCAGTTCGGCAGGGTTGGGGGGCGGAGTTCCGGCGGGCAAGACCGCGAGATTGGGAAGGATTGCGGAGCGCGTAATCGCCTTCTCCAGAGTTGTGCTGCCAGTCAACACATTGCTCAGCCCGCTGTGTGGCCCCATACCTAGCGTTTTGTGAATACTGGGACGCCTCATGTCGGCGTCGATCAACAACACGCGTACACCTTTCTGGGCGAGCACGACCGCCGTATTGATGCTGGTCGTCGTCTTTCCTTCCTGCGGAAGCGCGCTAGTTACGATGATGACCTTGGGGGGCGCCCCCAGATTCGAGAGCAGTAGAGAAGTCCGCAGCGCACGGTACGATTCAGCCATCTGCGATTGCGGTCGAACCTGAGTGACCAACTCCACTGCCTCTTTCGACGTGGCAATCACAAGGCGCCTTGGGTTCGCGCCGTCGCGAGCAGACTTTGAGCCCATGGGAATCATGCCCAGCGACGCCAAACCCGAAATCATCTGTGCTTGTTCCGTCGTACGAACGGTGTTGTCGATTCCCTCCAGCAGGAAAGCGAGCCCAATACCCGAAGCCAGACCAAGAACGGTGGCGAACAGCAGGTTCCGCGGAATGTTTGGCTCGATCGGCCCCGCCGGCGTTCGCGCCGCGTCCACAATCCGAAAGTTGTTGGATTTCAATCCGGCGGAAACCCCAGCCTCCTTCATCTTCTGCAAAAGTCCTTCATACAATTGACGATTCGTGTCAACGTCCCGCTTCAGCAGACTGTATTCGATTGCGCTCTCATTCAGCTTATTGGCTTCCTGTTTCTGCTTTTCCAGTGCGTCGTGCAGCATGTTTTCGCGTTGCAGGGCGGTGGTATATTGACCGCGAACTTTACTGGCGATTTTTTTCATTTCCTCCTGGATTTGCGCGTCGATTTCTTTCAGCTGGTTATTCAACTGTGTGAGCTTCGGATAGGCGGGACCAAATTGTGTATTCAGGTCCGCAGCCTGAATTTTGATGTCGGCTTGCTTGGCCCTCAGACTATCGAGAAACTGCGATGCCGACTGCGTACCGCTTCCTGCATCCGACAAACCACCGGCACTGGAGGCAATGGCATCTGGATCGCCAGACTCAACCAGTCGATACAGCGATTCTTTGTCCATCCGCTCCGTTTCGGCGGCCGTCAGCTCTTTATTCAGTTCGTCCAACTTCTCCGTGATGATGTTCTGCTTCTCGTCGGTGCCTAGAATCTCGTGTTCTTTCTGGTATCGAACCAATTTTTCCTGAGATGTTTCTACCTTCATCTGCAGATCGACTAGTTGTTTTGAGAGCCAGTCGGAAGCTTGCATTGTAGATTCGAAGCGAGCCTTAAAATTGTTCTCGACATAAGTCTGCATCAAGGTGTTTACGACATTCGAAGCCATTTGGGGGTCTGCGCTCCGATAACGAACCTCGATGATTCTTGTGTTTGGGCTTAGCGCGACCCTCAGATTGCTCTTGAAACCGCCGACCATGGCAGGGACCTTCGTTGGATCGCTCTGAAGCGGGTCGGGCGCGAGTTCAAGCGGGGAAGCGGGGGGTGCCTGACCGCCAATTTCGGGCCGCCGGTCGAGGTTTAATTCACGGATGACCTGCGTGGCTAGCAGATCGCTCTGAAGAATCTTCAGTTCGGTTTCTAATTCTGTGGGATCGTAATAATCGACACTGAAGGATGCCGAGTTCTGAAAGCTGAGCGTGGAGTCTGGCTTGTTGATCTCAATAGTTCCACTTGCCTCATAAATCGGCGTCATCCGCAGGCTGGCAATAGCTACCACGGTGAAGATGGAAACCAGGCATATCACGACGGTCCACTTGCGCTTGACGAGAATCCGGATCGAGTCAGTGATCGCCGATTCCTGGGCGGGAAAGTCGGAATGGAAGCGTGGTCCGCCGGGCCTGCCGAGTTCGAGACCTGGAGACGGCTGAATTTCTCGGA
>Ga0070731_10003994_pt1 | contig 12972 bp, 20 predicted proteins | sample Coa_R1_2_FD_66448 | JGI IMG/M metagenome (GOLD analysis project Ga0070731, IMG submission 66448) | Surface soil microbial communities from Centralia Pennsylvania, which are recovering from an underground coalmine fire - Coalmine... | ecosystem: Environmental > Terrestrial > Soil > Unclassified ... | reverse complement strand
TGGAAATCCGGTGACCATAAGTCGGCTCCTTAGTTGAAGAGGGGGTCCAGACATCGCATCACTTCGCTTTGGATCGGGCTTCGACGTCCTTCCATTGGGTTTCGATGAACTGATAGAGCTCGACGGCCCCGATGCCGCACTCCTGAGCGAGGGCGATCAGTGCGCGGGCCGCGCTTTCGATTCTTCGGAGGTCTTTGACCTCGGCGGGCCGGGTGGCGGCGCCCTGGGCGACGAACGTCCCCAACCCGCGCTTGAGATCCAGGAGCCGTTCCTGTTCCAGGTCCCGATAGATGCGGGCGACGGTATTGGAGTTGATCCCGAGCGAAACGGCCAGTGCGCGAACGGTGGGGACGGGGTCCCCCGGCCGGAGGATTCCCTTGCGGATGAGAAGGCGGAACTGTTCCCGCACCTGGATGTAGATCGGGATGCCGCTGTTCCTCTGCAGGTCGATCGAGAAGCTCATTCGACCGCACTATACAGTGTACTAGTACACTATGTCAATAGTATTGATATGAAGGGGGGAGAGATTCCGGCCTCGCCGCTTCCGTCGCGAACCGTCGGTGCCGTCCCGATACCCTGACGGGGCGATGGAGCCGTGTTCCGAGGGCACCGGGGAGATGGACCCCGCGATTCTCGCAGGACCTGAGCAATCGGTGGAAGGGAGTCCGCTGATGTCGGCGGGAGCTGAAACACCAGAGACGGTGTTGCCCCCTACGTTGGTCGGCCCCGCCGGCGGGACGGCGCAGGGTTAGGCGCCGCAACCGAACGAGTGCCCTCGACGGCCCTTGATGCAGGCTACGGACGGAGCCAATTCTCGACCTTCAATCCTTTGACATGGCGGAATTCCCGCTCATTGTCCGTCACCAACGTTGTGCCCAGCGAAAGGGAGTGTGCCGCGATCAGGGTATCGAGGGGGCCGGCCGGACATCCGCTTCGTTCCAGCTCCCGTCGCACCGGACCAGAGGTCGTAGCGGCTGAATCGTCAAAGGGAACAACGTCGATCGGGGCGCAGAATTGCGTCAGTGCCAGGAGGTTCCGTTCAGGATCAGAGCTGCGAGCCACTCCGTAGAAGAGTTCGGCCAAAGTAATTGAAGAGATCCCCACGGAACCAGGGACGCACTGCCGAAGTCGAGACAGGACCCGCGGAGATCGGTTGCGAATGACGTCGATGCAGGCGTTGGTATCCAGGAGGTACTGGATCATCGTGCTTTCCGCCGATCCCGCTTCTTGGGTTGATTCCGAGTCTCCATGAAGTCCGCAGTAAATGACTCCAGAGACTTCGCAAGGATGTCCCACCCCTTCTTTCGGGGGAAGAGCACGACGAGGTCGCCAACTTTGTTGACGCCGACCTCGCCTTCCTTAAAGCGAAACTCCTTCGGAAGCCGCACGGCCTGACTCCGACCCGTCGCGAATACCTTTGCCGTATTCATCGTCCTCCTCCAATAATATATATCATGGTACATATCATCGATCCTCCCATCAATGGCGGCCGGTCGTTGACGAAGGAGCAGGGCCCACTTCCCTTGGTCGTCCCCGCGAGGGGGCCTGAGGGATCCCGGCCGCTGGGCAGTCCTGCTTCCTAAGACCGACTCCATTGCAGAAGCGCCCGCCGCCCGCCCCCGCGCCCCGCCGCCAGAGGTCGGGCCTGCCGACCGGTCGATCCGGGCCGGGGGGCCCCCCGCTGCCCTGGGCGGGCGTCGGGAGAAATAGCACCGATCCCGCCGCCCCGCATCACGAATCGCCTGGGCGCGGATCTCGAATCAGTGGAGGGCCGAGCATGGATGATTCAGACGATAACGTCCCGGTCGTCGTCCTCGACGATGACGGAGGCCCGCCCCCGCAGCGCCGATTCCCTGGGCTCTGGAGCGCTTTGGCGGGCGCTTTCCTCCTGGCCACGCTGGGAGCGGTTGCCCTCTTTTACGGTCGCCGGCCGTCGCCCCCGCCTCCGGTCCCTTCAGAAGCGATGGCGTGCGCCGATGCTGATCCTGTCCCGCTGGATGAGCCGTCCGCTCCGGTGGAGCTAGCCAAGGAGGTCCCCCCCGCTGCTCCGCCCCCGATTCCACCGCTTCCCCCGGCGTCAGCCTCTCCGGCTCCCGCATCGACTTCTCCGAGGACGGAGGTGGCCGTCCTTGCCGAAGAGCCGTCTCCGGTCGTCGAGGAGACGTCCGGGGATCCGCTTTCCCCCGCGCCCGAGGAAGACGTGGCGGAGGTACAGGCGCCGGTCCCGACCGCTCCAACCCGAGAGGGATCCCCCTCTATCGAAAAAGACCTCGGAGCCGCGGCGGCCGCCATTAGCGACGCTACGCCGCTCTTTGTCGAGATCGCCGACCGTTTTGATCCGCCCGCCTTCCGAAACGGAGACGTCTGCGAGCTGGCCGCCAAGATGGATCGAGTGGAGGAGAAGCTCAGGGAGGCGCAGCGGATCTACGCTCAGGTGAAGGATCGGGCGCCGGACCCCCGGATGTTGGACCAGCGGCTGGAGATGATCGGGGACCTTTTGGACTCCCTGAAGGATGCGCGAGCCCGCATCAGGGTACCGTTCGCCCTGAGGAGGGCCGAGGTGCTTCAGGAAGAGGCAGTCCCTCTTGCGAAGGAGGCGCTCGACGGCTTTCAGCCCTTTTCACGGGAAGCCACCGTTCTCGACGTCAGGGCGGACGTCGCCGCCGGCAAACTGCGCGAGGCCCGCCGGCTCTACATCTCGATTCGGAATGACGTGCCGGACCCGGAGGTCGTGGACCAGCGAGTGAAGAGTGTGGACTCTCTCCTAGAAGACCTCGACGGACGATATCCTCAGGTAAGAACAGCCCACTGAACGTTCTCTTCAGGACCCCTCCCGAAGGGCGCCAGCGGCGCCGGAGATCCGGTATCTCCTTTCACGGGATCGCTTTCGGATTCTTTACGGGAACACGTCGCCGGAAGGGTCTCCGCCCGCCTCCCCACCTGCGCGTTGCGGAGAGCGTGATCGACGGCCGGAGTACCCGGTGCCCCCGCTGGCGTGCACACCCGGCGGGCCGCCGCGGGGGATCGGTACCCGGGCAACCGTGCGAGGGATCCCCTGGAGGCCCTATGGGAGCCAGGGTTTTAGCCACTCCGGAGTGGACTTCGATCGAGAGGTCAGGTGACCGTGGTTGAATTGGGCCAGCCGCCGGAACGGGCGCCGGAGATCGCTGTTGTCGTAGATCAGGACGTGGGGTAAGACGCGGAGGGCGGATCGCAGGTTGGCCATTGTCCTGGGGAAACGGGACGTGAGCTTCTCTGCAGGGACGTCGTGTCCCCCCTGGGAGACACGCATCGCCACCCGCTCTTCCGACAGATCCGGGCCGGAGAGGCCGATGAAACAGAGAATGACGGTGTACCCGGCGCTCGCTGCCTCTTTGAGGAACGCGAGCTTCTCGCCTACGGGATCGGAGAAGACCGTCTCGAAGATGAAGCTCTCCTTTCGCTTCACCAATTCGCGCCGGAGGGCGTCGGCCACCTTCGCTGCAGCGTAGGCCTCGAGTCCCAGGTCAAGGGCGAGCGCATTGGTATTGATGAATCTGAGACCCGCCGGCTCCAGAGGCGCATGAGCGAAGGTGGTCTTTCCCGCGCCATTCGGGCCCGCAATGGCCACCACCAGGGGCCGCTCGTCGAACGGATGAGCCTTCGTCAATCTACCGCCGTGAACGTGCGATCGATGAACCGGCCCGCGACCCGCGTCCCGTCCGCCTCGATGCGGATGAGAAGGCCCGGCCTCTTGGGATGCGGTTGGTAGTGAGGGAAGGGACTGCTTTTGAGATGCTCCACCACCCGGTGACGCCCGGAAGGACTGTCCACGGAGTCCAGGCACTGGGAAAGGGGCTGGGCCTTTCCGGCTTTCTGGAGGGCGACCACATGAAGGCCGTCCAAAAGAGGTTCGATCGCCCTTCCGAGCTGCGCCCAGAATTCGATCTGACCCGCAATCGATCGGTGTACGATCTTTCCCGTCAGGCGAGCATCCAGGACCAGGTCATCGGACAGCTTCACCGGCTGGCTCATCAAAAGAAACGGTAGCATAATGCTACCATCATCTCAAGGAGTGCCTCCCCAGTCACCTTCGCTTCAGCAAGAACGCCCTCGGTTGCACCAGCGTGAGCCGACCGACTCTCCTCTCGGCGGCCTCTTTGCTGGCAGAGGGCGCGTTGGGAAGCCCCGAATGCCTCGATGTCGCCGCCTCGACTCTCCGCGATAGGCCAAGAGGCGATCACATCGCAGGTTTTCTCGCAGGACGGCGAAAGTCAATCACGAGTTCTGTCTTGGTCGCTTCAGCAATGCGCTCTAAAGTCTTTAGAGTAAATCCTTCATAGTCGCCTCGCTCAAGCCTTGCGATGGCTTGTTGCTTAGTGCCCATCCGGCGTGCCAGTTCCGCCTGCGTCAGCCCCAGCTTTTCCCGAAGTCCGTGAATCTTGTAGCCAAGGAAGATCGCCATCCGCGCTTCCTGATAGCCTTTCCGAAACTTGGGATCCTTAAGCTTCTCCTTGAGCCAGTCCTCGAGATACCGCGCCTTCATCTTCCTCATAGCCTTAGCTCCTTGGGTGCAACCTCTTGACGTAATCCTTCATCCGGTCTTCCGCAGTTTCGATCTCGCGTTCGGGCAATTGCTGCGTCTTTTTCGCGAAAGCATGCACCAAGACGACCCGCTGTTCCTGAACAAAGAAGTGGAAGATTCGGTACTCGTTCCGTCCAAACTGCATTCGCAACTCCCGCAGGTCGCCTCGGACGTGATCCGCGTACGGCCGTCTGAGTGCTGGGCCTTCTTGGGCCAGGAGCTCCAGGAAGATTCCCACCTTTCGCTGTTGCTTGGTCGCCATCGTATTGACGAACTCCTCGACGGGCGACTCGCCCCGCGCGTTCGTGTAAAAGACGATTTGGTACATGCCCCCTCCGTCCGATGGGTAGGATACAACAAACTCGTTGTATCTTCAAGAATTGGGCTTTATTGCGGCGCGGCCATGGATGCTCCTGACCTATCCTTATCATCCTGCTCCCTGGGATGACATCTCCGATGCGCGTCCTTTAGGTCGACGATCTCAAGGCGGATGTAGGCATCCAGACTGGAGAAGTCCTCATGTCCCAGGAAGTCCTTCACATGCGCGGGATTGGCGCGGTTCCGGATCATCCCGGTCGCGCAGCTGCGCCGAAGCATATGCGGCGTCACGGTCTTCGGGATCCCCGCTGCGCGGCCCCACCGGAGGACGATCTCCGTTCCCCGGGAGCGCGAAGCCGCTCTTGGAGAGGAAGAGAACGCCGGCATCTTCTCGGCGCCCCAAGAGCGAGGGGCGCACATGGGCGACGTACCTCGCGACGGCCTCCGAGGCCTCTTTCCCCAGGGGCACCATCCGGCCCTTCCCGCCTTTCCCGCGGCGTACCCGGAGGAGACCCCCTTCGGGATCCACGTCTGAAAGCTCGAGATCCGCCGCCTCCTGCCGCCGGATGCCGCTGGAGTACAGGACTTCCAGGACCGTCCGGTCCCGAACGTGGATCGGGGTATCGAGAGGTACCGCGCTCAGGAGTCGGAGGATTTCGGCGTGGGAGAGCGTTTCCCGCGGGAGGAGATGCGGCTCTTTCACATACGGGAGAGATTCCAGAAGCAGCTTCGGGAGCTCTCCCCTGCCTGCCTATCTACCGGGGCGCACAGTGAAAATTCAGGCGGCCCCGGCGCGTAGTAGGATCATGATCTCGAGCACCCTTTCAAGTCCAATCTGCCGGGAGTGCGAAGGGCCAATGACCTTGCTCGGCTCGTGGGCCGGACCCGTCTGCATTCCCCCGGACGGCGAAGTCGCCCGTAGGGAGCCAATCACCTCCCGCCACTTCCTCTGCGATGCCTGCCGCATCCCCCTGCGAGTGGAGTATTGTCCAGCCCATCAGAAGCGACTAGTTGTTCCTCCAGTCTTCGCTCGCGGCGCCGGCTGGACCCGGCGGAGGCCTCAGCGGTGCCCCTCCCTCGGGTGCACTTACGAGAAGCCACGCGACGAAGCGCCCCTGCAGATCGGATAGACGAGTGGGTCCGCTTCCCTTTCCGCCGCCTCGGCGGGCTCCGAGGCCAGCCCCCTGTACTCTAAGGGCCGATGGCGATAACACCAGGACCGGACTACTTGATGCTCCAACTCTCACACAGCTGCACCCATCGCCTCGGGAAGGGCGTTAGCCCCGGGCGCTCGATTACCGGTTCCGCACCAGAAATCCAGTTTCGGCGACGCATCCGCTTCGCTGAGGACAATATTGAAGCCAGCAGCCTGAGCCGCCACCCCGCCGGTGTCGGGTCCTGCCGGCGGGCGGCCAAACCTCTGAATCAGCACACCTCATCACGCTGGCACACAACGTCGCCCGGGAACGGTATATTGGGCATTGATCGATGACTAGGAAGCGCAAGTGGTTGGCGCTAGCCCTTTCGGGGACTAGCCTCTTGTTCTTGGTCGGCTGGGCCTATTTCTTCTTCACGCCGCTTTGTGCATTCGACACCAACACCAACCATCTCGAACTGAAGAATCACCGCGTCACGTATGAGGGGATTGTGGCGGCGGTGATGAAACAGCCCCTGCCTAAGGAGGGAAAAGCCTGGTTTCTTCTGCCGTCGACTGGCGCCGCATCGGAACTGAAGCCGTATCCCATGAAGTCGCTGCCGTTGGGCAATTCAGAAAAGATCGTCACGGTGGAAGTCAAGTCAACGGGACGCACCTTGATTTGGATCGTCACCTACCCAGGAGGGCACTTCGGGCAATACTACCTGGTGTTTTGCACCAGGCAGCCGGTGATGGACGAAGACTTCGGAATCTACCAACAGGGGGTTCAACTTGACGACCATTGGTGGTCAGTCGAAGACCACAGCAGCTAGGACGCCATACAACGGAACTCCTCGCCAGGATCAGGATCGACTGGACCGGCGCCCCCTGCCGCCGGGCCGCCTTCGCTGCGCCAAGAACGAGCTGGATTGCACCAGTGCAAGCCGCCGCCACCCCTCCAAGCGTGCGCCCAGGCGGACACGATCCGAGCGACGATCCAGACTGGACGTAGGTTCCTTGTCCAGGCGGCCGCCCGATCGCTATCATCGATGGGATGCCGATTCCTGAGTTCAAGATCGAAGTCGGGGCTGTCCCTGGACTGGAGGACGGCGTGCTCCTGTCCTTCAACGGACCCATCGATGCCAGGAACATCGGCGGATTCGAGGTTCAAATGGACGCGCTCCGGAATCGGCACTACCGTCGCTTCTTGTTGCAGATGGGAGAAGTGCGGTACATCAACTCGGGCGGCCTCGCGTACCTCATCAATATGGTCGAATCCACCCAGGCGGCGGGTGGGGCGCTGGTCCTCTTCGACGTCCAGCCCAAGGTCAAAGTGATCCTCGAGACAATGGGACTGACCACGTTGCTTCGGATCTACCCCTCCAAGGCGTCCGCGGTCCGCGATTTGAAGGCATCGGCGGGATCGAAAAAAGCCTCCGCGCTTCCTCCTCCGGCCCCGGCCGCCGGAACGATCCGGCGACTCTTTCGAAGAATTTTCGGTCCGCCCGGCGACCGACGTGTCTGACGGCGGCCCGCTTCTTACCCCCGTCTCGGATCCATGGACAGCCCGCCTCGCGTCGAGCCGGCCGCCGCCCCTCTGCCTGGCTGGTCTGGGGGGGCGTATGGGGCATAGATTCAATCTCGAAGGCACCAACTTGACCAGAATCTCCACCACCGGTGAACCCTCGATCCATTCTCCGCCCACCACGCTTTCACATCCGCCGCCCTCCGCTTCCGCATCGTCACTGGATCAAAGGGCGTAGAGTACCAGCGATCCACCCATCGCTTCAGTAAGTGGCTTGATTCTTCATCATTCGCCCTCGCGGCCTGTATGAGGATTCCAAGAATCCGGTTGAAGAAGGCATCCTGGCGGTTCGGATCATCGGTGGCTTCGAAGGCCCTCACAAGCTGCGGTAATCCGCGGCATCCCGCCGCATCGAGGAGCCTGGAATCGTCCTGGGAGATGCCGAAGTCGGTGGAGCTGGATTCTTGCGGGTCTACGAAGGACTTGTCCCAGGAGTGAAGGGCCTGGGCGACGCGAACATGCCAAAAGAGGATTCCCCCCGCCCAAGCAAGGACGATCAGGGTCAGAACGGCGAGCCCGGTCCAAAAGGCCCAAAGGAGCGGACGGGAGATCGACGTCACTTAAGGAAGTTTACCCGTCCGGTTCCTATTCCGGCTCTTCCCAAGCGCAACCGAGTTTCTTGAAATCGTGGTCGAAGGAGAGCATTTTCGAATGTCGACTCTTCGCTCTGGCGGCCAACAGGCAATCCGCAATGTCACAGGACGTCGATCCGAAATGAGCCAGCGCCTGAAGTCCGACCCGCTTCGCTCGATAGCGGATGCCCGGAAAGACGAGGAGGTCCGATAGGATCCGAACAATCTCAAACCGAGGAACGTGCGCTCGCTTTTCGAGGACCCAGATGGTTTCCGCCAGCACGACATCCTCAACCTCGGCAAGTTCCTCCGACGTTTCCAGGCGCTTCATCAGAGCGTGGGCCCGGGGAGACTGAATGGGATCGTCGCCGAGGACAAATCTAAGGATGACGTTTGCGTCGAGCAGGGAGACCCTCTTGTGCTGCTTCATCGGCAACCTCTCTCCGAACCGCTTCCATCGTGTCCTTATGAGACCGCCCCGCCAATGCCTTGGAGTAGCGTCTCAAGGATCCTGCCAGAGCGTCCGCGCCACGGGCTCCCACGGGCTCAAGAACCGCATGTCCCTCAACCAGGACAAATTCGACCTTGGAACCTGGTTTTAGTCCCAGTTGATCCCGGACCCTCTTGGGGATGGTGATCTGGCCCTTTGACGTGACGGTGGCTGCCATCTCTAGAATCCTTACTGTCAATAGTGATAGTAATGCGTCTATGGTCACAAGTAAAGGGTCCTCTTCACGGAGAACCGCATTCACTTCAGGAGGATCAGAAGCTGCCGTCCCTGCCCCGAGGCCCCCGGGCCCATCGCGGGGACGCCTCCGCCTCGCCAAGAACGATATCGATAGCAGCCGCGTGATCCGGCGCGCCCGCTACTGTCGGGTGCCGGTGGGCGCTTTCTGAAACCTCCCGCGATCGCGCCCGGTAGAAGCGGGAGAAGAGACCCATAAACACGGGAGGATCCATGAACACTAGAACCGCTCTCGCGATCCTGATCACGGGTTCTCTGTGCCTCGGCACGACGGCAATGGCTCAGGACAAGCCGAAGAAGATCCTCCTCGACGATTTCGAATCGGATCTCTCGGACTGGGCTTCGTTCAAGGCGGATTCGAACGGCTTCGGCCAGGATGACGACTCCAAAGTGGCCATCACCCATGAGGCGGCCGAGGTGAAGGCCGGCAAGGGCTCCCTCTCCTATTCGTACGAGGTCACTCCGGAAACCATCCGCATGCTGGGACTCCCCCGCCCGCTCGACCTCACGGGGATGAAGTCGCTCCATCTGTGGGTGAAGTGCAGCCATGCGACGGCCGTGGTGATCGCGCTCACGGAATCCGGCGGCGGAAGCTATCAAACCTCCGTCACCTGCGATGCCGGCAAGTGGCAGGAAGTGGCGGTCAACCTGGATGAATTCGTCCTGGACGATCCGTCCAAGGACCCCAACGGAAAACTCGATCTCGACCAGATCGGTTCGATCCAGGTCGTCGACGCCGGGGGATTCCTCGTCAAGTTCCTCCCCGAGCTCAAGGGGACCCGGAAGATCTGGTTGGACGACTTCGAGTTCTCTTCCCAAGAAGCTCCCCGCTCCCAGGGACTCACCCAGGTGACGAAGGTGGTCCCCGCCTTCCTGGTGGACAACTTCGAGTCGAGCGTGATCCGATGGATCCCGGTCAGCCTTGCGTTCGGGGAGACCCCGAAATTCGCGTTCTTCGACCTTCCCCTCGCCCTCGACCGGGACGTCCCACCCCTGGGCGGGAAACAATCCCTCAAGTTCACTTATCCGAGGCTGGGCAAGAAGATCCACGCGGTGATGCGGAACGTGGAGAAGATGGACCTCTCGAAGGCTGCGGAGCTCGACCTCTGCCTCAAGACCTCGATGGATGGGACGTTTATCGTCAGCCTCGAGGAGAAGAACGGCGCGCGCTATCAGAAAACGCTTGAACTGAGAGCGGCCGACGGGTGGAAGGCCTTCGGACTCCCGTTCCGGGACTTCAAGCTGGCCGAGGACAGCAAGGACGACAACGACCGGCTCGACGCGGACAAGCTGAAGCAAATTAGCGTGGCCGACATCACCGCTCTCATCGGAGGCGGAGAAGCCCAGGAAAACCGCCTCTGGATCGATGAGGTCCGGTTCGTCCTGTCGCCCTAACAGCGGGTGTCCCCGCGCTGTTGGCAAGCGATTCGCGAGGCGATTGGGCTGCCGGAGCCCCCGCCTCGGGCGGGTCCCGCCGATATCAGGACTTCCTCATTCGTATCAGCAGACTGTGGAACTTCCAGAACTCTCGATCCGTCAGGTTATGCAAGTGCGAGACGGCGATCTCCACGGAGCGAAACCCCGCGCGTTCGATGCGTATCGTTTCCCAAGGAGTGTCCGTATCGTGTAGCAGGGAGAAGTATCCCGTGTTCTCCGTTCTAGTCGTTCCTCGCACGACGGACTCGGTCAGGTTCCCGTTTGCACGCTGAAGGACGGTGATGTGGGCATTGACCAGAGCCTTGAGGGTGTCCCGAAGTGGGCTGGAGGTGATTACGTCGAACGTCTCTACGTCCGATTCTCCCCCTTCCACAATGAATCCATCAATGATGGTGGGAGAGGTATCGGTCCTACTGTTTCGTAGTGTTTCAGCCAGATTCACCGGGAGGAACAGAACGTCTGCCAGAAGACTGAAGGGGAAATCAAGAAGGGCGCAGAGGGCGCCTAGTGGGAAGCTCCCAGGCAGAATGTCTCCACAATCGTATCGAATTCCCCCGAAGAACCTTGGGCCATACTCAACATTTGTCGATGCAATGAAACCGCATCCCGATAGACCCAACGCATAGATAGCCAAAGCGATGCAACCGATCCTCCTGACCAAGAACCCACCGTGATTGAGGGAGTCATCCTTCCGGTCTCCGCCTTCCGATTGCTTCGGTCGATCCGCCATTCCTGTGGCTCAAGTATCTCGGTTCATTGCTCCTTCCGCAAGTAGGGGCCGCCGGAGGGCTGGCGAGCGGGGCGAGAGAAACGTTCAATCGATCAGCCAATCCGGGCCCTTGTGGGGTCGCTTAAGCCACTTGCTGAAGAGCGAGATCCGATCAGTACCCTGGCATCGTTCGCATTTCCACTTCGGGGGAGGGGCTATATTCAGGTATTGAGCATACGTTTCCATGATTCGCTGTTCCTTACGTCTCTCGACACAATCCGGGCAATCCGCCAGGCGAACGAACGTCCCCATGAGCCCTACTACCGTTACCAAAAGGACAAACCCGACCAGCAAGAAGGTTATTGAGCTGGGGCGTTTTGCTGCAGCATCCACTGAGTGATTTTACCCTCCCCTCGCGGCTCCCGTAGATCCGCCCCCTAAGAAAGTCCCCGAATCCGTGTAACAGCGCTTCAACATCTCCGTTAACGGGTCGGAGAGCTGAAGATAATGAACCGTACCTCGTCGGTGGCGCTCGCCCTGGTCATGACGCTGGGCGCCCTCCCTAGGGTCTGGTCCCAAGACACCGGCACAACTCAGGAACAGGTCCGCCAGGCCGTCGACCGAAGCCTCCCCTTTCTGGAAAAGGAGGGGACCGCGTGGATCCAAAAGCGCGCCTGCATGTCCTGCCACACGGTCACCTTCATGCTCTGGAGCCATGCGGAGGCCCAGGCCAAGGGCATCAAGGTCGACCCCAAGAAGCTGGCCAGTTGGACGGAGTGGTCTCTGAACGATTCCATGAGCCAGCGGACCCGGCTCAAGCTGACGGACCCGGGCCTGGAGGCCCTCAAGGGTGAAGCGATCCCCGCCGAGACTCTTGCGAAACTCGCCCCCCTCACCAAGAAACCAGCGGTCAGGGAAGGGGACTTCCTCCGGGAGCTGGCAAAGGTCCTCTCGCCGGAGGAGATTGGGCTCAATCAGGCGAGCCTCCTCAAGATTGCATCGAAAGAGAAGGGCGACGGGGGCGGATTGGACACGATGAACCAAATGCTCCTCGCGGGAGTCTATGGGGGCCAGGCCAGCAAGGAATCGGCGTTCGTCGCCGCCACCCGCACCCGGATCGTTGAGCTGCAACAGGTGGACGGGTCCTGGAAGCCGGGCGGACAACTGGGGGGACTGGGCCGGTCCCCGGCGGAGGCGACCGAGGTCACGACCATGTGGACGGTCCTGTCCCTTTCCGGAGCTCAAGAGGCGACGGTGAAGGCAGGGATCGAGCGAGCGCTCGCGTTTATCAGGAAGGCCAAACCGGGCAAGACCCACGAAGGACTCATTCTCCGGGCGCTCGTGGAGAAGGAGTTCGGGGATGCCGAACTCTCAAGGACGTTGCTCAAGGAGGTCCTCGCCCACCAGAATTCGGATGGCGGATGGGCTTGGCTCCAGGGAGGGGCAAGCGACGCCTTCGCCACCGGCCAGGTCCTGTACGCCGCGAGTGTTTCGGGATCGACCGACGACGACCTGGCGATCAAGCGGGCCTGGACGTACCTGGTCGAGACGCAGGGGAAAGACGGATCCTGGACGGTTTCCCCCTCCGCGATCACTTCTCCCACCACCCTGCCCGACCGAATCAAAAGACTGGAGCCCATCTACCGGTATTGGGGCACGGCCTGGGCGACGATCGGACTCGCACGTTCCCTCCCGGCCAAACCGTAAGGGCGGGACGACCTAGAGGGGCTGGGCGCTCGCACGCGCATCAGGGGGGAGGATGGGGATCCTGCCCCCGCGATGACCCACGGGACTCAGGTCTTATCCTCTGCTCCCCGAGTGGGGGTGCCGCTGAATGGCACCTTCGCGGTTACGAGTTTCAGGAACAGAAGCGAGACAGGTGGAGATCGTCATCCCCCCTCCATCAT
>Ga0070731_10003993_pt1 | contig 12973 bp, 11 predicted proteins | sample Coa_R1_2_FD_66448 | JGI IMG/M metagenome (GOLD analysis project Ga0070731, IMG submission 66448) | Surface soil microbial communities from Centralia Pennsylvania, which are recovering from an underground coalmine fire - Coalmine... | ecosystem: Environmental > Terrestrial > Soil > Unclassified ... | reverse complement strand
CGCGAAGCTGATCAGGATTCCCAGCACCCCGATATTCAGAAAGCTGTTGAGGATCACGGCCCCGATAATCGAAAAGAACAATCCGGTCATCAGCCCGCGCGGAGCCGAAAACGTCCGCCCGCTGGTCATCACATAGCCGGTAACACCGAGGAACACGAAACCGGTAATCGCCAGCGAAGCCACAATCAGCGAAGGGGCCACCATCGTCGCGACATACAGAAGCGGCGAAATCGCGAGTCCGGCGAAAAAGCCGTCAAAGACCAGCGCTCCCACGCCCAGAACCGGGTTGTGGCGTACCGCGATGGCGATGCGTGGGACGATGTTCAGAAGCAGAATCGCCGCGATCCACCCGATCCAGTTCGAAAACAGGCGGACCATGGTTTCCGAGGTCGCCCCGATGTAGCCGCCGGCAAGGGCGGCAGCGACGCTCAGGCCGAAGAGCACGTAAGTCTGCTTGATAACTGCGGCGCGTTCGCCGGTCAAGTTGATCGTGCCCGTCAACTTATCAATAGGATTTAAAGCTGGGCGATATTCGTTCATGTGGCGATTTCCGCCTCCACCCATAGGATACCGCGAGGCCGAAAATGGATTCGGTTTCATTCGCGTTTCTTTAGGCTCAGATGGTAGGTTGGAGAAATGTCCACGCCAGACCGCTCTTTCGGCTTCGCCACGCGCGCGCTTCACGCCGGGCAGCGGCCCGACGCCGAAACCGGGGCCCGGGCGGTTCCGATTTACCAAACCACGTCCTACGTCTTTGAAGATACGGCGCACGCGGCTGCGCTGTTCAATTTACAGCGATTCGGGAACATTTATACCCGGATCATGAACCCGACCACGGCTGTATTCGAGGAGCGCATGGCGGCTCTCGAACGCGGAGTCGGCGCCCTGGCGGTTGGGAGCGGGCAAGCGGCGCAGTTTGTCGCGCTCGTCAGCCTGCTGGAATCCGGCGACGAAATCGTCGCCTCGAAAACTCTGTACGGCGGCACGTACACGCAGTTTGACGTGAGCTTCCGGCGCCTTGGAATCCAGACGACCTTCGTCGATCCGGAAAACCCGGAAAATTTCCGGAAAGCCATTACTCCCCGGACGCGCGCGCTTTATGCCGAAACGATCGGAAATCCTCGGATGAATGTCCTGGACATCGCCGCGGTCGCGGAGATCGCGCATGAAAACAATCTTCCACTCGTCGTCGACAATACTTTCGCCTCGCCGTACTTGTGCCGCCCGATCGAGCATGGCGCGGATATCGTGGTGCATTCCGCGACCAAGTATATTGGCGGCCACGGGACCTCGATTGGAGGAGTAATTATCGACAGCGGAAGATTCCCCTGGAGCCAGGGCCGCTTTCCGCAGTTACTCGAGCCGAGCAAGGGCTACCATGGCATCCGCTTCTACGAAACGTTCGGGGACATGGCGTATATCGTAAAAGCGCGTGTAGAGGGGCTGCGCGATTTCGGGCCCGCGCTGAGCCCGTTCAACTCGTTTTTATTCTTGCAGGGCCTGGAAACATTAAAACTGCGAATGGAGTGCCACTCATCGAACGCGCTCCGCGTTGCCCGGTTCCTGGAATCGCACGAACAGGTAGCCTGGGTGAACTATCCGGGACTGAAATCGAGTAAATACGCCGCGCTCGCTGCGCGGTACCTTCCGAAAGGCGCAGGCGGGATGCTAACGTTCGGAATCAAGGGCGGGCTCGAAGCCGGCGCTCGATTCATCGAGAAACTCCAGTTGGTCTCGCACCTGGCCAACGTCGGCGACGCGAAAAGCCTGGTGATTCATCCCGCCTCCACCACGCATCAGCAACTGACCACGGAAGAGAAATTATCCGGCGGAATTACGGACGACTTGATCCGGCTGTCGGTAGGAATCGAGGAAATCGAAGACATCTTATGGGATCTGGATCAAGCATTGAGACTCAGCGTCCAATCGCCTGCTCCATCGCAATCGGCGATGGCGTAGGCGGGAACTCGCCGGTAAATTCGGGACGCTTTTCGACCACCGCCGCGGACCGGCTTCGCATTCTCGAAAGCTACCGCCGGATCGCGATGGTCGGCTTGTCTTCAAATCCCTTCCGTCCCAGCCATTTCGCGGCGATCTACTTGCTTTCCGAAGGGTATGACGTGATTCCGGTGAATCCACGCGAGGCTGAGGTACTCGGCCGCAAAAGTTATCGGTCGATCGCCGAAATTCCGGGACCCGTTGAAGTTGTCGATATCTTCCGCGAGCCCGCGGCAGTTCCCGCGATTGTGGACGAAGCCATCGCGGCGAAGGCCAAGGTGATCTGGATGCAGCTCGGCGTGATTCACGACGAATCCGCGGAAAAGGCGCAGAAGGCTGGCCTCGAAGTAGTGATGGACCGCTGCATGAAGATCGAACATGCCCGGTTCTTTGGCGGGCTGAATACCATCGGAATGAATACGGCAGTAATCAGTTCCCGCCGCCGAGCGAGATAACGTGCAAATTCACCGACACACCGACCGCGCGCGACAGCAAGCGGGTCCCGACGCGCGCTAGATCGAATAATTAACACACACACGCGCCGGGAAAGCCAGCATCCCATCAGGCGTGACGCTCTGTAAGCTTTCCAGGTCGACCTCGCGCAAGCGGGGCAAATCCGCGATCGCCGCAAGGCCCCGGTCCGTGATACCGGCGCACTTGTAAAAACGCAAATGTTCGAGCGATTGAATCCCTCCCAGGATTTCAAGGCTGCGATCCCCGATCTGCGTACTCCACGCCTGAAATGTTCGTAGCTTCGAAAGTCCCGCGAGATGCGCGGTCCCGGCGTCCGACATCTCCGGGCAGTACATGCAATGGAGAGCGTCGAGTTCCCGGCATCCGCCGACATAGCGGAAACCGGCGTCGGACACATCCATGGGCATGAACTCGCGGAGCGAGGAGAAACGAGGAAGGGCGGACAAACCTGCATCGTCGACGTTCTTGCAAGTCACCGATAAGCCTCGCAGACCAGGCATGTCGGCCAGCGCCGCGAATCCGCGTCCAGTCAGGTTGTAACAGCGCCGGCCCCAGATGTATTCGATCGAAGCCGATCGCGCCAGATCCGAGAAACCCTGGTCGCCCGCGACTGCATCCTGGCACATCAGAAACCGCAGGCGATGCATCAAACCGATCTGGTGCATGGATTCGTCGGTGCACAGGCTCGCGCAGCAGCCGAGCCAGCCAAGATTCGGGAGTCCTGCCAGATGGGCCAGTCCGGCTGCGGTCACCGGCGAGGCTGTCGCATCGAAGGCTCCCGGGCTTACTCCGCCAAACAGGTTCAAGGCGAAGAGACCGTCAAGGCCTTCGAGATTCGCAAGTCCGCGATCGGTCAGCGGAGACTTGAGATTCAGCCAGAGATAATTCGGGTGGGCCGTGAACGACATCAGCGACATAGCCGGCTGACCGCCGTTCCATTTCTTGAAAACTGGAAATTGATGCAGCAGGGAAAGACCGCCGTCGCTGATGCAGTCGCCCGCGAACAATTGCCGCAGGCGAGGTTTTCCGGCAAGGGTTTCCAACACGCCGTCTCCGGTGCGGGTGCCCATCAGATTCACCCGTTCGAGCTGATTGCATTGCTTCAGCGAGGCTAGCCCGTGGTCCGACACTCGGCGCTGATGGTACAGCTCCAGAGTTCTGAGATCCGGCAATTCGGCGAGAATTTCGAGACCCGCGTCCGTGATTTGCGGGCAGCTCAGGTTGAGGTGACGCAGGCCCGGGAGCTTCGCGAGATGGCGGAGGCCTGCGTCCGAGACAGGCGATTCGGATAAATCGAGATAAGTAATATGATCGAGCCCGCAAAGGCGCGCGAGCACGCCGTCGGTGATCTGGCCGCATGCGCCGATCCCAGGAATCCGCAGGTCCTTCATCAGCGCGATCACTGTGTCCCAATCCCCGTCGGTCAGGGTTTGGCGAGGTTCGATAAGCCAAGCTTCCGAATCGGGAATCGCCGCCTTCCGGGAAGCGACCGTGCTGCCGGCGGCCTTCTTAACGCCGTGTTCGTCGATGAAGAACAGTTGCAGCGGGAGGGCTGCGCTCATCACCCGGCGGGCGAAACGCGGAGTACTCGAGGGACGGTTGCCGATAAGGTCCCGCTCTATGTTTTCCATGTAGTTCCTCAATCGCCGCCGGGCGGAGTAGAGTCTGGTTTTCACTGCGTTGGCGGTAACGCCCAGGAATTCGGCGATGGCCGCATGCGAATGCTCGCCCATGTAGTAGAGCAGGACCGGCGCGCGCTCGCTTTCCGGCAAGCTGGCGATCGCCTTGCGGATTGCCGTGCCGATTTCGCGCGATTCCAGTACGTCGTGCGGCGATGGCAAGGCCGACGCTATATCATCTGCCGAGTCCAACGCGCTCAGCGGAAGCCGCTTGCGTCGCGTCTGGCGGTCACATTGCTTGAACAGGATGGTCCGGAACCAGGCCGCGAAGGCTTCAGCTTCACGCAATGCCGCCAGATTCCGGTAAGCTTCGACGAAGGCTTCCTGCGCGGCGTCTTCGGCGAGATGATAGTCGCCGAGAATCGCGGCCGCATAAGCGACGGCAATATCCTGGTAAGCGTGCACCAAACCGGCGAAGGCCAGATCGTCACCTTTCTGCGCGGCGATTACCAGTGCCGTGATCTGTTCCTTGCTCCGCAGGCTGCCTCTCGTTTCATCGAACCCAAAATAAGGGACCCAGGCCGAGTCCACCAGGTGTGGACGCTTTCCGAAGAATGCCACAATCAAACGTGCACGGCGTTGGCGATAGAGGACTTCGCTCCTCGGAACAGTTCGTGATCCTGTACTTCACCTACGTGGCGGTCACCGCCGCGTGGTTTTTCTCGCCCATCACGGAAATCTGGAAGCCCTGGGCGCTGGCGGCGGGCGTTGCGGCGGTCATTTATTTTCTCAGCCGGCACAACTCAGTAGTGCGGGATTTCGCGCCGGCGGCGTTTACCTTGGCCGCCTATCGCGAGATGAACTGGTTCACTCCCGCCACCCACGATCACCACCTGGAACGGGTCTGGGTAACCTGGGACCGCTGGCTCTTGAACGATTATCATCTCCGCGCCGCCATCGAATCTCTGGGCGCGTTATTTCCTTCGTATTTCGAGCTTTGCTACATGCTGGTGTACGCCGTCGCGCCCGCCAGTATTGCGTTTCTGTTCATAAATCACCGGCGCGACCGCATGAACACATTCTGGGTCGCATATCTCACCGGCACGCTGGGCGCGTATGCGCTGTTTCCTTTTTTCCCGTCGGAACCGCCGCGGACCGTGTTCCCATCCGCTGATTTTCCGAATGTCGTCACCGATCTCCGGCAATTGAACTTGTGGATTGTCGGCGGATACGGCATACATTCGAGCGTATTTCCCAGCGCGCATGTTTCCTCGGCGCTTTCCGCCGCATGGGGGTTGGCGGCCGCGATCCCGGACCGGCCGTGGATCGCGCGGCTGATGGCGTTTTATGCCGTTTCGGTCGCTATCGCTACAGTCTATGGCCGGTATCACTATGCGGCCGACGCGGTCGCCGGAATCGTGATCAGTCTCGTGGGAATTGCGGCGCTCAAGTTCGACCGGCGCTGACCTACACGCCGAACTGGCGGAAGTGATGATCGACGTGACGGTACCCCCAGATCTGCCAGTCGCCGTAGCCCATGGGGCCAAACACCGGGTGCACCCCGAAGTCCTTGCGCTTGGGGAACGAAATAATCAGGCCGTGAAGTTCCTCTCGATCGCGAGCCCAATCCAGAGGCGGCGTGCCACCGCGTCCCTGCGCGATTTCGGGACGCGTCGGAAGATTGTGGGCCCACGGAAGAGGCGATCGCAGAGCCATCCATTTGATCCAGCTTCTCGGGATCGGCACGGGCGCACGGCTGACAGTGCGTCCGCCGGCGGCGACTTTGAAGGAATCGTTCAGATGGCAGATCATCTGATGGACGTTCATCCGTCCCCAGCGGCCCTGCGCGTTCGGGTCCAGACGTTCGAGGCGCTCGCAGCACTGCGCTACAACTTCAGTTTGGGCCAGCGTGCTCATATTACGATCATGCACCAAAGCCGGCTGTGATAAAGTCGCAGAGAATGAGAATTCTGTTGGGATGTCTGCTCGCCGCCTCGGCCGCGTGGGCGCAGAAAATCAACATCGAGTTCGACGCCGCGGTTGATTTCACGAAATTCAAAACCTTCGCCATCCGCGACGGACAACTCAATAGTAAAAATCCATCGCTCAATAGCGAGCTGGTCAGGAAGCGAATCAGTGCCGATATCGAGCGCGGCCTCATCGCGCGCGGGCTGGTCAAGATCGAATCCGGACGCTCGGACCTGAACGTCCGGTATCACTTCGGCTCGGCGCGCAAGGCGGAACTCGAGACGTACCCCGCCGGATGGCGCGGCTGGGGCACAAGAGTGGTGCGCGTTCCTTACACGGAAGGCACCTTGGTGATCGACCTGCGCGATCCGACCACCCGCTCCTTGGTTTGGCGAGGAATCTCCCGCGAGGAAAATCACGACCCGTACAAGATCGAAGGCAAACTGGACGACATGGTCCGGAAAGCCATCGAAAAGTATCCTCCGAAGCCCAAATAGCCCGCTCTCAGGCTTTCGGTTTCCAGAGTCCGAGCGCGGCGCCGGTGGGATCGAGCAGAATGCTGAACGATCCGGCTCCCATGACTTCGGTGACGTCCTTCATGATCGTCGCGCCCAGAGACTTGGCTTTCTTCGTCGCGGCCTGGATATCGTCCACCTGAACGTAAGCCAGCCACGCGGAAGGTGCACCGGGGATGGGATGTTTCATCATCCCGCCGCCGGTTCCGGAGCCGGGCTTGATCATCGTGTAAGTCATGTCTCCCATGGGGACATCTTCCAGGTTCCAATCGAACAGCTTCCCGTAAAACGATTTGGATTTGTCGACGTCGGTACTGTTGAGCTCGACGTGTACGAAAGCATTGGACATTGTGTGATCTCCTCTGCTTGTGGGACGAATGGCCGCCTGAGGAATCGACAGGACGAAAGCGGATTTTTTCACGGCAAGGATGCCGACTCGGCCGCTTCAGCGTGCCAAGCGTTCCGATATTCGATCATCACACGTAAGAATCGACAGGAAGAAACGAATGTTTTCGCGGAGTCGGCATAAAACCACAATCATCGTACTGCGCCGCCACCGAACCGCGACCGGCAGGAAGCGGATCGCCCGTGCAAACCAAGCTAGAAAATACTATCCTGCCGCTTCAGCGTGCCGAACGTTCCGATATTCGACACCGCGAACGACACCTGAATCTGGCTATCATCACGCGTCCCGATGGAAAACCGGCGATATTGGACGCTGAACCCGCAGCAATCCGTGTTGTATGTGCCTTGCGCGTCCCAAAACAACACTTTGCTCTGCCGATAGTCGTAAAACATCTGGAACCCGTAGTTCCAACCCTTCGACCTGGGATTTCCATAGCCGACCATCACATGAAGCTGGTTCGCCGGCGGAAGCAGCACCGGATCGGTATGCGCCTCCGTGTGGCCAAGAACCCAGAAATATTTTCGAATGCGACCATCGACGTTCACCGTACTGTTCACGATGCCGCCGTGCGCGGGATCGTAGTCCGTGCGCCATTCGAATCCGACACGCGACTGGACGCGGAACACACTCACAATCGGCGAATAGCTGCGCGGCGTATCGAGGAAAGCGAATCCGCCCAGGTCGAGTTCGCTGGCGACGATATTGCGGCATGAGGGGACGAACGCGGCGGTGATCGAAGTGGTGGTCTGGCAGGGTTGGACCGCGCCGCCGAACGTCGGGTCGAAATAACGGTCGTAGCGAAGCTGCCAGGTGAGGAAATCGGTGACGATGCCGTTCTTATCCTTCGCCAGCAGGCGGTTGGTAAGCGAAAACTCGACTTGATTCGTATTGCTGATCAGATCGTTTTCATCGAAACGCAGCACCTGGTCGAAATTATTGATGCCGTTCACGTACTTGTACGTGATTCGCGGCTCGATCACGTGCTTCACTTTTTTCCCGATCCAATCCGGAGCGTCGAAGATCCGTTCGAAACTGGGCAGGATCAAATCCAGCGTGACATCGCGCGAACTGCGTAAGAGGTTCGCGCCGGTCACCTGGCCGACGTTGTTGAAACTCTCGCTATACTGCGTCTCGCGAATTCCAAACGTCGGGATGAGCTGAATATCGTGCCAGCGGAACGCCGTGGTGACGTGCGGCGCGAAGTCGATCCGGTCGACGAACTGGCGGGTTTGATAATCCGGCTGGCTGCGGTCAAGAAAACCGGCGCTGGCCGTGAACGAAACCCAGAAAGGCCAGCCGTTGAAATCGACTTCATGCTCCCGGCCGGTGAATTCCGCCGACGGCAGCTTGCGCGTTTCGATGGTCTGGCCCGGCGCGGTGGATTGAAAGCTGACGTCCCGCTGCGCGACGAAATCCACCCCGTAATCGGACCAGTGCTTCGTCACATAAGCGACCGAATGTGTTTCGGACGTAACCGCTTCCGTAAACGACTGGGTGAAGTCCTGCAAGAAGGCCAGAGAAGAGAGATAGTCGAGCACGCCCCGGGCTTCCCATCCATTGCCGAGGTCGGATTTCGCGTGCATCAGGATCCGGTAGCCGCTTTCGCTGCTGGGGTTTTCCTGCGTGGCTAGAACGCCAAAAACATTGACGTCAAAATCCGTTTTTTGATTGATCTTCCCGCGGAAATCAAGATAATTCGCAAGTCCCGCCTGTGAGTAGTACAGGCCGCGATACGTCAGGTCGAAACTGCGATTGATGGCCCAATAATAGCCGCTGCCGAACATTTTTCCATGCGCCGAGCTGTTGCCGAAGTTGGGGATCAGGAATCCGCTCTTCCGTGGCTCTTTCTTAAGCGACTTATAGAACCACGGGGCATAGAACAGCGGCATCTTGCGGATGTAAAACCAGGAATTACGGGCAATCGCGTGATCGCCGGGCAGGATGTCGAAGACTGGGCCTTTCAGCCGCCACCACGGGTTCGGGATCAGGCAATCGGTCAGGAAGCCGTCGTGAAGGATGTAGTGATCCTTCAAGCGCTCGGCCCATTTCGCTTGAAAGAAAAATGGAGTCTGCGTGGTCAGCAAGCCGGGCCGCGCCGTGATCTGCGATTGAGCGGAACCGCTGACAACATAGAAATTGCCGGTCTCGTCGTTCATGTTGTACTCGGCCCGGTCGCAGTCGATTTTTTCGCCCCGCAGGAAGTGCTCGAAATGGACGTGGCCGACGGCTTCGACGTCGCCGGTGTCCTCGTCGTAAGTGATTTCGTCGGCTCGGATCAGCATGTCGATCGTTTCGACGCGCGCAGCGATGCTGAAGCGCTTAATCGGGCCGTCCAGGTCCTTGTGCACGCCCTCGACATAGATGGTCGACTTGTCAGGAACATTCGGACGGGGTACTCTGACTCGCTGGTTGGGGTTGGTACTAGGTTGAGGATCCGGCGGGGCAGAAGGTAAAGCCGGAATGAAGATTTGGCCGCTTAAACTCGACACCCAAAGGACTAAGAGAACGGCTGGGGTCGAAGAAATTGCGTGACAAACCCGCGAGAATGTGGTACGTAAGAATGAGGCGAAAGTACTAGGACTTCGCTCAAGCTTAGTCAAGAGACCAAAACTAGACTCCAACCGAGCACCGTAACAGAGCCGGATTGAAAGAGTCAAGCGAGACGCATCGGATGCAGTGCAGATATTGTCGAGAATGGAACGAAGCGGACGAGCGGCGGTGTGTCCGCTGTGGACGGCGGCTGCATCTTGCAGCCCCGCAAGCCGCGCCTGAGTCTTATGTGATGGCCAGTGGGGCAGCGACGGCGCCGGCATTGGAGATTCTTCCAGGCAAGCGCACGGCCGTCGAGTCGCCCGCGAATCTGACCTATCCATCGATCTCTCCGCCAAACTCTTCTCCGAACGCGCAACCGAACTATCAGCCATCGCTATTCCGAGACGCGGCCGGGGCGCCGAAGGTAATCCCAATTCCGACGCTGACCCCGATGCATCCGCGGGAGCGTGAAGAATCTGCACAGAGTGCGAAGGCAGCACGGGCCTCGCGGCCGCAAGGAACACACCGGCGAAGCGCGGAATCGCGCGCGGGTTCCAACGGGCAACAGGCGCTGGATTTCTACGGCCGGTCGAAATTGCCCGAGATGGACGCCGTGATTTACTGCGATGCCCCCGTCGCCATGCCCGCGCACCGGCTGATCGCCGCGGCCTTCGATACCAGCATGGTGCTGATCGCCGTGGGCGTCTTTCTGGTGGTGTTTTCCTTCTCAGGCGGCGATATCGCGCTGACCAAGCAGAACATGCCGTTCTTCCTGGGCGTGATCGCCGTGCTGGCGTTGTTTTACCGGTTCCTGTGGTGCGTCGCCAACGGCGACACGCCCGGCATGCGCTTCGCCGGCCTGAAACTGGTGGATTTCGACGGCCGCGTGCCGGATCGTGAGCAGCGGGGAATGCGCCAGGTGGCGAGTTTCCTGAGCGTCGTCTCGGCCGGACTCGGCCTGGTGTGGGCACTGGTCGACGAAGAAAACCTGACCTGGCACGATCATATTTCTAAGACCTTTCCGACAATCGGATAGCAGCCGTTTTTCGTGCGCAGCGGCAGGCCGGGGGCATGCCCCACGTCGGTCGCGCGGATGGTAGGCTGTAACTGTGAGTCGACCGGTCGCGCGCTACACTTCTTCACGGCGTTGCTATTCACTCGCCCTGGTGGCATTCGGCGCGGCATTGATGTGCGGATGGTTCGCGCTGCGGTGGCCTCCCATCTGGATCGCCGCCGGAGCGCTGACGGTGTCGGCAGTATGCGTGCTCCTGCTGGCGATGCGGCCGACCATCGAGATTCACGATGCGCACCTCATGATCGGACGCAAGACCATCGCCTGGTCCGATATCCGGCGGCTGGATCAGACCGGCTGGAACGCGCCTCTGGCGGTATATTTGACTCTCGCCGATGAGCAGCGCGTGCTGCTGGTTCATCCTGGAGATCTGGATTCCTCCACCAGCCTGCTGCGCCATCTGCGGCGCTACGCCCGCGCGGCCCTGCTCGACGGTGTCCCGTATGCTCAGTTCTGGGGCGAGACCCCGGCGGCGGAACCGAAGCATGCCCCGGTCCCGCACCGATACCCGTTGCTGCGTCCGGAAGACGAAGATGAAGTCGAGCGCATGTTCCAGCGCCTGAAGTCGGTAGGCCGCATCGATCAGCGGCACTCAGACGATCAATAGATTCCAACTCAGTGAAGCATACGTCGCGAAACGTGTGGGTGGCGGCGGCCGGAGTGGCGATTCTGGTCCTTCTGCTGCACGGAGCAATCCTGGCAGCGCTGGGAGGATACCTGGTGCGGGCCGAAGATCCCCAGAAAGCCGATATCGCGGTGGTCCTGGCCGGAGACTTCGGCGGGACCCGGATACTGAAAGGCGCCTCCCTGGTCCGCCAGGGCTATGCGCCTAAAGTGCTCGTAAGCGGCCCGCCCGCGTATGGAGTCTACGAAAGCGATCTGGCGATTCCGTTTGCAATCCGGGCTGGCTACCCAGAGGCGTATTTCGTGAACTTCAAACATCACGCCCGTTCCACGATGGAAGAGGCGGGCTTGATCGCGCCGGAGTTGCGGAGAATGGGAGTGAAGAGAGTTCTGCTGGTGACCAGCAACTATCACACGCGCCGATCCGGACGGATCTTCCGCACCGTCGCGCCCGATCTGACATTTTTCGTCGTAGCCGCCGACGATCCCGATTTCACGCCGGCCCGCTGGTGGAAAAATCGCGAAGGGCGAAAAACATTCGTAATCGAATGGATGAAAACGGTCGCCGAGTGGGGCCACCTGTGAAACGAAGCTTCCAGTTCCTATTGCCTTATTTGCACCGGTATCGCCGGGGATTCACTCTCGGCTTCGGCGCCCTGGCCGCCAAGGCGATTCTGGGCGCGGCGTTGCCGCTGGCGATCCGCGGGGGAATCGACGCGCTGACTGGCGGACGCGGGCTGAAAACGGTGGCAGGCTTTTGCGCCTTGCTCATCCTCGTATCGATTTGCAAGGGCCTCTTTCAATACTGGATGCGCGTCATCCTGATCGGCATTTCGCGCGATATCGAGTACGATCTGCGGAACGACCTGTTTTCGAAGCTGGTCACCCTCGACGCCGAGTTCTACGGGCGCATGCGCACCGGCGATATTCTGGCGCGCGCCACCAACGACATGAACGCCGTGCGGATGATGCTCGGGCCTGGTGTCATGTATTGGTTCGAGACATCGTTGACCCTGGTTCTCTCCGTCACTGTGATGTCGATGGTCGACTGGAGGTTGGCCCTGGTGGCGCTGATTCCGGCCCCACTGGTCACCATCGCCGTACTCGGATTCGGCCGCCGGATCCACGCGCGGTTTAACGCTATCCAGGAGATGTTTTCGACCATCAGCAGCCGCGTACAGGAAAATCTGATGGGCGTCCGCGTCGTGCGCGCCTACGTCCAGGAGCAGGCAGAGCTCCGGCACTTCGAGCAGGTGAACCGCGAGTACATCGGCGAGAATCTGCGCCTGGCAAAGATTTCAGGATTGTTCAACGCGCTGTTGCAGGCGCTGGTGGGAATTTCCTTCCTTCTGGTCCTGTGGATGGGCGGCGTCCAACTCTCGCGGCACCGCATCACCGTCGGCAGTTTCGTGATGTTTTACACCTACCTGGGAATGCTGGTATGGCCCATGATCGCGATGGGCTGGGTCGCGAACCTGATGGAGCGCGGGCGCGCTTCGCTCGAACGCGTTCGCGAACTTCTTGACCAGCGGCCGCGGATTGCCGTGCCCGCGAACCCCAGGCCGCTGACATCGCCTGTACGCGGCGAGATCGTATTTCACGGCGTCGGCGTGCGCTACGGCGATCGCGCGGCTCTGGAAGGCGTGGACCTGTGGGTGCCCGCGGGCGCCACGGTGGCCATCGTCGGGCATACCGGAAGCGGCAAGAGCACACTGGCGCACCTGATCCCGCGGCTGCTCGATCCCAGTTCCGGCGCGGTGACCTT
>Ga0070731_10003992_pt1 | contig 12974 bp, 13 predicted proteins | sample Coa_R1_2_FD_66448 | JGI IMG/M metagenome (GOLD analysis project Ga0070731, IMG submission 66448) | Surface soil microbial communities from Centralia Pennsylvania, which are recovering from an underground coalmine fire - Coalmine... | ecosystem: Environmental > Terrestrial > Soil > Unclassified ... | reverse complement strand
AGCGCCGCGGCGCCGCGTCCGGAATTGCGCTCGGAGGCGCGCACGCGCGGCGCTCTTGCCTCCGCCGCGCCGAGGGCGGCGGCCGAAGCCGCGCCGCTCGATGACCCGGTCGCGCGCGGCGGCGACATCCGTACCGTGAACAGCTTCGCCGAGCTAATCGCGCTCGCGGCGGAAAAACGCGACCTCGCCCTCAAAAGCGCGCTGGAGCGCGACGTGCGGCTGGTTCACTTCGAGGATGGCACGCTCGAAGTCGCGCTGGAAGAAAGCGCGCGCAAGACGCTGGTCGGCGAATTGTCGAAGAAGCTCGCCGATTGGACCGGGCGGCGCTGGATGGTCGCCGTCTCCGCCGAAGCCGGCACGCCGTCGCTCCGCGCGCAGGCGGACGCCCGCAAGGCGGAATTGAAAGACGGCGTGCGCGACGATCCTCTGGTGCAGGCGGTGCTGGCCCGCTTTCCCGGCGCCGAAATCGTCGATGTCCGCCCGCCGGCCGGCGCGCCCGACGGAAATGCTGATGAAATAACCTCTCCTCCGATAGAGAGCGACGACCCGTGATAGCCCGCTATACACGTCACGTTTCCCGGACGCAGCGCAGTGTGAAACGCTGCGCTGCAGATCCGGGATCGTCACAAGTTCCGCATATCTAACGATCCCGGGTCTGCAGCGTATCACTGCGTGCTGCGCTGCGCCCGGGTAGCGAGGATTCCCGATGCCTGATTTTCTCGGCCTGATGAAACAAGCAAGCGAGCTCAAATCGAAAATGGAGGCGATGCAAGCCGAGCTCGATCGGCTGGAAGTCGAAGGTTCGGCGGGCGGCGGCCTCGTGACCACAAAAATTTCCGGCAAGGGCGACCTGCGCGGAGTGCATATCGACGATTCGCTGCTCAAGCCCGACCAGAGGGAAATCGTCGAAGACCTTGTCGTCGCCGCGCATGCCGATGCCAAGCGCAAGCTCGAGACCCAGCTTGCCGAAAAAATGCAGGCGCTCACCGGCGGCCTGCCGCTGCCGCCGGGGCTGAAGCTGTTCTGATGCCCGCCATCGCCGCCGGTCCGGAAATCGAGCGCCTGATCCAGTTGCTCGCCCGCCTGCCCGGGCTCGGCCCGCGCTCGGCACGGCGCGCCGCCTTGTTTCTCATCAAGAAGCGCGAATTGATCATGGCGCCGCTGGCCGCCGCGCTGGCGACCGCGATGGAGAAGATCGAGGTGTGCCGCATCTGCGGTAATATCGACACGCAGAACCCGTGCACCGTTTGCACCGATCCCAAGCGCGATGCGTCCGCCATCGTCGTGGTGGCCGACGTCGCCGATCTCTGGGCGCTGGAACGCGCGCATGCCATCAGCGCGCGCTATCACGTACTCGGCGGCACGCTCTCCCCGCTCGACGGCATCGGGCCGGACGATCTGACGATCGACGCCTTGGTCAAGCGGGCGAGCGAGCCTCCGGTCAAGGAGGTCATCCTGGCGCTCTCCGCCACGGTCGACGGCCAGAGCACCGCCCATTACATCACCGACCTCCTGCACGAGGCGCAAGAAAAAGGGCATGTGAAGGTGACGCGGCTTGCCCACGGCGTGCCGGTCGGCGGCGAGCTCGATTATCTCGATGAGGGCACACTCGCCGCCGCCATCCGCAGCCGGACGCCGTTTTGAAGTCCGATGAGCCGCTGCCTGCAAAATAGCCAGCCAACGCCCGTTGCGCGACCAAATGGCGAATTCGCGATATTATTGCAGCGGAATCGCCCCGGTTTTGCCGCCTCCCATCTGGCCCGCCGTTTGCATGGCAAAGGTCGGCGATCTCGGTCTCACTTACCGTGGCGAATTGAGGTTGCTAGAGCCCCGGCATTCCCGGCACCGGGGCTCTACTATTTTGGGCGTACCCCACGCGCCACGCAGGCCATATAAGGCCGGCATGAGCGACGACGTTCCCTTCGACAGAACGTTCGATTTCGAGCCCGACCGGGTGCGCGAGGTGGCGCCGGGCGTGCGCGCGGTCGTCGCCAACAATCCCAGCCCGTTCACGTTCAAGGGCACGATGAGCTACATCATCGGCCGAGGCAAAGTCGCGATCCTCGATCCCGGTCCCGACGACGATACGCATATCGCAGCGCTGCTTGACGCCGTGCGCGGCGAAACTGTCACCCACATATTCGTCACCCACACCCATCGCGACCACTCGCCCGCGGTGCCGAAAGTCAAAGCGGCCACCGGCGCTGCGGTTTTTGCCCAAGGGCCGCATCGGCTGGCGCGGCCGCTCCATATCGGCGAGGCGCGCCGGCTCGATGCTTCGGCCGACATGGATTTTCGTCCCGATGTCGCGCTCGCCGACGGCGAAGTGGTGTCGGGCGACGGCTGGACGCTCGAAGCGGTGACGACGCCGGGCCATACCGCCAACCACATGGCGTTCGCCTTCAAGGAGGCCGATCTGCTGTTCGCCGGGGACCATGTCATGGGCTGGTCGACCACGATCGTGGCGCCGCCCGACGGCGCCATGAGCGATTACATGGCCTCGCTCGACAAGCTCGCCCGCCGCCGTGAGCCGCTTTATCTCTCCGGCCACGGCATGCCGGTGCGCGACGCGCCGCGCTATGTGCAATTTCTGATCCGGCACCGCCAAGGCCGCGAGGCTTCCATCCTGCATCGGCTCGGCAAGGGCGCGGCCGATATCCCCACCCTGGTCAAGGCGGTCTATATCGGGCTCGATCCGCGGCTTGCCGGCGCCGCCGCTTTATCGACGCTGGCGCATCTTGAAGATCTCGTCGCTCGGGGATTGGTCGCGACCGAAACCCCGCCGTCGATCGAGGGCACTTACCGCTTGGCGGACGCCTTGCCCGCCGGCTGATGCGGCGGCGGCACCGGCTTCTTGTCCGGCTTCTTTTCCGGCGCCGGCGTGGACAGAACGTCGTCGATATCGTCGATGAGATTGCGCACCCGCGCGGCGTTGGTGCCGAGATCGCGGCGGCCGTAACGCGAGGCCGAGCGCACGTCGATGCGCGCGCCATCGGTGGCGGCGCGGACCCGCACCACCACGTCGTCGCGAAAGCCGAGAATCGGCGTGCGCGCCACCGCCTCGATAATGCCGTCGCGCACCGCGGCATCCGGCGACGGCCGCGCATCGCTAATACGCGGCAGCGGACCTTGCGGCGGCCGGCTATCGACGACCCGCCAGCGGCGCTTGGCGATGACCTTCATGGCGGCGTTGTAGGCCTCCTGCGGCGTCGCCGTGGTGTCGTCGGGCGCGATATCGGGATAGGCCGCGTTTTGCTGCTCCGCAGTGTAGAGGCCGGCATAGGCGATCGGATTGGCGTCGCGCGGCCGCAGCCGCGCGATGGCGTCGAACTGCGGCGGATCGATCGGATCGGTGGTGATGTCGTAGATCGCCGGCAACCGATAGGCCTTGATGCCGAGATAGAGCGGATAGGCGATGAGCGCGAAGCCGACGAACAAAGCGGCGGCCGCGTGTCTGCCGCCGCCGGCGCCATAGCGCCAGATGACGACGCCGGAGGCGCAAGCGAGCAGGATCGCGACGCAAGCCAGCACCAGCGCGCCGGCCAGCGTGGAGAGCGCCGGGACGATGTCGAGCGCGCCCGAGCGCACGATGATGACGGCGACGAAAGTCGCGGCGAGCGAAAACAAGGCAATGCGGCGCGCCCACACCGCAAGCCGCGAGACCGGCTGATCGTTGAGAATCCGGCGTCGCATGATCCAGCTCTGTCCTATCCTGCGGCGCCGGCAGGCTTTGCCGGCAATGGGGAGCAAATCTGTTTCAGCGCGCTCCAGTCCGCCGCGTCAAGCAGCGGCGTCGTCACGCCGGTGGCGGCAACCGCGTCGATGGCGGCGATCCGGTCCTTGGTCTCGGGATGGTCGAGCAAAAGCTTCATGCCATGATCCTTGTCGCCGACAATGCGGGCGAGCACGGCGCCGAGCGCATGCGGGTCGCCGCCGACCTTTTCCATCAAATCCACGCTGTAGGCGTCGGCCGCCGCTTCGACGCGGCGCGAATAGGATGACTTCAGCACGGTCCGCGCGGCGATCACGACGGCGCCGCCGCCGACGAAATCGCCGAGCATCATGCCGAATAGAAACGACAAGCCGGCTGTCTGCAACACCGTACGCGTGCCGTCGCGGTGGGCGACGTGGCCCATCTCGTGGGCGAGCACGCCGGCGAGCTCGTCCGGCGTCTGCGCTTGGCCGATCAGGCCGTCATTGACGTAGATGTGGCCGCCGGGCAGCGCCATGGCATTGGGCTCGGCGCGGCGCACCACCTCGACATGGAGCGGAAACGGCAGCGCGGCGGCCGCTTCGAGTTTGGCGACTAGGCGGCCGAGCGCCACACCGCCGGCGGTTTCGCTCGGCGCCGCGCCGCAGGCGAAGGCCGGGCCGAGATGCCGCGTGTCGAGCGCTGCGTGGATATTCTTGTCGACCGCGGCGCCGAGTCTATGCTCGACCGCCAGCGGCACCAACGGAATGATCCGGCTGGCCAAGGCCGGCAGGCCGAAAATCGCGGTGAGACTGAGCGAGGCGGCGGCGGCGAAACTGAGCGCCACGATCTTGCGGCGCAGCCGCCGTTCCGCCGCGCCGCCGCGGTCGAGCGCCTCGGCGCGGTCCTCGATTGTGGCGGCGAGATTCGGATCGCGGATTTCGAGCCGCGCCAACAGCGTCTCGCCGCGACGCCCCAGCCGAAGCACGCCCTCGGGCGCCGACATGCGCCGCAAATCGCCGTAAGCCCATTCGTCGAATACGCGATCATGAACGCGATCTTGCGCGTTATTTTGGCTCGCTTCGCCGCCGGCCAAAATGCGCAAGCCGGTTGCTCCGGCTTCGACCGTCACGTCGTTACGCGCGCTCGAGGCGCCGTCGAAATACACGGCCGGCCCACGCGGCAGCGCATTCGAAGTCGTCATCAGATACCCCCGACGCCGAGAGCGTCGACCAGGCCTTCGCCGAGCGCGGAGTCCGGCACGCCGGACGCGCGCACCCCGTCGAGCGCAGCCGCGCCGGACAGCTCGGCGGTTTGCGCCGCGAGCCGCCACATCGCGAAGGTGACCACGACCTGATAGATGGTCGAAGCGCCGAGCATGACCACGACATAGATCGCGAGCGTAATCGCGCTCATAAATAATTCGGCGGGCATCGAATCGTGATTGGATGCGACGAGCGCGCCGCTCAAATACATGCTCACTCCGCCAAGCGCCGCCGCGACGACGATGAAAGGCACGATGTAGAGGAGAAAGCGCAAATAGATGCGATAGACTTGGCCGGTGGCGAGCCGCGATCGCACCGTCACCGCGCCGAAGCGCAGGCCGGAAATCCACCAGCGCATCATGATGGCGGCAAACAAAGGATAAAGCGCCAGCGTCGCGACAAGGCTGGCGCCGGTCGCCGCCGCAACGACAGCAAAGACCGCAACGCCGGAATTGCCCACGAGCAAGGCGAGCGGAGTGCCCTTGCCCTGCGCCATCAGGTCGTTAAGCGCGTTCCAATCGACCATGCGGGCGAGCGCGATAAAGGCGACGGCAATCGGTCCCACGACAAGGAGCCAGACCGGCAGCCCGCGCAGGAACAGCGCCGAGCCTGCGCCGGCGAAGGAGCCTTGCAGATCGCCATAGCTGGTATGGCGCATCTTGTATCGTTGCAGGTTCGCCTGCGCCCACGGATAAGCGAGCCCGAGCGTGACGATCGCCAGCAGCCACCACAACAGCGCGTAAAACGCATAGGGCCAGGCCGAACCGTGCTGATCGAAGCGCACGCCGCGGAACACCGTGCGCGTCAGCCGATAGCGGCGCGCCCGATACAACGCGAATTGCCCGAGCAGCACCAATAGCAAAAAGCCGATTGCCGCAATCGCCATTGCCGCGGTGTCGAGCGCGAGCACGGCCGAGGCGACCGCCGTGTAGAGCGGAACGACAATCGCGATGGCGAACAGAAAACCGCCGAGGAGTTCGGTGGCGAGCCCGGTATATTCCAGCGTCTCGCCGCCGATCTCGGTATTCGACCACAAGTAACGGCGCACGTCGGTGGCGAACCAGAAACGATAGATGCCGAGCGTGAGCAGGAGGAGGCCGGCGCCCTTGATGCGCAGCCGCCAATAGGCCGCCTCGTTGCCGAGGAATTGCACCGCGCCCGCTGGAGGCGGCGCGCTCAAGGCATCAACCGTCGTCATGTCACACCGGAATTACGGCTCGATCGAAATGCCGCTCGAATCCACCGCTTTCGCGCGTTGCCGGGCGCAATTTTACATCGTGAAATGTCCAATTTGCGACGGCGCGGCGGCGCCCTCGGCCCATTCTAGGCGCATGCATGCACCGCGCGTCCCGGTGCCAGTAAAATAGCGTGAAATGGCTAACGGCGCCGCGCGCGCCACGCTGGTGCTTACTCGTCGATGAGCTGCTCGATCTCGACCTGGACGCTTTCGCCAGGCGTGCAGCGGTGACCGGCGCCGGCGGCGAACAGCGCACGGGCTTCTTCGGCAGTCTCGGCCTCGACGCACCATTCTTCGGCCCGCGTCACCAGCATCCGGGCGTGATAGAGCCGCGGCGCGGGTTTGTCCGCGGTTCTCGGTTGCTTTCGCAGTGCGCTGCTGACTGGCATGAATCCGGCCTCTCGAATCGGCGAATCGCACGGAGTCTAGCCGTCCGACCGGGTAGAACAAAGAAGAAACGGCCGCCAACTCACCGGCGGTTGGTTCCTTTGTGGAACGCGGGTTCCCTGGTATCGTTGAATCCGCGTTCCTAGAGCCTTTTCGGTTCTGCTGGAATCAGAACCGGGCTCTAGGATTTTGATTGAGCATGATCTGGTATCCACCCTCGGATCGCGTCCGAAGGCACGCATTTTCGGGATCATGCTCTAAAAGTATGGAGTATCGCCGTGGCCCCCCGTGCGTATTGGAAAGGCTACCTCAAGCTGTCACTCGTCTCCTGTCCGATTGCGTTGTTTCCGGCGACCTCGGAGCGGGAAAAGATCAGCTTCCACCAGCTCAACAAAGAAACCGGCAACCGCATCCGTTACAAGAAGATCGACGCCGATACCGGCGACGAGGTCGACAACGCCGACATCGTCAAGGGCTACGAGCTCGCCAAGGGCGAATATATCGAGCTCGACCCGGAAGAGCTCGAAGCCGTCGCCATCGAATCAAAGCACGTCATCGACATCGAGGAATTCGTGCCGCGCAGCGAAATCGACGAGCTTTATCTGCGCGATCCGTATTACATCGTGCCCGACGGCGAAGTGGGCCAGCAGGCCTTTGCCGTGATCCGCGAGGCGATCCGCAAGGAAGGCATGGTGGCGCTCGGCAAGGTCGTTTTCACCTCGCGCGAGCACATCATCGCGCTGGAAGCGCGCGGCAAGGGCATGGTCGGCGTCACGCTGCGCTACCCCTACGAGGTGCGCAAGGAAGACGAGTATTTCGACACTATCAAGGATGAGAAAATCCCAAAGGACATGCTCGATCTCGCGGTGCATATCGTCGAGACAAAGGCCGGCCACTTCAAGCCCGAGCAGTTCAAGGACGATTACGAGGATGCGCTCAAGGATTTGCTGCGCAAGAAGCAAAAGGGCGAGAAGATCGAGCGGCCAAAGGAGCGCGAGCCGTCGAACGTCATCAATCTGATGGACGCGTTGCGGCAGAGCGTGAAGACGAGCGGCGGCGGACGAAGCAGCGGCGTCGCGCGGACCCCGCAGAGCCGAGCAAGCGCACGGCCCTCGAAAAAGGCGGCGCGCGCGCAGACACGCAATCATGCCCGGCATAAGAAGGCGAGCTGATGCCGGGCAAGCGGGTCCAGTTCGACGACGAGACCTGGCGGAACATCGATCTTCTCGGCCGCGACCAGATGAAAGATTTTCAGGAGCTCGCCGACGAAGCGTTCCGCGACCTTCTGAAAAAGCACGGACGGCCGGCGAGCCTGAAGGAAGCGCTGCGGCGCAGTGCCGGCGTCGGCGCGACCGTGCATCGGCTAAAGCCGGGCAAAAAGCGACGGGCTACGCGCCCGTAATACTCATATGCGCGGCATGAGGCTCGCCAATGCAACCGCGCGATCTCGGACGGACCATAGTGCTTTGCCTGATCGGCGGCTCGGCCGACGCGATCTCCTACCTTCGCTACGGCACGTTCGTCGGAGCGATGACGGGGAACACCGTTCTCCTCGGCATCGACTTCGCCAGCTGGCAACTCGATGATGCTGGCTACCATGCCGGCATCATCGCGGTCTTCCTGGCGGCGGTGATAGCCACGCAAACCGTGCTGAAGGCGAAGCTGCCAAGGAGCCTGCCGCTTTTTCTCGCCGCGCTCATGCTGGGCGGATCGGAGCTCATCGCCAACCCATGGAGCGCCGCGATCGCCGCCGCCGCACTCGGCATGCAAAGTGCCGCCGTCCGCCGGATCGGCGGCGTCTCGATCAATACCGTATTCATTACCGGCAACCTGGTCAGATTGGGCTCGGCGGTGCCGGAGGCCGCGGAGCCGAAGCAGCAGACCACGCTTGCCGTAATGTCAACGGCGTGGATCGCTTACGCGGCCGGCGCGGTTATCGGCGCGCTGGCATTGCACCTGATCGCTCATCCGATGATCGCGCCGGCCGCTCTGGCGCTGGTCGCGGCGATTGTCGAGGTGACGGCGCGCTAATGGTCCGACTCCGACATTCGCATCCGAATTCGGCAGGCTCTCGTGCGAATGATAGATTCAAAGGACCGCTAAATAATTTCGTATTGACACGGCCGCAGGTGGGCCGCGACACTGATTGACGGGATCGCCGTCAAGCGATTTGTCAGGAGGGATTATGCCAGGCCGCGCCAATGCAACGTCAACTCATTTTGTCGAAACCCGTGCGAGTGCGTCAGCGCGGCGGCGGATCGTCCTGTCGTCCGCCGTCATCCTGGTCGGCGCCTGGCTGGCGATGCCGATCGTTGCGCATGCCGCGGACAAGCACGCAATCGCACGCGGCAAATATCTCGTCACTGTGTCGAGCTGCACCGACTGCCACACTCCGGGTCATTTCTTCGGCAACGAGGATAAGTCCAAATATCTCGGCGGCTCGGACGTCGGTTTCGCCATTCCGGGGCTTGGCGTGTTCGTCGCTCCCAATCTGACGCCCGACAAAGCGACCGGTCTCGGCAATTGGACGCCGGCGCAAATCGTCACCGCATTGACCACGGGAGTGACGCCGCAGGGACGCAAGCTCGCCCCCATCATGCCGTACGAGGCCTACGTTAAATTGACGAAATCGGATGCGCTGGCGATCGTCGCCTATCTCAAGAGCCTGCCGCCGATAGCAAATCAGGTTCCCGGCCCATTCGGGCCGAAGGAAACGCCGACCACGTTCGTGATGGCGGTGATCCCGGGCGCGGTGTATGCGCGTATCGCAAATCCGCCGCCGCCACCTCCTGCGCCGCCGCCGCCGTCAGCGCCGATGCAAATGACACCGCCACCGGCGCCAGTTCCAATGCAAATGCCCCCGCCGGCGGCGCCGGCGCCATCGCCGGCGGCACCCGAACAGCAGTCGAAATAGCGCGCCGCTGCAGGATCTGGGTTTGCGTTCAAGGCGTGGCCGGACTCATAGCCCGAGCAAGCGTTTGCTATTGCCGCCGGCCAGCGCCGCCACGGTCGCGGCGTCGAAAGCCTCAACTCCGGCGATATGACCGACCGGATCAAAATCGGCCATGTCGAATGGATAGTCGGTGCCCATCACGACGTGGTCGGCGCCGAATACGCGGACCAATTCGGCGAGCTGATACGGCGTGAATACAACGGTGTCGACGTAAACCCGCTTGAGATACGTGGTCGGCGGCTGCGGCAAGTCGCCATGCGCATCCGAGCGCGCCCCCCAGGCATGATCGATGCGGCCCGGATAGGCGCCGAGATAGCCGCCGCCGTGCACGGCGAGAATCTTCAGCTTGGGATGACGTTCGAGCACGCCGTCGAAGACAAGATAATGCAGCGCGATCGTCGTCTCCAGCGGATTGCCGATCACGTTATTGAAATAAAAACGTTTTAACCGCGAGGCTTCGGTGAAGCCGTTGGGATGGATCATCACCAAGACGCCGAGCTCTTCGGCTTTTTTCCAGAACGGCGCGAAGGCCGGATCCGACAGCTCCTTGCCGGCGACGTTGGTCAAAATCTCGACACCGGCGAAGCCGAGCTTTTTGACGCAGCGCTCAAGCTCGTTGACCGCCTCACGGCCGTCGGGCATCGGCACCGAGCCGAAGCCCTTGAAGCGATCCGGATGTTTTGCGCAAAACTCGGCGATGCCGTCGTTGACGATCCGCGCCGCCTTCACCGCGATGTCGAGCGGCACCGCGTAATAGCATTGCAGCGGCGGCGGCGCGATCATCTGAATATCGATCGACATGGCGTCGAGGTCGGCGAGCCGGTGCTCGGGAGCACGCCGCGCGCTGATATCGGCGGATTGCTTCAGGGTCAGTGCCTGCGATTCCGGCGTGGCGAAATGAAACAGCGGCACGGTCGCCATGTCGAGATACGGCGCGATGAACTCCGCGGCTTGCGGCACCTCGACATGAGCATGAATGTCGATGGTGACGCTGTTCGGCCGCACTTCGCGCCCGGACTTGCCGTGCTGGCGCGCGGCGGTCGGACCGTATTTGTTCCATTGCTGGGGCATGAGAATTCCTTGAAATCGCTATCTTGAGCCGCCGGGGAAAGCATAGGCCGTCGCGATGTGCAATAAGAAAACGGGTTGCGCACCAATAACGAGCTTCCGCTCTTAAATCGAAATCTGACGGCCGATCTCGACCACCTGCTCGCTCGGCAGGCGGAAATAGTCGGTGACGTGCGAGGCATTCCTGATCATGGCGGCGAATATTTTCTCCTGCCAGATCGGCAGTTCCGCACCGCGCTCGCGGTGCAGGATAATCTCATGACCGACATAATAGGTTATGTCTTCGAGCATAACGCCGCAGCCTTTCTCGTGCGCCTCTTTCATCAGGCGGGGAATGTCGGGACGCTGCATGAAACCGAAATGCGCCGTCACGCGCCAGAAATTCTCGCCTTCGCGCACCACCGACATCAGGTCGGGCCAATGCACCCGCGGCTTGGATTCGGTAAGCACGCGCAACGCCACGAGCCGCTCATGCAGCGACCGGTTCTGCTTTAAGTGCCAGATCATGACCGGTGGAACGCCGCTATCGGTACGGGTGAGAAAGACCGCGGTGCCGGGCACCCGCGGCACATTGCGCGCCTTGACGTCGGAAAGAAATTTCGCCGCTGTCACCGGCGCTTGCGACAGACTGTGCGCAACTGCGACGGTGCCGCGATGCCAGATCAGCATCAGCCCATAGACGGCAGCGGCAAGCAGCAGCGGCACATATCCGCCTTGCGCGATCTTCAGCGAGTTCGACGCGAAAAACCCGGCGTCGATGATGATGAACAGGCCGGCGGCCGCGGCGCTGGCCACCGCGCTCCATTGCCAAATCTCGCGCATGGCGACGTAGAGCAGGAAGGATGTCATGAGCATCGTCAGCGAGACCGCGACACCGTAGGCTGCAGCGAGATTGTCGGACTTTTGAAACAACAGCGTGAGCGCGACGGTCACCACCATCAACAGCCAGTTGACGACGCCGACATAGATTTGACCGTAGCCCTTTTCCGAAGTCTGCTTGATATTCAGGCGCGGCAGCCAGCCGAGCTGGATCGCCTGCCGCGTCATGGAGAACGCGCCGGTGATGATCGACTGGCTGGCGATGATGGTGGCCACCGTCGCCAGGCAAATCAGCGGCACGAGCAGCGATTGCGGACACAGCCGATAGAAGATGTTGTTCGCGATCGGCTCGCCGCGAAGCGCGATCGCCGATTGGCCGGCGTAATTGAGAACCAGGCAGGGAAACACGATCCACGCCCAGGCGAAGCGGATCGGGGTTTTGCCGAAATGCCCCATGTCGGCGTAAAGCGCCTCGGCGCCGGTGACGCAGAGGAAGATTCCGCCCAGCACGGCAAAGCCGCGCATGCCGTTGGTGGCAAGAAGGTGGAGGCCATAGAGCGGATTGAGCGCCAGCAGGACTTCGGGATCGCGGCTGACGCCCCACAGCCCAAGAGCCCCGATTGGGATAAACCAGACCAGCATGACCGGGCCGAATGCGGCGCCGATGCGCGAGCTGCCGAGCGGCTGCACGACGAACAGCAGCACGAGGATGACAACGGCAGCCGGCAGCACGTAATTGCTCAATGACGGCGCCGCGATCTCGAAACCTTCGAGCGCCGAAAGCACCGAGATCGCCGGCGTAATGGCGCCGTCGCCGTAGATCAGCGCGGCGCCGAGGAGACCCGCCAGGATGATGACTGGGCGATGCTGCCGCTGCACGCCAAGAAGCGACATCAAGGCGAGAATGCCGCCCTCGCCGTCATTGTCGATGCTCATGGCGATCGTGACGTATTTGATCGAGGTGATCAGAAACAGCGTCCAGAGCAGAAGCGACAACATGCCAAGGATGCGGTCCGGCGTAACATCGCCACCGAGAAAGTCGAAAGCCGTCTTGAGCGTGTAGAGCGGGCTCGTGCCGATATCGCCGAACACGATGCCGAGCGCCGCGAGTCCGGTCGCCGCAAGAGCGGTTCGTCCCTTAGAGTCGGCGGAATCGTGGATTTCGGGCGATGCAGCGGTCATAAAGGACTACGATGGCTCGCGAGCATTCGAAGCGCTTGCATCCGTGGCCCGAGCACTGTGCGCATTACTTTAGCAAAGATGGATGCGCTTGCGTGACGCTATCATGACGGCGACAGCCGGGCTTAGCGCTGCGGCCCGCACAGGCTCAGATCGCGCTCGGCGCGGAAGACGTTGCTGTAGAGGTTGGCGATCCACTGCCGACCGCTCGACGTGACGTTCAAATAGCGGATGGCGATCTGAATGTGCGTTGAAACGCTGTTCCAATAAAACTGCGGATACAGGTCGGTAAGATCGGCCGGCGAAGTGTAGCCGAGCTGCCTGTTCATGCCGACCTCTTCAAACTCGTAATACAGCGCATTGGCCTTGCGCAGG
>Ga0070731_10003991_pt1 | contig 12978 bp, 9 predicted proteins | sample Coa_R1_2_FD_66448 | JGI IMG/M metagenome (GOLD analysis project Ga0070731, IMG submission 66448) | Surface soil microbial communities from Centralia Pennsylvania, which are recovering from an underground coalmine fire - Coalmine... | ecosystem: Environmental > Terrestrial > Soil > Unclassified ... | reverse complement strand
TATTCGCTGAGGAGTTCGCGAAAGCCGGAGTCAACGGAGGGGTGTCGAAGTTTCGACATGGCTTTTGCCTCGAGCTGCCGGATGCGTTCGCGAGTCAAGTTGAACAGCTCGCCGACCTGTTCGAGCGTCCTCGGCTCGCCCCGGTCGAGACCAAAACGGAGGCGAATTATCTCCGCTTCCCGCTCATTGAGGGGTGCCAGGAGCCGGGCGATCTCCCCGGGCAACAAGGCCACCAACACCTCATCGACCAGTGCTGACGCGCCGGTGTCCTCGACCACGTCACCCAGTTCCGTGTCATTGTCGGCACCGAGGGTCTGGGACAACGACAAAGGATCGGAGGGGTACCGGAGCAGCTCGATGAGCCCCTCGTCGGAGACCCCGACTTCAGCAGCGAGTTCAGCCCTGGTGGGCACACGACCGAGCGTCGTTTCCAGGTGTGCTCGTGCCTTCTGCACCGCCAGAAGTCGGTCGTTGGCGTGGACCGGCAGTCGGATGGTGCGATTCGTGTTGGCGATACCTCGGGCGATGGCCTGGCGGACCCACCACGTCGCGTAGGTGGAGAACTTGAAACCCTTACGCCAGTCGAACTTGTCCACGGCGTGTATCAGACCCAGACTTCCTTCCTGGGTGAGGTCAAGGAGGGACATTCCCGAGCCTTGGTACCTCTTGGCGATGGAGACGACAAGGCGGAGGTTGGACAACACGAAGGTCCACCGAGCGTCCTTGGCTTGCTGCTCGATCCGGCGAAGTGTGCGTCTCCGTGCCGGGGTGAGCTTGGTGCCCGAAGCCAAAACGGCGGTCGCCTCGTGCCCGGCCTCGATGGCTTGGGCCAGGTCGACCTCCTCAGTCTTGGTGAGAAGCCGATAGTGGCCGATGTCTTTCAGATAGAGCTTGACGAGGTCCATGTCCTCGCCGCCACCACCGACCTGTCGTGCGCGCGACTGGTACTGTTGTCGGCTCACATGAACCCGAATGGATCTGAGCCCGACATATGTGAAGCCTACTGGAGTTCGTCAGTCTGATTCTCACGCGCGGACCCCGAAGGCGTGAGAGTGGATTGTTGCCGTGAGCTTCCCCCGGTCCGGCGGACACTGACCCTGAGGCGGCGAGAGTCGCCTCTTGGAAGGATGTCCGTATGCCACGACCGTATCCACCGGAGTTCCGCCAGCGGGCCGTGGAGCTCGCCCGGCGGCACGAGAAGTTGCCCACCCGGCAGGTGGAGCTGGCCGTGCGAGGTGGTGGCCGCGTTTTGGGAACTTTCATCCTCACGCCGACCCCGGCGACACCGATCAGTCAGGAGCAGTGCGTGGTGGCGGTCGCCCTCGTCGACCAGCTCGGTGCCGCGCTAGCCGCACACGAGATCGACTGACCGCTCGGCCCAGAGGTCAAGCCACTCCCATTAGAGACTGAACGGGTTGACGCCGCTGGCGGCCAGGACGTACCAGGCCGTGGCCCCGGTGTGCACGGAGGCGAAGTAGTAGTCGCCGTCGCAGTCGCTGAGCATGTCCTTGGAGGCGGCGATGATCCCCCGGCCGTCGGTGTTGGGGCCGGCGCTCTGGGCATGGGCGACGTCGGCGAGGTACTGGGACGACAAGGCGGCGTCACCGGAACCGGCTCGCAAGGCCAGCGCGTCGGCCAGATGCGAGGTGCCTTCGAACCACACACCGGATTTGTCGCCCAAACAGAAGCTTATGCTGGATAATCCTCTGGCCGCCACCGAGAGGTTGTGGACGTCCCAGTCGAGCGAGCTGGCGAACGCAGGGTCGCGTAGGGCGAGATACGACCAGCTGTTCACATCCTCGGGCTGCTCCGACGTGTTCACCGTGGCGCCGTCGTCGAGGGTCCCCACGGCGAAGGATCCCGAGGTGGGGTTCCACATGGCGGTCACGAAACCCTTGGCCCGCGCCGCGTCGGTGCTCCAGGCCGAATTGCCCGTCTCGGACGCCAGCATCTGGAACAACCCGACCAGATCGATGTTGTGCTCGGTCGACTTCCAGGTGATCTTCCGGTTGCTCCCCGTGTAGCCGCCGGTGAAGCCCCCGGCGCCGCGTGGGTCGTAACAGTGATTCACGACCCAGTTGGCGATCGACTCCGCCCCGGCGAGGTAGGCGGTGTTCCCCGTAGCCGAGTACAGGTGGGCCAGGGCCATGCCCACCCAGGCCATGTTCCCGACGTCGGACGAGCGGTCGCGGACCCGGACGTGGACCAGCACCCGCCCGCGACGGAGCGACGTCAGGGGCAGCGGGGAGTAGGCGGCGCGGACGCGCCCGTCGCGTGAGCGATCGCGGCTTTGGACGAGGAGCAGCGCCTGCCCGAGGAGCTCGGCCCGGGTGAGGCCGTCGGAAGTTCCCTCGGCCAGGAAGGCATCGATCATCAACGCGTCGTCGTACGTCTCGGAGTCGGTGAAGCCCTGCGCGCCCAGGGTGCCTCCGGAGAAGCTCTGCACCAGGCGCAGCGTGGTGCCGGTGGCGTACAGGTCCATCTGGCTGGCCAGGAACTGATCTGCCTGCTGCACGCTGGGCCCGCCCCCGGCCCCGGCGGGGGCAGCCGAGATCACCGCGGTTGTGGCCGCGCCCGCCAAGAAGACCGCCACCGTACGCAGACCGCGGCGACGGAGAAGCGCAGTGCCCCGGCCGCGGCTCGATCCCGTTCGCATGGGACGCCGATCGAGTAGGCCGGGCATGTGCCAGAAGCGTAGGTGGCCGGCGCCCGTCGGCTCGGGCTGTCGAAGCCCGGCTACAGATGTCCGTACGCCGGGGACAGCCCCGTCAGGAGGCGGCCGACTCCAGCCCGTCGACCACCTGAAGGGCCTGCTCCAGTTCGCAGAGGTTCCGGTATCGGATGGCCTCGATGTCCGTCCAGGCCCTCGGCCCGGTCAGGTACTTGTCCTGGATCAGCTTCGTGATTGCGTGCCGGACCCTCGTGAGGTCCGTGTCCCCCCCAGCCATGGCTCCCCCTCCTGCCCCTATGACTCAGGGTAAGAACCCGGCCACGGTAGGTATATAGCCAAATATGAGGGTTCCGGGGGATGCCGGCGAGCGTCGCTCCCGGTCCTTCAGCCCGGAACCGCCTGCTGATCGATCAGACGGTCTTGGCGATCAGGACGTGGCACGACGCCTTGTGGGCGATGCTGTTGGGCACCGAGCCGATCATCCGCCGGGCGCCGCGCATTCCCTTGCTCCCTACCACGATGAGGTCGGCGCCGACCGCGTCGGCCACCTTCACCACGGCGTCGGCAGGGTTGCCCCGGCGGCTGTGCGTCTCGACCTTGACCGAACCGACGGTCTTGGCCGCTTCGGCCAGCACGGCCATGCTCGTGTCCCTCAGCGCTTCCGCGCTGGTCGCCTCGTCGAAGGCCACCACCGGAGCGCCGGGGACGAGCCCGGGGCCCACCGACGGGACCTTGTAGACGTTGACCAGATGCAGGATGGCGCCGTGCTGCTGGGCCAGATCGGCGGCCAAGGACACAGCCAGCCTGGCCGTCCCTGAGCCGTCCGTGCCCACCACGATGTTGGAGAACACCTCTTCCCCCCTGTCGCTCAAATGCTTGAACTGCGGCGCTCATCATCGACCAAGGGGCCGGCCGATGCCAGCGGTTTTGGCCAGCGGGGAGGGGCGTCAGGCGATCCGCGGGCTACCGGCCCCGGCGGCGACGCTCCCGGCGCAGGCGCAGGACGTTGAGCAGCTTGCGGAAGATGAAGCCCACGTCCGCACACTACCGGCGCCTCCACCGCCGAAACGGATAGGTTCGCCGGCACGGACGGTCGGGGCGCGGCAGGGCGATTCCGACCGGAGCGAGCACGCGGGGGTCGACGAACATGGGCCTGGCACTGTGGGACGACGAGATCGACGCAGCGCGGGAGAAGATCCGGGCTGAGGCCCGTGAATTCGTGCTGGGCATGCCCAGTGGCGACCCCAATACCGGGTCGTTCGAGGAACGGGCGGCGTCGATGCGATCGGCCGAGTCGAGCCTCGTGTTGCGCTCCGACATGGCGGTCGACCGGACCATCGACGGGCCGGCCGGCCCCATGCGGCTGCGCGAGTTCCGCCCGGAGAAGGCCTCCGGCGCCATGCTGCACATCCACGGGGGTGGCTGGACGACGGGCGAACCGGACCTGACCGACCTGTTGAACGAGCCTCTTTGCCAGCACCTGGGCCTCGCCATCGTGAGCATCGACTATCGCCTGGCGCCCGAGCACCCGTATCCGGCGGGGCCCGACGACTGCGAGGCCGCGGCGTTGTGGCTGATCGAGAACGCCAAGGCCGAGTACGGGACCGACCGTCTCCTCATCGGCGGCGAATCGGCCGGCGCCAACCTGTCGGCGTTGACGTTGTTGCGGCTGCGCGACCGTCACGACGCGGCCGCGCAGTTCCACGGGGCCAACCTCGTCTTCGGGTGCTACGACCTGAGCTCGACTCCGAGCGCCCGCGGCATCGGGCTCCCGCCCGGCACGGTCGACATCCTCGAGCCGGCGACCATGGGCTTCTTCGTCGAGGCCTTCACCCCGGGCTGGACACCCGAACAACGCCGCTCTCCCGACGTGTCGCCGCTGTACGCGGATCTCACGGGCATGCCCCCGGCGTTGTTCATGGTCGGCACGGCCGATCACCTAATCGACGACACCTTGTTCTTCGCCCAGCGGTGGGCTCTCGCCGGCAATGAAGCCGAGCTGCTCGTCTACCCCGACGCCCCCCACGCCTGTATGGCGCTGCCGACCGTGCTCACCCACTGGTGGCCCCGGCTGGAGGGCTTCCTGGGGCGGTGCCTTACCGGCTCCTGAACCGCCGTCCTCGGCTGCCCAACGCTCGTGTCGCCGCCATGACGGCGCGACCGGGGAGTTCTCCGAGGCGGACGGGGTTGAGGGCCAGACGACGGCGGAGCTGACTGGGCACGTCGGCCACCATCAACAGCAGCATCCCGAGCAGCAGCAAGGCGGCGCCGACCGCAGCCGTGATCTCGAGGCGCGACCCCGACCCGGTGAAGGCGAGCGATCCCGAGTTGGCGGTCACGGTGCCGTTGCCCGACTTCGTGGCCGGCGCCGCGGTGGTGGTCGCCCCCGAACCGGCGGTGGTCGTCGTGGCCCCCGACCCGCTCGTGGTGGTGGTCCCTCCCGGCGTGGAGGTTGTCGTCGTGCTCCCCGAAGGCGGAGTCGTCGTCGTGGTGGTCACGTCGGTGGAGGTCGTCGAGGGCGGCACGCTCGTCGACGTCGAACCGGGAGTGGTGGTCGCCGTGGGCGTCGTCGTGGTCGGCGTCTCCGACGATGTGGTGATGGTCGGCGCCACCGGCGAGCCCGTCGGCTGGCTGACGGTGATGCCCGGGGCGGTGGTGTTGTTGGGATAGGCCGTGCAGTTGAGGCTGAGGGGGTTCCCCGACACCACCAGGGTGAGCTGGACCTGGGAACTGGCCGAGATGGTGATCGGCCCCCCGGTGGCCGTGAACGGACCCAGGCTGATGGCCGGGGATGGCAACGAGAAGCTGAGGCCGGCGCTCGGGATGGAGGCCGGGAGCGGGACGTCGAAGCTCTGCGTGCTCGTCATGGTGGCCGGGGTGGCGCCGGTGGCGTTCACCGACACGGTGGCCGACCCGGTCAGGTCGACGTTGCCCAACGCCTCGGCGGCCGAGGCGATGGCCGCCGGCAGGGTGACGGTGGTCTGGTAGCCCGTCAGCTGGAACTGCTGTCCGGACGCGGGGTCCGCCGGGCTGAGCGTGCCGCTGGTGGTCACGTTGTCGAGAGCGATGTTCCCCACCGGTGTGCCCGGGCAGAACAGCTCGTACGGCCCGCTCCCCGGTAGCGGCGGTCCCGGGGGCCCGATGTCGTTCCCGAAGGAGATCGGCGCCGTCTCGACGTCACCGGCCTGGTCGATGAATTCGATGGCGCACGTCACACCGGCGGCCAGCTGAGCGGGAGTGGGCGGGCACGGGTAGGCGGGGGCGTCCTTGCCCGGGTCGTTCCCGGCGCTGTCGGCCACCGGGCAGATGGTGACGGTGTCACCCGTCGCGCCGCACGGCGGTCCCAACGTGCCCGCAGAGACGGTGAACGTCGTCGTGAACCCACCCGTCGACGACGTCGTCACCACGACGTTCTGCCCGGACGACGGCCCCTGGCAGCCGACGTCGACGGCCCGGTTCACCGGCGAGGGAAGGGTGACCGTCGGCTGGCCGGGCGCCGTGTTGCACTCCAACAGGTTGCCGGGCGAATTCGGGGTGAGCCCGCTCCCCACCACGTTCACGGTCTGGCCGTTCACCAGGCCGGTCGAGGGGCTGACGATGAGGACGGGACCCGAGGTGGCGATGACCGGCGAGATGGGCGATCCCTGGGGGCGGAAGCCGGTGATGCCGGAGGGCAGGGTGTTGTCGGGGTACGCCTGGCACGTGAGGTTCAGGTTGGCGCCCGACACCGTGAGCGTCAGGTTGATGCTCCCGCTCTGGGTGACGATCACCGTGTTGCCGCTGGCCGTGAACGGCCCGAGGCTCAAGGGCGCCGACGGCACGTTCAACGTGGTGCCGGACTGCGGGACCGGCGACGGGATGGGGAGGTCGAAAGCCATCGAACCGGTCGACTTCGACGACGGCGTGGCCCCCGACACACCGATGGTCGCGGTGGCGTTGCCCGTGATGTCGGTGTTGCCCAGCGCGGCGGCGGCAGAGATGATCGCCGCCGGCAAATTGAGCGCGTTCTGATAGCCCGTCACGTCGAACTCCTGCCCCGCCGACAGATTCGAGGGGATCGACGCCGAGGTGACGACGTTGTTGAGGACGATGTTGCCCACCGGGGTGCCGGGGCAGTACAGCTCGTAGGCGCCGGGCGGGCCTGGCGGCGGCGGCACGATGGTGGCGGTGCCCGTGGCCACGATGGGACTGGTGAAGGTGTAGGGCTGGTTGGTCGACAACCCGGTGGGCACGCTGTCGTTGGTGAGGGTGTCGCAGAACAGCCCGAACTCGGTGTTCCACGCGTTGACGTCGAGATTGGCCTGACCCGCGGTGACGGTGATGGGGCCGCCGGCGGCGATGAAGGTCTGGGTCGAGTCGGGGACGGCAGTGGCGGTGAACTGCACGCCTGATGCGGGAACCGGCGAGGGCAGGGTGGCGTCGAAGGTCATGTCGACGTACCCCTCGACGCCATACCCCGGGTAGCCGATGGGCGGGTAGTAGACCCCGGTCGACGATCCGCCGCCCGACGACGCCGGGATGGTGGTCGCCGGGATGGTGGTGGCGATCGTGGACGCAGTCACGGACGTCGACGTGGTCGTGGTCGTCGGGCCGACCACCACGACGCCGCCACCGCCCGAACCCCCCGAGCCGTACGGGTAATAGGGGAACTCGGCGCCACCGACGTTCAGGTACAGCGACAGGTCACCGCTCAGCGAGGTGAGTCCCAGGTTCTCGAGCTGCTGGGCCATGGCCTGGGGAATGGAGAACTGCGTCTGCACGCCACTCACCTGGAACGAGTCGCCTTCCTTCAAGGTGGTGGGCGAGATCGATCCGGTCGTGACCACGTCGTTGATGGCGATGTCACCGACGGGGGTTTGCGGGCAGTAGAGCTCGTAAGGAGCGCCCTGCGGCGTGGTCCCCGGTGGGCCACCTCCCACCGTGGTCGTGGTGGTGGTCGGAGGCGGCGTGCCCGGCGCGTTGTCCACGGCCACGATGGGCCGGATGGGTGTGCCCGGTGGCGGGACGACGGTGGACCCCGACGAGGCGATGGAGTCGTTGGGGTACGCCGTGCACGACATGCGGAAGGCCTTGCCCGAGAGCTTGGCCACCACCAGGATCGACTGGTCCTGGGCGATGGTGATGGGGCCACTCGCGGCGGTGAAGGGACCCACCGACATGGGCGTGGCGGGCAGGTCGACGTTCACCCCTGATGCCGGCACCGGATCGGGGATGGCCACATCGAAGGGGAGATTCCCCGTCGGCATCTGGGGCGGGGTGGCGCCATAGGCGTCCAGAGAACTGGTGGCGAGGCCCACGAAGCTGTTGTTGGCCAGGCCGACGGCCGAGCTCACCGGCCCGGCCGGAACCGGGATCTTCACCTGGTACCCGCTGACCTGGAATTGGCTGCCGGCCGGCGGCGACGACGGTGAGACGGTGGCCGATGTCGTCACGTCGTTGAAGTCGAGGTCCCCGACCGGAGTGCCGGGGCAGTAGAGCTCGTAGGGACCGGTGATGCCGCCGGTCGACGGCGGCGGGGGCGGGGTCCCGGCATAGGCGATGACCGGTGACACGGGCAGGCCGGGCGGCAACTGGCTGGTGCCGCCGCTCGGAACGACGTTGTTGGTGTAAGGCGAGCAGGCAAAAGGCGCGAACGCGATGCCCGGCTGTCCCACCGGACCCGGCGGCTGTCCGGGGTAGTTGATGTTGGTGATGGTGAGGGTGATGGCCGATGCCAGCGACACGGCGACGTTCGGGCTGGTGGCGGTGAAGGGGCCGAGGCTGCCCGGCGTCGACGGCACGTCCAACTGCAGGCCACCGGAGGCAACCGGGGAAGGAAAGGTCAGACTGAACGGCAGTGCGCCCGTCGACATGGTCGACGGCGTTGCGCCGACAGCGGACACCGTCGCTGTCGCCGTGCCCGTGAGAGCCAAGCCGCCGATGGGCGGGAATTCCTTCAACACACTCGGCGGGAACGTCGCCTGCGCCTGGAAGTTCTGCACCGTGAATTGCTGGCCCACGCTCGGCGCGGCCGGGGAAAGCGACCCGGTGATCACCACGTCGTTGATGGCGACGCTCCCGAGGGGCGTGTTGGCGCAGTAGAGCTCGAACGGGGCGGTGTCGGCCGACGCCTGGCCGGCTTCGATGGCCGCGCCAATGAGCATCGCGGTGCCGGAGAAGGTAATCACCGCGCCAAGGACGGCCGTGAGGGCGCGCCGCGCCCGCGAGGGTCGTGTTGTCACGCCGACGGCAGCCGGCACCATGCCCGGATCAGAGCACCGATCAGCGGTGGACGACGTCGTCAGGATTGACGATGTTTTCCTGTTGCACGGACGTGTACCGCCAGGTCAGGGCGCTCCGCGCACGGCGCGCCACCGACGGCGGCGATTGGCTCAACCAGCGATCAGAGCCTGGTGTTGGTCAGGGAGAAGACAGCCGCTCCTGGCACCCCTGGAGCGGTGGCGACGACGGAGTAGGACCCCGCCTTGCCATTGGCCTTGAACGCCGGGGCGATGGCCGAGCCTCCGCTGTTGGTGGCGACCGTGGCGTAGCTGGAGAAGGTCCCTGTCGCTCCCGTCGTCGGGGCGGTGAAGGTGACAGGAACCCCAGGGACGCCGATGCCGGCTGCATTCGTCACCCCGGCGATGAGCGGGTAGGAGATGTACTTCCCGACCTTCACGCCCTGGACCGCTCCCCATATGGCGGTGATGTGGACCGGGCCATAGGGATTGGAAGTCGAACCCCACGACGGTGCGTCCGCGTTGTCACCCGAGTACGACGCCAGCACCGTGCCGGCCGGGCCCAGCGCGCCGCTGCACGACGCGGTGCCGTTCGACACGGAAGCCACGCACAACTGCTCGGGCCCCGACGAGAACGTGATCGTCCCACCAAGGGCGCCGCTTCCACCGGACACCGACGCGGAGTAGGCCACGGTCTGCGACGACACCAAGGAGACCGACGCAGTCGTGGTGGTCGGCTGCAGGGCGGGGTCTTCCTCGAGCACACCTTCACGACCCGAGGCGCCGATGTAGGTGCCGGCCGTGACACAGGCGCCGATGGCCGGGCACGTAAGCGGAGAGAACGTAGGCGCTGGGTTGGCGGCAGCGTCGGCCGGCAGTGGCGCCGGCGCCGCTGTCCACGACGAGCCGGCCAGGCTGAGCATCTCGCCGGTGACCGAGCTGGCCGCGGCGCTCGGGCCGCCCGAGACACTGACCAGGCCGTCGGCCACGCAGGTGAAGTCGGCCGGGCAGTTGACGTCGTGCAGGTCGATCGAGGCCGATGGGCTCGTCCCGGCCGGGGCGGGAGCGAGCGACCCCGACCATGACCCCGACGACAGCGTTTCCACCAGTCCCTGGTCGGCGCCGGTGGCATTCACCGAGCCGACGGCGACGCAGAACGATGCATCGGCACACGAAACGGCCGTGAGCTGGAGGTCGAACGTGGACAGGCCGCTCGGTACCGGCGCGTAGGTGGCCGACCACGAACCCGAGGACAAGGTGTCGAGGAAGCCCCAGTAGGTCCCGTCGAAGGCGGTGCCAGCCACGACGCAGGCTCCGGTCGACGAGCACGTGACCGGCAGGTGGTTGCCGAAGACCGACGCCACCGGCGAGGCACCGGCCGGTAGCGCCAAGGTGCTCTCGGTCCACGTGCCCATGGCCAGCGTCTCGATCATGCCGACTTCGACCGGGCCATTGGGGTATTCAGCCGTACCCACGCACTGGCTCACCGCCGGGCACGACAAGGCCAGGAATTGCGATCCGGGTATGCCCGCGGGCAGGGGCACCGCGCCGGGCCACCAGTTGGCCCAGCCATAGGTCTCGGAAAAGGCTTGTTCCTGACCGAACACCGGGGTGTAGACGCCGACGGCCATGCACCAGGTGCCGACGGGGCAGCTGACCGCGCTCAGGCTGGTCCAATCGGCCCACCCGGCCGAGATGGCGCCGGCCGGGAGCGGGGCCTCGATCGGGGTCCACACGTCAGCCGACAGCTGTTCGATCAACCCTTGCGTCGCTCCGGTCGAGTCGAGGTAGCGGCCCACGGCCATGCACAGACCCACCTGGGCACAGTCGACCGAGGTGAGCATGGCTTGCGGATCGGTAGGAGACGCGTTGGCGGGGAGCGGTGCCTCCATGGCCGTCGACGTGCTGCCCGTCTGCGACACGATCAACCCGGCCGTGTAGGGCACGCCGGCCATGACGGCTGGGTAATTGCCGACGGCGATGCACCAACCGTCGACCGGGCACACGTCGGACACCAGGGTCATCCCCTGGCCGGGGGCGGCATCGGCCGGCAGAGGGGAGCTCACCGCCGTCCAGGTGACGGCGCCGGCGGGGGCGCTCGTCGTTCCTATGACCACGGCGCTGCTCAGTCCCAAGGTTGCGACGGCGGGTACCAGCCATCTCCGAAGCGTTCCGCGTTGCACTGGCGCCCCCCTCGACTTCCGTCACCTGCCCCGTCGCTTCTCAGTGAACAGAGCACTTGCCTGGTGTGGTGTGGTCAGACCGTTATGCGAGCATGCCAGCTGACGCAATCGTCAACGATGACTAAGCGCGTGAGAACGCCGCCGTTCCGCACGAAAGGTGTTCGGTTGCCGACGCAATGCGGCGACGAGCCGACTGTCAACCCCTACTGACGGGGCGAGTCACCCCCCGATGAACTCGCCCTGCCGGCAGCCAGCCGCCAGCCGCTCTGAAGCAGAAGGTACGGCATAGGCAATTGGAAAGGCAGGGGCCTAGGTCCTCATTGTTCTCGTCACACGAAGGTAGGTTCGCTTGGCGATGAGCGACGCGACGACCGCCGAACAGCGCCTGGCCGAGCTCGGTATCGAGCTTCCTCCGGTGCCCCCGCCGGTGGCGAACTTCATCCGGGCCCGGCAGGTGGGGAACCTGCTGTTCCTCTCCGGGCACGGGCCTCAGCACGCGGACGGGCATCGGGACCAGGGCAAGGTCGGAAGCGACCTCACCGTGGAGCAGGCCAAAGCCTCGGCCCGGCTCACCGGGCTCAACCTGCTGGCCACGGCGCGCGCCTATCTGGGCAGTCTCGACCGCGTCCAATGCGTGGTGAAGGTGCTCGGCATGGTGCACTCGGCGCCCGGTTTCGGCCGCCAGCCCGAGGTGATCGACGGCTTCTCCGATCTCATGGTGGAGGTGTTCGGCGAGGCCGGACGGCACGCCCGGTCGGCGGTGGGCATGGCCGAGCTGCCTTTCGGCATCCCTGTCGAGATCGAGATGATCCTCCAAGTCGAGGCCTGACGCCGCGGCGCCGCCATGGCCGGCTGCCCCGCCCGGTCAGCCGGGCGCCGGCTGGTCAGCCCGGGGCGCGCTGCAGGCTGTCGAGGAGGAGGTCGACCGTCCGACCCGCTTCGGCCCGGGCGGTGGCGGGGTCGGGAGCGGTGGCCACGTACTGGGCGCCGGCCATGACCGACGCCAACAGCATGCGGGTCAACGGCTCCACCGGTGCCGTATCGAGACGTCCGCGTTCCATGGCGTGCTGCACCGTCTCGCGTACGAGGCCCAGTGCGTAGCGATCGGTGATCTCCTGGCGGACGTCGTTGGGCAGCACGGCGGGGCCGTCGATGGCACAGATGCGCTGGACGTCAGGCTCGAGCACCTTGTCGAGGTACGCGTGGCACCCGGCGCGCAGGTGCTCGACCGGATCGTCTCCGGCCGACATGCCCGCCACCGCGGTGGCTTCCACCACTTCGTGCTCCACCGTCTCGTACACGGCCACGAACAGAGTGAGCTTGTCGCCGAAGTGGTGCTGCAGGGCGCCCCGGGTGACACCGGCGGCAGCCACGATCTCCTCGCGGCCGCACTGGGCGTACCCCTTCTCGGCGAACAGCTTGCGGGCCGCGGCGATCAGGGCGGCCCGTGTCGCTTCGGACCGCTCGGCCTGGGTGCGCCGCGGGGGCGCCCCCGAGATCTTGGGTTGACCATGCATGCTGCTTGCATGCAAGATACCACTCGATACATGCCGCGCGCACGTGATTGCGCCTTCCCCGGAGGAGATCCATGACCCTGCCCCGCGATGTGGTCGTCCCCAGCGTGCAGGCGGAGTACCGCTCGTTCGAAGCCCTGCTCCGCACCCTGTCCGTCGACGAGTGGGAGAGGCCGACCCGTTGCGCCGGGTGGCGCACCGCCGACGTCGCCGCCCACGTGGTGGGGCAGCTCACCGACGTGGTGAACCTGCGCCTCGACGGCCTCGGCACACCCGAGGTGACCGAGCGCCAGGTCGCCGAGCACCGGGGGCGGACCGCGGCGGAGCTGGCCGACGAGCTGGACGGGTCGACCAAGGTGGCGGGCGACCTGCTGGCCGCGTTCGACGACACG
>Ga0070731_10003990_pt1 | contig 12979 bp, 16 predicted proteins | sample Coa_R1_2_FD_66448 | JGI IMG/M metagenome (GOLD analysis project Ga0070731, IMG submission 66448) | Surface soil microbial communities from Centralia Pennsylvania, which are recovering from an underground coalmine fire - Coalmine... | ecosystem: Environmental > Terrestrial > Soil > Unclassified ... | reverse complement strand
TCCACGATCGACAATCCGGTCACCCTCACCATCACGCAGGTGGCCTCGAGCATCACCATCAGCGAGATCGGAACGCAGAACGGCACCGCGTACTCGTGCCGTTACACGGGGATCCTCACGCAGAACGGCAAGATGGGCACGATCGTCGGCACCGAGCTGTGCGATACCAACCCGACCCAGGACTTCACCGCGTCGAACGTGCAAGTGGACCAGAACGGCATCTCCATGACGCTCACGACCGACTTCTCGACGTGCCATTTCGCCGGCCGCATGGGCGGGATGCGTCAGCAGTGATTCGTTGATTCGCACTCGCTTCGCCCCGAGCCCCACCGGTTATCTCCACATCGGCGGGGCTCGGACCGCACTCTACAGCTGGGCCTTCGCCAAACGCCTCGGCGGCATCTTCGTGCTGCGCATCGAGGACACGGACCTCGAGCGCTCCACGCAGCAATCCGAGCAGGCGATCTTCGACGCGATGGAGTGGCTCGGCCTGGACTACCAGGAGGGCCCCTTCTTCCAGATGAAGCGGCTCGACCGCTACAAGGAAGTGGGCGAGCTGCTCCTCGCGAAAGGCCTCGCGTACCACGACTACTGCTCGAAGGAAGAGCTGGACGCGATGCGTGAAGCGCAGGTCGCTCGCGGTGAAAAGCCGCGCTACGACCGCCGCTGGCGCGACTCGAAGGAAACTCCGCCGCCGGGCCGCACGCCGGTGTTGCGCTTCAAGAACCCGCTCGATGGCGCCGTGTCCTGGCACGATCTCGTGAAGGGACCGATCACGGTTTCCAACGACGAGCTGGACGACCTCGTGCTGATGCGCGCCGACGGCGTGCCGACCTACAACTTCGGCGTCGTCGTCGACGACATCGACATGGCGATGACCCACGTGATCCGCGGCGACGACCACGTGAACAACACGCCGCGCCAGATCAACCTCTACCAGGCCCTCGACGCGGCGATCCCGCAGTTCGCGCACGTGCCGATGATCCTGGGCCACGACGGGCAGCGCCTGTCGAAGCGGCACGGCGCCGTGAACGTGATGCAGTATCGCGACGAGGGATTCCTGCCCGACGCGATGATCAACTACCTCGCGCGGCTCGGATGGTCCCACGGCGACGAGGAAGTGTTCAGCCGCGAGCAGTTCGTCGAGTGGTTCGACCTGGAGCACGTGAGCAAGTCGCCCGCGCGTTGGGATCCGGAGAAGTTGAAGTGGATCAACGGCGAGTACCTGAAGAAAGTGCCCGACGCGGAGCTCGTCGACCGGCTCACGCGCGACAAGCCCGAACTCATGAAGACGATTGCCGCCGCGATGGATCCGCTCGCGATGACCGCCGCCGGGCGCGCGAAATACCACACGTTCGCCGACCATGAGCAATTTCTCGCGGCGATGGCCACGCCGGCGCCCGCGATCGATCCGGCCGTCGCGGGGCACCTGAACGACGAAGGCCGCGAGGTCCTGCGCGCCGTGATCCCGAAGCTCGCATCCGTCGATCCGTGGACCGCCCCCTCCATCAGCGCGAAGCTGAAGGAGGTCGTGGCCGAGCGCAAGGTGAAGATGCCCGCCGTGATGATGCCGTTTCGCGCCGCGCTGACGGGTCTCGCGCAGACGCCCGCCATCGACGGGATCGCGGCCGCGCTCCGCAAGGAAGTGGTACTCAGCCGACTGGAAAGAGCGGCCTCGGGCTGATATAATTTCGGGCTCGGTCGGGGGTATAGCTCAGCTGGGAGAGCGCTTGCATGGCATGCAAGAGGTCAGCGGTTCGATCCCGCTTACCTCCACCAACCGAAGCAGCAGTCCGAATGCAGTCCCCATCGTCTAGAGGCCTAGGACACCGCCCTTTCACGGCGATAACCGGGGTTCGAATCCCCGTGGGGACGCCAAGAATGAAAAGCGGCCCGCCAATCGGCGGGCTTTTTTCATTCTGGAGTCGTGATGCCGCTGGCAAGAGTTCCATCTTCAGTTAATACCCCATTCGGGGTATAATTGACGGTTGCCCACCCGCTAGGCACATCGCAATGACCGAAACTCTTGAGTACCTGAAAAAGCATGGCCAGCGCCTGGATCTCGAGATCGCCAGGGAGATGCGAGTGCCTCTTGCAACGGTGAGGGAACACCTCACGGCCCTGGCCGAAAGCCGCGAGGCCATCGTGTGCAAGACCATCCAATTCGAAAAGGGTCGCTCGTTCGAAGCGTGGCAAGGCCGCGTCTCGGGCTTCGTTCCGCCGGCAGCGCCCGGGCGCAAGCCGAAATCGAAGGGGTGAGCGCGGCGGCATCAAGGGCCTGAGCGGTCTTCATCGCTCTTCCTTGTAGCCCATTCGGCAACCGCTTCTACGATCGGGCCCACACATCGGGTAGCGATCCTCCTACGCGGTAGGTTCAAAAAGCGACAGACAGGACCGAATCCTGGGCGCACGCTTGGGTAGCGGTCCCGCGGTGAGGAGTTACGGTGAAGCTGTGTACGTATGTAAGCAAAGTCATGCCCGATTGCTTTGTCACGCTTCCGGCCGCTACCGCTGTTTCGACAATCTCGATCGTGGACCGCCTGAGTTCGCTGCAATTGGTTCCGTTCAAGGCGGCCTATTGTCTACCCGAGGCAGTGTGCGATTCCCCGTATGTCGAGGCGATAGTCACCCAGATCATGGACCAGGGCTATGCATTGCACGGACGGGAGGGGCGGAAGCCTGAATCGAACGGGTGAACCGTCTCAGGACCCGGGTGTACTGCAATCCGCCGATACCTTCAGGCCGGGCTCGTCTATCGAGCAGACGCATTCAAGACCCTCGGGCGGGCTAAGGCGTGGGTGCAGCGGTCGCATCACCAGTTCGGTGCCGCCATTCGCCTCGCGAATGAACTCGTAGATGCTCCATCCGTCACTTTCATGGAGACCGCGCGCGCGCATGTGTTTCCAGAGCGCAATTCGCGCCTCGTCGCATCGCTCGATGAACTTCGGAAGGAGATCATCCAGTTCCATTCGGCGATGCTAGAGCCGAACCGCGATTCTCAAAGTAGGTGCGAGCCGTGATTGCCTGTCGGTGACCTCCGATGGGAAGCCCGATTGTGAAGGGCTATTGCAAGAACCGCGATCCGGCACGGTCTCCTCGCGACAGCGATTCACGACGTCCTAGCTCGAGTTCAGAAACGTCCTACAAGCGAATCAGCCCGCCGCCGCTGGAATAATCGCTCGCGCGTTTCCTATTCTTGTGAAGTCAAGGACAAGAAGACGGAGATCACCATGCAGCGGCGCGCCATTGCTGGAGCATTCCTTGCCGGATTCCTAGGCATCGCCGGAGCAGGGCCGATCGCGGCCGCTCCCTTCCAGTTTCCACCCATCGTCGAACCCGAGAACTACCAGGAACACCACGTCGGCAAGGTGATCTTCGTCGAGCTGATGACGCCCGACATCGGCGCTGCGAAGCAGTTCTACGGGAACCTCTTCGGTTGGACCTTCCGCGATTTCCAGGGCAACACGATCCGGTACGTCGAGGCTTACCTCGATGGGCGTCCCGTCGCGGGAATGATCCAGCGCGACGTCGCGCCGGGCCAGCGCCGGCAGCCGGCGTGGCTCACATTCATCGCTTCGCGCGACGTGAATACCGCGAAGGTGATCGCGTTGCAACGCGGCGCCAGGGTCCTGTTCGAGCCGCGCACGGTTCCCAATCGCGGACAGCAAGCGATCTTCGTGGATCCACAAGGTGCGGTCTTCGCGGTGCTCGCATCGAGCAGCGGCGATCCGCCGGATGAGCTGGCCGCGCCGGGAGAATGGATCTGGAGCTCGCTCATGACGAGCGACCCGGAAATGGGGGCCGCGTTCTACCAGGCGATGTTCGACTACGACGTCTTCGAGTTGCCGCCGACCGAGGGCGCACAGCGCCTCATGCTTGCGACCGAAAACTATGCTCGTGCCAGCGTGAATCCCCTGGCGGTGAACGATCCCAACAGCCGTTCGCACTGGCTCAACTTCGTTCGCGTCGACGATGCGGTGAGGATGGCGGCGAGAGTCACGGCGCTCGGTGGCCGCGTGCTGGTGGAGCCCCGGCCTGATCGCCACGGCGGCATGGTCGCCGTGGTCGCCGATCCGATGGGCGCGCCCTTCGGGTTGCTCGAGTGGACCGATTCGCAGTCGAAGGAGGTGGGCAAATGAAAACTCTCCTCTTGCGTCGATCGGCCATCGGGATCGCGGCGACGCTCTTCGCGCTGGCGCTGTCCGGCTGTGCAGTGGAGGGCGGATACGCGCCGGGATATGACGACAGTTACGGCTATGGCGGCGGAGTGGGAGTCGGCTTCGACTACTACGAGCCATACGGCGCGTTCTACGGCGGCTGGGGTCCGAGCTACCACGTGGCGCCGTACTACCGCGGCGGCGAACCCCACTGGGATCGCGGCGTTTCACGCGGCTCACCGCACGCCTACAGGTCCGCGCCGGAATCGCGATCGATGCCTTCCATTCCGTCCCATCCGCGTTCGGGCGGCACAAGGTACCAACGCCGATAGTCGCAACGGCACGGAGTTCCGATGAAGAACTGGCTGCGTCAAAACCGCTCATTCCTCGTCTTCATGTTCGTCCTCGTGGCGGCGCGCTCGTCCTTCGCCGATCACTACGTCGTTCCCACCGGATCCATGGAGCAGACGCTGTTTCCCGGCGACCGAGTGGTCGTCGACAAGCACGCCTATGGCCTGCGCATCCCGTTCACCCTGGTGAAGATCCTTCCGGGCGATCCACCCGCGCGCGGCGACGTCATCGTCTTCGATGAGCACCAGAGCGGCATGCGGCTCATCAAGCGCATCGTCGCGGTCGGGGGCGACAGGCTCGAGGTGCGCGACGGCCACGTGTTCATCAATGGGGCGCCCGGCGATGCCAAGGCCGATTTGAACCTGCAACTGGGCGGCGGCCCCGACGTGCCGCCGATCCGCGTGCCCGAGGGGCAAGTCTTCGCGATGGGCGACTTCCGCGGCAACAGCAGGGACAGCCGCTACTTCGGGTTCGTGGCCGTCGACGAGATCTATGCGAAGGCGTCGCGCGTTTATTACCGTTCCGGAGAAGGATTCGTATGGAAGCCGCTGTAGCGCTCGATCGCCTTTGGTTATCATCGGGCCACTCACCGGAGGACCTGCCATGCGCGCCTACAAATCCCTCGCCGCCGCTTCCCTCGTCATCGCGTTCAGCGCTCCGGCGCTGGCCCAATCTCCCGAGATCACGCTGACGCGTTTCGACTGCGGTACCCCGCTGCCGCCCACCGAGGTCAACAAGCGCTTCTCGGACACCTTCGCGTACGGCGACATGAAGGTGCAGTTCGTCTATAGCTGCTACCTCATCAAGCACGGCAACGACTACATGGTGTGGGATACCGGCTTCGGGCCGGATGCGGGACCGACGACGCCGAAGCAGACGCTGCCCGAGCAGTTGTCGAAAGTCGGCGTGAAAGCCGGCGACATCAAGTTCGTCGGCATCAGCCACTATCACGGCGACCACACCGGAGGTGCCGCCGGATTTCCGGAAGCGACACTCCTCATCGGCGAGGGAGACTGGGACGTCCTCACGGGTCCCAAGGCGCCGGAAGCGCTGGCCGCGCCGCTCAAGTACTGGATCAGCGGTGCCGGCAAGGTCGAGCCCGTCGCGACCGACAAGGACATCTTCGGCGACGGCACCGTGATCATGCTGTACACGCCTGGCCACACACCGGGCCACCACAGCCTGCTCGTGAAGCTCGCGAAGATGGGCCCCGTGATCCTCTCGGGCGACGCGGCGCACTTCCACGAGAACTACGATACCAACGGGGTTCCGTGGTTCAACCACGATCGCGCCGAGACGATTGCATCGCTCGATCGCATCAAGAAGCTCGTCACGAACATGAAGGCCACCCTGGTGATCCAGCACGATGCGCGCGACATTTCCAAGTTGCCCGTCGCGCCGGAGAGCGCGCGCTAGGTGGTCACGAATCGATCGGGATTCGAGTCGAACAGCTTCTTGTGCTCGTCCATGCAGAAGTAGTACGTCCGTCCCCGGAAGCTCGATTTCGGCGCCGTCGCGGCGTCCACTTCCATCTCGCATACGGGGCAGACGGGATGCTGGTCCGTCGAGACCCTTGCCTTGGCGTAGGCCTGGTTGGAGTCGGCGTTCATCCAGCCAAGGCCCTGGTATTCCAGGTTGTCGGCGGTCCTCGTCGCTACGGTGCGGCCGAAATATCGCTCGACGACGTGTAGCGCGAGATCGATTCCCGAAGAGAGGCCGCCGGAGGTCGCGACGTTTCCCGATTCGACGAATCGGGCTCCGCGCTTCACCTGGATATCGGGGAATGCCATCGCGAGGTCCGCAAATGCGCCGTGATGCGTGGTCGCGGCCTTGCCGGAGAGGAGTCCCGTCTTCGCCAGCACGAATGCTCCCGTGCACACGGACATCGTGACGTCGGTCGTTCGCGAGGCATCGCGGATCCAGGCGACAACGGCATCGCTGGGGTCGCTTTGCGCGGGGATCACGATCACCTTCGGCGCGGGAGCGGAAGCGATCGAGTAGTTCGGCACGATTGTCATGCCGCCACTGGCGCGTATCGGCGCCACGGTTTCCGCGACCGTATAGAGCTGAAACGGATGCGGCGTGGGACCCGGAATCATCACGTTCTCGAAGACTTCCCAGGGTCCGGCAAAGTCGATCACCACCGCGCCATCCGAGATGAGGAATGCGACTGGAATGCGGCCGTCCGCCGGAGGACGCAAGGGAGTGGTGTCGGCCGTGGGTGCCGCAAGCGCCGGCCGTTCGAGCGATGTAGAGAGGCCGAGGGCCGCCGCCATCTGCAACAGGTCTCTGCGCTTCATGTCTGACTCCTCGAGTTCGCCTGCCATTCGACGCCGTAGCGGATGGTTTTGGATTTACCGCACAATACGGGACCTAGGAGAAAAACATGAACACGCGCCACGCCAGTACCGCTGGAATCCTCGCCGCACTCGTGGCCCTGGCCGCGATCGCCGCCGACACCTATCCGAGCCGCCCGGTGAGGCTGGTCGTTCCCTTCGCGCCCGGAGGCACGACCGACATCGTCGCGCGCGTCACGAGCGCGAAGGTCCAGGCCGCCTTCGGGCAACCGATGGTGGTGGAGAACCGCGCGGGCGCCGGCGGAGTGATCGGTGCCACGGAAACCGCAAAAGCCGCTCCCGATGGTTATAGCCTGGGTGTGGCGACCGTATCGACGATCGCAACCGCGCCGGCGATGGAGCCCACCGTCACGTACGACCCGATCAACGATTTCACGCCGATCATCAACATCGCCGCGACGCCAAACGTCATCACGGTGAATCCCCAATTCCCGGCGCGCGACTTCGCGGGCTTCATCGCGGAGCTCAAGAAGAATCCGGACAAGTACAGCTACGCGAGCACCGGCACCGGGTCCATCACGCACATGCAGATGGAGCTCTTCAAGGCGAAGACCGGCGTGTCGATCGTCCATATCCCGTACAAGGGCGCCGGCCCGGCTCTCACCGATGAGATCGCGGGGCACGTGCTCGTCATGCTGGATAACCTGCCGTCGTCGCTTCCCTACATCCAGCAGGGAAAACTGATTCCCATCGTCGTCGCATCGGAGAAACGCGTTCCGGCTCTTCCCAACGTTCCCACGCTCGCCGAGGTCGGCGTGCCCGAAGCCAACCGCATGGCGTTCTACGGGATCTATGGTCCGAAGGGACTACCGGCCGACGTCGTGGCGAAGGTGCATGACGCCGTGAAGAAGACGCTCGAGGATCGCGAGGTCAGGGAGCGGATCGAGGCCACCGGATCGGTCGTCATCGCGAACACGCCCGCGGAATTCGCGAAGCAGATCAAGTCGGAGTTCGAGACCTACAAGAAGCTCGCCATCGACCAGAAGCTCAAGCCGGAATAGGTGGCCGGGAACAGCGCATTCGACGTCGCCGTCATCGGCGCCGGCGCGGCCGGAATGATGTGCGCCGCCACGGCGGGCCAGCGCGGCCGCCGTGTCCTGCTGATCGATCACTACGCCAAGGTCGGCGAGAAGATCCGAATCTCCGGCGGCGGCCGCTGCAACTTCACCAACATCCACGCGACGCGCGCGAATTACATTTCCGCGGATCCCGATTTCTGCCGTTCGGCGCTCGAGCGATATACGCCGCGGGATTTCATCCGGCTGGTCGAGAGCCACGGCATCGCGTGGCACGAGAAGACGCTGGGGCAGCTCTTCTGCGACCGGAGCGCCGTCCAGATCATCGACATGCTCCGGGCCGAGTGCGCGAAGGGCAACGTGGAGTGGTGGCAGCCCTGCGAGATCAGCGACGTGCGACATGACGGCGTCACCTTTCGCCTGGAGACGTCGCGCGGGTCCGTCGCGGCGAATTCGCTCGTCATCGCAAGCGGCGGACTCACGGTCCCGAAGATCGGCGCCACGCCCTTCGCATACAAGGTGGCCGAGCAGTTCGGGCTCGCCATCGTGGCCCCGAAGCCCGCGCTCGTTCCGCTCGGCTTCGAGCCGCGTTTCCTCGGGCATTTCGGCGAGCTCTCGGGCGTGTCGGTGGACGTGGAAGCGCGCTGCGCAGGCGGGCGCTTTCGCGAGAACCTCCTCTTCACGCATCGAGGCCTGTCGGGTCCGGCAATCCTCCAGATCTCTTCCTACTGGCAGGAAGCGCGCGCGGCCGAGCCGATTCGCGTGAACCTGCTTCCGGACGTGGATGCGCCGAAGTGGCTCGCGAGCCAGCGCCGATCGCGCTCGCTGCTCTCGACGCTCCTCGCGCAACGCATGCCCAAGCGCGTGGCGCAACACTGGTGCGCGGCCCACGAGCTTGATACGCCGATAGCCGAGATGAGCGACGAGACTGTCGCGCGCGCCGCGCTCTCTCTCGCCGAATGGAAGCTCCAGCCCTCGGGGACGCTCGGCTACAACAAGGCGGAGGTGACGCTCGGCGGCGTGGACACGCGCGGCCTTTCACCCGAGACGATGGAAGCGCGAAACGTGAAGGGCCTCCATTTCATCGGCGAAGGCGTCGACGTGACCGGTCATCTTGGCGGGTTCAATTTCCAATGGGCATGGTCGTCCGCGCGCGCTGCCGGAGGCGTCGCATAGGTGCATACTTTGCTCACCATGCGAATCCTCCTTTCCCTTGCGCTGCTGTGTCCGGCGATGGCGAGCCTCGCGGCTCCTCCCGATCCTGCGCCGCTGAACGCGAAGCTCAAGGCGTGCGCCTACAGCTACACGCCCACCGGCGATCCCTGCATCGACAAGGACCAGCGCGAGATCTCGATCCAGGGTGATCGCATCGTCTTCGTCGAGCGCCACGAATTCACGCCCTACACGGGTGGGCCCGCGTGCCGCAACTATTCGGTCGAACGCGAAGACCAGGCGGCGGTCGCGGATCTCGTGCCGGATATCGCCATCGAGAACCGGCGCAAGGTTCCTTGGCTCACGTTCGGATGCAACTCCGGCGTCGCGTGCGTGAGCAACGTGAAGGCTGCTCGCGCCGGCAAGCCGATCGACAGGGAGAAGGTTTCGCCCGGCCCGATGCAGTCGAGGATAACTTCGGCCATCCAGTGCAAGGACGCCAAGGATTCGGCGGCGCTTGCGGCGGAGCTCAAGGACTTCATCGCGGCAAGCCCGCGCAAGTAGCGTTCCCCGTGCCCACTCCGCGATGCTAAAGTCATCGCGAGGAGGATTCCCGATGAGAAAGCTCGCATGGCTCGTTGCGATCGTCGCGCTCGGTGCGCAGGCGGAGATCTACAAGTGGACGGACGAGAAGGGCCAGGTCCACTACGGCGAGCAGCCGCCGCCGGATGCCAATACCAAGACCATCAAGGCTCCCGCCGCCGGTCCCGAGTCGGCGCCGGGCGACACGCCCGGCAAGGCGCCGCCGGCCGATGGCAAGAACCAGCTCAAGGCCGGCCTTGCCGCCGACAAGGATGGACCCAACAAGACGCCCTCGGAGAAGGACGATCGCTGCAAGTACGAGAAGCAGCAGCTCGATACGCTCAACAAGGGCGAGGTGCGCTATTACGACGACAAGAAACAGCTGCAAACGCTCTCCGGGGACAAGCGCGATGCCGCCAAGGCCCAGGTGCAGGAGAACATCAAGCGGTATTGTTCCTGAGTTGCGCCTGAAGTATTTAACGTAACCTATTGATTTATCAGGTTGCGCAGAAACAACGCCCCTCCGTAATTCCCTGATATTTCCGGTAAAATTCGCTCCTTGTGCCGTTTGGACCGGTGATAGGGTGCGAGTGATGAAACAATCCAGGTGGGTAATCAGTAGTTTTGCCGTGGCCATGGCCACGTGCATCGCCACGCCCGCGCTCGCCGACATCTTTTCGTTCCGCGATGAAAAGGGCGTCGTCCACTTCACCAACATCAAGGGGCTCGACCCGCGCTACAAGCTGCTGCGCAAGGAAGGCGCGCTGAACCCGGTGGCCTACACGCCGACAGCACCCTACACGCCGACTTCCGACGAGCTGCAGCGCTACGCGGCGATCATCAAGACCGCGAGCCAGACCTATGGCGTGGAAGCGAGCCTCGTGCACGCCGTGATCTCCGCCGAGTCGAACTACAATCCCCGCGCGGTCTCCCGCACCGGCGCCCAGGGCCTCATGCAGCTCATGCCCGATACGGCCAAGCGCTACGGCGTGCAGAACTCGATGGATCCGATCGAGAACATCCATGCGGGCACGAAATACCTTCGCGACCTCCTCGCGATGTTCAAGGGCCGCATGGATCTCGCGCTCGCCGCGTACAACGCGGGCGAGAATGCCGTGATCCGCAGCAATGGCATTCCTCCCTACGCGGAGACGCGCAACTACGTGCCGCGAGTGCTCGGCTTCTACCGGGACTTCCAGAAGCGGGGGTAGTTTCTAGGCGGGAATGTCGGGGACCAGCTGCCGTTGCAGCATGAAAATCTGGTCCTTCAACATCAGCTTGCGTTTCTTCAGGCGTTTCAGCTGCAGCTCATCGTGAAGCGGGTTCAGCTCCAGGGCCTCGATCGCCCTGTCCAGGTCGCGGTGCTCCAGGTTCAACTCGCTGATGCGCCGCTTGATCTCCTCGCCGCTCTCCACTGTCAGTGTCCCCATGGACGCGACTCCTCCGGTGTTTTGAAAACCTTACTCCCCTTGCGGGAGGGCCGCAAATGGGTTCCAATTGCGGGATTCAGGGCGACACGGGCCGTTATCAAAAGCCCATAAAAAACAGCAGCATCGGGGCAGGGAGCGCATGAACTTCCGACGCAGCGACTTCGACGTCACCAACCGGATCAACACCACCGATCCGGTCTGCGTGAAGCTCGAGGTGATTCGCATCTTCCGGACGCTCTATTCGCGCAACCAGGCGCCGATGCTGAATCGCGCCTTCGACGACCTCGTGCGCCTCTACCGCGGCGAGTATCCCGGATTCGAGCGCTGCGATACCGAGTACCACGATCTCCAGCACGTCCTCGACGTGACGCTCGCGATGGCGCGCCTGCTGGACGGCTATGAGCGCTCGCGCGGCGATGGCCGCGCGATCGGCGAGCGCCTCTACCAGCTGGGCGTGATCTGCGCGCTCTACCACGACATGGGCTACATCCGGCGCGTGGGCGACACCAAGCATGCGAACGGCGCCGAGTACACGATGGTCCACGTCTCGCGCGGCGCGAAATTCCTGCGCGACTACCTTCCGACGATCGGCATGGAGGACTACGCGGAGATCGCGGGCTCCATCGTCCACTTCACCGGCTACGAGCGTCCCGTGAACGAGATCCGCGTGCCCGATCCGATCTTCAGGCTGATCGGAAGCCTGCTCGGCTCCGCGGACATCATCGCGCAGATGTCGGACCGCTGTTATCTCGAGAAATGCCGCGACCGGCTGTATCCGGAATTCGTCGCGGGCGGCGTGACGCGCCGCCACACCGAAGGCGGCGAAGTGGTCGTGTTCGAATCGGCCGACGACCTGCTTCGCAAGACGCCTTCCTTCTACAAGAGCGCGTCCCGGCGTCTCGACCAGGACCTGGGCGGCGCCTACCAATTCGCGAGCGCACATTTCGGCGGCACGAATCCGTACATGGAGGCACTGCGACAGAACATCCGTTTCGTCGAGAAAGCGCCTGCCAACGACGAGATCGTGCTTCGCCGCCATCCTCCGTCGACCTGCCACGAGCAATAGAGCGCATGGCGTCGTAGAGGGCGCCGATACCGTCACGTCCGTCGTGCAGAAGGCGATGTCGCACACGGCGGATCCGCGCCTTCGCGAGATCATGGCCGCGCTCGTGAACCACCTGCACGCATTCACCCGGGAAGTGAAGCTCACGGAAGTCGAATGGGAATACGCCATCGACTACCTGCTTCGCATCGGCAAGGCCACGAGCGAGAAGAAGAACGAGATGGTGCTGCTCTCGGATCTCCTCGGGCTGTCGTCGCTCGTGGTGCTGCTCAACAACGAACAGGGCAAGGGCGAGACCGACGCGGCGCTGCTGGGACCTTTCTGGCGCGCGCAGGCGCCACTTTGCGCCCACGGCGAATCCATCGCGCGAGATCCGGGCGGCGGCGAGCCGCTCACGGTGCACGGCTTCGTGAAGGGCCTCGACGGCAAGCCCGTCGCCGGCGCCATCGTCGATGTCTGGCAAGCTTCGCCCGTGGGACTCTACGAAAACCAGGACGAAAGCCAGCCGGACCACAACCTGCGCGGGCGTTTCGAGACCAACTCCGAAGGGCGATTCCATTTCCGCACCGTGCGGCCCAAGGGCTACCCGGTGCCGGTCGATGGACCGTGCGGCGAGCTGTTGCGCGCGCAAGACCGTCATCCGTACCGTCCGGCGCATCTGCACTTCATGATCGCGAAGGAGGGCTTCAAGACGCTCGTGACGCAAGTCTTTCCCGACGACGACGAGACGATCGGATCCGACGTGGTCTTCGGCGTGACGCCCGGATTGTCGGGGCACTTCGAGCGCAAGCCGGACGGCTCCTGGAGCCTCGCCTATGAATTCGTGATGCAGCCGGGCAAGCGTCGCATCCCCAGGGCTCCGATCCCATGA
>Ga0070731_10003989_pt1 | contig 12980 bp, 14 predicted proteins | sample Coa_R1_2_FD_66448 | JGI IMG/M metagenome (GOLD analysis project Ga0070731, IMG submission 66448) | Surface soil microbial communities from Centralia Pennsylvania, which are recovering from an underground coalmine fire - Coalmine... | ecosystem: Environmental > Terrestrial > Soil > Unclassified ... | reverse complement strand
GGCGCCTGCTCGACGCAGCGCTCGAACGCGACGTGGGTGAGCACGAGGAAAACCGAAGGCTCGATCGTCGTCACCGATGCCGAGCGCGGCTGCTTGTCGATCATCGACATCTCGCCGAAAAACGCGCCGGGGCCCAGGATCTTCAGGATGATCTCGCGGCCCTCCTCGTCGCCGATGAACACCTTCACTTTCCCCGACACGATCATGAAGAGCGAATCGCCCATCTCGCCTTCGGTGAGAACCACCGCGTTCTTCGGGTAGTTCTTCTCCGAGGCGACGGACCGCACGAGATCCAGTTCCGAGTCGGAAAGCTGGGTGAAAAACGGCACCGCCTTGAGCGTCATGGTGCGCTCGCCCACGGCGGGCTTCTTAACGTCCTGTGTCATATCGGCTATTTTCCCAAAATTTCCTTATTTGTCAAACGCTTAGCCCAAAAACTTCAGATACCCCCTTAATTTCAGGGACATACGTTCCTACAGCCAATGAGATAATCACCTTTTTCGCCCCTCTATTCCCGCGTTTTTGTCTCCCGTGACCGCCAAACACTCCCGCCTGCTCATCCTCGGTTCCGGCCCCGCCGGCTACACCGCCGCGGTTTACGCCGCGCGCGCCAACCTCAAACCCGTCCTCATCACGGGCCTCGCCCAGGGTGGACAGCTCATGACCACGACCGACGTGGACAACTGGCCCGCCGACGCCATGGGCGTGCAGGGACCGGAGCTCATGGACCGGTTCCTCAAGCACGCCGAGCGTTTCGAGACCGAGATCATCTTCGACCAGATCCACACCGCGAAGCTTTCCGGCAAGCCCATCACGCTGGTGGGCGACGCGGCCACGTATACCTGCGACGCGCTCATCATCGCGACGGGCGCATCGGCCATGTACCTCGGGCTCGAAAGCGAGCAGGCCTTCATGGGCAAGGGCGTCTCGGGATGCGCGACCTGCGACGGGTTCTTCTACAAGAACCAGGACGTGTGCGTGGTGGGCGGCGGCAACACCGCGGTCGAGGAAGCGCTCTATCTCGCCAACATCGCCAAGCACGTGACCGTCATCCATCGCCGCGACAAGTTCCGCGCGGAGAAGATCCTCCAGGACAAACTCTTCGCGCGCCAGGCCGAAGGCAAGGTCACGATCGAGTGGAACCAGACGCTCGACGAAGTCCTCGGCGACAAATCCGGCGTCACGGGCGTGCGCATCAAGAGCGCCAGGGATGAATCGACGAAGGTGCTTCCCCTCACTGGATGCTTCATCGCCATCGGCCACAAGCCCAACACGGATATCTTCGCGGGCCAGCTCGAGATGAAGAACGGCTACATCGTCACGAAGAGCGGCCTCGAGGGCGGCGCCACCGCGACCAGCGTGAGCGGCGTATTCGCGGCGGGCGACGTGCAGGACCACGTCTATCGCCAGGCCGTGACCAGCGCGGGCACCGGATGCATGGCGGCGCTCGACGCCGACAAGTACCTCGAGAGCCTGGGTTGAAGGACAAGGAGTTTCGCGAAGCGGTGCGCGACGTCTCGCCGATCGCGCCACCCAATCGCATCCAGCACCGCGGCACCAAGCCCGCACCGATTCCCACGAAACGTCACGAAGACGAGCGGGCCGTGCTCGAAGAGCTGGCGCGCCTTACCCTTGATCGTGATCGAGAAGCGTTCGACGACGCCGAGCTCGAAGACGATGCATCGTATCTTCGCCCCGGCCTTCCCCGCGACATCCTCAGGAAACTGCGCCGCACGCACTGGGTCGTGCAGGATCATCTCGACCTTCATGGGCTCACGGGCGACGAGGCCGCGCTCGAGACCTCGCGATTCATCGCGAGCTGCCTCCAACGCGGCATTCGATGCGTGCGCATCGTCCACGGCAAGGGATTGCGATCGCCGGGGCGTGAACCCGTGTTGAAACGACGCATCCGCAAGCTCCTCGCCCGCCGCGACGACGTGATCGCTTTCGTCGAGCCGCGTTCGACCCAGGGCGGCTCCGGCGCCGTGGTCGTGCTGCTTACCGGATGACCCGCCGCGGATGAGCGCATTCAAGCTCCCGGTTTCTCGCTGGCTCCTCGCCATCCTCGCCGTCCTCGCGCTCGCTGCGGGCATCGACAACCTGCAGCGCCCGCTCGCCAATCCCGACGAGGGCCGCTATTCAGAGATCTCCCGCGAGATTGTCGCCACGGGCGACTGGACCACTCCGCGCCTCGACGGCATCAAGTATTTCGAGAAGCCGCCGTTGCAGTATTGGGCCACGGCCGCCTCCTTCGAGGTTTTCGGCACGAACGAAGCAGCCGCGCGCCTCTACGTATGGCTCGCGGGATTGGCGACGCTGCTCATCGTGGGTTTCACGGGCGCGCGCATCCTCGGGCTCGACGCGGGGCTCGCCTCGGTCCTCGCGCTCGTCGCGAGCCCGTACTTCATGGCCCTGGGTGGAATCGTGACGCTCGACATGGGGCTCACGCTGTGGACCACGGCGACCTTCGCCGCGCTCCTGCTCGCCGAACACTCCGCGGACAGGCCGAAGGAACAGCGCGCGTGGATGCTCGCCTCGTGGGCCGCGATGGCCCTTGCGGTGCTCTCGAAGGGACTCGTGGGCATCGTCTTCGCGGGAGCGGCGGTGTTCTTCGCGATGGCGCTGCGGCGAAATCTTTCGATACTCGGGCGCATGCACTGGGGATGGGGACTCGCGATCTTCCTCGTGATCGCCGCGCCATGGTTCATCCTGGTCTCGCGCGCCAATCCCGAATTCGCGCGTTTCTTCTTCATCCACGAGCACTTCGAGCGCTTCCTCACGCACGAGCACCGGCGCGTGCAACCGTGGTGGTCCTTCATCCCGATCGTGCTGGTGGGCTTCCTGCCATGGATGGTCGCGCTCTTCCCCGCGGTGGTGACTTCGTGGCGCGCCGAATCGGGCGCGCGCTTCCAGCCGCTGCGCCTCGCGCTGCTGTGGAGCGCGTTCATCTTCCTGTTCTTCAGCGCCTCGGGGTCGAAGCTGCCCGCGTACGTGCTTCCGCTTTTCCCCGCGCTCGCGCTCGCCCTAGGGCATTACCTCGCGACCGCACCGCCGCGGCGCCTTGCGCTCTGGCTTGCCGTCGTGGCACCGGTCGGCATCGCGATCGCCGTCGCGGCGATGGGCTTGCCGGACAGCGCGCACGACGCCTGGACCCGCGCGCTGAACGAGAAGGCGCAGCCCTGGGCGTTCGCCGCCGCGGCCATCCTCATGGTTTCGTGCCTGTCGTTCGCGTGGATGCTCTTCAAGGGGCACCGCTGGGCAGGCCTGGTCGGCGTGGCTTGCGCCACGGTGATGATCGTCGCGTGCCTCGAGAACGGCTACGAGGAGCTCTCGCCGCGACAGTCGGGCAAGGACGCGGCGCGCACGATGGCACCGCTCGCCACGGCCGGCACGCGCCTCTACAGCGTGAGCCACTACGACCAGTCGCTGCCCTTCTACCTGGGGCGCACGCTCACGCTCGTGAACTACGTGGACGAGTTCGAGACCGGCCAGAAGGCCGAGCCCGGATGCTGCATCGCGAAGCTCGACGATTTCCCGGCCGAATGGCTGCGGCCCGGCGAGGCGCTCGCTATAATGCAGCCCGGTTCATACGAAAAGCTCAAGGCGCTCGGCTTGCCCATGCAAGTGCTGCACGACGATCCGCGCCGCGTCCTGGTCCGCAAGCCGTGACCCCGCTCACCTTCTCCTTCCTCATGGCCGGCGTGCTGTTGAACGCCACCGCGCAGCTTCTGCTGAAGGCCGGCACCAATCGCGTGGGCGAGTTCGCCTTCGCGCTGGAGAACGTGGTTCCCATCGGGACGAAGCTCGCGTTCAATCCCTTCATCCTGGGCGGGCTCGCCTGCTACGTGGTGAGCGTGGCGGTATGGATCCTGGGCCTGTCGCGCGTCCCCGTGAGCGTGGCCTACCCGATGCTCTCCGTCGGCTACATCGTGAACGCGGTGCTCGCCTACCTGCTCTTCGGCGAATCGCTCACCGCGCAGAAGGTGCTCGGCATCGGCTTCATCATCGTGGGTGTCTTCCTGGTGGCGCGCTCGTGAGCGATTTCCTGCCCTTCGCGCGTCCCACGATCGACGAGGCGATGATCGCCGCCATCGCCGATACGCTGCGCACCCGCTGGATCGTGACCGGCCCGCGGGTCGGTGCCTTCGAGAAGGCGCTCTCCGAACGCTTCGGCGGACGGCCCGTGCGCACCCTCACCTCCGCCACCGCGGCGATGCAGGTCGCGCTCGAGCTGCTGGGCGTCGGCCCCGGCGACGAGGTGATCGTTCCCGCGCAGAGCTTCTTCGTCACGGGGAACGTCGTCGAGCGGGCCGGAGCCAAGTGCGTGTTCGTGGACGTGCACCTCGCCTCGCGCAACGTCGACTTCGCGCAGGCGTCCGCCGCGGTCACCCCGAAGACCAAGCTCCTGCTGCCCACGCACTGGAACGCGCCGCTCGATCCCGAGGTCCTCGACGACTTCGCGCGGCGCCACAAGGTGCGCATCCTAGAGGATGCCGCGCTCGCCATCGGCTCGCGCAATTCGCGCGGCGCGGTCGGCGCGAGCGGAGACCTGGTGTCCTTCAGCTTCCACCCCAACAAGAACATGACCACGATCGAGGGCGGCGCGCTCGTCCTGAACGACGAGGCCGAATGCGCCATCGTGGACCAGCTGCGTTTCCACGGCATCAAGCGCCTGCCCGACGGCACGCGCGACGTGGAGCACGCGGGCGCCAAGTACAACTTCTCGGACGTCTCCGCGCGCCTCGGGCTCGAGCAGCTCACGCACCTGGACGAGTGGTGCCGCGCCCGCGAACGCCTTGCGCACCACTACTTCGAGGTGCTCGCGGGCGACGACCTCATCACGCCCGAGATGCTTCCGCCCCGCGACAACCCGGGCCACAGCTGGAACATGTTCACCGTGCTCCTGCCTCTCGCCAGGGCCGGCATGACGCGCAAGGCGGTCATGGACGCGATGATGAACGAGGGCGTGGGCTCGGGCGTCTCCTATGAAGCGATCCACCTCACGACGCTCTTCCGCCGCAAGGGATTCCGCGAGGGCATGTTCCCGGTCTCGGAGCGCATCGCGCGCGAGACACTCACGCTGCCGCTCTATCCCGAGATGCGCGAGACCGACGTCGAGCGCGCCTGCGCGAGCCTGAAGCGCGCGCTTCGCCGCGAGAAGTGATCCCGCCCATGGCCAACCCCATCCTCTCCGTCGTCATCCCCGTCTACAACGAGGAGGCGGTGCTGCCGGCGCTCTTCGCGCGCCTCTACCCCGCGCTCGACAAGCTCGGCCGCACGTACGAGGTGATCTTCGTGAACGACGGCAGCGTCGACAAGTCCGCGGCGATGCTTCGCGAGCAATTCCAGGCGCGGCCCGACGTGACCCGCGTGATCCTCTTCAACGGCAATTTCGGCCAGCACATGGCCATCGTCGCGGGCTTCGAGCACGTGCGCGGCGAGCGCATCGTCACGCTCGATGCCGATCTCCAGAATCCGCCCGAGGAGATCGCGACGCTCCTCGCCCGGATGGACGAAGGCCATGATTACGTGGGCTCCATCCGCAGGAAGCGCCAGGACGCCGCGTGGCGCCGCTGGGCCTCGCGCGCCATGAACCGCATGCGCGAGCGCCTCACCCACATCGTGATGACCGACCAGGGCTGCATGCTGAGGGCCTATTCGCGGCCCATCGTCGATGCGATCAACTCGTCGCGCGAGGTGAGCACCTATATCCCGGCCCTCGCCTACTCGTTCTCGCAGAACCCGACCGAAGTCGAGGTCGAGCACGACGAGCGCCAGGCGGGCGAGTCGAAGTATTCGCTCTACAAGCTGATCCGCCTCAACTTCGACCTGGTCACCGGGTTCTCCGTGGTGCCGCTGCAGCTCTTCTCGCTCTTCGGCATGTTCGTCGCGGTCGTCTCGCTCGTCACGTACGTCGTGGTGATCGCCAAGCGCATCGCCCTGGGCGAGGGCGACGGGCTCTGGGTGATCTGGGACCGCGACATCCTGCAGTTCTTCCTCACCGGCGTGGTGCTCTTCGGGCTGGGGCTCATCGGCGAGTACGTGGGGCGCATCTACCAGCAGGTGCGCGAGCGCCCGCGCTACCTCATCCAGGCGCTGCTCGAGAAGAAGGACCCGTGAACGAGGCGCCCGACGCCATCGTCTTCGCGTATCACGACGTGGGCGTGCGATGCCTTTCCGTCCTGCTCGCGCACGGCGTCCGCATCCCGCTCGTGGTCACGCACAAGGACGACCCGAACGAGAACATCTGGTTCGAGAGCGTCGAGAAGCTCGCGCGGGCGCACGACATCGAGGTGTCCACGACGACGGACCCGAACGACGCGGATTTCGTCGCGAGGCTCGCGCAGGTCTCGCCGGACTTCATCTTCTCGTTCTACTACCGCTACATGCTCTCGCCCGCCGTGCTCGCCACCGCCATGCGCGGCGCCTACAACATGCATGGCTCGTTGCTTCCCAAGTACCGCGGGCGCGTGCCGATCAACTGGGCGGTCCTGCGCGGAGAGAAGTCCACGGGCGCGACGCTCCACGAGATGGTTGAAAAACCCGACGCCGGGCGTATCGTCGACCAGATGGAGGTCCCGATCCTTCCCGACGATCGCGCGATCGACGTCTTCCGCAAGGTGACGGTGGCCGCGGAGCTCGTCCTCGATCGCGCCCTGCCGCGGCTCATCGACGGAACGGCGCAGCTCGCCACTCAAGACCTCTCGCGCGGCGGCTATTTCCGCGGCCGCAAGACCGACGATGGCCGCGTCGACTGGTCCCGGGGCGCGCGCGAGATCCACGACCTCGTCCGCGCGGTGGCCCCGCCGTATCCGGGCGCCTTCACGCTGCTCGGCGGCGCGCGCATTCGCCTGCTGCGCTCGCGCCTGCTGGAGTCCGCCGGGCCGGATGGACCTCCGACACTCGCCGCCGACGGCGAATACCTCGTGGCACGCTGCGCGGATGGCGGCGTGCTGCGCATCATCGATTGGGACCTCGACGGTTCGCCTCGCGACGTGGCCGCTTTCACCACGCGCTTCGGACCGTCACCGGTTCCACTGGGAGAGAACGCATGAAGAAGCTCTGCATCCTCGGAGTGAACGGATTCATCGGCCACCACCTGTCGAAGCGAATCCTCGCCGACACGGGCTGGGAGGTCTTCGGCATGGACATGAGCTCGGACCGCGTGTCGGACCTCATGAAGAATCCGCGATTCCATTTCTTCGAGGGCGACATCACGATCAACCGCGAGTGGATCGAGTACCACATCCGCAAGTGCGACGCGATCCTGCCGCTCGTGGCCATCGCCACGCCGGCCACGTACGTGCGCGAGCCGCTCAAGGTCTTCGAGCTCGACTTCGAGGCGAACCTGCCCATCGTCCGCAGCTGCGTGAAGTACGGCAAGCGCGTGCTCTTCCCGTCGACTTCCGAGGTGTACGGCATGTGCGCGGATGCGGAGTTCGATCCCTACGCGTCCAGCCTCGTGCTCGGGCCCATCGACAAGCAGCGCTGGATCTACTCGTGCTCCAAGCAGCTCATGGACCGCGTGATCTACGCGTACGGTTCCATGGGGCAGCTCGACTTCACGCTCTTCCGCCCCTTCAACTGGATCGGCGCGGGCCTCGACTCGATCCACACGCCGAAGGAAGGCAGCTCGCGCGTGATCACGCAATTCCTCGGGCACATCGTTCGCGGCGAGCCCATCAAGCTCGTCGACGGCGGCGCGCAGAAACGCGCCTTCACCTACATCGACGACGGCATCGCAGCGCTCATGAAGATCATCGAGAACAAGGACGGCGTGGCGAGCGGGCAGATCTACAACGTCGGCAACCCGAAGAACAACTATTCCGTGCGCGAGCTCGCCGAGATGATGCTCGCGCTCGCCGCGACCTACCCGGAGTACCGCAGGAACGCCGCGAAGGTGAAGCTCGTGAACACCAGCGCCGCCAAGTACTACGGCAAGGGCTACCAGGACGTGCAGAACCGCGTGCCCAAGATCGAGAACACGATGAAGGATCTCTCCTGGCGGCCGAAGGTGGACATGAAGGCCGCGCTCAAGCACATCTTCGACGCCTACCGCGGCCAGCTCGAAGACGCCCGCGCGCTTTCTGCTTAGAATCGAAAAATGGCAGAGAACCCGAAAGTCGGCGTGGTGATGGGCTCCCAGAGCGACTGGGACGTGATGCAGCACGCCGTCAAGGTGCTGAAGGACTTCGGCGTCCCCTACGAGGCGCGCGTGGTATCGGCGCACCGCACGCCCGACGTGATGTTCGAATACGCCGAAGGCGCGCGCGAGCGGGGCCTCGCCTGCATCATCGCGGGCGCAGGCGGCGCGGCCCACCTGCCCGGCATGATCGCCTCCAAGACCACGATCCCGGTGCTCGGCGTGCCCGTGCCCTCGCGCCACCTCGCCGGGCAGGACTCGCTCTACTCCATCGTGCAGATGCCCAAGGGAATTCCCGTCGCCACATTCGCGATCGGCGAGGCCGGCGCGGCCAACGCGGGCCTTTTCGCCGTGAGCCTGCTCGCCGGATCGGACCCGGAGCTCGTCCGCAAGCTCGCCGCCTATCGCGCCAAGCTCCGCGACGACGTGGCGGGGATGCAACTGCCCGACGTCCTGTGATCGCTCCCGGCGCCACGCTCGGCCTGCTTGGCGGCGGCCAGCTGGGCCGGATGTTCACCGTGGCCGCGCGCACGCTGGGCTATCGCGTGACGGTCCTGGATCCCGATCCTCTTTCCCCCGCGGCAGAATTCGCCACGAGCCACCTCCAGACTGCCTACACGGATCCCGAGTCCCTCGCGAGGCTCGCATCCCAATGCGCCGCGGTCACGACCGAGTTCGAGAACGCTCCGGCCGCCGCGTTGGACGCCCTCGCGCAGCGCACCGTCGTGCGTCCTGCGGGGTCATCGGTCGCGGTGGCGCAGGACCGCCGCCGCGAGAAGGGTTTCTTCCGGGAGCACGGGTTTCCCGTCGGCGCGTTCGCCGTCATCGAAGCCGACGGCGACATCGATGGCGCGCTTCTACAGGTGAAGCTGCCTGCCCTCCTCAAGACGGCGCAATTCGGATACGACGGCAAGGGCCAGGCGCGCATCGATTCCCGCGACGCGCTCGCCAGGACGTGGAACGAATGGAAGCGCGTGCCCTGCGTGCTCGAGGAGCTGCTCGCGCTCGAGCGCGAAGTGTCCGTGGTGCTCGCACGCACCGGCGATGGCGAGGTCGCGGTCTTCCCCGTCGCGGAGAACACGCATGCGCGCGGAGTCCTCGACATCACGATCGCCCCGGCGCGGATTCCCGGGACGCTCGCCGCCGAGGCCACGTCGCTCGCCACCCGGATCGCGCGCGAGCTCGACTACGCCGGAGTCCTCGCCGTGGAGATGTTCATCGTGGGCGGCAAGCTCCTCATGAACGAGATGGCGCCACGGCCCCACAACAGCGGCCACTACACGATCGACGCGTGCCGGACGTCGCAGTTCGAGCAGCAGGTGCGCGTGCTCTGCGGCTTGCCGCTGGGCGATCCTTCGCAGCACACGCCTGCCGTGATGGTGAACCTGCTGGGCGACATCTGGCGCGACGGCGAGCCTCGCTGGGAATCGGTCCTGAAGCATCCGGGCGCGCACCTTCACCTCTACGGCAAGCGCGACGCACGTCCCGGGCGCAAGATGGGCCACGTCACGGTCTGCGAGCCGCGCCTCGAACGCGCGCTCGAAGTCGCGCTCGAGATCCGCCGTTCGCTGGGCATCGGCGAATCCGGCTGAGGTTCGCGCCGCATCCAATCGGTGTCATGACTTCGAGGAGCACGAACATGAGACCCATCGCCCGCATCGCCGCGCCCGTGGCCGTGATGCTCGCCTGCATCGCCGGGGCCGCTGCCGCGCAGCGCCACGAGACGCGTGCCGTTTCCGGATTCCACGCCGTCGCCTTGTCGGCGCCCATCGACGTGGAGCTCGTCCAGGGCGACACGGAGAGCCTGGTGCTCGAAGGCGACGACGCCGCGATCTCGGACATCGAGACATACGTCGAGGACGGGACGCTCAAGATTCACAAGAAGTCGCATTTCGACTGGCCGAACCGGACCAAGGTCCTCGCGCACGTCACCGCGAAGAACATCGACGGGCTCGCCACCAAGGGTTCCGGTGACATCAAGGCTGCCGCGTTGAAATGCCCGGGTCTCAAGGTCTCCATCGCCGGTTCCGGCGACGTCCGCATCGACGCCCTCGCCGCGACCCAGCTGGAAGTGTCGATCGCCGGGAGCGGCGACATGATGGTCGGCGGCAAGGTGGATGAAGTGCACACGTCGATCGCCGGCTCCGGCGACATGAAGGCCGGCAAGCTCGAGACGCGCGTCGCGAAGATCTCGATCGCGGGGTCGGGCGACGCGATGCTCTGGGCCCGCGAGACCATCAGCGTGAACATCGTGGGCTCGGGCGACGTGCGCTACTACGGCGACCCCAGGGTGAGCACCTCGGTGCTCGGCTCGGGCTCGGTCAAGCGGATCGGGGCATCGCCTTCCTGATGCGGGAATGGCTCTTCATGCGCGGCCTCGACGCTCTCGAAAAGGAGCGGCTGCGCGCGGCCTCCGATGCCTTCATCCGGAAGAAGCGGTTCTCGGGCACCCACGGCCTGGAAGTGACGGGCGAGATGCGAACCGACATCGCCGCGCAGGCGGCGATCCTCGTCCTCGAGCTCGGCATCGAGTGGTATGACGGCTGGACCGACGTGATCGTCTATCCCGCGCAGTTCGCGCCCGAGCGCGAGGTGATTGACGAAGCCGGGGTCGTGCACCTCACCAACGATCCCATGGCGGGCGAAGCGTGGCTCGGCGGCCCGGTGATCCTCTCCTACGAGGACGTGGCCATGACGGGCGACGAGGACGCGCGCGTGGCCGGCTACAACGTCGTGATCCACGAGTTCGCGCACAAGCTCGACATGCGCAACGGCGAACCCAACGGCTTCCCGCCGTTACATCCTGGAATGGACCCGCGCAAGTGGAAGCGCGCCTTCGCATCGGCCTACGAGGATCTCTGCGCGCTGGTCGACGCCGCGGAGGCGTTGCCCGACGACGACGACATGCAGGATGCGCTCGACGCGCTGCCGATCGATCCCTATGCGGCCGAGAGCGCGGCGGAATTCTTCGCGGTGGCTTCGGAAGCCTTCTTCGAGACGCCGGAGCTGATCATGCCGGCGTATCCGGAAGTGTATGCGCAGCTCAAGGCCTTCTACCGCCAGGACCCCGCGGCGAGGCTGGCCCGAGCGGGCCGGGGACTCTAGAGGAAAAGGACGGCGGGGAAGACCGCGATCGCGAGGACGATCAGGATCCACTCGCAGTTCCAGCGCTTCAGGTGCCCAGTGTAGTGGAGGATGATTGCGGCGATCGCGAAGACGTAGAAGGCGGCTAGCAACATTTTTCCTGTATCCCCTTGCCTTTTGTGCAGCTAAGGATACAGGAAACGATTTTTGGAGCCTAGACCGCGTCCTCGCCCGTCTCTCCGGTGCGGATCCGGACCACCTGGCTCACGTCGTAGACGAAGATCTTTCCGTCGCCGATCTTGCCCGTGTGGGCGGCCTTCACCACCGCGTCCACGGCCTTCTCGACGAGCGGGTCCGACACCACGACCTCGATCTTCACCTTGGGAAGGAAATCGACGACGTACTCGGCGCCGCGATAGAGCTCCGTGTGGCCCTTCTGCCGGCCGAATCCCTTCACCTCGGTCACCGTGAGGCCGGTGACGCCGATCTCCGAGAGCGCTTCGCGCACCTCGTCGAGCTTGAACGGCTTCACGATGGCTTCGATCTTTTTCATGGAGGTGCCTGGAGGACTCGTTGAGCGGCCCGGGTCCGCTCCAACGACGCGTCATGTCCTTGGGCGGAACCCGGATGTTATCGGATAACGCCAGTCCTTGCCGAAGCTTCGCGGCGTGATGCGCACGCCGGGCGGCGCCTGGCGCCGCTTGTATTCGTTGGCCTGGATGAGGCGCACCACCTTGCGAACGGTGGCGAGGTCGAAGCCCGAGCTCGCGATCTGCTCGGGCGACATGTCGCGCTCCATGTAGCGCTCGACAACCACGTCGAGCACTTCGTAGGGAGGCAGCGTGTCCTGGTCGGTCTGGTCCGGTGCGAGCTCCGCGGACGGCGCCCGGTCGATCACGCGCTGCGGGATCACGAGGCCCTTGCTGTTGCGCCAGTAGGAGATGCGATAGACCAGCGTCTTCACGATGTCCTTGATCACCGCGAAGCCCCCGGCCATGTCCCCGTAGAGCGTGGCGTAGCCCGTCGCCATCTCGCTCTTGTTGCCGGTGGTGACGACGATCGAGCCCGTCTTGTTCGACAGCGCCATGAGCAGCGTCCCGCGGATGCGCGACTGGAGATTTTCCTCGGTCTTGTCCTCGGCGAGCCCCTCGAAGGAGGGCGCGAGCTCGGCCTTGAACGCCTCGAAGAGGCCGTCGATCGGGATCTCGGTGTACTTCACGCCGTGGATCTTCGCCATCTCGGCGGCGTCCTCGAGGCTCATGGCCGCCGTGAAGCGCGACGGCATCATCACCGCATGGACGCGATCCGGGCCGAGCGCATCCACGCACACCGCGAGCACGAGGGCCGAATCGATGCCGCCCGAGAGCCCCAGCAGCACGCCGGGAAAGCGGTTCTTGTTCACGTAGTCGGCGGTTCCCGTCATGAGCGCGCGGTAGATCACCTCTTCCTCGGTGAGCGGGGGCGCCTTCGGGCCGGTGAAGGTGTCGCCCTCGAGCTCCACGATGTCGACCGACTCGCGGAAGCACTCACCCTGGTACGAGAGCATTCCGTCCGCGTCGAGCGCGAACGACGCGCCATCGAAGACGATCTCGTCCTGGCCGCCCACGCCGTGCACGTAGAGCAGCGGAAGCTTCGTCTCCTTCACCCTCGCGCCCATGCGCTGGTAGCGCTCGGCCTGCTGCGCGCGATGGAAAGGCGACGCGTTGATCGAGAGCAGGAGCTGCGCGCCGGCGGCCTTCGCCTGCGCGGCGGG
>Ga0070731_10003987_pt1 | contig 12984 bp, 11 predicted proteins | sample Coa_R1_2_FD_66448 | JGI IMG/M metagenome (GOLD analysis project Ga0070731, IMG submission 66448) | Surface soil microbial communities from Centralia Pennsylvania, which are recovering from an underground coalmine fire - Coalmine... | ecosystem: Environmental > Terrestrial > Soil > Unclassified ... | reverse complement strand
GCCAGGTAGAAAAGAAAATAACCAATGCCAAAAAGTATTCTGACAAGCCAGGAATTGCCGATTTTGTCCATGAGAGGCCATTCGGGATATTTCCCCCGGAATGGCTTTTCCGGCTCGACGTTGTATTTTGCGTAGTTAAGATATATCTGCTTGGTATGCATGGTCATCTCCCAGACATCCCTGAAAAAATGCGGTGAATGCGGATCTTTTTCGGTATCGCTATAGGCATGGTGCATGCGGTGCATGATGGCGTAAGCCCGGGGGTTAAGGAATGAGGACCCCTGCACCAGAATGGTGAAACCATAAAAGAAGCGCTCCCAAAATTTATTCATTGCAAACATCTTGTGGGAAGAATAACGGTGCAGAAAAAAGGTCTGGCAAAAAAGGGAGCCAAACCAATGGCACAGGAAAAAAATGAGAATCGGCATAATTGTAAATGGCCTTAACCTTGAATTAAATAAAAAACCGGCTCGCGGTTAAAGGCACGCGAAGGTAACGGGTATCGCGAATATTCAGGCGATTATATGAAGAAATAATCGCTAAGTAATTCATAAATATTTTGTGCGGCAATTACTGTAGCATTGTGACAGGTCATGCAAAAGCAGACAATCATAAAAGGACTATCGGCAAATTCGGTACAGCTTGCCCTCAACCAGCTATTCGGCTTCGTGATATTTTACGTGCTCTCGCGCGACCTGGGCAAATCCAGCTTTGGTGAATTGAATTGGACCCTCGCGGTATTATTGAGCACTTTTAATGTTCTGTCTTTCGGAATCGACCAGGTGATCGTCAAAAGAATTGCGGAAGGCGGGAAGACGCGATTGCTGTTATCACTTTATGTTTTTCATACACTCATCGGTGGATTGCTATTTTATGGAATTCTCCTGCTGGCCTCATTTATTTTTCCCGGGTTTTTCGTGCAGCATCATCTTCTCCTGCTGATTGGAATAGGCAAGCTGATGATTTTCTTTTCCACGCCATTCAAGCAACTCGTGACGGGCATGCAAAAATTTAACCTTCTTCTTTACATGTCGATTTGTTCGAATGTATCCAGGGGGCTGGGCCTGCTGATTATCTCATTGACCGGTACGGTGACGCTCCATGAAGTCATCGTTATTTTTATTGCAGGAGATTTGCTTGAATTGTTGGTATGCATTGCCTTGGGGCGAACACAGTCAAATTCAGGTTTGAAATCATGGAACAGGGAAGACTACATTAACCTTTTGCGGGAATCCTGGCCGCAAATCGGCGTAGTTGTTTTTACTACCGCCATCGCCAGGTTCGATTGGATATTTATCGGTCTTTTCGTGTCCGACGTCAAGTTGGCGGAGTATAGTTTTGCTTACAAGATCTTTGAGGTTTCGACGCTTCCGTTATTGGCCATTGCGCCCCTGCTTTTACCATTTTTTGCGCTTTTTTTCAAAGCTGCCAAAGAAAGAAGCATCGGTGCGATCGGAAACCTCAGGCTGCTTTTCCGGGCGGAAATGCTCATGGCTTCACTGACGGCCCTGCTGCTGAACCTGCTTTGGATACCCGTCATTGATCCGCTGACACAGGGAAAGTATGGGCTGGTCAATGTCCATACGATTTTGATTCTTTCTTTTTGCATCCCTGCGCTTTACCTGAACAACTTTTTGTGGAGCATTCATTTTGCCCTGGGAAACCTGAAGCAGATATTTTTCATTTTTGCTGTCACTTTCTGCCTGAATCTTGCGGGTGATTTGGCCCTCATACCTTTTTTTAAAAATGAAGGAGCGGCGTTCGCTTTTATTTTGGCAGTCTTTGTTCAATCCTTCCTGTATCTCCGAAAATCCCGGTTCGAATGGTTCCGGGGCGGTTGGACCCCCCTGGTTCTCTGCCCTGTCTGCGCGATTGTTGCCGGAATAGCCAGCCATGATGTTTTCGGCAGCGATTGGAAAATGGTCCCGTCCACTTTGTTCATCTTCCTGCTGATGCTTGTGGCAACCCTTCAAATCAGGCGCAGTGATTTCAAAAAAATCGCCGGCATGATCAAGCGTTAAATTTCATATTGCTATGTGATTATTAAAGGTTTATCAGGCAACCCATGGCCGTTTGATACGTATCTAGGAAGTGAGACCGGATTATCCCCACCCAGCCTCCGGACTGACAATTTCCAACCACATGAGTCGCTTAATAAAATGAAATGAAGTTGGAAGCAGGTATCCCAGTAAAATTGGCCAAAAGAATCGACTGGCAACTTCTTTTATTCTTGCTTGTTTTCCTCCAGGTCAAACTCGCTGTAAAAGTAGCAGCGATTGTCGTGATTTGCCTGCTTCACTGGAATTTCCGTTTTGGCCTGAGGTTAAAGCACTCCCGCCTGCCTTTATTTTATCCATTGGTCATCTTAATCAGCCTGGTTGGGTTGTTATTTAATGGCGGCCTGAGTCCGCACTATGGTGTTGTTTTTTTGACCGCCGTGGGGGGATGGCTGATGGCTTTCCTTGCCATTCACCAGATCCGGCTTTTTGTCGACCGAAACGATGAAGAGGTTACCAGGCAGACCATGGTGGTGTATTTCCTGATTAATGCTGCCGTTTCCCTGGGAACCCTTGTTCTGATCATGATCAGGACGGGATCGCTCAACCCCTACCTGTACCAGGGTCAACACCAGTTGTTTTTTGTGAGTACCGGGGACTATATCAAGGGAGTCCCTTTTGATACGTCAGTCACCAACGCCATTCTCAATGCCTTTGGCGTGATCTATTTCCTGTCTCGTAAAAATGCGGGCATGGTTTTGCTTTGCATGTCTGTTGTCGTACTGACTGCCAGTAATTTGACCAGCCTGATATTGCTCGCAGTTTTTGCATGCCTGCTGGTCTTCGGCTCCGGCAGGGAACAAAAAAGCCTCATTTTCATTTGTTTTTTCATGCTGGTGGTCTTCATGGCCAAAATTTCTCCGCAGAATGACAGCTATGCGGCTGAGATATTGGCAAAAATTACTCCATCGAAACCGGCAGAAACCCAAATCTCCGGCGTCGGGCCGGCCAACAATCGCGCAAATCCGGTTCCGCCCCTTCCTACTCATCCGGGAAATCCGGACACCAGGCGGCTAAAAGAATCAGAGCTAAGAAATTTCGAAGTTCCCAGGCAATCGCCAATTTTCCTGTTCATCCAGGCGGGGAAGCGACCATTCATACCTGGACCAAACATCAACAATGCTCCTTACCAGGCGGTCAATGACACGACGGAAACCAGAAAAAAACTGCTGGAGTTTATCGACAACCATCGTGATCATCTTCCTTTGGCATCAAGCGCCAGCGAAATTGCGGGCCTGCCGCCAGGGAAGCTTGTAGGGGCAAGACAGACGCTCGAATACCTTAAAACCCACCCGCAGCTTGCTTTATTTGGTGACGGCGCAGGCAAATTTTCATCAAAACTGGCGCTGAGGGCAACCGGCCTTCACACGGATGGCGGATACCCGGCATCGCTTGCCTATATCAGCCCCGAATACCTCATTAACCACCTCGATCTTTACCTCTATTACTTCAGCAGGCAAAAGGCACTTCATTCTGTTATCAACACGCCGGATTCAGTATATGATCAGCTTTTGGGTGAATATGGTCTGGCAGGACTAACGGTTTTGGTTGTGTGCTATTTCGGGTTTTTTATCCGCAGAATCCATGGCATGACGGCGCTTGCCCTTGTCGGTTTGCTGGGCGGCGTCTTTTTCGCGGGGTACTGGTTCGAACAATTCTCCATTGTGCCCCTGTTTGAATTACTTTTTTTTCTTATTCTAAAAGAGCAACGCAAATACAATATCATTCATGCAGAGTGACCAGATCAAAATGACCGTCCTGATGCCGGCATACAATGCTGGCGGCTATATCGCCGAAGCGATCCAGTCGGTGCTTGAACAGTCATTCCCTGATTTTGAACTGGTCATCGTCGATGATGGTTCAACAGACGAAACGGCTGAGATCATCAGGAGCTTTAATGATTCCAGAATTGTCCTGGTTTCACAAAAAAATACGGGTATCGGCGGCGCATTGAATCACGGTCTGAAGCTCGCCAGGGCGCCCCTTATCGCGCGCTTTGATGCGGATGACATCTGTTACCCTGACAGGCTGAAGACCCAATATCAATTCATGGGGGATAACCCCCGATGTATTGTCGTGGGGTCAGCGGTAGACTATGTGGATGAGTCGAACAGGTTTATTTATTCGCATTTACCCCCGGCCTGTACAGACAAGCAAATCAAAGCGCTTCCTTACCCGGTATGCCCTTTTATTCATTCCAGCGTGACTTATAGAAAAACGGCGGTGTTGGCAGTTGGTGGTTATAACGCGCATGCGCATACTTTTGAAGACCATCTCCTGTGGCTGCAGATGGCCGGGGCAGGCGCTTTTTTCAACATATCGCGCAGGCTGATCCGCGTCAGGCTCAATCCGCGTTCGCTGACGATTGACGAGCGGTGGCGATCAAGATCATTTCTTTCCATGAAATCCAAAGCGCTTCGCGACCGAAAAATATCCAGGATAGAAGGCGAGATTCTGCTGCGCATGATGAAAGATCAGGAGAACGAGGCGATCAAAGACGGCGCCTACCATGCATTGCTGGCAAAAAAGTTTCTCTTTAACAATTACCAGCCGGCGCTGGCACGCATCCATATCAAAAAAGCCATCGGGTCGAACCAACGACAGCTGGACAATTACGCGATCTATCTCATGAGCTTTCTGCCGCGCAGCGTCGTTTCAGCTTTGTATATGACGATCAAGCCGGCATATGGAACAACCGGCGTCGAAAATCTTCCATCGAAATCCGACTTAAGATACCGGGAAGCCTATAATGATGAACAATTTGGATGAAAACGAAACGAAAAATACGGCTCTTTGTCGATGCCCACTGTTTTGATCGCGAATACCAGGGCACCCGGACATTTGTTCAGGGCCTGTACACGTCAATGATGAATCTATATGGGAGTGATTTCGATCTATTTTTTGGAGCCAGGGACGTTGGAAAGGTGTCGGCAATTTTTCCGGATGCGAACATACTTCCCTATGGCAAGACCGGTGGGGGCCTGGGACGTTTTTTTATTGATATTCCGCGCTATGTGAGGGAATACAAGTTTGATTTCGCGCATTTTCAAAATCTTTCCATGGCGCGTCAAAATGGTTGCCAATCGATCGTTACCCTTCATGATATCATCTTTCGGGATTATCCCGGCGACTTCCCATTTTTCTATCGAAAGACAAGGGAATACCTGTTTAAAAGAAGTATCGCAGCTGCTGCGATCAAAACCTCGGTTTCCGCCTATTCGCGCGAAAGAATAAGTTCGCAATTCCTGATCGACCCGGGAGAGATTCACGTCATTCCAAACGGGGCGCGGTGGCCATCCGAAGATAAACCGTCTCCTCCCCGGCAGGCACGCGCAAACATGCTGAAAAAATTTGGGTTCGACAATTTTATCCTTTGCGTAAGCAGGATAGAGCCACGCAAGAATCACCTGCTATTGCTTAAAACTTACACGAAACTGGGTTTGTACAACAGTGGCATACACCTGGTTTTTGTCGGCAAAAAATCGCTGGACGTGCCGCAGCTTGAAGGATTTGCTGGTTCGCTGCCTGCCAGGCAAAGAGAAATGGTACACTGGATTGACCAGGTAAGCCAGGAAGACCTCATCGACCTGTACAGGGCCTGCAGGCTTTTCGTGTACCCGTCGCGGGCCGAAGGCTTTGGGATACCTCCCTTGGAAGCGATCGGCTGTGGAGCACCGGTACTTTGCTCGAATGCCGCCGCGATGCGTGAATATGATTTTTTTGAACCGCACCGGTTTGACCCTGAGGATGAGCCGGAGTTCGAGAATAAGTTTTTGCGGGCAATTGAATCACCTCCGGGCGAATCATTTATTAAAAACGCGCAATTTGAAGCCAGTGCCCGCTATTCGTGGAACCGCAGCGCTGCTCTTTTTTTTAATTTAATGAACACGAGCCGGACATGAGAAAACTAAACATTGGCATTCTCGGCACCAGGGGCATACCCAATCACTACGGGGGTTTTGAATATGCCGCCGAAAAAATCTCGGCCGGGCTTGCCTTGCGGGGGCACGAAATGACCGTGTACAATTCGGATAAACATCCCTACCAGGGCGATCGATGGAATGGCGTGCGGATCATTCGCTGCGCAGACCCGGAAAATAAGGTGGGAACGATCGGCCAGTTTGTGTATGATTTCAACTGTATTCGCGATGCGCGCCGGCGGGGATACGATATTATTTTGATGATGGGTTATACCAGCAGTTCTGTATGGGGAAAGTGGTTTCCTCGCGACGGCATTGTCATCTCGAACATGGACGGCCTCGAGTGGAAAAGGGAAAAATATTCTAAGCCTCTCCGATTATTCCTGAAGGTTGCAGAAAGGCTGGCGGTCAGGTATAGTGATTTTTATATTGCTGACTCGATCATCATCAGGGATTACCTCCGCGAAAAATACCGGATCGATCCGGTGTATATTCCCTACGGAGCGGATGCCCATCCCTTGCCTGAATTACAGGATGATGCCCGGGAAAAATATTATATGCTGATGGCGAGAATGGAGCCGGAAAACAACGTGGAAACCATTTTGACCGGTTTTCATCACAGCCGTTCAAAAAAGAACTTCGTGGTCGTCGGCAATACGGAGAATCGATTCGGCAAATACCTTGTCAATCTGTTCCGAAATGAATCCCGCATCAGATTTGCTGGTTCGATATTTGACCGGGGACAGATCGGCCGCCTCTTTGCGGGGACCTATATCTATTTTCACGGCCATAGTGTGGGTGGAACTAATCCCTCCCTGCTTCAGGCCATGGCGAACAGGGCACTGATCGCGTCGCATGAAAATGCCTTCAACCACGCCGTTTTGCAGGATGATGCCTTGTATTTCTCCAGTGTACCTGACGTGAGGGACATTATCGAACAAACCAGCCTGGGGTCGAGGGAAAAGGACATGGTTTCGAATAACCTGAAAAAGATCTGCCATGAATTTAACTGGGACGCCGTCGTTGACCGGTATGAAGAATTTATATATGGCTGTTTTGAAGGAAAAAAGAAATGAAAAAACTATTTCTCATTGACGAAAGTCTTGCGGGCAGGATCAGCTACTTTCATTTGGCGCTTTTCCTGGCCGCACTGCCATTCGACTCCTTTTATACCAGGCTGATCCTGATCAGCCTTTGCATCCATACCGCGATACACGCAAGGAAACAACAGTGGCGGAAACTCGCAGACAAAAGAGTGTTCATCCTCGCCGCACTCTATATTTTGTCCCTTGCAGCGTCATTGTATTCTGTAAACCCGCAGGAAGCCTTATTTGACCTGACCAAGGAATTGGGAATAATCATTTTCCCAATTGTTTTTGTGCTTCAGCCGATAGACCTGCCGAAATACCGGAACAACCTGCTTACTTTCTTTTTGATCAGCTGCGTGGCAACGGTGGTTTTTCTTTTTGCGGATGCGTTCCGTGTCATTTTATATTATAAGATGCCGGCATCATTCATTTTTTCGGAAAGCTTTTTGAATCAACATTTCTCCGAACCACTGCAACTTCATGCAACCTATCTTTCCATGTATGTCGCCGTCGCTTTATTTTTTGCCCTTGACCGGTTTAAAAAACTCCATCGATCCGTCGAACGATTCCTGATGCTCGCCGCCGTATTATTGCTTGTTGCTTCGCTTTTCCAGCTGGCATCGCGTGCAGTGATCATCGGGGTTGTTGTGACGGTGATCGCCGTGTTCCCTTTCCTGGTTTTGCAGAGGCGGAGGAGGTTTCTTTTTTTGGCATTGACGGGATTTCTATTTGCAGGAATTGGTTTGTGCATCGGGTATAACGACTCATTGCACGCGCGCTATATCAATGAATTCCGAAAAGACCTGCAACCGGCTGACCAAACGGAGAGCCGGGCATCCCGATGGCTCGCCATTGTTGACCTGATTCGACAAAAGCCGCTTATCGGTTACGGAACAGGTTCCGAAACCAACGTCCTTAAAAAAAATATCTGGAAAAAAAATTTTACGTGGCCTGGACGCTGGGCTTAAACACGCACAATCAATACCTGGGTTATTTATTGCGAGCCGGAATAGCCGGACTGGCAGTCTACCTGTTTACGCTGGGATTTGGATTTTATAAAGCAGCAAAATCCAGGGACTTTCTTTTTTTTGGATTTATGATCATCATTGGAATAACGTCGATGTCCGAGAACATCCTGGATGTCAATAAGGGCATATTTTTTTACAGTTTTTTTATTTCTTTTTTTGTTTTTTCAGGATTGCGGGAAAAAAAGATAAACATGGGCGTTACCCGGCAACCGGTTGGAAATGGGCAACCATTGATTGAAAAATCCGTTTTGTATTAGTATACTTGGTGCCAGGTCCCATGAAGGTTTATTTCCGAATTTATGCACACAAAATCCGCTATAATTTCAGCGCTTGGGTACTTTGATCTTTTTAACTATCCTTTGACGCAGCGGGAAATCTGGCTTTTCCTGCAGCACCCTGCACCATACCGCCAATTTGGCGAAGCTTTGTCAGGCCTTGTCCAGCGGGCGGTTGTCAACAAGTTCGGCGAATTCTACAGCCTGCGGCATGAGCCGGGTGATTTTGCTTCGAGAAGCGAAGGAAATAAAAAAGCCGTTATCCTGCTCAGGAAAGCCAGAAAGGTCGCCAAACTGGTCTCGCTGTTTCCATTTGTTCGCGGCGTCGGCGTTTCGGGCTCCCTCTCTAAAAATTTTGCCAATGATTCTTCGGATATCGATCTGTTCATCATCACAGCGCCCAACAGGCTTTGGCTGGCCCGTACCATTCTTCATGGCTTTAAGAAGCTGACGTTCATTTTTAACCGGCAGCACCTCTACTGCATGAACTATTTCGTCGACCAGCAACAACTCGAGATCGAAGAAAAAAATATATACACCGCAACTGAAGTCGCCACGCTGATACCCATGCAGGGCGAAACCGCATTCAAGGAATTCTTTGCGGCGAACGCGTGGACAAAATCTTTTTTGCCACATCATTTTTTGCGCGTTTCGTCGGCTGCGAATCGGAAAGTTCAACCTGTGCCATGGTTAGTGGAAAAAGCGCTGGGCGGAAGACAGGGCAACCGGTTGGATGATTACCTGATGGAAATGACGAATCGCAGATGGAGGGAAAAGACCTTGAATAATCAAAAGAACAGCAGGGGAGTGACCATGAGCATGATTGCAAGAAAACACCTGGCCAAGCCGGACCCCGCTTTTTTTCAAGAGGGCCTGCTTAAGCAGTACGCGGAAAAGATAGAGCAGTTGGCAAAGCAGTTTGAGGCGGATTACGCAATAGTTAAATAGGCTATTCAATAAAAAATGGTTTTGGATGAATATTTCGGTTGTCATCATTACAAAAAACGAAGCGGCGAACATCAGCGAATGTATTGAAAGCGCCCGGCAGCTGAGCAATGACATCGTTGTGGTCGATTCGGGCAGCGCAGACGAAACCGTAAGCATTGCCATGCGCAACGGCGCCACGATCGTTGCCCAGCGATGGGATGGTTTTGGAAACGCACGCAACGCAGGAGCAAAGTCCGCAAAGCACGACTGGATTTTTTCACTGGACGCCGACGAACGAATCAGCTCTTCCCTCGTTGAATCCATTCGACGTCTTGAACCGGAGGATCCGTCTGTCATTTATGGATTTAAACGACAGAGCTACCTGGTCTCAAAGAAAATCCGTTTCGGAGACTGGGGACGGGACCGGGTATACCGGATTTACCGGCGGGACAGAACCGCGTGGAATCTATTCCCGGTACACGAAGCGCTCATGACCGGTGAGCATACGAGGAAGCGGATTATTCGCGGAAACCTGGAGCACTATATCACCAAAAGCATTGACAGGAACCGCGAAAAAATGATCAGGTATGCCAAGCTTTGCGCAAGTAAATATTGTCTTCTCGGCCGGAAAGCGAGCGTGATCAAGATGTTCTTGTCACCTGTATTCAGCTTTCTCAGCGGTTATATTTTCCGATTCGGATTCCTGGATGGCAGGGAAGGGTTTGACATTGCGCGTTCGGCTGCATATTATACCTGGCTCAAATACTATTATCTCCAGATGCTTAGCCACTAGCCGGTTTCTTTTTGAATGAAATGATATAATAATCGCCGATCGAGCGCCAGGGCCAGCGTGATTTGAATAGATCTTCTTTTCGGCAGAGCCACCCAAAGGTGCGCGGATATCGCTGAGCAAAGCCTTCGATATACGATGGCGGCACAAATGTACACAGTCCTTCGATACCGAGCAGATCGAATGCATTGGATAGCGCTTCTTTCACCAATGCAGGGTTATAGTACCAGCATTTGAAATGAACACCCTCTACACGCGCATCTATTCCGCGTTTACCGGCAAATATTCTCCTGGTCGCCGTTTTTAATTTCCCCTTTCCAACAAGCAGGATTTCCCAGAGGCAAAATCGCGGCAGGATAACGAGGGTGACCATACCGCCAGGTTTAACCAGGCCTCCAATCGATCGCAGCACATCAGCCAGTCGGCCCGTACAATTCAGACCTGCAAAATTTGAAAAGACCAGGTCATACTTCTCATTTTTGCCCAGGTCGTCCAGCGCGGTAAATGATCGCTGCTCGATCCTGATCATCGAACTTAACCCGCGGGTTTCTGTTTTTTGCCTGATCACATCCACCATCGATTGTGAAATATCCGTGGCATGGACCCGGTGTCCGTGTTCCGCAAAAAAAATGGCATCCTCACCCGTTCCTGCGTTCAATTCGAGAATATGACTGTTCTCAGGAAGCATCGCCAAAACATGATCCCTGACACGCTGTCTTTTGTAGGCGATGATTGGGTCGCCCGAGTAGATGCCGTCGAATGAGGCTGCCTGCAGTGAAAAAGCCTTTGCGGCGATTTGTTCGTTCGTATCGCGGGCTGAAGCGTTCATGCAGGGTGTTTTTCCAGCCTTTGGAGTTCGAGTTTTGAAAAATAGCTTTTTAAGCCATAGAACGCCGCCGACAAGATCTTTCTTATCGAGACCAGACTGATTCGGAAGCGGCTATCCGCCAGGTATTCCAGCGCAAGTTGCCGCCGGTAACTGTGATGAACATACTGGTGCAAGCGGCGATAGAAAGCAGGCTGATAAGTATTTCGAAACATCAGGGCGAGATCGTTGGAATCCGTCCAGTTCGCTTTTTTTTGCAGGTCATCCTTCACCCTTTGATAAAAAACCGTACCGGGCAGCGGATAAGAAACGGAAATGCCAATTTCGGCCGGTAGGAGTTCATTGATCATCCTGATCGTCTTGTCGATGTCTTCCCTGGTTTCGCCCAAATAACCGAACTGGATAAAAAATGCCGGCCTTATGCCATACTTTTTCAGAAGACGGGTCGCTTCGTAGATTTGTTCGACAGTGGTCCCTTTGTCCATGGCATCGAGGATCTTTTGCGATCCGCTTTCAGCGCCCATCCAGATGTTCTCGCACCCCGATCGCGCAAGATCGGCAACATAATCCTCCTGCAGGAGCAGGTCTGCACGGCACTGAATCTTATATCGCAGCAAAAGGCCCTCTCTCTGGATGAGGTCAGCGAACGCGCGCACCCAACCGGGTTTCAATCCGAAAATATCATCGCAAAACCAAATGTGGTCGAACCCGTGAAGGCTCTTCAGCCATTTAATTTCTGCTACGACATTCTCGGGGCTCCTGGAATTGTACCGGTTGCCATAAATCGGCTTGGCGCACCAATTACATTTGAATGGACAACCGCGGGTAGTCGCCAGGTTGATTGAAAAATATCCCACATTCTTTTCCCAGCTATGCCGGTACGGAAGAAGATCCACCAGGTCCCATGCCGGGAAGGGAAGGGAGTCCAGGTCGCGCAGCACATTTCTCCTGGATGAAACGACCGGCTTGTCATTCGCCAGATAGGCAAGGCCGCAGATCGAAGCCATATCGTTTTTACCCTGCTCAAGCCCGCCAATCAATTCGAGCAAGGTCAGTTCGCCTTCACCCAGCAGAATAAAATCGGCTCCCCTCCGGAGATATTCTTCGTAATGGTCGGTTGAATCTGAACTGGAGACGACGACGGTGCAACCACGCGACTTGGCAAGGCCGATCATGCGAAAGGCGGCCTCGCGCATATTGGTCAGACACATTTTTGTGAGGTAATTAAATCCATCGTCGAAGAGCACGAAAAATTCCGGCCGCACGGATTCCAGGGATGCAGCAAGCTCATCCGGTGACCGTGCAAACATGGTGTCATAAAAGTCGACCAAATAGCCGTGTTGCCGCATCAAGGCGGCGGCGTAAAGCGTGCCGATGGGTGGATACGGACGACCAATTTTCCATTGCTTCGGGTCGAGCCGAAGAAAATAAGAATGTGAAAAAAGAATGCTGCTCATCGGTTGAGATTTTCATTGGATGAGACGCTTGCGCCCGCAGGCAGATTCAGGTAACAAACGCATTTTTTGCAGGTGGAATCAGTTTGGATATCCAGTGACTCCCGGAACTGCATGCCACGCTCCCCATTCAGGACATCTTCCAGCGACTCGTCATGAATGTTGCCAATCCGGGCGTGAAAAAAGCAGGGACGAACCGTCCCGTCTGCTTCGATGACGGTGGATACCCAGGGCGCGTTGCATTTTTTATAAGGAAACTGGCTGAGGCCGTAAAATGCTGCATAATATTGATGCACCTTCATTAATTTTTCGGGAGATTCCGAAACGAACCCTCTGCGGATCTCGTCCCCAAACCGCGAGATGATCGATTCAATGATATTTTTGAGATCCGGCAATTCATCCCTGTCAAGCAATAATTCGTGTTGTTTCGCCGGCGACCACAAGACCTCCCGGTTAAATGCATGACTGCTTACATCCGCGGGCAAAAAGCTGATCTGGTCCAGGCCCATGTCACCGGCACATTCAATGATGGACGGCCAAATTCGATAATTGAGTTTGTGGATCACCGTGCGGGCCGTAATTTGATAACCAGGCGCGCTGTGTTTAATGTGCTGCACTC